>Ga0157372_10000473_pt1 | contig 44380 bp, 45 predicted proteins | sample C55metaG_FD_115307 | JGI IMG/M metagenome (GOLD analysis project Ga0157372, IMG submission 115307) | Corn rhizosphere microbial communities from Kellogg Biological Station, Michigan, USA - C5-5 metaG | ecosystem: Host-associated > Plants > Roots > Rhizosphere > Soil | place: USA: Michigan...
ACCGGACCCGCTGGCTGCAGCCGCCCCTGCTGACCGCAACCGGGGTCCTCTACACGATCCCCAGCATCGCCTTCTTCTTCCTGCTGTTGCCGGTGACCGGGTTCGGGAGGGACACGGCGATCATCGTCCTCTCCGCCTACACCCTCCAGATCATCTACCGCAACACGATCCTCGGCCTCGCCAACGTCCCGGCCTCGGTCAAGGACGCGGCGCGGGGCATGGGCTTCACCAACCGCCAGATCCTCTGGAAAGTGGAGCTGCCGCTGGCGTTGCCCGAGATCATCGCCGGATTGCGCATCGCGGTGGTGAGCACGATCGCGATCGCGACGCTCGTCGTCTTCATCAGTGCCGGTGGGCTCGGGACCCAGATATACGGCAGCGGCAACCTGACCTTCCCGACCAGCATCGTCATCGCGATGGCGATCGTGATGACGATGGCGTTTCTCTTCGACCTGGTGCTGCTGACGGCGCAGAGACTGGCCACCCCATGGCGGAGGGCGAGAGCGCTGTGAACCTTCCCCATCCCGTGCTGGCCTCGTTCGGGGGCGCGGTCGAATTCATCTTCACGCCGCAGACGTCGAACGTCACCGGCGGCAACAAGGTCGGCGGCTTCGACAAGTCCCTGGAACTGGTGTTGAAGCACCTCGAGGTGACGGTAATCGCCCTTGCGATCGCCCTGGTCGTGGCGCTTCCGCTGGGGCTCTACCTCGGCCATCGCGGCAAGGGCGAGCTCTTTGCCGTCGGGATCGGCAACGCAGGGAGGGCCATTCCCGAGCTGGCCGTAATCGCCCTCGTAGCCGTCCTGATCGGAGTGGGATTGCAGACGGTGGCCCCGGCGCTGGCAATCCTCGGCATCGCCCCGATCCTGGTCAACACCTATGTCGGTGTCCGCCAGGTCGATCCCGCAGCCGTCGAAGCCGCGCGCGGCATGGGCATGAGCGAGCTGGACATCATGCGCAAGGTCGAGTTGCCGTTGGCAGTGCCGACGGTGATGGGCGGCGTGCGGGCAGCAGCGATCGTGATCATCGCCACCGCGACCATCGCCCCTCTGGCCGGAGTGGAAACGCTGGGCGATTTCATCATCAACCGCAACGTCTACGGCGAAAACGGGCTGCTCGCCGGGGCGATCCTCGTCGCCCTGCTGGCTCTGACGATCGAGGGTCTGCTGGCGCTCCTGCAGAGCCGCCTGACTTCCGACGGGCTCAAGTTAAAGACTGTCTAACCCAGACTTACAGACTTACCCCACAAATCCCACCCACCCCAAGAGGAGGCAACAGTGAGGATCGACCAGACGAGAGTGCGAGTGCTGCTTGCGGCGCTTGCCGCGCTTGCCTTGACGCTCGGCACCGCCGCATGCGGCGGTGGCAGCGACACCAGCAGCAGCGAAACCAGCGAAGAAGGTGGCTCGGGCGCGGCGATCCAGTCGAACCCCGAAAACGGCAAGGTCAGCCTGACGATCGGCTCGAAGAACTTCCCCGAACAGGAAATCCTCGGCGAAATCTACGCGCAGGCCCTGACCGCGGCCGGCTACAAGGTGAAGAGCGCGCTCAACCTCGGCTCCGAAACGGTCGCCCTGAAAGCGGTCAAGACCGGGCAGATCTCCGGCTACCCGGAGTACGCCTCGACGGCCCTCACCTCGTTCTTCGGCCTCGAACCCGAAGAAGTCCCCTCCGACGCCAACGAAGCGTGGGAAAAGGCGAACGAAGAATTCGAAAAGGAAGGCCTGCAGGCGTTCGAACCGACGCCGTTCGCCAGCGCCAACGCGGTCGGCACCACCACCGCGACGGCCAAGAAGTACGGCCTGAAGACGGTTTCCGATCTCGAAGGCGTCTCGGAAAAACTGTCGCTCTACGGCTCGCCCGAGTGCCGCCAGCGGATCGACTGCCTGGCCGGGCTGGAAAAACTGTACGGCCTGAAGTTCAAGTCGTTCACCCCGGTCGACATCAGCCTTCTACACGGTGCTGGAAAAGGGTCAGGCGGATCTCTCGATCCTCTTCACCACCGACCCGCAGCTCTCGGCTGAGAAGGACAAGTTCGTCATCCTCGAAGACGACAAGCACGTCTTCCCGGCCGGCAACATCATCTTCGTGACCAAGAAGTCGGTCGCCGAAGAAGCGGGCCCGGACTACGAAAAGACGATCCTCCAGGTCCAGGAAGGGCTGACGCTGAAGGTGATGCAGGAGCTCGACGCTCGGGTCGAACTCGAAAAGGAAACGCCTAAGGCAGCCGCCAAGGCTTACCTCGAATCGGCGGAATACATCGAATAGCGGTTCCTAGTAGGGCCCGGCGGGGGGAGGGTCGGCGGACAACAGCGGGGAGGGTCCGCCGACCCTCCCCCCGCCGGGCCTCCCATCGTCGCTTGTACTTTGGAACGACTTTGATACGAACCGTTGCCTGTTCTTGAAGCTCTTTTACTCTGACCGTCGAATGGCTCTGAGGAGAACTGTTCCTGCGCTTTTCGCGCTCTTGGCGGCACTGGGTGTCTGCGCCTCGACGGCGAGCGCCCAATCGCTTTCGATGACGTTCACCGAAGACCGCGCCAACGTCGGGAAACAGCTCGACGACGCCGCTCTGTTCGCGCCGCCGGCTGTGGCTCCTTTTGAAGCCCAGATCGATCCCGTGACCGGCCAGATCACGGAAGGAACGCTGCAGGTTCCCCAGTTCGCGACGTTCATCGAAACCCCGATCGAAGCCGACGTCACCGTCGATTTCGAAATCGGAACCATCACGGGGAGCTTCAGCCCGGGAGTCCATTCGCTCGCCCTGAAAGGGCATGCGGGCGGGATCCTGACGTCCGAAGGGAAGGAATGCATCGTTTCGATCCCGGAACCCCTCACCCTCTCCACCGCCGGGAACTCGGGAGGCACGAACCCGCGCTTCGGAGCGCCGTTCACCGCGGGCCTCACCGGCCCAGGGGCGATCGCCGGGCAGTGGGATGAAATGACCGCGGAACCCGTTCTTCCGGAATACACCAGCTTCTGCAACAACGTCGAGGACTACATAGGCGGGCCTGGAGGCATCTGGATGAAGCAGGAAGGAGATGTCGTGCCGCCGCCAGCGCCGCAGCTGACGAGCACCGACCCGGCTTCGCCGAGCCTGGGCGGCACGCCGCGGATCCGCGGCGCCGCCGAGGCGGGATCGACGGTGCGCGTCTACGCGGGCGCCAACTGCGCGGGCGCGCCGGTCGCCACCGGGAGTGCAGCTGAGCTCGGTTCCCCCGGTATCGCCGTTGCGGTCGCACAAGGCACCGCCACCTTCTCGGCGACCGCCACCGACGCAGCCGGCAACACCTCGGCCTGCTCGGCACCGATCTCCTACACCCGGTTCGAAGGTGACCCGGGCGCCAAGTGCATCGTCCCGAAGCTGGCCGGGAAGACGTTGGCGCGCGCGAGGGCGGCGCTCCAGGCAGCCCACTGCAGCGTCGGCAATGTGCAAAGGAGGTCAGGGCACCAGAAAGGCAAACGACGCCGTCGGTTCGTCGTCACGTCGTCGACGCCGCCAGCGGGAACGACCCTCCCGGCCGGCAGCAGCGTCAACCTGAGGCTCGGTCGAAAGCCCCACAAAGCACACCGATCGTAGGACGGGAAGGACCGCCTAAACGACTGCGTGCTCCGCGGTGCGGATCTCGAATCGCTTGAAGGAAGCCCGGGCGGCCCAGGCGGCGAAGAGGCCGGAGGCGCCTGCCAAGAGCAGGGCGACCCGGGGGTCGTAGGCCTGGGCCAGCCAGCCGGCCAGCGGGCCGCCGATCGGGGTTGAGCCGAGGAAGACGACGCTGTAGAGGGCCATCACCCGGCCTCGCATCTCGGGGGAGACGGCAAGCTGGAGGGTGGAATTGATCGTCGCCGCGAAGGTGACCGAGGCGGCGCCAAGGAGCATCAGGGCGGGGACCTCGAAGGCGAGGCTCGGCATCGCCGCCGCCCCCAGGGCCGAGACGCCGAAGGCGAGCGCGCCGCCGGCGATCAGGCGCGGGCCGGTGCGGCCGCGGTGGCCGTTGACGAGGGCGCCGACGATCGAGCCGACAGCCATCGCCGAGACCAGGGCGGCGTAGGTCATCGCGCCGGACTCGAAGCTGAACTTGGCCAGCAGCGGCAGGACCACCTGGAAGTTGAAGCCGAGCGTCCCGACCAGCGCCATCAGCGCCAGCGGCACCATCAGCTCCGGCGTGCGCAGGACGTAGCGGAGGCCGGCGCGGATCGCCCCCGGCTCGTGCTGGGCGGGCGGCGGCGCGTGCAGGCGCGCCGGGTCCATCCGCCACAGCGCCAGGATCATCGCCAGGAAAGTGAGCGCGTTGAGGGCGAAGCAGGGGACGACGCCGACGGTCGCGATCAGGATCCCGGCTAAGGCCGGGCCGACGATCCGCGCTGCCTGGACGATGACGCTGTTGAGGCTGACCGCGTTGACGACCCGGTCGGCGCCGACCATCTCGATCACGAAGCTCTGCCGGGTCGGGTTGTCGATCGCGTTGACCGAGCCCATCGCGAAGACCGCGAGGTAGACCATCCAGGGGGTGACGACGCCGGTCGCGGTGACCGCGAAGAGGCCGAGGGCGGGGATCGCCATCAGCGCCTGGGTCGTCATCAGCAGCCGCCGCTTCGGGATGCGGTCGGCGAGCAGGCCGCCCCAGGCGCCGATCAGCAGCATCGGCAGGAACTGCAGGGCGGTGGTGAGGCCGACGGCGACGCCGCTGCCGGTGAGGCTGAGGACGACCCAGACGGCGGCGACCGTCTGCATCCAGGTCCCCGAGAGGGAGATCAGCTGGCCGGTGAAGTAGCGGCGGTAGTTGGGGACCTCGAGCGAGTTGAACGAGTGGCGGATCGCAGCCGTCAAAGCTGCTCGCCCTCCCGCATCCGCTCGAGGATCTCCGCCGCCCGCTCCAGCGTCTCCACTTCCTCGTCGCTGAGGTCGCGCATGCGCCGCGCCAGGTAGGCGTTCTTGCGCCTGCGAAGGCGCCGCAGCCGCTCGCGGCCGGCGCCGTTGACGCTGACCAGGGCGCTGCGGCGGTCGTCCGGGTCGGGGGCGCGGTCGATCAGCCCCTCCCGTTCGAGGCAGCCGAGGGTGCGGGTGATCGTCGGCCGCTTGACCCGCTCGATCGCGGCGATCTCGCTCGGGGTCAGCGGCCCGTGGCGCTCGATCGTCGCCAGCGCCGCGACCGAGGTCGGGGTGAGGCCACTCGTCTCGGCCGCCGCCTCTTGGCGCAGCCGCCGGGCGGTGCGGACGATCGCCGTGCGCAGGTGGGCGGCGCGCTCGGTGAGGGGGATATCTTTGACGCTCGCGACCATGATTAGCTTCGATAATTAGTTTAGCAAACTAGTTTGGGCTGCTTACCCGAACCTAATCGAAGACGACGATCGAGATCCTCGAGGGCTACCGCGAGCCGGGGTGCTCCCGTCATTTGTGTCGCTATGCGGAACAAATGACGGGAGCGCTCTCCGTCGAGGTGGGGAAGGGACAGGTGCCGGCGGCAACGAAACGACGACGCTGCCCGGTGCCGGCCGCCACCTTCCCGGCCTTCGTCCTCTACCTCCTGCTCGGCACCGCCACCCTCTGCTCGCTGGGCATTGCCCTCAGCGCCTTCACCCCCACTCCCGACGCGGCCTCGACGATCGCCCCGTTTTCGGTGGTGATCCTCTCCTTCGTCGCCGGGGTCTGGATCCCGGTCGACCAGCTGCCGAGCCGCCGCTTCAGGTGGGAGCCTCAGGCCTCGGCGGCCTGAGCGAACGCCTCCAGCATCTCCAGCATCTTCTCCTCGTAGGCGACGCCGGCCACCAGCGTTCGCTCGGAGCCCTCGAAGCCCTCTGCCTGCCGCACCGCCTCGAGGTAGGCGCGCAGCTCCTCCAGCTTCGCCTGGTGGTGGGCGATCCGGGGCTGCAGCAGCGGCGCCGGATCGGCGCCGGCGAAGACCTTCAGCATCAGTTCGTCGCGCAGCTGCGGCGAGGCCGCAGCCGGCTCGTTTGCCCAGGCCGCCAAGGCGTCGCGACCCTGCTCGGTCAGCGAATAGACGCGGCGGCGCCTCCCCTTCTCCTCCTGCTTCGCCGAGAGGTAGCCGGCGGCGGTGAGGCGGGCGGGCTCCTCGTAGGCGGTCGTGTGGGGGACCGGCCAGAAGTTCTGGATCGAGCTCTCCAGTGCCTGTTTGATCTCATAGGAGGTCGCGGGACCGAACTCCTTGAGCAGGGCGAGGAGGGCATAGGAGGTGCCGGTGAGCTTTATCTCCGTGGGCTTGCTTTTCATAATCCGTGTCGTATAGTACGGGACGAACGGTTACCAGGCAACAGGTTGGAGGCCCCAGATGCCCAGCACCGACTCCCACTCCCCCATCATCGGCGACGGCCCGGCGTACGACGCGGTCGTCGTCGGCGGCAGCCTCGCCGGCTGCGCCGCCGCGATCCAGCTCGGCCGCGCCGGCCTGCGCGTCGCGCTCGTCGAGAAACAGCCCGACCCGAAGGCATACAAGCGCATGTGCTCGCACTTCATCCAGGCTTCGGGCGTACCTGCGATCGAACGGCTCGGGCTGCTCGAGCCGATGGAAGCAACCGGCGCCCTGCGACCGCGCATGCACATGTGGACCCGGTGGGGCTGGATCGAGGCGCCGCCGGAGCGCGCCGCACGGGGCCTCAACCTGCGGCGCGAGGTGCTCGACCCGCTGGTGCGCTCCACCGCGGCCGAGACCCCCGGCGTCGAGATGCTCCTGGGTTGGAGCGCCGAGCGGCTGCTGCGCGAGGGTGGGACCTTCGCCGGCGCCGTCGTCCGCAACCGTGAGGGCGAGGAGCGCGAGCTGCGCGCCCGGCTCACCGTCGGGGCCGATGGCCGCGACTCGAAGATCGCCGAGCTCTCCGAGGTCCCGGTCAAGACCTACCCCCATAATCGGATCGCCTACGGCGGCTACTTCGAAGGCCCGCCGCCGCAGCACTCGCCCGACTCGGTGATCTGGTTCCTCGACCCCCACTGGGCCGCCTCCTTCCCCACCGACAGCGGCCTCAACTTCTACGCGGCGATGCCGACCAAGGAACGCCTGCCGGAATTCAAGCGGGACCCGGAAGCGGCGCTGGTCAAGTTCCTCGCCGACGTCCCCGAGCCGCCGCCGATCCGCGACTCGCGCGCGATCGAACCGGTGATCGGCAAGATCGACATGACCAACCGGGTGCGCAAGCCGGTGGCGCCGGGACTGGCGCTGATCGGCGACGCCGCCCTCGCCGCCGATCCACTGTTCGGCGTCGGCTGCGGCTGGGCCTTCCAGTCGGCCGAGTGGCTCAGCGACAGCGTCCGCCCGGCGCTGCAGGGCGAAGAGTCGCTCGAGCAGGGGCTGGAGCACTACCGGCGGCGTCACGCCCGCGAGCTGCGCGGCCACGCCTTCTTCATCCACGACTACTCGAACGGGCGTCGCTTCAACCCCGCCGAGCGGTTGATGTTCTCCGCCGCGGCGCGCGACTCCCGGTCGGCCGAACTGATGGAGGCATTCGGGACCCGGCAGATCCGGCCACAGCAGATGATGCCGCGGGCGCTGCCGCGGGCGCTCGCCGTCAACGTCCGCCACGCGCTGGCCCGATGAGCGCAGCGGCGACGGAATCCCCGGTCGAGCGCGGCAGCCTCCTCGCCGGAGGCACCCGGACCCGCCTCCTGCAGGCGGGCCCGGCCGAGGCGAGCGAGGCGGTCGTCTTCGTCCACGGCAACCCGGGGTCGGCGGACGACTGGGAGGGACTGATCGCCGCCGCCTCGAGCACCGGGCGACGGGCGCTGGCGGTCGACCTGCCCGACTTCGGCGACACCATCGCCCCGGACGGGTTCGAGCACACGACGATCGGCTACGCGACCTTCCTCGGCGAAGCGCTGCAGGAGCTCGGCGTCGAGCGCGCCCACCTCGTCCTCCACGACTTCGGCGGCCCGATCGGGCTCGTCTGGGTGGCGATGAACCCCGAGGCGCTGGCGAGCATCACCCTGATCGACACCGGCATCCTGCCCGGCTACCGCTGGCACAAACTGGCGCGGATCTGGCGCACTCCGGTCCTCGGCGAGCTCTTCCAGGCAACCGCGACCCGCCCCGCCTTCCGCATGCTGCTCAACAAAAACGAGCCGCGCGGGCTGCCGCGAGACTTCGTCGAAGCGATGTACGACCACTACGACCGCCGCACCCGCAAGGCGGTGCTGGCGCTCTACCGCGACACCGACGACCCCGGCTCGGCGGCGCCGGAGCTGACCAAGCTGCTGGCCCCGCGCGACATCCCGGCGCTGGTCGTCTGGGGCGAGGAGGACGCCTACCTCCCCTCCTCCTACGCGGAGCGGCAGAGCGAGGCGTTCCCGTCAGCCGACGTCCACGTCCTCCCGGCCAGCGGCCACTGGCCCTTCGCCGACGCGCCGGAGACGGTCGAGCGGCTGCTGACCGAATTCCTGGCCGGGTTGCCCGCGAGTTCCGGCTAGCTGCTAGGCGGCGAAACGCGCTTCCGAGCGGGCCTTGGCCTTGGCGGCCTCGACCTCGCGGTCCTTCGGCGGCGCGTTGGTGACGAGGCGATCCAGCAGTTCGCGGGTGACGGCGGCCACCGCCTCGACAGCCTCGTCGAAGGCCTCGGCGTTGGCCTGCGAGGGTTTGGTCGAGCCGCTGATCTTGCGCACGTACTGCAGCGCGGAGGCGTGGACCTCTTCCTCGGTAGCGGGTGGATCGAAGTTATGAAGGGTTCTGATGTTTCGACACATACGTCGATCATAGAACCGCTATCCCTGCCCTGACATCCGGGTCCTTGTCCAGCAGAAGTGGCACAAAAGTGCCCGGCTAACTATCGGACCCGGTTCGAGTCCGGCGCCCTCCGCAGACATAGACCGTCGTGGAGCGGATTCGAGCGGGAGCATGGATTTGTCGTGCTACCTTGAGGTGCGAGTATCAGTCGCTTGCGGGGAGGCTCCCCGCTTCAACCAGACTCGACCCGCCTCGCGGCGGGTCTTGTCGTTTCTAGGGCTCCGCAGCCGCTCCAGAAGCCGAGCCTGTCTCTGTGGCATCCTCAGCTCGATGACCGACGTCGCCGCCGCCCGCGACAAACGTTGGATCGCCCTGATCCTGCTCTGCAGTGCCCAGTTCGTCGTCGTCCTCGACGCCTCGATCGTCAACGTCGCCCTGCCGACGATCGGCGAAGCGCTCGACTTCACCGAGAGCAGCCTGCCCTGGGTCGTCAACGCCTACGTGCTCACGTTCGGCGGCTTCCTCCTGCTCGGCGGCCGGCTCGCCGACCTGCTCGGGCGGCGGCGGGTCTTCATGTTCGGCCTGGTGCTCTTCGCGCTGGCTTCGCTGGCGGGCGGGCTGGCGAGCAGCTCCGGCCAGCTGATCGCCGCCCGCGCCGTGCAGGGACTGGGCGCGGCGATCCTCTCCCCCGCCGCCCTCTCGATCGTCGCCACCACCTTCCGCGACGGCGCCGAGCGCAACAAAGCGCTGGGGATCTGGGGCGCGGTCGCCGGTTCGGGCGGCGCCGCCGGGGTGCTGCTCGGTGGGGTCCTGACCGAATACCTCGGCTGGGAATGGGTGCTCTGGGTCAACGTCCCGATTGGGATCGCCGCCGCGGCGCTGGTGCCGACGCTGATCGCCGAATCGCGAGCCGAGAACGAGGTCCGCCACTTCGACCTCGCCGGCGCGTTCACGATCACCCTCGGCCTCTCGGCGCTCGTCTTCGCCCTGCTCGATGCCGAAGACGCCGGCTGGGGCTCGGCCCAGACGATCGGCACCCTCCTCGCCGCGGCGGTCCTGCTGGCCGCGTTCGTCGCGATCGAGCGCCGTTCGCGGGCGCCGCTCGTCCCCTTCTCGATCTTCCGCCTGCGCACGATCACCGGCGCCAACGTGGTCGGGATCCTGGTCGGCGCCTCGCTGTTCTCGATGTTCTTCTTCATCTCCCTCTATATGCAGCAGGTGCTCGGCTACAGCGCGATCAAGGCCGGCCTCTCCTACCTGCCGCTGGCGGTCTCGATCATCCTCTCCGCCGGGATCGCCTCCAGCCTGGTGACCAAGGTCGGCTTCAAGCCGATCCTCGCCGCGGGGATGCTGCTGATCGCAGCCGGCCTCGTCTGGTTCTCCCAGATCTCCACTGACGGCACTTTCCTCGCCGACGTCCTCGGCCCCTCGCTGCTCGCCGCCGTCGGCCTCGGCTTCGCCTTCGTGCCGGTGACGATCGCCGCCGTCTCCGGCGTCGAAGACCGCGAGCAGGGTCTCGCCAGCGGCCTGATCAACACCTCCCAGCAGGTCGGCGGTGCCCTCGGCCTCGCCGTCCTCGCCGCGATCGCCAACTCGATCATCGGCAACTCCCACGACCCCGCCGTCCTCACCGAAGGCTTCCAGTCCGCCTTCCTGGTCGGCGCCGGCTTCGCCGCCCTCGGCTTCCTCGCCACCCTCTTCCTGATCCGCACCGCCGACAGCCGCGCCCACGTGGAATTGGGTGCGGAAGTCGCCGTGGAAGACGCGAACTGAAACAGAAGGCAAAAGACTTCGCAAAATTTCTGTAACGCCCCTTGAAGTAACGATTTCGGTCCCTAGGATCGGCCGCCGGAGGGTGATGAAGGCAGGTGCCTTCAGGCGGTTGACACCCGCCCTGCCTGGCTAACCTCCGGGTCCGGTTCGAGTCCGGCGCCCTCCGCAGACATAGACCGTCGCAGCGGGTCGATTCTGGGCGTGAGTTACGTGCTACCTTGATGGCACGGGTGTCAATCGCCTGCGGGGTGGTTCCCCGCATCACCAGACTCGACCCGCCTCGCGGCGGGTCTTGTCGTTTCTAGGGGTCCTGCCCTCTACGTCGAATCAGTCGCGGTGGCAGTGGATACCGCGAAGACGGCCGCCGACGACAACGGCACGATGAACGCTCGCGCGATCAAGTGGCGGGAACGGCTGAACACGCCGATGCTGATCGCGGCGGCGCTGACGTTGCCGACGGTGGCGATCTATGAGTCGAAACCGGGCGGGACGCTGGAGGACGTGGCGATCGTCCTCAACTGGGTCACCTGGATCGCCTTCCTGGCGGAGCTGGTGATCATGTTGTGGGTGGTGCCGAACCGGTGGGCGTGGCTCCGCCGCCATCCGCTCGACGTGATCATCGTCGTGCTGACGCCGCCGGTGCTGCCGGCGGGCCTGCAGAGCCTGCGTGTCCTGCGGCTGCTGCGCCTGCTCCGCCTGCTGCGGCTGGCCCAGCTCTCGCGCGAGGTCTTCTCGTTGGAGGGCCTGCGCTATTCGCTGCTGCTGACGGTCCTCACGATTGTCGGCGGCGGCAGCATCTTCGTCGCCTTTGAGCACCAGCAGCATCTCAGCGCCTGGGACGGGATTTACTGGGCGGCGACGACGATGACCACGCTCGGATCGAATATCTATCCGGAGACGACCGGTGGCGAGATCGTCACCGTGATCGTCCTGATCATCGGGATCGGCTTCGTCGCCCTCCTCACCGCCGCCTTCGCCCAGCGCTTCCTCGCCCCCGAAATCGCCGAGATCGAGGAAGAGCTGGAGGAAGAGAAGCTCAGCGCCGAGGCGCTCGCGCTGCGCGAACTGCACAGCGTCCAGGAACAGCTGCAGGCGCTCTCGGTAGCGATCGAGCGGATCGCGACCCGCGAGCGCTGAGTCTCAGTCCTCCTTCGCCTGCTCCTCGGCGATCTTCGCCTCGAGCTCCTTCATCACTTCCGGGTCGCGCAGGGTGGTGACGTCCCCCAGCGCCCGGCCCTCGGCGATGTCGCGGAGGAGGCGGCGCATGATCTTGCCGGAGCGGGTCTTCGGCAGGTCGTCGGCCCAGATGATCCGCTTCGGGCGGGCGAATTTGCCGATGTGCTCGGCGACGGTTTCGCGGATGCCCTCGATCAGCTCGTCGCTTTCCTCCTTCTCTCCGCGGAGGGTGACGAAGGCGCAGATCGCCTGGCCGGTGTCCTCGTCGGACTGGCCGATCACCGCCGCCTCGGCGACGTCGGGGTGGGCGACGATCGCCGACTCGACCTCGGCGGTCGAGAGGCGGTGGCCGGAGACGTTGACGACGTCGTCGATTCGGCCGATCACCCAGAAGTAGCCGTCGGAGTCCTTGCGGGCGGCGTCGCCGACCAGGTAGCGCTCCTTGCCGAAGCGCGAGAAGTAAGTCTCGATGAAACGGTCGTCCTCCTTGTAGAGACCGCGCAGTATCGAGGGCCAGGGACGATCGAGCACAAGCAGTCCCTGCCCTTCCTCCACCGGCTCGCCGTCGTGCTCGTCGACCACCTCGGCCTCGACTCCCGGGAACGCCTGCGTCGCCGAACCGGGCTTGGTCGCGGTGATCCCCGGCAGCGGCGAGATCATGATCGCGCCGGTCTCCGTCTGCCACCAGGTGTCGACGATCGGGCAGCGACCGCCGCCGATCACCTGCCGGTACCAGAGCCACGCCTTCGGGTTGATCGGCTCCCCCACCGAGCCGAGCAGCCGCAGCGAGGAGAGGTCGTGTTCGGCCGGGATCTCGGCGCCCCACTTGATGAAGGTGCGGATCGCCGTCGGTGCCGCGTAGAGGATCGTCGCCTTGTAGCGGGCGGCGAGCTCCCACCAGATGCCTTTGTGCGGGTAGTCGGGCGCGCCCTCCCACATCACCGAGGTCGCCCCGTTGGAGAGCGGGCCGTAGACGATGTAGGAGTGGCCGGTGACCCAGCCGACGTCGGCCGCGCACCAGTAGACGTCGGACTTCGGCTTCAGGTCGAAGACATAGCGGTGGGTGGCGGTGACGCCGGCCATGTAGCCGCCGGTCGTGTGGAGGATCCCCTTCGGCTTCGCGGTCGAGCCGGAGGTGTAGAGGATGAAGAGCGGGTGCTCGGCCTCCATCGGCTCGGGCGGGCACTCGGGGTCAGCGACGTTCATCACCTCGTCGTAGAAGACATCGCGGCCGTCGGTCATCGAGCAGTCGATCCCGGTGTGGCGGACGACGACGATCTTCTTCAGGGCATGGTGGTTTGCCATGTGCTCGTCGACCTGCGGCTTGATCGGCGCCGTCTTTCCTTTGCGGCGAGCGCCGTCGACGGTGATCAGCGCCTTCGCTTCGGAGAAGTCCATCCGCTCGGCCACCGCCTCGGCCGAGAAGCCGCCGAAGACGACGTTGTGGGGGGCGCCGATGCGGGCGCAGGCGAGCATCGCGACGACGACCTCGGGGATCATCGGCAGGTAGATCCCGACCACGTCGCCCTTTTCGACCCCGAGGTCCTTGAGCGCGTTGGCGAAGCGCTGGACGTCGCGGTGCAGGTCGGCGTAGGTGACCTCGCGCTCCTCCCCCTCCTCGCCGCGCCAGTAAAAGGCGACGCGGTCGCCGATCCCGGCCTCGACGTGGCGGTCGAGGCACTGCGCCGAAGCGTTCAGCCGGCCGTCGGCGAACCACTTGTAGAAGGGCGGGTCGGAGTCGTCGAGCCCCTCGCTCGGCTCCGTCTCCCAGTCGAGCAGTTCCTTCGCCTGCTCCATCCACCAGGCCTCGGGGTCGGCGGCAGCGTCCTCGTAGACCTTCGGGTCGCTCCAGATCGCCTGGGAGCGGAACTCCTCCGGCGGCTCGAAGCGCTCGATCTCCAGCATCGAGTCGAGCTCGCGCTCCAGGCTCTCCTTCTCGGCCTCCGCCCCCATCGCTCTGGAAGTTTTACAGGGCGAAGACGAGCACGCAGAAGAGACCGGCGACGATGCAGTAGACGCCGAACGGGCTGAGGCGGTTGGTCTCGAAGAAGCGGAGTAGGAACTTGACCGCGAACCAGGTGGTGACGGCGGCGGCGATCGCCCCGACCAGCGCCTGCCCGCGGACGCCGTCGCCGGCCGAGCCCATCAGGTCGGGCAGCTTCAGCACCCCGGCGGCGCCGATGATCGGCGTCGCCAGGAGGAAGGCGTAGCGGGCAGCGTCCTCGTTCGAGAGGCCGGTCATCAGACCGCCGCCCATCGTGATCCCCGAGCGCGAGATGCCGGGGATCAGCGCCGCCGCCTGTGCGGTGCCGATCGCGAACGCCTGTTTGAAGCTCATCCGCGCGATCCGCGGATCGGCATCCCCCTCGTAATCGCCGGGTTGCGGCGGTCGCCGCCGCAGGCGCTCGAAGAGGAGCAGCAGGATCCCGTTGACCGTGAGGAAGATCGCCGCCGAGGTCGGCGAGGCGAACAGGGTGCGGAGCTTGTGCTCGAGCGCGAGGCCGAGGATGCCGGCGGGGATCGTGCCGACGACGATCACCCAGGCGAGACGGGCGTCGTCGTCATCCGGCGTCGCCTGACCGCGCAGCGAGCGGACGAAGCCGCTGATGATCCGCTTCCAGTCCTCCCAGAAGAGGACGAAGAGGACGAGGGCGGTGGCGCAATGGGTGGCGACCAGGAACGAGAGGAAGAATTCGTCGTTCTGGTGGATGTCCCAGCCGAACAGCGAAGGGGCGATCACCGCGTGGCCGAGGCTGGAGATCGGGAACGGCTCGGCGATCCCCTGCAGCGCTCCGAGGACGATCGCCTGGAAGTAAGAGATCGGTTCCAAGCCGAGGGCAGCCTATTCGACCGCCGTGACGAAGTTGTTAATAGCCCGCCGGGTGGCGAGCGACGAAGCCTTCGGGCGAGTCGACCCAGGGGTCGTGCCAGCGCGGGCCGGGGCCACCGACGGTGTCGAAGGCGATGCCGGCGATCACCATCCAGGCGTGTTCGGCGTTGGCGTAGACGGTGATCCACTGGCCCGGGCCCGGTTCGCCCCAGGTCTCGAGCCCGGTCGAGTCGAGCGGGCTTTCGAGGAAGCCGCCGCCGTGCAGGGCGAAGCTGACCGCGCCCGAGCAGTCGTAGCCTTCCGATTCGAAGGAGCCGTGGCCGCCGCCCCAGATGTAGGGGGTGGTGGCGATCGAGTTGGCGGCGGCGACCGCGTCCTGCACCGCCTGCGGCGCCGAGGACGGGGCGCTGGCTTCGCTTTCTGAGATCACCTGCGCTTCCTGGCCGGGGTTGAGCGGCGCCGGCATCAGGCCGGTGGTCGCGTCACCGCCTTCGGAGGCGACCTGTTCGGAGATCGCGGCGAGGTTGTTGCCGAGCGCTTCTTCGCGCGACTCCAGCTGTTCCAGCGCTTCGCGCCGTTCGGCCTGCGCCGACTTCAGTTCGGCGAACCGCGCCTCGGCTTCCTGGCGAGCGGCGGCGACTTCATGCTCGATCGCGGCGACTTCGTCGCGCGCTTCTTCGATTTCGGCCCGTTTGTCGGTGAGCCGTTCGACCGCCGAGCGGACTTCGTCGCGCAGCGTCTTCACCCGTTCGACGACCGCGTCGTCGTAGCTCTGGATCCGGTTCAGGTATTCAGTCTGGGCCGCCATGTCGGACCAGTTTTCGGATTCGAGGATCGCGTTGACGATGTCGGGCGAGCCGGCCTCGTAGATCGCGACGAGGCGGTCGCGCAGGGTCCCGATCGCCCGCTGCAGCTTCCCGCGGACCACTTCCAGGTGCGCCTCTTCCTTTTCCAGCGCCGCGGTCGCCGCGTCCAGTTCGGCCTGCTTTTCTTCCAGTTCGGCCTCGACCGCGGCCTGCTTCTGGCGCAGGGCCGAGACTTCGCCGATCATCGAATCGATCGCCTGGTTCTGTTCGGCGATCGTCGCCGCCAGCGAACTCGAGTCTTCGCGCACCCCTTCGAGCTTGTCCCGGGTCGCTTCCAGCTTTTCCTGCGGCGTCTGCGCCGGGGCGCTGCCTGCCCAGGAGATGGCAAGCGCGCAAAGCCCTGCCAGAAGCAGCGCGGAAAACACCAGGGCACGGCGCTTCGCCGTACTCGTAGAGGAGGCAAACAGCACGGCGGCGCAGGCTAGCGAAGAGCCTGCGCCGCCTTAGAGGTGGTCGATAATCCGCAAGTTTCCTTGCAGATGCAGGACTTTTCCTACGCGAGCAGCTTGGCCTTCGCCTGGTCGAACTCCTCCTGGCTGAGGGCGCCTTTGTCCTTGAGCTCGGACAGCTTGTGCAGTTCGTCAGCCGGGGAGGCGGCTCCGGCCTGCTCGCGGACGTATTCGTCGAAGTGCTTTTTCGCGTCCGCCTGGGCTTTGACCGTACGGTCGCGCATCCCCTCACCGCGGGCGATCAGGTAGATCAGCGCCGTCAAGAACGGGATGAAGACGAGGAAGAGCACCCACGCCGCCTTTGCCCATCCGGAGAGTTCGTGGTCGCGGAATAGGTCGGAGAGGATCGTGATCAGGATCCAGATCCAGATCACGAAGAAGAAGATCTCAAGCGCTACGAGGAGGATTTCCCCGAAGCTGATGTCGGCGAGCGGCATTGCGCTCCTTTCGATTGACAAGAATGGGTACGGGACGTTTCGCCCGAGTGACTATTCGTGAGATTAGACCGTGCCCCTGCCTGGGGCGTCGCTGGTCAGCCTCATAAAGAAGAGGACGATCGCGACCGAGGTGGCGAGGTTGAGGCTGGAGACGTTCTCGCGCATCGGGATCGAGACGCGCGCCTCGGCCCGCTTGAGGACTTCGCCGCTGATCCCGTGGCGCTCGGTGCCGAAGGCGAGGACGGCGCGCGGCGGCACCAGACCCGGTCTCAGCTCCTCCCCCTCGGGGTCGATCGCCAGCAGCGGCCGATCGCTCCGCGGCAGCGACTTCACCGCGGCGACAGGAAGGGCGAACTGCAGCCCGGCGGCGCCGCGGACGGCGTCGGGGTGCCAGGGGTCGTTGGCGCCGGTGGTGATCACGGCGGCGGCCCCGGCGGCGGCGGCGGCGCGGATGCAGGCGCCGATGTTGCCCATGTTGCGGGGGTCCTCGAGCAGGACGGCGGGCGCCGGTGCGGGATCGGCGAGGGCGGCGTCGAGGTCGACGGCAGGGCGGCGGGCGATCGCGGCGACCCCGGTGTGAGGGACCAGCGGCACCAGCCCGGCGAGCGTCTCCTTGTCGACCCGCTCGACCCGCCCGGCCAGCTGCCCGGCCAGGTCCGGCGCCAGTTCGTCGGCCATCGCCTCGAGCGAAGCCGGGTCGACCGCCACCGCCTCGACCAGCTCGGCGCCGAACCGCAGCGCGTGCTTGAGTGCGTGGAAGCCCTCGACGACGGTCAGCTCGGGGTCGCGGCGCGCGGTCCGGAAGCGCACAGCGCGTTCGTGCTCGTCGCGGCCCATCGCCGAATCATTACCTCCCCGGCGAAAAGAGGCTGCCGCCGTCGCGGGTTCAGACGGGCGTCGCCGCCTCCGCCAGCTGATCCCGGCCGCCCGCCTTGGCCAGGTAGAGCGCCTGGTCGGCGCGACCGAGCAGGTCGTCGACGCTCTCGACGAAGTCCCAGCAGGCGAGCCCGGCGGAGCAGGTCTGCTCCATCGGCGTCCTCGCCCGCAGCCGCTCGAGGACCTCGGCCGCCTCCTCGGGGGCGGTGTCGGGCAGGAGGACGAGGAACTCCTCGCCGCCGAAGCGGACGATCGCGTCTTCCCCACGCAGCGACTCGTCCCAGGCGCGAGCGCAGGCGCGCAGGACCTCGTCACCGGCGAGGTGGCCGTGTGTGTCGTTGTAGACCTTGAAGTGGTCGATGTCGACGATCGCCACGCAGAGAGAGAACTGCGAGCGGCGGGCGCGGGCCATCTCCCGCGGCAGGAGTTCCTCCAGTGCGCGCCTGTTCGGGAGTCCGGTGAGCGAGTCGTGGGTGGCCATGTCCTGCACCTTGCCGAGCAGCTCCTCACGTTCGGCCTCGATCCGCTTGACGTCGGTGATGTCGGCGGCGCGTCCGTAGACCATCGACTCGTCGGGCGCCAGCTGCGAGCTCCAGCGCAACCAGTGCCAGCTGCCGTCCTTGGCCAGGTAGCGGTTTTCGAAGTTCAGCGTCTCGCCCCCGTCGAAGAGAGAGGCCGCCTCGGCTTCAGTCCCCTCCCGATCCTCGGGGTGGACACGCTCGATGAAGGGAACGGCTCGCAGCTCCGCGAGGCTGTAGCCGAGGTTCCGCCTCCAGGCGTCGTTCAGCTCGACGAAGTAGCCGTCCACATTGGCGGTGCAGAGCATGTCGTGGGAGAGCTCGAAGAAGCGGCGGGCCCGCTTGTCGGAGCGGGCCTGCCGACTGACCATCTGGGTGATCAGGAACATCACGATCGTCAGCGAGACGGCGGTGAAGACCCAGCGGGTCAGCGGCGAGTAGCCGGCGGTGCTTTCCACCCCGGCGAGGGCCACCGCGTAGACGACGAGCAGCCAGGCGAGGTGGGCGATCGCGATCCGGCGGGGGAAGAAGTAGGACGAGATCAGCGTCGCCCAGACGAAGATCGTCCCGTACTGGCCGACCGCGACGCCGCTCTCGTAGATCAGCAGGCCGGTCGCGGCGACGGCGGCGGCGATGACGGCGTGTACGGCAAGGCGGTTGATCCGGGTGGCGAAGAACGAGAGGAGGGCGCCGACGAAGGCCATCGCCGCCGCCGTGACCGCGACGGCGGCCTGATCGCCACCGCTCGGGTGCGGGAGGATCAGGGAGAGGGCGACCAGGCCCGCGCCGGCGACCGGGAGCGCCGCGGCCGCGCGTGCCTCCACGCTGCCGCCCGAGAGGGCCTCCTTCTTTTTAAGTATCCCCGCCATGGGGCGAGGATCGGCAAACCGCGATGTCTCCTTTAGAAAGCTGAGACAAGTTGTCAGCCGCGCACGACCTGGAACTGGCTCATCAGGCCGTGGTCCTCGTGGTCGAGCATGTGGCAGTGGACGACGAACTTGCCGGTGTAGTCGGAGAAGTGGCCGGCGACGAGGATCCGTTCGTTCGGATAGACGAAGAACGTCTCCTTGAGGCAGTCTTCCCAGGGCGGCGGCGGCTTGCCGTTGCGCTCCAGCAGGTACCAGTCGGTGTGGTGGAGGTGCATGACGTGGGCGACGTTGGTCTTGTTGACGATCTCCCAGGTCTGGGTCGTGCCGAGCCGCGGCCGGGTCTCGACGTAGGCCGGGTTGAAGGTGCGGCCGTTGATTCGCCAGGTGGTCTTGAAGAAGCCGCCGATCGTGATCTCCCAGCGATGGTCCGGCTTGCGCTTCGCCTTGCGCGTCCACTCGGGCAGCGGGCGCAGGCGGCGGGGGACGCGTGCCCGGTCGGTAATGCGGTCAGTGCCGACCCGGAACTGCATCAGTGCGCCGCCGTAGGTGTGGGCACCGGTCGGGTTGCGGCCGGAGTGGCGCTTGCCGCTGCGCAGCTCGACCGTCTCCCCCGCCGCCCCGGCGAAGTCGACGATCACCTCGACCCGCTCGGCCGGGCCGAGGAGGATCTCGCGGCGGCGGATCGGCTTCGGCATCAGCCCGCTCTCGGTCGCGACCTGGACCATCGGCGCGCCGCCCGTGAGCTGCAGGTTGTAGCTGCGGAAGGAGGAGACGTTGAGGATGCGCAGCCGGTAGCGGCAGGGGCCGACGTGGTGGTGGGGCATGTAGGCGCCGTTGACGAGGACGGTCTCGCCGAGGATGCCGTCGGCGGGCGGGCGCCGGTTGGTGAACGGGTCGGTGAGCTGGTTGTCGCGGTCGAAGCTGCGGTCGGCGATCATCAGCGGCAGGTCGCGGTCGCCGCGCGGCAGCGGCAGCGCCTCGTCGAGATCGTCGTCGACGATGAACATCCCGGCCAGCCCCTTCCAGCTGTGCGGGGCGGTGCGGTCGAGGCGGTGGTCGTGGTACCACTGGAAGGCGGCGCGTTCGGGGCGGCCGTCCTCGACCAGGTCGTAGACGTAGGTTTTGCGCGCGCCGGGCTCGAGCAGGAAGTCGTTGCCGGACTCGCGGGCCGAGAGGCCGTTGGGGATCTGGCAATAGGCGGAGACCGGCTGGCGCTTGGTGAGGCCGCCGGGGTAGCCGTCGAACTGGGTGCGGTTGTGGCCGCCGTGGAGGTGGATCGAGAGCTCGCCCACCTTCTCCGGCAGTTCGTGGTGGAAGGTGACGCGGGTGCGGTTGCCGGCGCGGCGGCGGATCGTCGGTCCCGGGAAGCTGCCGCCGAAGGTCCAGAGCCTGGTCTTGCGGCCGGGGAGGATCTGCTGCTCGGCCTCCCGGATCGGGATCCGGATGTGGTCTTCGTCGAGGACCGGCGGGATCGGCAGCCGCGCGCGGAACGGCACGGCGGCGAACGCCGACGGCGGCTCGATCGAGATCGGCATCAGCCCGCCGCCCCTGCCCCTCAGGGGCAGGAGGACGGCGAGCGCGCCGCCGCCGAGGGCGCCGAGGAAGGCCCGGCGCCCGAGGCGGTGTGCGTCTGAGGGCTGTCCAGCCGTTGCCGGAGCCCTAGGCGGTCGGGGTCGGGACGACCGATTCGACCTTCACCTGGCCGTGCATCCAGGGATGGACGGCGCACATGTAGTAGAGCGTGGTGCCCGGTTCGGCGGTCACTTCCTGGGAGAAGTGCCCACCCTTCTTTTCACCGGTGAACCAGGAGTCGCCCTTCTTGCCGGTCGCGTTGCCCTCGGTGCTCCAGCCTTCGGGGCCCGCTTTCGCCGGGTTGATGCTGATCTTTTCGGTTTTCGGGTTGAACCCGTGCCATTTGGCGATCGCCAGGCAGATGTGTTTCGGCGTGAAGCAGCTCTTGCGCTGCTTGCCGGTCTTCGGCACCGAGCCTTTGGTGACCAGCGAGAAGGTGTGCGGGCCGACCTGGTGCGGATCCGTCTTGTTGACGATTTCCAGCTGGTCGCCGACGGTGACCGTTTCCGGGCCGACGAATTTGAGCTTGCCTTTCGTCAGTTCGATGTTGATCACGTCGGTTTTGCCGGTGGCCACCGAGGTTTCGGCGGCGCCGGCGAGGCTCGAACCTCCGATTACGGTGATCGCGGCCGCGGAGACCGCCAGGGCCAGGGCCCGCAGGCGGGCGCGGCGTGAAAGCTTGCTGTGCAAAGCGTGCCTTTCTCTCAATTCAGGTTTGATCCAGCGCTCGGCAAGCCCCAACCTGCCGAGTGCTGGACGCTAGTACTAGCGGTGGTCGCCTGCAAGCCTGGCTCGATGCGTACCCAAACTCGTACCTAATTTTCGGCCGTTTACATCCCCGGTACCCTCTAGCCAGCCCGGTGACCAGTTTTCTCCACACCTGCTATCGGATCGGCGACATCGAGCGCTCGGTCGGCTTCTACGAGAAGCTCGGCTTCGAGGAGGTGCGACGGATGCCGATCGGCGACGAGGCGGTCAACGTCTTCATGGCGCTGCCCGGCGAAGACCCCCGCCTCGAGCTCACCTACAACCACGGCGTCACCGACTACGACCATGGCACGGGCTACAACCACATCGCCCTCCTCATCGACGGCAACCTCGACGACACCCTCGCGCAGCTGGCCGAGCTGGGCATCGAGCCCGAAAAGCCCCCCTACCGCCCCGGCGGCCGCACCGAAGGCCACCGCATCGTGTTCGTCAGAGATCCCGACGGCTACCGGGTCGAGCTGATCGGAGAGTAGCTAGGCCCGTCAATGGGTGACAGCCTCGATTACAACCAGGTCTTCCAGCTCCAGACGCGTGAGACTATCCGCGCATATGTGCGTGAACTTTCAGGCTGGGACAAGAACGCAACGAGAGTCGCTCATCTCGAAGCAGTAGAACTGATCGAGCGAGCCAAGCAGGACCCTGAGCTGGCGGAGAAGCTGCTTGCCGCCGAGCCCACGGAGCTTGATCAGCTCATCAACGGAAATCCCACCATGGCATCCGTCCAGCCTGACTCAGACTGAGAGAAAGCTCCCTCCTCCGCCACTCCGAGATTTGGGGGGCTATAGACACCCAAAGTTCGGAGTCGTTGTGAATCAGCCGGTGCCGACGCCGCCGCTGGGGGCGGGAGGTGGCGAAGGGGCAGGCGTCGGGGCGGGTTCGGGCTCCGGGGCCGGGGCTTCTTCTTCGGCGGCTTCTTCGCCTTCCGGCTTTTCTTTGCCCTTGCCCTTTTCGCTTTCTTCTTCTTCGCCTTCTTCGTAGGTTTCTTCTTCTTCGTAGCCGCTTTCGTAGCCCGAGGAAGAGGTGTGGCCGCTGTCGAGGCCTTCAAGTTCGGGTTCGGTCGCCTGTTCGAATTCGGGGCAGTCGCCTTCCTGGGCGGCCGACATGTAGGACTGCCAGATCGGGCCGGCGGTGGGGCCACCGAAGCCGGTGTATTCGCGCGAGGTCGGGTGGCCGACCCAGACGGCGGTGGAGAACTTGGGGGTGTAGCCGACGAACCAGGCGTCGGAGAGCCCCTCCGAGGTGCCGGTCTTGCCCGCCTCCGAGCCGCAGCCCATGTAGGTGTAGCCGGCGCCGGTGCCCTGGGTGATCACACCCTCGAGGATGCGGGTCACCTCCCAGGCCTGGCCCGGGGTGAGGACCCTTTCGCCCGAATCTTTCTCGAAGTCGTCGACCTTGCCGTTGGGGAATTCGACCCGGCTGACGGCGGTGGCGTCGTGGTGGATGCCGCCGTCGGCGAGGGTCGCGTAGGCATCGGCCATTTCCAAGGGCGTGACGCCGATCGCAAGACCGCCGATCGCCTCCGCCGGCACCGACTGCAGCGGCGATTCGATCCCCATTTCGTGCGCCGTTTCGGTCACGCTTTCAGGGCCGACGTCGAGGTCGAGCTGGGCGAAGATGACGTTGACCGAGTCCCAGGTGGCAGCTTCGAGCGACATCGTGCCGCCGCCGGGCTCGGCGTTGTTCACCGTCCAGGTGCCGCCGCCGGGGATCTCCAGCGTCATCGGCGAGGTGCCGTTGTAGTAGGTGCTGGCGGGGTCGATCCCCTCCTTGACCGCCGTCGTCAACACGAAGGTCTTGAACGACGACCCCGGCTGGCGGTGGGCCTGCCAGGCGTAGTTGAACTGGCTTTCGTCGGCGGAGCCTTCGGTCGAGGCGAGGGCCACGATCGCGCCGGTGTCGGGATCGACCGAGGCGAGACCGGCAGCCGGGCCGCCTTCGGAGTAACAGACGTAACAGGAGTTCTCGACCGCGTATTCGGCCTTTTCCTGCAGGCTCGGGTCGATCGTCGTGTAGGCCTTGAGGCCGCCGTTGCGGACGGTGTTGATCCCGTAGCGTTCGATCAGTTCGTTCTGGACCAGGTCGAAGAGGAACGGGTCCTTGATCACCTGGTACTTGTTGCCCGGATCGAGGCCGAGGCCGTGGGTGCGGGCGTCGCGGTATTCCTCGCCGTCGATGTAGCCCTGTTCGTGCATCACCGTCAGCACCTCGTTGCGCCGCTTCAGCGCCGCCTTCGGGTCGAGAAAGGGGTTGTATTCGGAAGGCGCCTGCGGCAGGCCGGCGAGCAGCGCCCCCTCGGTCAGGTTGAGGTCCTTCGCCGGTTTCGAGAAGTAGGTCTGCGCCGCCGCCTCGGCCCCCACCGCGGTCTGCCCTTCGACCGTCCCGTAGGGAGCGGTGTTGAGATATTCCTTGAGGATCCATCCCTTGCTGTGCTTTTCCTCGAGTTCGACCGCGAGGTGCGCTTCAACCAGCTTTCGCTTGATCGTCTCTTCGCGGTTCTGGATGTAGAGGTTGCGGACCAGCTGCTGGGTGATCGTCGAGGCGCCCTGGACCGGCTTGCCGCCGGCGAGCGCGTCCTTCCAGGCGGCGCGGGCGATGCCTTCGTAGTCGAGGGCGCCGTGGTTGTAGAAGTTCTTGTCCTCGATCGCGACCGTGGCCTCCTTCAGCACCTGCGGCAGCGCCTTCGCCGAGACCGGCTGACGGATGTTTTCCGAGCGGATGAAGCCGATCAGGCTGCCGTCGGCGGCGTAGATCGCCGAGGAGCGGCCCTTCTGCACCGGCTTCAGGCTCGAGAGCGGCGGCGCTTCGTTGTAGACGTTGAGCGCCCAGGCGGCGGCGATCCCGCCGGCGACCAGCGCAAGCGCAAGCAGGATCCCGATGGGGATTGCGAACTTGTGCCAGAGAGAGTGGTGCGGCTTGCGTCGCCGCCTGCGGACCCGCGAGGCCATGCGCTCCGGATTGTAGGGACGCACGGGTCTCGGCACTAGCACTCGCTTGAGCGCGCAAGGCCCGTTGCCGTCCCGATAGGCTCGCGCCGCAGCGGCACCAACTGGGGGAGGAAAGAAAGTGAAACTTGTGATCGGGATCGTTCGCCCCGAGCAGGCGAACCAAGTCCTGGAGGCACTGCACCGGGCCGAGGTCCGGGGCTTCTCGATGAGTCGCGTCCAGGGCCACGGCGGCGAGGTCGAGCGGGTCGAGACCTATCGCGGCACGACCGTGCAGATGGGGCTCTCGGAGAAGGTCCGGTTCGAGGTCGCCGTCTCCGACTCGTTCGTGGACAAAACCGTGGAAGCGATCTGCGAGGGCGGCCGCACCGGCGAAGTCGGCGACGGCAAGATCTTCGTCGTGCCGCTGGACCACGCGGTGCGGATCCGCACCGGCGACAGCGACGAGGGCGCCGTGACGCCGGTGAGCCGATGAACGCCGGGATCGACACGGGCGATACCGCCTGGATGCTCGTCGCCACCGCGCTGGTGCTGATGATGACGCCGGCGCTCGGGCTCTTCTACGCGGGCCTGGTGCGCTCGAAGAACACGCTCAACACCTTCATGATGAGCATCGCCGCGATCGCGGTCGCGGCGGTGACCTGGGCCGCGGTCGGCTACTCGCTCGCCTTCGACGGCGGCGGCGACCTGATCGGCGGGCTCGGCAACGCCTTCCTGCATGGCGTCGACTTCGCCCCGCGCGAAGGGACGGCGATCCCCGAGCTCGTCTTCTTCTCCTTCCAGGCGACCTTCTGCATCATCACCGTGGCGCTGATCTCCGGCGCCGTGGTCGAGCGGATGCGCTTCGGCGCCTTCCTCGTCTTCGCGGCGCTGTGGTCGGTCGTCGTCTACGCCGTGCTCGCCCATTGGGCCTTCGGCGGCGGCTGGCTGCTCTCCGGCGGCACGCTGGACTTCGCCGGCGGCGTCCCGGTCGAGATGGCCTCCGGCTTCTCGGCGCTGGCCGCGGCGGTGGTCGTCGGGGCGCGCAAGGACTACGGCCGCCAGGCGCTCCTCCCCCACAACGCGGTCTACGTCCTGCTCGGGGCGGGGTTGCTGTGGTTCGGCTGGTTCGGCTTCAACGGCGGCAGCGGCTTCTCGACCGGCCAGAACAGCGTCCTCGCCTTCACCAACACGCTGCTCTGCCCGGCCTGCACGCTGGTCGTCTGGTTCGCGCTCGACCTGATCCGCGGGCGCAAAGTGACGGCGATCGGCGCCGCCACCGCGATCATCGTCGGCTGCGTCCTGATCACCCCGGCGGGCGGCTACGTCAGCCCCGGCTGGGCGATGCTGCTCGGCGCCCTGGGGGCCTTCCCGAGCTACGGGATCATCGTCTGGCGCACGCGGACCCGGGTCGACGAGACCCTCGACGTCCTCGCCGCCCACGGGACGGCCGGGTTCATCGGGATCCTCTTCATCGGCTTCTTCGCCCAGGCGAGCTGGAACGGCGTCTCCGACGGGCTCTTCTACGGCAACGCGGCGCAGCTGGGCCACCAGGCGCTGGCAGCGCTGGCGGCCCCGGTCTACGCCTTCGTGATGACCTTCGTCCTGCTGAAGCTGATCGGCGCGGTGATGCCGCTGCGGGCCAGCGACCGCGAGGAGGCGACGGGCATGGACGTGGTCCAGCACGGCGAGGAGGCCTACGTGACGGGCGAGGGCGCGATCCTGCTCCTGCCCGACGACGTCGGCAAAGCGGCGGTGCCGGTCGCCGACCCAGGTTAGCGGCTTAGGACGACCGGGACGTCCTCTCCAGACACCGCTCGCCTATGGCTTGCGGTTGAGTGTCTGGAGAGGATGTCCCGGTCGCCTTCCCACCCCGGGTAGGCGAGATTTGATGCAGTTCAGTTCGTGAGTGAGCACGTTCAAGTCCTGACCACTGCCGGCTCCGAGGAGGAGGCTGGGCAGATCGCTTCGCTGCTGGTCGAGCGGCGGCTCGCCGCTTGCGCGCAGGTGGTCGGCCCGGTCGTCAGCCGCTACCGCTGGCTTGGCGAAGACGACCCGGGCCGCCTACGAGGCGGTCGAGGCCGCGATCCGCGAGGTCCACTCCTACGGCGAGCCGGAGATCGTCGCCACCCCGATCGTCGCCGGCTCAGCCGGCTACCTCGCCTGGATCGACGAGAACGTCGGCGATTGCTGAGTTGACCCGCCTATAGCCGGGTTAACTCAGCAACGGCTAGGCCGGGACTTTGAAGGTGCGCTTGGCCGGCGTCGGGTCTTTGTTACCGGCGGCGTCGATCGCCCAGGCCTTGAAGGTGTGGGTGCCGGGTTTGAGGCCGGTGTAGCGCTTGGGCGAGGTGCAGGCTTTGGCTTTGCGGCGGTCGAGCTTGCAGACGAAGTGGGAGCCGGTCTCGCTGGAGCGGAAGGAGAACTTCGCTTTGCCCTGGGCGAGCTTGCGGCCGGGGCCTTTGGCGATCGTGGTCTGCGGTGGAGTGATGTCGGCACTGCTGCCGCCACCGGTGCTGCCGCCCGCAGGCGGCGGGGGCGGCGAGGCGAGGGTGTCGACGGCCACGCTGCAGGGCTGGTTGGCACCGGTGGCGATGAAGCTCTGGTTGACGGCGGTGCCGTCGGAGTTGGCGCGGGCGATCGTGTTGGTCTCGGAGTTCGCCCAGTAGATCTGTGACCCGAAAGCGGTGATGCCACAGGGAGTTTTGGCGTCGCCGATGAAGCTCGGGTCCGCGCCCGTGCCGGTGTTCGTGTTCGCCCTGCCGATCCGGGTGCCGCCGCCGAAGATGCCCGGCTCGGTCCAGAAGATGTTGGCCGAGTTGACGGCGACCCCGCAGGGGAATGACGTCCCCGGGATCGTCACGTAGGTCAGCTGCTTGTTCGACCCGTCGAGACCCGCCCGGCCGATGTAAGCGGGCGTTCCGGTGGCGATATCCGCCCAGTAGACATGCCCGCTGTCGAGGGCCACCCCGCAGGGCTCGGCGGGCCCGGTGACGAGGTTCGGATTGACTTCGGTGCCGTTGATGCTCGCCTTGCCGATCTGCCCGCCCAACGTCGCCCAGAAGATCGAAGTCGCGTTCACCGCCACCCCGCTCGGTTTCGTGATCCCGGCGATGAAGCTGTTGTTCACTTCGCTTCCATCGATGTTTGCCCGACCGATCGAGTTGCCGTTCTGGTTCGCCCAGTAGATGTGGGAGGAATCGACGGCGACGGCGAAGGGCAGCGCCCCGGTCTGGATGAAGGCGTCGTTGACGCCGCTGCCGTCGTTCTCGGCGCGGCCGATCGTCTGGTTCTGCGTGTCGGCCCAGTAGACGAAGGCGCCCGCCGGCGCCGCGAGCAGGAGCGACGCGAGCAGCGTCAGGGCCAGGACAAGACCGATCAACGATCCCTTTTTACGAGCCATGTCACCCGCAGCCTATTTGGCCCGGGAGCGGCAGCCTAGGAGCGCAGGCGGTAGCCGCGGCTGAAGAGGCGCAGGTTGAAGAGGAAGAGCGCGCCGGTGGCCGCGGTCAGGGCCAGCAGCGAGAGGGCGATGCTGACTTCGGTGAAGCCGACGAAGCCGTAGCGGACCAGATTGATCATGTAGAAGATCGGGTCGAAGCGGGTCAGGGTCTCGAACGGCTGCGGCAGCAGGGCGGCGGAGTAGAAGACGCCGCCGAGGAAGATCAGCGGCTGCAGGACGAAGGTCTGGGCGAAGGCGACGTCGTCGAACTGTTCGGCGCGGACGCCGATCAGCACCCCGAGCTGGGAGAAGAAGAAGCCGACCAGGGCGAGCGAGGGGATCAGGACGAGGACGTTTTCGACCGGGAGGCCGACGAGGACGACCGAGACGAGGAAGGTCAGGAACGCCACGATCAGCCCGCGCATGAAGCCGCCGAGCGAGAAGGCGAGCAGCAGCTCGGCCGGGGAGGCGGGCGAGGAGAGCTGATCTTGGATCGCGCCCTGGAACTTCTGCTGGAGGATCGAGGAGCTGTTGTTGGAGAAGGCGTTGGTGGAGAAGGCCATCATGATCAGGCCGGGGATGACGAAGAGGACGTAGTCGATCCCGTGCAGGTGCTTGATCCGCGAGCCGAGCGCGGCGCCGAAGACGGTGATGTAGAGGAACGTTTCCAGCATCGGCGCGCCGATCGTCTGCTTCTTGATCTTCAGGAAGCGGCTGCACTCGCGGCGCCAGAGGGTCGCGAAGCGGATCTGGGCGGCGCTCATCCGCGAGCCGTTCACGCCTCGACCTCGAGCTCGATGTGCGAGCGGGACAGCTCTTTGCGGCCGACCAGGGCCAGGTAGGCGTCCTCGAGGTTCGGCACTTCGAAGCGCTCGGCCAGGGCCTCGCTGGTCCCCTCGGCGACGATCTGCCCCGCGGCGATGAAGGCGATCCGGTCGCAGAGCTGCTCGGCCTCCTCCAGATAGTGCGTGGTGAGGAGGATCGTCGTCCCCTCCTGGTTGATTTTCTGGACGTAGTGCCAGAGCTCGAGGCGCAGCTCGACGTCGACGCCGGCGGTCGGCTCGTCGAGGATCAGCAGGCGCGGCCGGTGCATCATCGCCCGGGCCAGGATCAGCCGCCGTTTCATCCCGCCCGAGAGGGTGCGGGTGCGTTCGTCGCGCTTGTCGGTCAGGGAGAAGGTCTCCAGCAGCTCCTCGGTGCGCTCGCGGCGCTCCTTGCGCGGCATCCCGAAGTAGCCGGCGTGGTAGTCGAGCGTCTCCGCGACGGTGAGGAACCAATCGATGTTCGGCTCCTGGGGCGCCAACCCGACCGCCTGGCGGGCCTCGGCGTAGTTGTCGATCGCGTCGTGGCCGAAGACCTCGATCGAGCCGCCGGTCGGCTGCGCCAGCCCGGTCGTGCAGTGGATCAGCGTCGACTTGCCCGCCCCGTTGGGGCCGAGCAGGCCGAAGAACTCACCCTCCTTGATGTCGAGCGAGACCCCGCGCAGCGCCTCGACCCCGGTCGGGTAGCGCTTCTCCAGGTTGTCGATGTGGAGCGCCTCCATGCGGGGCACCACACTAGCCACCCGCAATGTTCGCCCTATGTGTAGCCCAGGGAGGGAGACCCTCTCCAGACACCCCTCGCTATGGCTCGGGGTTGAGTGTCTGGAGAGGGTCTCCCTCCCTGGCAACCAAGCGGTCCCGTATAAGTGGAGCGTGCCCGCCCCTTTGCTTGCAGTTGACGCGCCCTCGATGCTGTTTCGCGCCTTCTACGCGCTGCCGAGCAAGATCGTCGGGCCGGACGGGAGGCCGGTCAACGCGCTGCTGGGGACGGCGAACATGATCCTGCGGGAGGTCGAACTGCACCAGCCGCGGGCGGTGGTGCTCTGCTTCGGCCCCGACGCGGCCGCCTATCGGACCGAGCTCTACCCCGCCTACCATGCCGAGCGGGAGGAGGCGATGCCGGACGAGCTGCCGCACCAGTTCGCCGACTCGCGCGATTTCTTCGAGGCCTTCGGATGGACCGTGACGATGGCCGAGGACCTCGAGGCCGACGACCTGCTCGGCACCTACGCGCGGCTCGAGGCCGAGGCGGGCGGGCGGGCGCTGCTGCTGACCGGGGACCGCGACATGTACCAGTGCGCGACCGAGGACGTGACCGTGCTCTACGTGCGGACCGGCGGCAAAGGCGCCGAAGAGGTCGGCCCGGCGGAGGTGCGCGAGCGCTACGGGATCGGCCCGGAGCTGGTCCCCGACTTCATCGCCCTGCGCGGCGACCCCGCCGACGGGCTGCCGGGCGCCAAGGGCGTCGGGCCGAAGACGGCCGCGGAGCTGCTGAAGCAGCACGGTTCGCTGGAGGCGATCCTCGACGGCGCGATCCGCGAGCGGCGCCCGGCGCTGCGGGGGGCGCTGATCGAGGGCCGCGAGGAGCTGCTCGCCTTCAAGGACATCGCGACGCTGCGCGACGCGGGGGTGAAGCGACCGCCGGATGCGCCGACCGACTGGCTTGGCGCCGCCGCCGCGGCGCGAGAGCGCGGGATGAAACGCCTGGCGGCGCGGCTGGAGGCCCAAGTCGCCTGAGGCCAGGCGACTTTGTCAACCAGTGGTTTGCAAAAGCGCCTTGCCGAGCCCCCAGGCGGAGACGATCGCCCACACGCTCTCGAGCAGCACGAAGCCCCACTGCGCGCCCGCGACCGCGAGCACTGCGAGGATCGCCGAGCCGACAAGGTTGAGCCCGAGGTAGAGGCGCGAGTCGGGGCGCATGCGTTCAAACTGCACTGCCCCGAAGGCGACGAGGATGAGCAGCGCCCCGACGATCTGAACGACCTGGTCCATCGATGGAGACTATTGACGAGATGCCCCTGCTCGACCATGGTCAGCTGCGCAAGCGCTGGCGCTACGTCGCCCTCTTCGCCGAGGAGCTGATGCTCTGCGCCGCCCGCGCCGAGGTCGGGCCGCTGACGCAGTCCTTCTGGGTGCTGTGGGATCGGGAGACGCAGCGGCAGTGGGCGCACACGGCGCTGCGGCCCGGCAGCCGCGAGGTGACGCTGGAGGGGCCGCGGCTGGAGATCGACGGGCCGGGTCTGCGCGCGAGCCTCGAGCTCGGCGACGCCGCGCCGATCGAGGCGACTTGCCCCAGCGGCAAGAGCTGGGCCTGGACCCGCAAGCGAGCGGGGATGCCGGTCGAGGGCGTGGTCGAGATGCCGGGGCGGCGCCTGCAGGTCTCCGGCCGCGGCATCGACGACGAATCGGCCGGCCACCACCAGCGCCACACCAGTTGGCTCTGGTCGGCGGGCGTCGGCACCTCGGTCGAGGGCCGCGACCTCGCCTGGAACCTGGTCGAGGGGATCAACGACCCGCCGCAGGGCAGCGAGCGGGCGGTCTGGGTCGACGGCGAGCCCGCCGAGCCACCGCCGTCCCGCTTCCGCGGCCTCGACGGAGTCGACCTCGGCGAAGCCGGCTCCCTCGACTTCGCCTCCGAGTCCGCCCACGCCCGCGACGACAACTACCTGCTCTTCCGCTCCAGCTACCGCCACCGCTTCGGCAGCTTCGCGGGCACCGTCGGCGGGCTCACCCTCGGCGAGGGACTCGGCGTGATGGAGGAACACGATGCTCTCTGGTAACGCAAGGAGACGGAGGGCAGAAGAAAAGCGCAAGCGCCGGCGCAGGTTCAGCCGGCTGCTGGTCGCCAGGCGCAGCCGCGCTGCTCGCCGCGGCGAGCGCTTCATCGCCGAGTACGAGTTCCCGAGCTACATATGGAAGCGGATCGGGAAGCGGCTGCCCGACCTCTACGACGGGGAGATGCAGTTGGTCGAGCGGGGGCTGCGCGAGTGGTTCATCTGCTGCGCCTGGCGCGGGCGGACGATCCTCGGCATGCCCTCGCGCGCCGTCGACGAGGCCTGGCACGAGTTCATCCTCGACACCCTCACCTACTCCGAGTTCTGCGAGAAGGCCTTCGGCGACTATCTGCACCACACTCCCGACGAGGCGATGAGCAGCTCGATGAACGTCGCCATGGCCGACACGATCCGGGCCTGGGACCGCTCCGAGGCAGGACAGGAGAGGGAATCGGTCCTCTGGGATTTGGATGAGCGGCTCGGCCTGGAGGAGCCGCTGGGCGTCAACGGGCTTCAGCTCTCGGCGATCCGCTCCGGCACCCCGGTGGTCGGCGCTTGGGCCTGCGGGGGTTGGATCGCGGCGGGGGGCGCAGCCGGCCACCACGGCAGTGGTCATCACGGTGGCTGCTCGGGTGGCTGTAGCGGAGGCTGCTCCGGTGGGTGCGGCGGCGGTTGCTCGGGTGGCTGTGGCGGCGGAGGTTGCGGAGGCGGCAGCTGACCGCAGCCGATTTTCGGCACAGCCCGGTGTGTCAAAAATCGGAGTCGCTAAGCCCGGTACTCCGGGTTCGGGAAGTCGAATCGGCAGCCGGCTTCCCACTCCTTGGGCTGGTTGCCGTGGGCGGGGATGCCGCCGGCGTCCTTGAGGAGCCGCGCCAGGTGCATCAGGTTCCAGGCGGCGAAGGCGGTGTTGCGGTTGGTGAAGTCATTGTCGGGGCCGCCTGAGCCGTCGTCGAGGTAGGACGGGCCGGGGCCGGCCTCGCCGATCCAGCCGGAGTCGGCCTGGGGTGGGATCGCGTAGCCGAGGTGCTGCAGCGAGTAGAGAACGTTCATCGCGCAGTGCTTGATCCCGTCCTCGTTGCCGGTGACTATGCAGCCGCCGACGCGGCCGTAGTAGGCCCACTGGCCTTCGTCGTTGAGCAAGTGCGAGTTGCCGTATAGGCGCTCGATCACGTGGGTGGCGACCGAGGACTTCTCCCCCAGCCAGATCGGCATCCCGAGGACGAGGATGTCGGCCGCCAGCACCCGCTCGTAGATCGCCGGCCACTCGTCGGTCGCCCAGCCGTGTTCGGTCATGTCGGGCCAGACGCCGATCGCGAGGTCGTGGTCGATCGCGCGGATGCACTCGACCTCGACCCCGTTGGCGCGCATGACCTCCATCGACTTGTCCATCAGCCCCTGCGTGTTCGAGGTCTCGGGGCTGCGCTTCAGGGTGCAGTTGACGAACAGCGCGCGCAGGTCGGAGTAATCGGTCACTGGCCCTCCTCGGTGGGTTTCTAGGTAGGTGAGTTCTGTGCCAGCGCGTCGCGCCGGCTGCGCATGAAGTCGAGTGCGGCCTTGCCCGGGTCCTCGCCGGCGAGCAGCTCCGCATAGCCGAGCTCAGCCCCGCCGAAGCCGCGAGCGTTCCAGAAGTCGCCAGCCTCCTGTGCGGTCCAGGGAGCGACATAGGCATAGGGCTCCGGATGGTTCTCGTCGCCAGGCGAGAACCCATAGGTAGCCCGGGCGCCGGCAGCTTCGTCCCCCATTTCGATCGCCACGTCGAAGTGCTCAGGCCAAAGAATCGGGTCAGTCGCCCCTTCGTTCACATTCGCCTCACCCCGCAGCCGGTCAAGCACCTCCTCGCCGAACTCGTACCACCGGGCAAGCGCGTCAGCTGAGGCGGCATCGACGTTGAGCGCCTCCCGCTCCTGCTCCCCGTCGGTTTCGCGGACGAGGTCGGTCCCTTCGACCCGGATCTGATGCGTAGCCCCCTCCCACTCGAACTCCGGCGTCCCGAATCCCCCCGCCGTCGGTTCCAACGCAATCTCGTTATCCGGCTTCCGAGCCGGAGCCACAACCTCCTCAGCCACCCGATGCAACTCGGCAACGGTCGCGGAGAACTGCTCCGGCAGCGGCTTCAAGCGAGCACCCACGCGGGCGATCCTCTCACGACCACTCTTACGAATCGATGAACACTGTCGAGGCGGGACCGGGGTCCCCTCTCAGGACACTCAACCGCGAGCCATAGGCGAGCGGTGTCCGGAGAGGGGACCCCGGTCCCAGCCCCATCACCAAGTGTCGACGAACCGATGCGCGCCCGGCGGACGGGAGTCACCGGCGGCGGTGAGCGTCGATGCGATCAGCCCCCGCGTCTCCGCCGGATCGATCACGTCATCCAGCTCGAACAGCGCCGCCGCATTAAGCGCCTTCGCGTTCTCTTCCGCCTGAGCAGTGAGGTCACGGACCCGCTGCGCGCGCTCAGCCTCGTCCGGAATCGCCTCCAGCTCCTTGCGCAACGCCAACCGCACCGCCCCCTCCAGCCCCATCGGCCCGAGGTGGGCGCTCGGCCAGGCGACGGTCAGCAGCGGCTCGTGCAGGCTGCCGCCGACCATCGCCTGGGCGCCGAGGCCGTAGCCGCGGCGCAGGATCACGGCGATCAGCGGCACCCGCAGCGCCGCCCCGGCGACCAGCAGCCGCGAGGCATGGCGGACGAGGCCGGTCGCCTCGGCGTGGGGGCCGACCATGTAGCCGGGGGTGTCGACGAGGGAGACGACCGGCAGTCCGAAGGCGTCGCAGAGCTGCAGCAGCCGAGCCGCCTTGTCGGAGGCGTCGGAGGTGACGGCGCCGGCGGTGTGGCGGGTGTCGTTGGCGACGATCCCCAGCGGGCGGCCCTCGATCCGCGCCAGCGCGGTCACCATCTCCGGTGCGAAGCGCTCGCGCAGGAAGGTGACCGAGCCCTCGTCGCAGAGGGTCTCGACGATCGGCCGCGGGTCGTAGGCGCGGCGCTTTCGCTCCGGCACCAGCTCGCGCAGGCGCGCCTGGTCGGATTCGGCGCCTGGCGCGGTCGCGCCCTGGAAGTAGGCGAGCAGCTTCTTCGTCGCCGCGGTTGCCTCCGCCTCGTCGGAGCAGACGACGTCGACGACGCCGTTCGGCGCCTGCATCTCGATCGGGCCGACCTCGTCGGCCGGGACGTCGCCGAGGCCGCCGCCGGCGATCATCGCCGGCCCGCCCATCCCCAGCGAGCTCTGCTCGGTGGCGACGATCAGGTCCGCGCAGCCGGCGAGCACCGCATTGCCGGCGAAGCAACGGCCGTGGACGATCGCGATCCGCGGCACCAGGCCGGAGAGCTTCGCCCAGAGCGCGAAGGCGCGGGCATCGAGGGCGGAGACGACGGGGTAGTCGGTGTCGCCGGGCCGCCCTCCCCCGCCCTCGGCATAGAAGACGACCGGCAGCCGCATCCGCTCGATCAGCTCGAAGAGGCGGTCCTTCTTGCGGTGGCCGAGGGCGCCCTGGGTCCCGGCCAGGACGGTGTAGTCGTAGGAGAGGACCGCGCAGGCGGCCCGCTCGGGATCGAAGAGCTCGCCGTTGACGCGGGCGGTGCCGCCGAGGAGGCCGTCGGCGGGGGTGCGGGCGATCAGGTCCTCGAGCTCGCGGCGCCCGCGCTGGGCGGCGATCGCGTAGCGCCCGTACTCGACGAAGGAGCCGGGGTCGACCAGGTCGGCGAGGTTCTCCCGCGCCGTGCGCCCGCCGGCGGCGTGCCGCATCTCAACCGCGTCGGAGCGCGCCGCGTCCTCGGTCAGCGCCCGCCGCGCCAGCAGCTCCGCCAGATCCTCTCGCTCCCCCTCGGGCACGCCGGGATCCTGTCAGCCGCCGAGCTGCTTGGCGAGCCGGCGCATCGACTTGGCGTTGACCCGCTTGGCGAAGGCGCGGGTGAGGAAGGGGGCGATGCGCTCGCTGCGCGGCAGCTGCTGGAACAAGAGCTCGAACTCGATCCGGGTGCCGCCGTCGGACAGTTGCTCGAGCCGGTAGGTGCCCTGGGTCTCGCGCTTGCCGCCGGAGGAGACGCCCTGCTCGACGATCCGACGCGGCGCCTCGGACTCCGTCACCTCGAACTCGAAGTGGTCCTGCGACCCGGGCGCGTCGACCCGCGCCCGCGCTTTGGCGCCGACCCCGCGCTGCGGCCCCGAGAACTTCCAGTCGACGAGGTAGTGGTCGAGGAACCGCTCGTGGTTGGCGAGGGCGTCGAGGAACTCGAAGACCTCGACGGGCGGTTTGGCGACGGTGGCTTCGACCGTGACCGGCTTCATCGGGCGCATCCTACGCCGGGCAGGCCGGCGGGGTCAGCCGCGGATCGCCTTGCCGACGATGTGCTTGACCCGGGTGCGGTCGCGCTTGGTCAGGTTGCCCGGCCGCCCCTGCGACTTCTTCACCAGGTTCCAGAGCTCGGTCTGTTCGCGCTTGGTCAGGTTCCGCTCGACCCGCTCGCGGCCCTGGTTGACGAGCCAGAGGGTCGCCACCCAGACCGTTTTCCAGGGGACCCGCTTCCAGACGTGGGGCGCGGCTTTGCGCGCGAGCCAGAAAGGCATCTGGCCCTCCGGCTATTCGACCACTTCGACGGTGCCATGCATCGTCGGGTGGACTTCGCAGAAGTAGGTGAAGGTGCCAGGTTCCTTGAAGGTGGCCGAGCCGAGCTTGCCTTTTTCGATGATGCCGGTGTCGAAGCTGCCGTCGTCGGCGGTGGCGGTGTGGGGTGCGGTGTCCTCGTTCTGCCAGGTCACCTTGCCGCCGACCTGGACCACGACCGGGTCCGGTTCATAGGTGAATTCGACGATCTGGACTTTTTCCGACTTCTGAGCCTCGCCGCTGGGCGCCGGTTCGCTTTCGGTCGATTCGCCTTCTTCGCCGGTTTCTTCCCCGGTCGATTCTTCCGTCGTCGACGGCGCCGATTCAGCTTCCGAAGAGGTGGAGTCGGAGCCGCTGCCCCCGCAAGCGACAAGGCCGAGGGAGAGGGCGACCAAGGCAGCGGTGAGCAGCGACTTCGATCTCATCAATTGCGTTTACCCAATCGCGCAAAAGCCAATCAGTCTTCACCCATATCTAGTCTCAGCGCGTGATCACCGGCCCCCGCGGACGCTGGGTGGCGGTCGCGGTATGGCTCCTGCTCGGGGTCGCCGGCCTGCTCGCCCACGCCCACATCGATGACGTCACCGCCGCCGGGCAGAGCAGCTTCCTGCCGGGAAATTCGGAATCGACCCGGGCACTGGAGGCGCTCCAAAACGTCTCCGGACAGGGCGAAGAGGTGCCGGTCGTGATCGTCTTCGAACGGCGGGGCGGGCTGACGAAGCGGGACCTGGGGGCGATCGGGCGGATCGGCGACGGCCTCGACCGGTTGGCGCTGACGGGGGCGACGCCGATCCTCGACCCGTTCTCCGGAGCGCCGCGCTACCGGCGCGACCTGGCCGCGGTGGCGGGGATCGCCAACGGCATCGGCCCGATCTCCAAGGACGGCGAAGCGGCGCTGCTCTTCCTCGCGATCGACGCCGAGGACCGGGGCGCGGTCGTCTCCGGGGTCGGGAAGATCCGCGCCTACCTGCGGGTTCACGCGCGGCCGCAGCTGCACGCCTTCGTCACCGGCCCGGGCGGGATCGCCGCCGACCTCGAGCGGGTCGCCTCCGAAGCCGCTGACACGCTGCTGCTCGCGACCGTCGGCCTCGTCCTCCTGTTGCTGCTCCTCGTCTACCGGGCGCCGGTGCTGGCGCTGCTGCCGCTGGCCGCCGTCGCCGCCGCCTACCTGGTCGCCGTCGGGATCGCCTACCTGCTGATCGAGGCCGGCTGGATCACGGTCAACGGCGAGGGGACGATGCTCCTACTGGTCCTCATCTTCGGCGCCGGCACGGATTATTCGCTGCTGCTGGTGCACCGGTATCGAGAGGAGCTGGCGCGGGGCAAGCCTGTGGCGGAGGCGTTACCCCTCGCAGTACGGGAGAGTCGATCCGCCCTCCTCGCCTCCGGCGGCACGGTGATCGCGGCGATGCTGGTCCTGCTCGTCGCCGACCTCGAGTCGACCCACTGGCTCGGCCCGATCCTCGCGCTCGGAATCGCCGTCATGCTGCTGGCGGCCTTCACTCTTCTCCCGGCGCTGCTGGCGATCCTCGGCGAGCGCGCCTTCTGGTCTCCGGTCCACGGCCCGGGTCAGGGGGGTCCCCGGAGGAGCCTCCCCAAAACTCGCGACGGAGGGGACCCCCCTGACCCCACCGCCTGGGAGCGGGTGGCGGGGCTGGTGCGGCGGCGCTCCGGGACGATCGTCATCGCCGTGCTCGTCCTGCTGGCGGTCCTCTGCCTCGGCAACCTGACGAAGCACGACACGCTCGGCTTCGGCCAGGGGGTGACGAAGCCGACCAACTCCAGCGAGGGCACCGAAGCGCTCGAACGGCACTTCCCGCCCGGGCTCGGCTCGCCGCTGACCGCGGTGGTGGACACCGACGCCGTCCCGGCGGTCCTGCGAGGGATGCGGCGCCTCGACAGCGTCCAGTTGGCGCTTCCCGCCCCGGTCCCCGGCGACGCCGAGAAGGCCGTCGTCGCCCTCGTCCTCCACGGCAACCCTTACGGCAGCGACGCCGCCGAAGACGTCGAAGAGATCCGCAACCGCCTCCACGTCCTCGCCCCCGGCGGCCTGCTCGGCGGCATCCCGGCCGAGAACCTCGACATCGAGCAGACCAACGCCCATGACACGAAGCTGATCGTCCCGCTCGTCCTGCTCGTCATCGGACTGATCCTGGTCGCGCTGCTGCGGGCGCTGCTCACCCCCGCCTACCTGATCGCAACCGTCCTCGCCTCCTTCGCCGCGACCCTCGGCCTCGCCACCTTCGCCTTCACCGAGGTCTTCCAGACCGAAGGGCTCGCCTTCAACCTCGAGCTGATGGCGTTCATCTTCCTCGTCGCCCTCGGGGTCGACTACAACATCTTCCTGATGACCCGGGCGCGGGAGGAGGCGGCCGCCCGCGGCACCCGCGAGGGCACCCTCACCGCCCTCGTCAACACCGGCGGCGTCGTGACCGGCGCCGGCCTGATCCTCGCCGGCACCTTCGCCACCCTCACCCTGCTGCCGCTGGAGGAGCTGGTGCAGATCGGCGCCACCGTCGCCTTCGGCGTCCTCCTCGACACCTTCGTGGTCCGCGCCCTGCTGATCCCGGCGATCACCTATCGGCTCGGCGACCGCGCCTGGTGGCCGTCGCGTCAGTAGCCCGGCGGGCGCTTCATCTGCTCCTCCGCCACCGGTAGACGACGCCCACAGGCGCAGATATGTCGATGGCCCGGAACACCTCCAGATCGGCGCCCGGGAAGAACCTCTCGCCAGGGGTAGGGCGCCGCTCGCTCGGCGACGGTGCTCCCCCAATCGATCCCGGCAGACAAGAGCCCGGCTCCCTTCGGTCGTGACTGGCGATCCGGCCGACCGAAGGTACGTCCACTCGGGCCGCGCAACATCATCTGAACAGGGTGATCGTCGGCGGGCGACCCTGGGCTAGGCTCGACCGGAGTCGAATCCAAGACACGAGGAGGAGCAATGGCGAGCCCAGGATCTGAGCGCACCGTCGAGCAGGGTGGCTCGGGACATCCCCGCATCGTTGCCGCGCTCCTCGTCGTCGCGACCCTGATCGCCTTCCTCGCCGTCTTCTCGATCTGGGTCAACCGGCAGGCGCTCAATACCGACAACTGGGTCGACACCAGCGGCAAGCTCCTGCGCAACGAAGAGATCAGGACCCAGCTCTCCGGCTACCTCGCCGACGAACTGTTCGCAAATGTCGACGTCCAGGCCGAACTGGAAAAGACCTTCCCGCCGCGGCTCGCGCCCCTCGCCGGGCCGGCCGCCGGGGCGCTGCACCAGCTCGCCCCGCAGGTCGCCGAAAGGGCGCTGGCCACCTCGCAGGCGGAAAGCCTCTGGAGGGACGCCAACCGCGCCGCCCACGAAACGCTGCTGAAGGTCCTCAACGACGAAGGCTCGGCAATCTCGAGCGGCAACGGCGAAGTCACCCTCGACCTGGCGTCGCTGGTCTCCGAAAGCGGCGGCCAACTGGGGATCGCCGGCAAGCTCGCCTCGAAAGTCCCTCCCGATGCCGGCCGGCTGACGATCCTCAAGTCCGATCAGCTCTCGACGGCCCAGGACGCCTCGTCCCTGGTCAGGCACCTGCCGATCGTCCTCACCCTGCTGGTCCTGTTGCTCTACGGGCTCGCCGTCTACCTCGCCGGCCCGCGCCGCCGGCAGGCACTGCGCTCGGTCGGCTTCGGCTTCCTCATCGCCGGCGTCCTCAGCCTCCTGCTCCGGCAATTCGCCGGAAACGCCGTGACCGACGCCCTGGCCGGCAACGAAGCCGTCAAGCCCGCCGTCGAAGCCGCCTGGGACATAGGCACCTCCCTGCTGGTGACGGTCGCGGTCTCGGCGATCGCCTTCGGCATCCTCGTCGTCATCGCCGCCTGGCTCGCCGGCCCGACCCGGATCGCGACGAGCCTGCGCGAGGAGGCCGCTCCCTACCTGCGCGAGCGACGGGGCACGACCTACGCGGTGGTCGGTCTCGTCTTCCTGATCCTGATTCTCTGGGCACCCGTCGTCGCCTTCCACAAACCGATCGGGCTGATCCTGCTGGCGGCATTGATGGTGCTGGGGACGGAGGCGCTGCGGCGCCAGACCGCGGTCGAGTTTCCCGGTGCGGAGTTCGGCGGGTTCGGAGAGCGGCTCCGGGCAACGGCGCCACGGAGGAGCGAGCCCCAACCACCAGCACCGGCCGCCCCGAACAAGGTCGAGGAGCTCGAGCGGCTCTCGGCCCTCAAAGCACAAGGATCGCTCAGCGCCGAGGAGTTCGAGGCGGCCAAGAGCGAGATCATGGCGCGTTGAATCGGGTGCCCTTGCCGGTGGTGCTTGCTACTGGCGGGCCAGCGCCACCCGGAAGCGCTCCTCCGGGGAGATCAGGTGGTCGGGGTCCTCGGCGGCCTCGTCGAGGTCGATCTGGACCCACTCGACCGTGCCGGTGAAGGCGCTGTCGGCCGAGGCGTAGTCGTCGCTGACCGGCGTCCCGAGGTCGGAGCCGAGGTCGGTCGTCTCGTCGCCGGAGAAGATCAGCGGCATCGTCCCCTCGACGCGGCCCTCGCCGACCTTGGCGCCGTCTACGTAAAGCGCGGCGTCGCCGCCTTTGCCGAGGCCGCCGCCGTCGTAGCTGAACTCCATCCGCACCTGATGCTCGCCGGCGCCCAGCGGCTCGGCTCCGGCAACCTTGAAGCGCGCGATCCCGAGCAGGTTGTAGCAGTAGCTCGGCCGGCCCTCGTCGAAGTAGATGCTCCAGCCGCCGAAGGCGCCGCCCTGGGCGATGACCACGCCCTCCGCCCCGCCCTCGGGGACGACGAGCTGGGCCGTGACCGAGTGGGAGCGGTTCTTGATCGTGAGCACCGAGTTCTCCGAGATCCTCTTCATGCCGCCGAAGAGGATCTGCGAGTTGCCCTTGACCAGGGTCGGCCGCCCTGCGATCTCCGGCGCGAAGCGCTCGACCCGGCGATCGTCGAGCGGCAGCACCCCGTAGCGGACCGCCTCGATCAGGAACAGCCGCTGCAGCTCATGCAGTTTCTCGGGCTGCTCGGCGGAGACGTCGTTGGCCTGGGTCCAGTCGCCGGGTTCGTAGAGCTCCCAGACGTCGTCGTCGTAGGGCGGCAGCTCGCCGCCCACGACCCAGGGGACGCTGTGCCGGGTCGCCGCGGTCCAGCCCTTGTGGTAGACGCCGCGGTTGACGAACATCTCGAAGTACTGCGTCTCGCGGTGCTCGGGAGCTTCGGCATCGGCAAAGCTCGGCAGCATGCTCTTGCCGTGCAGGGGCATCTGCTGGACGCCGTGTACGAAGGTCGGCTCGGGCAGCCCCGCCGCGTCGAGGACGGTCGCGGCGATGTCGATCACGTGGCTGAACTGGTGGCGGATCTCGCCCTTGGCCTCGATCCCGGCGGGCCAGTGGACGACCGTGCCGTTGCGGGTCCCGCCCCAAGGGGAGCCGACCTGCTTGGTCCATTTGTAGGGGGTGTCGAGCGCGTGCGCCCAGCCGACCGCGAAGTGGTTGTTGGCCGTGGGCGTGCCCAGCTCGTCGATCCTGGCGGCCAGCATCTCCGGCGTCTCCAGCGCATTGGCGGCATTGAAGGTGAAGGCCTCGTTGAAGGTGCCGTTGATCGTGCCCTCGGCGGAGGCCCCGTTGTCGCCGATCACGTAGTAGATCAGCGTGTCGTCGAGCGCTCCCAAGTCGCGCAGAGTCTCGATCAGGCGGCCGACGTGGTGGTCGGCGTGCTCGAGGAAGCCGGCGTAGATCTCCATCTGGCGCGCCAGCACCGGCTTCAGCTCCTCGGGCATCTCATCCCAGGCGGGAATCTCCTCCGGGCGCTCGGTCAGGACCGCGTCCTCGGGCACGACACCGAGCTCCTTCTGGCGCGCCAGCGTCTCCTCGCGCAGTACGTCCCAGCCCTTGTCGAAGCGGCCCTTGTATTTGGCCGACCACTCCTCGGGGCAGTGGTGGGGGGCGTGGGTGGCGCCGGGGGCGAAGTACATGAAGAAGGGCTTGTCGGGCATCAGCGCCTTCTGCTCGCGGACCCAGCCGATCGCTTTGTCGGCCAGATCCTCGGTCAGGTGGTAGCCCTCCTCCGGCGAGCGGTCGGGCTCGACCGCGACGGTGTCGTCGTAGAGCGCCGGGAAGTACTGGTTCGTCTCGCCGGCGATGAAGCCGTAGAAGCGCTCGAAGCCGCCGCCGCGCGAGGGCCAGGCATTGAAGGGACCCATCGGGCTCGTCTCCCAGACCGGGACCTCGTGGCACTTGCCGAACTGGGCGGTCGAGAAGCCGTTCAGTTTCAGCGTCTCGGCCAGCGGTGCCGCGGTGTTGGGGCGGACCGAGTTGTAGCCGGGCGCGGAGGTGGCGATCTCGGTGATCCCGCCCATCCCGACCGAGTGGTGGTTGCGGCCGCTGAGCAGGGCGGCGCGGGTCGGCGAGCAGAGTGCGGTGGTGTGGAAGCGGGTGTACTTCAGCCCCTCGGCGGCCAGCGCTTCGGCGACCGGGGTCGCGCAGGGGCCGCCGAAGGCGCTCGAAGAAGCGAAGCCGACGTCGTCGAGCAGGACGACGAGGACGTTCGGCGCCTCCGCGGGCGGGCGCAGCGGCTCGATCGGGGGGAACGAGGTGTCGGGGTCCTTCGCGTCGTAGGTGATCAGACCCTCGTAGGGCCGGTCGGGAATCGGCAGGACGTCGCGCTTGACCTCGTCGTTCTTGCTGCTCATCTCGTCTCCCTGGGTAGTGAGTGGTCGCGGGCACACCTGAAGCCCGTGTTTCCGGTCGAGGTGTCGACCGTGTTCGAGCTCCGGGCCGCGACCCGGTAGCGGTTGCAGTAGGAGTGGTGACAGAGATAGGAGCCGCCGCGGGTGACCATCGCCTCCCCGCCGTCGAAGGAGTCCGCGCACCATTCCCAGACGTTGCCGGTGGTGTTGTGGAGCCCGTGCCCGTTGGCGGGGAAGGCGTCGACCGGACAGGTGCCGAGGTAGCCGTCGCCGAGGGTGTTCTCCGCCGGGAAGGTGCCCTGCCAGACGTTCATGCGGTGCTCTCCGCCCGGCTCCAGCTCATCGCCCCAGGGAAAGACTTTCTGAACCAGGCCGCCGCGAGCCGCGAACTCCCACTCGGCCTCGGTCGGAAGCCTCACCCCGCGCCAGCGGCAGAACGCCTCGGCGTCGCGCCAGGAGACATGGACGACGGGGTGATCGAGCCGGTCCTCGATCGAAGAGTGCGGTCCCTCGGGTTGGCGCCAGCAGGCGCCGTGGACCTGGCGCCACCAGGGCGCCTGGACGGCGCCGCGGGTGTCGGGGAACTCGTCGGGGAGCAGGCCGCCGAAGACGAACGACCATCCGTAGCGCTCGGCGTCGGTGACATGGCCGGTCGCCTCGACGAAGGCGGCGAAGCGGCTGTTCGAGACCGCGCAGGAATCGATCGCGAAGGCGTCGACCTCGACCTCGCGCACCGGCCCCTCACCGTCGCCGGCGACGCACTCCGGGCCCTCCGCCCCCATCAGGAAGGCGCCGCCCTCCAGCACCACCATCTCAGGAGGCAGTGTGGTCTTGGTGGCCTCGAGGCTCATCCCGACCGAAGCTAAATGCGCCAGGCGTCAGGCGCATCACCTGAACCGGGTGAACCCCTCTGCTGCCGAGAATCACCCGTTTCAGATGATGCCCGTGCGCCCCCGAGACGCGAGCCTTCGTTCACACGCAACTACGAAGGGAGCAAGCGTTATGAGAGGTCTGGGTCGCGCTGTGTTCGTCGCCATTCTGCTGATGATCGCGGGCACGCTCAACGTCATCTACGGCATCGCCGCGGTCGGCGATGCGAACTTCTACGCCGGCAATACCCACTACGTGCTCTCCAGCCTGCACACCTGGGGCTGGATCACGATTCTGCTCGGGGTGATCCAGTTGTTCGCCGGCTTCTCACTGTTCGCCGGGGGCGCCTTCGGCCGTGTGGTCGGGATCATCGCCGCCTCGCTCGGGGCGATCGGCGCACTCCTGGCGGTGGGCGGCGCCTATCCCTTCTGGTCGCTGGGCATCTTCGCCCTCTGCGTCATCTGCATCCACGGCCTGGTCGTCTACGGCGAAGACGATCGGACCGCGGAGGTCTGAGTCGGCAGGCGGGGGCTCGGCGACGTCTGCCGGGCTCCCGCGGCCGGTGCGCTCATGGGCGACATCTTCCTTCTCTCACTGGTAGCCGCGGCGAACGCCACCCTGCTCGCGGCGGTGACGGTGATGCTGTTCTTGGAGAACCCGAAGCAACTCCTGCTGGGATACCTGGCCGGCGCCCTGCTGGTCAGTCTCACGATCGGTTTCGTGATCGTCTTCGTCGTCCATGACTCGGGTGCGACGGAAACCGCTCAGAACTCCCTCAGCCCCTCGATGGACATCGCCCTGGGGGCGATCTTCCTGCTCGTCTCCTACGTGCTGGGCAGCGGTCGCGACGAGAGGTTGAAGGAGCGGCGCAAGAAGAAGAGCGAAAAGGCAGATGGCGACGATGCCGAGAGGGCCCCCTCCAAGACCGAGAAGCTGCTCGGCCGTGGCGATGCCCGCATCACCTTCGCGCTCGGCGTCGTCTTCACCCTGCCCGGCGTCGCCTACCTCGCGGCGCTCCGCGACCTCCAGCAACTGGAATACGGAGCGGCCGGCGAGATCCTCGTCATCCTCGGCTTCAACCTCATGCTCCTGATCCTGCTGGAGGTCCCCTTGGTCGGCTATCTCGTGGCCCCGGAGCGGACGGTGGTCGTGGTGCAGCGCTTCCGCACCTGGCTGGCCCAGAACAGCCGTCGGATCGCGGTTGTCGGCGCCGCGGGGCTCGGCGTCGTTCTGCTCCTGCGTGGCGCGATCGGATTCCTGACCTAGGTTTCACACAGGAATTCCGAACGGGCGGTACAGTCGGCCGAGGCCCATCGTGTCTATCTACGTCCGATTTGCGTTTTGAACGAGGATGGCGGCGCCGTCGCCCAGTCCGCTCCAAGCGCCGTAAGCGTCCCGCCCCTGGTTCCGCGAGCGCGCCTGATCGCGAAGTTGAAGAACAGCACGGCGCCGGTGGCTCTCCTCAGCGCGCCTTCCGGATACGGCAAGTC
>Ga0157372_10000476_pt1 | contig 44270 bp, 30 predicted proteins | sample C55metaG_FD_115307 | JGI IMG/M metagenome (GOLD analysis project Ga0157372, IMG submission 115307) | Corn rhizosphere microbial communities from Kellogg Biological Station, Michigan, USA - C5-5 metaG | ecosystem: Host-associated > Plants > Roots > Rhizosphere > Soil | place: USA: Michigan...
CGCTTTTGTTGTCGTTCAGTCCCTTGAGCGCGAGCCGCAGCCAGTTGTTCTTGTTGCCACCTTCATTCTTGAGCAGGACAGCCGGCCCGTGGTTCTGGGTGATAAGCAGGTCGGTCGCGCCATCGTTGTCATAGTCTCCAGTGATGATGGCGCGCGGTTCTTTGAGCTGAATTTTGTCGAGTCCCACGTCGGCGGTGACGTCTTTGAAGCCATCGGGCCCCAGATTGCGAAATAGCCTTATTTCGCCTTTGCCATCTTTGGTTTCGCCGACGGCAACGAGGTCGACCCAGCCGTCGTTGTCGTAGTCGAAAGCAGCTATGCCATAGCCTCTATCCCAGTAAGGAGATGGAAGGTTTACCTGTTCAAAACTTTTGCCATGGTTGTTCCGCCAAAGGCTGATCCCTGGAGCACGGTCCAAAGTGAATGCGAGGTCCATCCATCCATCGTGATCAAAATCCAGAACAGAAACCCCAGTTGCACCCTCTGGCGTATGTTCTGGAAATACGTCGGCTATCTTGAAGGCTCCTTCTCGTGGATTTTCGAAGACAGTTCCGCCCCGTTTTCCACCGGTGAGAACAACATCGACAGCCCGATCATTGTTGTAGTCGGTTCCGACCGCGGCCAAACTTGTGGTATTGCCATTGAGGCCAGGCTCCGTTATAGCTGCAAACGTTCCGTTCCCATTGTTGCGCCAAATTTCATTCTGACCAGCAGGCGGAAGCCCTTCGCTCCATGTTGTGTCGCGTCCTTCATGTGACACCCCCGGCATAGACTTAGTGACGTAAAGGTCGAGATCGCCGTCGTGATCGTAATCAATGAACGTCACGCCGACCGCAACCTCGTACATCTTCGGAGCCACACCAACCTGAACAGATGGAATTTGAGGCGATGTTACTGAGTCCGTTTTCTTCTTTTGACTCGCTGGTTTATTTGCGATCCCAGCGGCTTCAGATGCGTCTTTAAACGTTCCGTTCTTTTCGTTGTGGAAGAGTTTCACACCCTCGGCGAAGGTCATCGCGAAATCTGTAAAGCCGTCGTTGTCATAGTCCCCAGCCGTACAGCTCAATCCATGGATATTAGAGTCAAGTCCAGCTTGTTTAGTGACATCGGCGAACTTGTCATTTCCTAAGTTATGAAAAAGTGTGAGCCCACCCTGCGTTCGCCAATCGGACAGAAGCAGATCGATCTTGCCATCGTTGTCGTAATCCAGGAAACAAGCACCCGGACCAAGTTCCCATGGTCGCTCTTGATTAGCGTCGACAGGTGAGTAATCCGGACCTGGAGGTATGATCCCCGCCTCCTTCGTCACATCCTCAAACTTCACCGGAATTTGCGGTGGGACTTTGGCCGCGGCGGCTTGCGCTTCTTCCGCCAGTGAATACTTGCCCTGCTCTCCATACGCCAGGCTCATCGCAGCGCCGAGCTTGTTCTGCGTGATGTACTGAAAGCGCGTGAGGTGCTCGCGGGCGTGCGGCGTATCGCCGGATTGCTGATAAGCGCGCGAGAGTCCGAATTGCGCTGAGGCGTGCAGCGGATTCAATTTGAGGGCGTGATCGAAGGCGTCGATGGCCTGCGGAAATTGTTTGAGCTGCGAATAAACTGTGCCCAGGAAATACCAGGTGTCGGCATCGCTGTTGTCGATTTCGATGACGCGTTTGAAATCGTCGACGGCGGCCTGCGGATCGCTGCTGTTTTTTTCGAGCATGCCGAGCGCATACCAGACGTGTGGATCTTTCGGATCCTCTTTGGCGGCTTCTTCGAGGATCTTCTTAGCCGGCTCGACGCGGGCGAGACTCAGCAGCGCAATTCCCTGATTAATTTTTGCCACATGCAGATTGGGATCGGCTGCGGAGGCATCTTCAAAGTATTTGAGCGCCTTCTCGAACAACTGCTGGTTCATGTAGGCGCAGCCAAGGTTGTTCAAGCGCGCGGCATCGGCGGGATTCTTCTCCGGGGCGGCGGCTAAGAACACAATTACCGCTATCAACAGCGCGCCCGCAACCACCAGCAGTTTAGATTTCATGTTTAAGAGATTTAACCACAGAGGGCACTGGCTTTCACAGAGTCGCGTGTAAAAGTGCTTTCACGAATCCAACAGTTCTGCCAGTAGAGCATTCGGCTGGGGCGCGAACGGATTTACTACGGTCACGCCGTTCCAGGTGAATCCGTCATGCAGGTCTTCGGAGAGTAGTAGCCGGCATCCTGCAGAGGCCGCGGCCGCCATGATGATAGCGTCCCAAGTACGAAGCCGATGCTGCGAAGACAACTCCATCGCCGATAAAAGAACCATCTCAGAAGTGTCGACAAGTGAATACTGGTCGCACCATCGAAGGACTATATGCTTGGCGTCCGCGGGAGCAACCTGCGCCCTCGTTACCAGCACATGGAACAACTCGGCGACCGCCTGAACGGGCAACTGAACACTCTCCGGAGGCAACTTTCGAAGCAGGCTCACAGCCGCACGTTTGCGAACCGCGTCATTCAGGCCTTCGGCATAAACCAGGACGTTGGTATCCAGGCTTACGCGCATTAATCGCGCTCGTAGAGTTCGTCACGCGTCCAGCGACCGATGTTACGGACTGGCTGGGACTCAAGCTGTCGGAAGAAGGCTTCTCGTGCTCTGTCGGACGCGGTGTCCTTAGTATGAGGCGCAATTTTGGCCACAGGCTTCCCGTGGCTGGTCACGATGAAGCTGTGGCCCTCACGCACTTCTCGAAGTAGCTGAGAGAAGCGGCGGTTCGCCTCGGCTGCGGAAATAGCCTTTTTCATAATGTAGTTATTTTACCTACTTTAATGAGAGAAGGCAAGATGCCATTTAGCGCGCCAAAGATCGGTGTTTGATCGAGACGGAGGCCATTTTGTTGATTGCAGCCTTCTTTGCGGCTGCTCCATATGCACGTGAGGCCGTAATTCCCTTTCCTTCTTCCACTGTGATTGTTTGCCCGGCATTGACATTGGTCAGTCTGTCGATCTGACCGCTGGGCCATTGGATTTCAATGGCATCAGCTTTATCTCTTTGCCCAAGTCCAAAAGTTGCAACTAGCTCACTCTGTGATAAATAGCTCGAGCCGCTGCGGACCATCTTTGATTGTTTGACTTGGCCAGAAGCAACTTTGATTATCGCGCCAATGCCATCACGATTTGACTTCGTGCCCACCAGTTTGATGCGCAGGCTGAGGTTGGTCGTGCCTTCGTTGCGATAAAGGTATACACGACCGCCGTTGGTGGTCATTAGCACGTCGAGCGCGCCGTCATTATTGATGTCAGCGTATGCGGCGCCGCGGCCGACGCGTGGTGCAGCGAAGCCCGCGCCGAGGGACTGCGTGACCTCGATAAACTTTCCGCCGCCTAGATTACGAAACACGTGCGGAGGCTCGCTATAACTGACACGCTTCTGCACTTTTTCGATCTGATCTTCGATGTGGCCGTCGGCGACAAGGATGTCGGGCCAGCCATCATTGTCATAATCAAAAAAGAAACACCCGAAGCCGAGCGTGACCAAGGTGGCGCGGCCGACTTCGGAGCTCGGGGCCTCATCAACAAACAATCCATTGCCTTCGTTGTGGTACAGCGACAACATCTGGTTGGCAAAATTGCTGATGATCAGGCTGGGGCGTCCGGAATGATCGTAATCGCCGGCATCGACGCCCATGCCGGCGCGGGCAATCCCATCTTCGCTAAAAGCTATGCCCGCCGGAACCGCCTTCTCCTCAAAGGTTCCATCGTGCTTGTTGAGATAGAGCTTGTTCGGTTGAGTGTCATTAGCCAGAAAGATGTCCGGCCAGCCGTCGCCGTCGTAGTCGAGAATGGCGAGACCCAGGCTTTTCGAAGTGTTATCAAAAAAATGGGCCCTCTCGGTGGCGTCTTCAAATTTGCCATTGCCGAGATTATGCCAAAGTCTTGCGCTCGCGCCTTTATACGATTCGGGGGTGCAATACGACTTCTGGGTGCCGTCGAGAGTGCAGAATAGATCGCCCTGAATCGACCACTGCACATAGTTCGCGACCACCAGATCGAGCTTGCCGTCGCGGTCGTAATCGACCCAGGCAGCGCTGGTGGAAAATTCGTTCGGGCCCCACATCCCTGCAGACTTCGTCACATCGGTAAACGTCCCATTGCGATTGTTGTGGAAAAGGTGACTCTGGCCAAGCGCGGTGATAAAGACATCGTCATAACCGTCGTTATCGTAATCTCCGATTGCCACGCCCAGACCGAACATTGGGATTGCAAGACCTGATTTGGCAGTCACGTCGGTGAACGTTCCATCGTGATTGTTGTGATAGAGCTTCGGAGTTGATTGCGGACCGGGATGGCCGGGCCAACTTTCGCCATTGATCAGAAGAATATCGGGCCAGCCGTCGTTGTCGTAATCAATGAAAGCGCAACCGGGACCCATGGTTTCGGGCAAATACTTTTTTCCGAAGGCGGCGTTGTTGTGAGTGAAATGAATTCCGGCCTGCGCAGTGATGTCGCGGAACGTGATCTGCGCAGAGGCAGCCATGCAGCTGATAACAGAAATTGTAGTGAGAAGAAAAACTAGACGTCGCATTATTTCGAACCACCTGTTGTGCTAACTTTGGCATATGTCGAGCTTTGCTCGACTCGACGGCCGAGGGCGGCCTTCGCCACATGGGCTGCTTTAGCGCTCGAATTTAGAGTTGCCAGGGGCACTGTCACGTGTTCGTGAATTGCCTGGCGCTCGTTGTTGTCTTCTGGATGGAGTTGGCGATAAGGCCCCGTGATCGTCTGCGATGATTCATCGGCTTTGAACCGCAGGTATCGCACCTCATGTTCGTGTGCCTGCTTCTGATCGCCCATGCCGCTGTAGCACAGCATCAGATTGTACTGGGCCTGAAGATCTTCCGGATCGATGGCCAACACGCCATTCAATGTGGCAACCGCCTCTTTATATTTCCGTTGCAGAAATTGAACCCGTCCCAGGTCGTTGATGGCAACCCGGTCGCGTGGATATTGAGCCAGGACTTTATGTAGCTCGGCTTCTGCGCCGTCATAATTGCCATCACTGCGCAATACTCTGGCATAAAAATAATGAGCGCGGGCAAGATTTGGACTGACCGCAAGCGCCTTCAGCAGGACGGTGCGGGCACGATCCATGTCGCCTTCCTGCACCGCCGCGCGGCCAATATTCACCCAACCGTCGGGGTTGTTAGGATCGATTTCTGTCACTTTTTGAAATGCGGCTTCTGCGCTCTTGAGGTCTCCCTGCAGCAATAGACCGATGCCGTAATCGTTCCAACGTTGCCAGTCTTCCGCGTGAAGTTCGGTCTTGGGTTGCAGGGCGGGTGCGCTACGCGGGCCAACGTTAAGAGTGACCTGGTCCTCCCCAAGAGCGACGATGGGAAGATCCGGAATTTTCTGTTCTTTCGCCGAAAGGCCCTGCAGCGGCCCGGTGAAGACGTACTTGGTATCGTCATAGCCGGGAGCGGTCGGCGCCTTGGGCTGATTGGGATCCGACACGCCCGCAAATGCGAACTGCGTATTCCACCAGGAAAATTTGCGATAACACAGCCGCGCGTGCAGAGTGATTTTGTTTCCTGTGTTTTGAGGAATGGTCATGCGGTAGTGCACAGTGTCGGCCGCGCCGGGTGGGATCAGCCGAACATAAACTACGGAGCGAGTTGACCACGCATTCCGCTTGTTCACGGGATTGCCGTGAGCATCAATCTGCAACGACCTATAGAAGTGCGCGCCTTTTTCTACCGGGCCTTTCCCGTTGTCCTCGACCATGCCGCTCCAGAAAATGGTCTGGTTTTTGTCATCGCTGGCTTTAAGTTCCAGCCAGGTATCGTACGCATCGACCGTACCTCCGGGGAAGAAGTGACCGATCTTCTTCGTGCGGACTACGACGTCGACTCGAACCGTGTCGCCGCGGCGCAAGGTAGGCTGCACGCGATTCAGGGGCGCAACAATCGGCGAAGCTTCAGTGGTAGCAGACGCAACCTTCGACTCTGCCTCTTCGCCGACGGCAAAAGTGGTCTGAATGTCTGATTGCGGCGTGGCGATGGCCTTCGAATTCGCAGCTTCTGGCGAGACAGCGAAGATATCAACGCTCAAGATTCCATTCTTGAGAAATTTCTCGGTCAGGTTTAACTGATCGAGGTCCCCATTGGCAGTCGGAACCGCAGTGTTAGCCGCGGGGAAACGGTGGGAGTGCACGAACCCGTTCACGTTGCCGAAATCATGCGATTGGGTGAGTGGCATATGACAATCGGCGCACTGCAGCGGATGCTGAGGATAATAAAAAGATCGCGCGCCTTGTCCTGAAACGCCGCTGGCTTGCCAATTGTCATATTCGTTAAAACCGCGAATCCAGCGGTAGTGATTCACCGGAGCATCGAGGTGGACTTTATGACAACTAGCGCAGAATTCCGGCGTCTGATCGCGCATGAATGGTTTGAGGAAAACGCGGCGGTGCGGCTCGGGATTCAGCTTCACGAGAAAGTCGTGCATGGTGCGCACGAATGGATTTTCGCTGGCCGCCAATTCGTGGAGCTTGGGATATTCGAGATAGAAGTCCGCCTGGCCCATCGTGCTTTTCACTTTAGCGATCGAGTGGCACATCATGCAGCCCAGACCGGCTTGCGATTCTGGCCGATGAACAATTTGCTTGATGGGAGTATCCATCAGGCCGCTGTAAAGCACCGCGGGATCGTGGCAGCCGCCGCACCACTTGGACGGCTTGGTGCCGATGCGGTCCTGCATGTACTCGATGCTTTTGCGATACCACTGATTGTTGAACGATGAAAAATGGTGGGCCGAACTTTGCCATTGTTTGTAAATATCGGCGTGACAGCGTTTACAGGAATCCGACTCCATGAAGAATTTGCTGGGAATTTTCTGATGGCCGTAAACCTGGGCCGAGCTGGGGAAAAAATCGCCCTGCGGTCCGTCGCCTTCCTGATCCATGGTTTCCGGAGCATCGGCAGGATTTTGAATGCGCGCTGATTTCTGCCAGCGGACGTTGCGGGAATACCACGCCCCGGCTGCAAGCCCAGCAAACGCAATCAGGCAGACTGCGTAGCGCAATGCGGCCCTTCCGATTCCCGACGTAAGCCAACCACGACGCCCCACCCAATCGGCGAACAGAATCACTGATCCGGCAAGAGCTAACGCGATATGAATGTAAAGAAAATTCCATTCCGAACGGGACGTTCCGAGCTTGATGAGCGCCAATCCAACCGCTGCTGACGCTGCAATCAATACCCACCCCAGCCGTGCCATGAGCGAGCTCTGGCGCAAAAGCCTGAACAGCAGAACCAGAAGATAAATCGAGACAATCGTCCCGACCATCGCGTGGCATAAAACCATGCCGGCATAAAAAACATTTGGTTGTGGAAGGGCGTAGAGGTATATCGCCGAAACGAATAGAAAGGCGAGCAGCCATGGCAATGCCCGGCGCCCGATCAAGTTCCTGAGTTTGCTGGTCATTTCTGCAGCGAGGCCGCAGCCCACGAGCTGGCCAGCTCACAGTAAATATTTCTGAAAGTTGAAGAAATAGTACAAAAACATTAGGCGGGCTCTGTGATGTTCAATCGTAGAGCCCAGCCTCGCGTTTTATATGCACATCGTAACGACCAACTATTTCTTTTCGGCTAATGGTTCCACTTTGCTGATCACGATCGCCGTCGAACCACCGCGCTGGAAGACTTTTCCACTCACGGTGACTTGCTTGCCCGCGTATTCCATTAGTTTGTCATTCTGGCTGCTGGAAGGGGTTGTGTCGGCGATTGGCCAGTAGATGGTTCCGTTCATCGTCAGGATCACTAATGGTGATCCCGCCTTCGCGCACGCGATTGCGCACTCCGCACTGATCGGCTTTTTCAGTCCCTTGGTGAATGCGCAAGCTGAGTCTAGAACGTAGCCTTTGATGGTCATGCTTCGGCCAGAGTCTCCTGCGGCAAAGATCGCAATCAAGAGCAACGCCGGAGCTGCAAATTTCAACGTTCGCACTTTCATCTTTTATTCCTTTCCAACGATTTGGAATTTGTTACACATCTCCCTTGAACAATCAATCCGTGAATCAAAACGACAGCCTTGCGCTTAACTGTATCTCACGTCCCGGAGTTGTGGCCTCAGTGATGGTTCCAAACTGCGGAGTATTCACGAAGCGATCAGGAGTTCCGAGATTGGTGTGATTGAGAGCGTTGAAAAATTCTCCGCGAAACTGGAACTTGGCGTGCTCGGTGAGACTGAATTCTCGCGCGACGGCAAAGTCCAGAGTTTGCATTCCGGGACCGTAGATAGAATTGCGTCCGGCGTTGCCAAAAGTGTAAGCCGCTGGCGTGGCGAAGGCGGCTGGGTCAAACCATTCGGTGGCAGTGCGGGTGCCGGAGCCGAAGACCGGCAAGCCGGTGTAATTCCCGCGTATTGGATTTTCTCCAAGCACGGTACCCGAATTCGCGGTGTCGCCAAATACGGAGATGGTAAACGGAAATCCGGTCTGCACCTGGTACACGGTTGAAAGCTGCCAGTTCTTGGTGAGCGCGCTGGTCCATTTCGAATTAGTGAAGCCCGGCACTGAGTACACCGCGCTCATCGCCAAGCGATGGCGGACATCGCAGGCGGGGCCTTTCTCAGCGGCCAGATCATTGTTGTTCTGAGGAATTGAAGATTCAAACATCGGCGATCGGAAGTCGGGCGCATTACTCAAATTTTTTGACCAGGTGTAATTCCCCAGGAACGTAAGACCGTGCGAGTAGCGGCGACGGACGTTCACGTAGCCAGCGTCATACCAGCTCTGCGCCGTGTCTTCAAGTAGATTGATAGTGCTGACCGGGAAACACATTTCGCCGCTTGGGCACCCGGTCGCCGGCGCAACATAGGTTGTATTCACAGGCAATACCGTTCCCGGAACGAAAGCGATTTTAGGGAACGGCCGCCGCGGCCCAATCGGTCCGGGCCCGGGTAGCGCATTGTTGATCAAATGCGCGCGTTGCAGGTGAACCCCGTGGGCCCCGAGGTATCCGATTTCGAGCGTTGTCTCATGACCAAGGCTCTTTTCGACTGAGCTGCTCCACTGCTCGATGTACTGCGACGGCGCATTAGGATCCATGCCGGTGAAGCTCACCGTGGTTTGGCCTAACACCGCTTGTCCAAAATTGAGTTGGCTGGCTAAAAGGGGCGCGGCTGGAGTGAAGTTGTCGCTTTGCTGAGTTTCTGGAAACACGTAAGGAACGTTATGCCGCTGGTTGCACCAGGTGTTCATGTCAACCGGGGTGAAGAAGATTCCGAAAGCCGAATGAAAGACCAAGCCGAAGTTAGGCAATGCCTGCGAGAATCCAAAGCGCGGAGCGATGTTGTGAGTATTTGGATACTTAAGCCCTTTGGGATAGCCGTTCTGCCCGCCAATGAAAACTGATGGTTTGCCGTTGTTGAAGACCAAATTTGTATTGGTGTAACTGATGTCGACCAGGGGATTCATGAATTCGTAGCGGCCGCCCATTTCAATGGTCGTGGTACGCGTGACCCGGAAGCTGTCCTGAACAAATCCGTCGGTGTCCCACTGGCGAAGCTGCATTTGCGGAATACCAGCCTGGCGTTGCTTTACCGCTGGCAAACCCAGCAGAAAGCTTGCAAGTGCGGAGCCAGTTCCATCATTCGTCCCATTATCAGTAGTGAAGCCGTTAGTGAACTGGTAGTAGCCGCGGTTCTGGAAAAATCCCCACATAGGCCAAATAAATTTTCTATAGTCAGCGCCGAACTTCAGGCTGTGCCTTCCCTTTTGCCAGCTCAACGTGTCGCGACCTTCAGCAACCGTGTCCCAGGCTTTCATAGGTGTGGCGGAATAATTGTCGCCCATCGGCGAATATCCCTGCACGTTGAAAAATGGCGCGCCAAACGCGCCGTCGCCGCCAAAGCCTATTCCTTCAATGCCAAGCTGAGAAACGATGTTGTTGGTGTAAGCATTCTCATCGTACCGGTGCATGGCAAGGCGAGATGCCGTAATCGCGGCCGTATTCACCAGGGTCGGACTGAGAATTTTGTTCCACGTGATATTTCCCTGCTGAGAGAAATTGTCGTTGAAAGAACCGAAGCCAGGTAGTAGCGTGCCTACGCCGCCGGGCGGCATTTCTCCCGGCATAAACCCAGTTTCAGAGCTGAGCGAATAGCGACCGGTAATGCTGTCGCCGTTGGCAAACATCTGGTCGATACGAGCCGTGCCTTGATTGTTTACTTGAAGTTCGTTACGCACGTCCATGTAGTTGTTGCAATCGGCACCCGCTGAGACCACTCCAGGAGATCCCATTGTGGCAGCGCCGCACGGCATCATCATGCCCGGCATCACATTCGGCGCGGGAACGTATTTCTGCAGAAAAGCTTGCGCGGCGGAATTGATGCGATTCGAAGGAATCACATTGTTGGAAAACTGGGCGCGACCGTTGGCTGGATCGTAAATATTGACGCCACTCTGGCTGAAATCACCGCTGATCTCCTGCGGCGTTGGCACGGTGTCAATCATGGTGTCGGTCATGGCATGGCGGAAACCTTCATAGTTCAGGAAGAAGAATGTTCGCTTGTGGGTTAGCGGGCCGCCGAGCGATGCGCCGAAATTGTTCTGCACCATGTGATTGTTTCCCATAGATTCGAACGAGGTGGCATCCATGGCGCCGTTACGCAGGAATTCATAAACGGTACCGTGAAAATCGCTGGTTCCACTCCTGGTGACGATGTTAATTTGGCCCCCGCCAGCCCCGCCCAGTTCCGCGGAATAACTGCCCGTCTGGACCTTGAATTCCTGTACCGCATCGGGTGAGGGGCTGAGATTCTGCGTGTTGAAAGTTGGATCAGTATTTGTGGTTCCATCGAGTAAGAAATTATTTCCGTTGGGCCGGCTTCCACTCACGCTCACCGCGGACCGTTCGCCCGGCCGCCAGTACAGCGGGTTCATGTTGCCGGTCTGAGCTCCGTGGCTAATGTGCGCACCGGGAACGGTTAGCACCAGATCGATCAACATGCGACCGTTCAAAGGAAGATTCGCAATGGACGTGGGTTCGACGACTTCACCTACGGCAGCTTCGTTGGTGTGAATGGCTTCGGGAACGCCGCTGACCTCGACACTCTCTTTGTGCGATTCCACCTGGAGGCGAATATCCACCGCGAGCTGCTGCGCAACTTCAAGCTGAAGCGTCTGCGCCGAGACGTCAAACCCGGGAGCGGCTACGCGAAGTTCGTAGCTCCCGGGTTGCAATCCGGGAAGCTCATACAATCCCTGGGCGTTGGTGGAAGTGCGGCGAATCGCTCCGGTGGAGGACGAGGTCAGTTCGACTTTGGCGCCCACTATGGCGTGGGACTGGGGATCAGCAATAGTGCCGCTCAGTACCGCGTAATTACTTTGCGCTTCTAGACTGCACGCGCCCACTACAACAAAACTTAAGAGAATGAGAATTCGATGCACACTGCCTCCACCATCTTGGGTGCCAGGAGGAATTGCCCTTATGCTGAATGAAGACAATTCTTTGACAACTGATAGAGCTCAACCCTGGGTGTGAGGAATGTAGCTGGGTCGAAAACATGGAGCAATAATTGAAAAAGACTAGAGTTGCGAAGGAGCAATTGACAACGCACAAAATCGAAGCGACCGCAGGAGAAGGTAAATCCGCACGAATGGAGGCTCCTATGCAAATATCCGTACCTTAGTTTTTCCTGCGCTGGCCGCAGAGTGATATAAAAACGGCTGGTAATAATGGGACTTAAGCGGCCGGTTGTATGTCTTCACTAAAGGAAGAACTGCTGGAACTCGAGAAAAAGCTGGTCGATCCTGATCTGCGCAGCACCCCGGAAAAATTGGCTCCGTTATTGGCCGATGATCTCATTGAATTTGGCAGCAGCGGACACGCCTATGACAAGAAACGAATCCTGTTTTTACTTAAAAGGCAGATTCCTACGCGGCTTTCAATTGAGGAGTTTCATCTAATCCCATTGAGTGACGCTGCGGCTCTGGTTACTTATCGCGCAGCAACCGAATCGACCCGAACCACGGCTGCGCACTATTCGTTGCGCAGCTCTTTATGGGTTCGCCGCCAAGATGGCTGGCAAATGCTTTTTCATCAGGGAACGAACGTGCCAGAATCGAAGTGATCCAGTTACAGAAAATCTTTTATCGCATCGGAGGCCGCAACTTCAGATCCCTTCCCCCTTCAACAATTTCCGCGATCGACAGCGCCAACTCTTCCTGCCACGGTTGCGCCGCGATCTGCACCCCAATAGGCAAACCTTCGGTCGAGAGAAAAATCGGCACAGTTGCCGCCGGCATGCCGAGCAGATTGAACCACTCGCAATAACTCCACGCGTTGAGATATTCGACTCTTTGGCCGTCAATCTCCCAATGGCGTTCGCCATGACGAAATGCCGGGATCGACGCCACCGGGCAAATCAGCACCAGAAATTTCTTCATCTGCTCAAAAATCTGCATTCGTACCAGGTCGCGCTCAATCCAAGTATCGAGCAGTGTCTGAGCGGTGTGTGAGGCCTCGGCGGCAACCCAACCATTGAATTCTTTCAAGATCGGACTCAAATCACATTGGCGACCTTTAGTCATTGGTCCGAGCAACATTCCGCCGGCTACGCCGAAAAATTTCCACCAGAGTTCACGGACTTTCTCTAAACCTTCAGGACGGAAAGGTTCGACTTCGAATCCTGCGCTGCGCAGGACTTTCGCAGCCTGATTTACCGCGTTGCGAGTTTCGGCAGTGACGGGCGTCCGACCGTCGTCTTCGAAAAACCCGATGCGCGGTTTATTAGCACGAACGTGGACATCCGGAGCTTCACGAGTGTTGCTGAACTCAGGCCAGCGTATTGGAACTGGTGCCGCATTCGGATCTCCCAGATCTGGGCCTTGCATGATTTCGAATAGGAGTTTGAGGTCAGCGACGGTGCGGGCCATTGGACCAACCACGCCCAACAGGGCGAACGGGCCTACTGATTGAGGAAAGTGTCCGGTCGCGGGAATTCGACCAGGAGTCGGTTTCAATCCGCAGATTCCACAGAAGTGCGCGGGTACCCGGATCGAACCGCCGCCATCACTGCCAACGCCGCCAGCCGAACATCCAGAAGCAATGGCCGCCGCTTCCCCACCGCTCGATCCGCCAGCAGTCCGCGAGAGGTCCCAGGGATTATTTGTGCGACCGTAAAGTAGATTGTCGGTTTCCCACGCCATTAGCAGCTCTGGCGTGTTGGTCGTGCCGAGAATAATTGCGCCCGCGTTACGAAGACGTGATACCAGCGGAGCATCAGTGGTAGCGATGTGGCCTGTGCGCAATTTAGTACCGGCTTCGCAGCGCAGGCCGGCGACGTCAATGGCGCTTTTTATGCTGAGAGGAACGCCATGAAGCGGGCCAAGGGGTTTATTCTCGGCAACCGCTCTTTCAGCTCGACGAGCGGCGGACAGCGCACGTTCACCATCAACTTGAACATACGCGTTAATCTTCGGATTCAGTCGCTCGATGCGATCCAGGTGGGCCTGTACCAATTCGACAGGCGAAAGCTTTCGACTGCGAATCAGCTCCGCCATTTCGCAGGCGGAAAGAAAAGTGAGCTCCGAGTTAGACACAGAAACCGGAGTCTAGCACGCTCAGTACCACCTCTCCCGAAACAGGGAGAAGTGGGCACCCCGGTTCGGACGATTTATGCGGCTCACTTCTTTTTGGAAGGAACTTTCTGGCCCTTCTGACGCGCCTCAGAAATTCCAATAGCGATTGCCTGTTTGCGGCTCTTCACTTTTCCGCCTTTACCGCCTTTACCGGAGCGCAGCGTCCCCTTTTTCTTCCGACGCATGGCGCTGCCCACAGTTTTGCTCGCCTTCTTGCTGTATCGGCGACTGCTCGACTTCTTTTTTGCTGGCATAGTTTCCTCCAGCTTTTTAGAGAGCACACTCGCGTTTGAGGTTGTGCGCCGCGTTCATCACCGGCAGCAACCGTCGATCCTGCTAATCTGTTAAGGCCTTGTGAGCAGCATGAATAAAATAGTCCTCATAAATATTTCTGGTGGTGATCGCCCGGGACTCACGAGTTCCCTGGCCGACATTCTCGCTGCCTATCAGGCGCGGATATTAGATATTGGGCAGGCGGTGGTCCACGAAACTCTGGCGTTGGCCATGCTGATCCAGGTTCCCAGCAACGAAGAATTCAATCCACTCAAACGTGACCTGATCGTGAAGGCGCATGACCTCGAGTTGAAAATTAAATTCACTCCCGTGAATGAGGAGTCATTCGATCACTGGGTCCGATCACAGGCGAAGTTTCGCTTTGTGATCAGCGTGATCGGCCGGACGATTACGGCGCAACAACTGGCCAGTATCAGTGCGGATATTTCGACTCACGGCTTTAACATCGATCGAATCGAGCGGCTCTCCGGCCGCTTGTCGCTCACCGGGCGCTTGGCGGATGCGACCGCCTGCATCGAACTCGAAATCAGCGGCGAAAAAGACGGCTCCGCTCAACTGCGCGCCGCTCTGATGGAATTGACCCACAAGTTTGAAATCGATATTGCATTTCAGAGGGAGAGCATTTATCGCCGCAACCGTCGCCTGGTTGCATTCGACATGGATTCCACGCTGATCCAAGCCGAGGTGATCGACGAATTAGCCAAGCTTCACGGAGTTGGCGAACAGGTTTCGGCAATCACGTCGGCTGCCATGCGGGGCGAGATCGATTTCAAACAGAGTTTGACGCAGCGGGTTGAATTGTTGCGCGGGCTGCCGTCGTACCGACTGCAAGAGCTGTTGCACTCGATTGAGCTCGCCGATGGCGCTGAGCGGCTGATCTCAACCTTGAAGGCACTCGGATACAAGACCGCAATCCTTTCCGGCGGCTTCCAGTTTTTTGGTAGACACCTGCAAACACGGCTGGGGATTGACTACGTTTACGCGAATGATCTTGAAATCGTGAACGGCGCGCTGACAGGGCGACTAGCGGCCGAGATTGTCGACGGGGCAAAAAAGGCCGACCTTCTGCATTCCATCGCACGGAAGGAAAATATCTCGCTCGATCAAGTGGTAGCGGTCGGTGATGGAGCGAATGATCTTCCTATGCTTAACATGGCCGGCATGGGGATCGCATTTCACGCCAAACCCATCGTACGGAAAAGCGCGAACCACGCGGTTTCACACCTCGGATTGGACAGTATTTTGTATCTGCTGGGCGTGCGAGATCGCGATCTAGACCGCGATGAATTTCGCTCCGGCACGGCGGGCTGATAGCCGTTTAGAAATCAGGCGGCTTTGCCCATATTTCCTTTCCGCAAACGCGGCAGAACTTCCTTTCCATAAAACTCAATCACGCGCCGCTGGTCCGCCTGTCCGGAATGGACATGTATCTCCGTGGCGCCGCCCTTGAATGCTTCTTGCAAGGCTTTTACGTGGACTTCGGGATCGGTGCTCACCGTGAAATCTTTGTAGACTTCTTCCAACGTAAGCTCCACTTCAGCGCGGCGCTGAATCTCCTGTGGATCGCGAATATTGAAATAAGGCTTCCACGCTTTGGGAAGGAAGCGCCAGAGCTCAGCCGAAGTTTCCGCGTCTTTCTTATCTCCAACCACCACGAATTGTTCGATGAACACCGGCATCTGCGATGGATCTTTCTTGGCTTCGCGTGCGCCGCTTTCGAATTCCTCGCGGTGCTCCTTCCAGGTTTTCGGATCCGTAATCAAACCATCGGCATGCAAACCGACGCGGCGCATGGCGTTCGGCCCATTGCCTGCCATCAACAGTGGAATTTTCGTCTTTGGCGGGTCGTAGAGTCGCATATTCACGTTGTAATACTTACCCTGATGTTCGACCTGCTGCCCGCCCCAGAGCTGCCGAATGATTTCCGTAGCTTCGACCAGGCGCTCGGAGCGCTCCGGCCACTTCGGCCAGGTGCCGGTCGCGGCCTGCTCATTCAGCGCCTCGCCCGATCCAATTCCCAGAAATATTCGACCCGGATAAAGAATGTTTAGGGACGCAAATGCTTCGGCGACTACGGCAGGGCTGTAGCGGAATGTGGGACAAGTCACTGTCGTGCCTATCCATATTTTTTTCGTACGGGCGCCGATTGCAGCCATGGTAAGCCACGCCTGTCCGGAGTGTGCTTCATTTGACTGCCAGGGTTGCAAGTGATCGCTGTTGGTGATCACGTCGAATCCGGCTTGCTCGAGTAGCACTCCGAGTTCCACCAGTTCATTAACGGGAAATTGTTCATAGGAGAGCTGAAAACCTATGAGGCCCTTGCCAAGCGGACCGTGCTCTCTATTATCACTCATCGATTTGTCTCCTGTAGATTGTGCAGCTGAGCTGGCGCGAGTTCCTGGGCTGGCATTTGCGCCGGTCGAGCCGATCATCGCGGGCCCGGCGGCCATGCCGGCGGACTTCAACAGAGCCCGGCGATTAAGGGGTGAGGCGGAATTTTCAGGGGAAGTGGATGACGTGCTCACATGTCCTCTCTTTAGGATGATCGACCTTTCTGATTTATCGATTTCGAGAAGGCGAGCGCGATTGAGATGCTCCTGGGCCAGAAAGTTTTGCATAGAACTTTTAGAGGTGCTTCGCAGGAACGTAACCTGCGGCAAGTACATCAAAGGCCTGAACCATATGGCAATCGACGCTGAGAAGATCCACAAGTCCCTTCGCAAGCTGCGGAAATTCGCCGTTAAGCTTTCGAGAGATCCATCTCCTGGAAAGATCCATAAGCTTCGGACGAATGCCCGCAAACTCGAATCGATTTTCAACGCGCTATCACTCGATTCAGAAAAGAACGAACGACGTTTAGTAAAAGGATTGCGCAGAATTCGAAAGCGCGCAGGTAAAGTTAGAGACCTGGACGTACTGACTGGTGATCTCGCGACGGTTCATGTGGATGGCGAAACCGACTGCCAGGTGCGGCTTCTGGAGCATCTCGGCGCAGAACGGCAAAAGCAGGCTGGCAAGCTGCACAAGCTGGTAGCAAAAAAACGCGCAGTACTCAAACAACGATTGCATAAAGCTTCCGCAAGTCTGGAAAAGATACTTCAGAAGACCGAACCCCATCCGGCATCGCTTGCAGCGGCAGAGTCTCTTCGGCTGTCATCCGAGCTCGAAATCCCCAAACGCCTAAATAAAAGAAATTTGCACGGCTACCGACTGAAGCTCAAGCAGCTTCGCTACGTGCTTGAACTGGCGCCCGACCATCCGAAATTTGTTGATGACGTGGGCGAGGCTAAAGACGCGATTGGGGAATGGCACGATTGGGAGGAACTGGTGGCGATTGCCAGTGAAGTTCTCGATCATGGCAATTGCAAGCTGATGCGGAAATTGAAAGAAACCGCCGATACGAAATATGCCCACGCGCACCGAGTCGCTGAACGCCTGCGTGCAACTTATTTGAAAAGCTCTTCGCACGGGCGAAAAGGGCCGCATCGCGTGGAATTACGTCAAAGCGCAATGGCGGCCAGCGCAGCCCTTTCCGAAGACATAACACGCGCCGCTTGAATTTCTTCTTTTTGATAAGCACATTTGACGGTTCCGAGATGCGTCAGTCCAGCATAAACTTGCTGGGATGCGGATCGCGATCGATACCGGCGGAACCTTCACCGATTGTGTGTATCTGAAAGATGGCAAGCCTGCGGTTCTGAAGGTTCCTTCCACGCCGGATGATCCGGCTCGATCGGTGGTCGAAGCAATTCGCCAAATCGCGGCCCAAGGCAGCGTTGAGATCCGGCACGGCACAACTATTGGCACCAATGCTTTGCTCGAGCGGAAAGGTGCGCGCGTCGCATTCGTAACCACCGCAGGCTTCGAAGACACCATCGCAATTGGGCGACAAGCGCGCCAACATCTTTATGACTGGATGGCCACGCCGGCGCCGTGCATTGTGCCGAAGGAATTGCGTTTTGGTGTGCGGGAGCGGGTCAGCGCGGAAGGGGAGATTCTGTTTGCGCCGAGTGAAAAAGAGCTGGCGGAACTGGGCGACAAGATTCGGGCCAGCGGCGCTGAGAGCGTTGCTGTATCGCTGCTTTTTTCTTTTGCGAATCCGAAGAATGAACAGCGCGTGGCCACGGCATTACGGGAAAGCATGGCGCGCGTGGACGCCCGCCGCTACATGGCGGATATTCCCATCTCCATTTCGCACAAGATCCTGCCAGAATTCCGTGAGTATGAACGCGCTGCTACGGTTACGGTAAATGCCTATTTAGCTCCGAAAGCAGGCGCTTACGTGCAGAGGCTGGACAATGCAATCCAGAATGGCGCTGAAGATTCAGCGAATGATACTGGCGTCGGACGTCCACGTTCAGAGGATGAACACGCGAATTCACTTTATGTGATGCAGTCTTCGGGCGGAATTATTTCTGCAAAGCTCGCCGCCGAGGAGCCCGTTCGCACTGTGCTCTCTGGTCCAGCCGGCGGGGTTATTGGCGCACACCGCGTCGCGCAACTTGCAGGGCTTGAAAAGATCATCAGCTTCGACATGGGCGGCACTTCCACCGATGTGGCCCTGATCGAGGCGCGTGGTCCGCAGATTACAAACGAGTCGCGGATTTCCGAGATTCCGATCTCCGTGCCCATGCTCGACATTCACACCGTCGGCGCGGGCGGCGGTTCACTGGCATGGTTTGACCGCGGAGGAATTCTGCACGTGGGCCCGCAGTCGGCCGGGGCTGAACCGGGACCCATCTGCTACGGTCGTGGCGAGCAGCCAACGGTGACCGACGCGAATGTCGCGTTAAACCGATTGGATCCGGAACTGGCTCTCGCAGGAACTGTACGTCTGGATGAGGCGCGGACCAGGGCATTCATGGAGAAAAACCGCGGATCAATTTCCTCGGTCGAACAGTTCGCGACTGGAATCATTCAACTGGCTGAGGCCGAGATGGAAAAGGCGATTCGGCTGATTTCGGTTGAGCGCGGCCATGACCCTCGCGAGTTCACGCTGATTGCATTCGGTGGCGCGGGGCCGCTGCACGCCTGTTCCCTTGCCCGCGCATTGGCAATTCCGCGGGTTATGGTTCCGTCGATGCCGGGAGCTTTGTCCGCTATCGGCATATTAGGCGCAGATGTAGTGCGCGATTATTCGCGTACCGTGATGATTTCAGTTGAACAAGACTCTGCGAACTCTGCGCAAGCTCTGCGATCTCCGCGGTTAAGAGCTTTTGACCGCAGAGAGCGCAGTGAATCAACAGAGGTCGCAGAGAACAGCTTGGATATCCTAAGTACTTTCGAATCGCATTTTGCAGAGCTCGAAACAAGGGGCATAGCCGAATTCGCAAGTGAAGGCTTGACCGGAACTGCCATCCGATCCGCCGATCTTCGCTATGCTGGCCAGGGCTACGAAATTAATGTGCCTGCCGGACCAGAAATGCTCGCCGAATTTCATGACGCGCATCGCAAGCGTTATGGACATGCAGACGAGAATAGACGCATTGAAGTCGTAAATATTCGGGTGCGAATGATCGCGGCATCTGAGCCGATCGATTTTCCGAGAAGATCGCCAGGAACGTCGGGCTCGGAGCATTCAGTCTTAAAGAAGAAAAGAGTTATGTTCGGTGATGAGTGGATGGAAACACCCTTGCTCGATCGCAGCCGGCTGGTTCCGGGGAATACTTTTACAGGTCCCGCAATCGTGCATGAGTACAGCGCAACTACAGTTGTGCCGCCGGGATGCCAGGCCAGAGTAGATTCGCTTTCGAATTTGATCATTGATGCGTGAGAAGGCGGGCGGGGGCGCCCGCCCCACATGGACAACAGAAGATGCAAGCGTTTGATCCAATTGAGCTGGCGGTTTTTAAAAGTGCTACTCGCTCTGTGGCTGAGGAGATGGGCGCCTCGCTGCGCCGCACTGCATTTTCGCCCAACATTAAAGAGCGCCGCGATTATTCATGTGCCGTGTTTGACAGCAAGGGACAGGCGATCGCGATGGGTGACCACATGCCCGTGCATTTGGGATCGATGCCAATGTCGGTGCGGGCAGCAGTTGATGCCCTGACGCTGGGACGGGGCGATATTGCGATTCTCAATGATCCCTTTGCCGGCGGAACTCATCTGCCGGATATCACAATGGTTTCGCCGGTATTCGTCGAACAACGGACGCTGCCGATTTTCTACGTAGCGTCACGCGCCCATCACGCTGACGTCGGCGGCAAATATCCCGGCTCGATGGGCCTGTGCCGCGAAATCTCCGAAGAAGGTGTGGTGATACCGCCGATGAAGTTGGTTCGCGGCGGCGAAACCGACAGCTCCGTCCTTAATTTGATTCTGAACAGTGTGCGCACGCCAGAGGAACGGGAAGGTGATCTCGCGGCTCAAATCGGGGCATGCCGGGTTGGAGAGATGCGCGTGCGAGAACTTGTCGAACGACTTGGCGCCGACAAAGCGGAACGGCTGTGTTCGCAGTTGCTCGACTATTCAGAGCGACTGATGCGAGCAGAGCTTTCTCAAATGCCTGCAGGACAATACTCAGCAGAAGACTTCCTAGACGACGATGGCTTTGGGGATTCGCCAGTTCGAATCACTGTAGCCATCGAATTCGATCCATCGTCTTCGTCGGCAAAGGTCAACTTCGAAGGATCCAGCCCGCAGGTCGAAAGCAGCATGAATGCAGTGTTCGCTATCACCTACTCCGCAACTTATTACGTATTCCGCTGCCTACTTCCGGAAGATGCTCCGGCCAACGCCGGATTGATGCGGCCGATATCGGTTCACGCGCCTGCAAGAAGCATTGTGAATGCCAGTCCGCCAGCAGCTGTCGCGGCGGGCAACGTTGAAACCTCTCAGCGCATTGTTGATGTTCTGTTACGAGCTCTCGCGCAAGCCATACCGGATCGCATTCCCGCTGCCAGTTCGGGGACGATGAGCAATCTGACCATTGGCGGAATCGATCCACGCACCGCGCAGCCTTTCGCTTACTACGAAACTATTGCAGGAGGGATGGGCGCGCGACCGAACGCCGATGGAATCTCCGGTGTGCACACCCATATGACCAATTCCTTGAACACGCCGGTTGAGGCCCTGGAATACGCATATCCGTTCCGTGTACGGCGATATTCTTATCGGCCAAATTCAGGAGGCAACGGCAAATTTCGCGGAGGTGACGGGTTAATTCGCGAGATTGAATTACTCGCCGACGCGCAGGTCACATTGCTTAGCGACCGCAGGAAGTTTGGGCCTTATGGACTGTCGGGGGGAGAGCCTGGCCAAGCGGCATCGGCGGTTCACTCGTCCGGAAAAAACAAAGAGACGATCCCGGCGAAGTCCAGTATCCTGGCAAAAAAAGGTGATGTGATCTCAATTGAAACCCCTGGCGGTGGAGGATGGGGCAAAACCAGAACATGATTCAGGCGAATCTCACGGCGTGCGCATGCCCTACCGCGCAGATCATGTCCCCTCAGAGTTCCTGACCATTTGCTGACTGGTTCGAAGTGAGAAAAGTTTTTGGATATTTCCCTTCTCCGCAAAACTTGAATGAGCCGAAATCCTTAAACCACTTTCCGTCTGGAACAATTGGCTTAGTTTCCATCCAAAGTCGCAACCGATTCAGGTCGCCAAGGGATATGTTGCGATCACGCATTCTCTCGACGAGGTGGTCTCGGATTGCGATCGGCAGGCGGGGCCAGACTTCGATCTCTGGCACTATTCACCGAAAACCATACGACCTAATTCATCTCCCAGCTTTTTCGCTTCAGCTGGATCTTCTGAGGCACGGAAACGGTGCGCCAGCTCAAAAAACTCTTCTTCCTTTTTTCGGCTAGCTTCAATTCCCAGTTCAATCAGGTCGAGCAATACGCGGTTGTCGCTCAACTGTCGCCGCTTGGCGATGCCTTGAACCTGTTTCGCGACTGGGGCTGGGAGGGTTACGCTCCGGCGGACACTTTTTGCACTCGGCATGGCACCATTGTACACCACAATGGTGCATACAGGTGCATATGTTCAAATGTTCAGCGCGAGACCGCCGTAAATAGCGGTGTGTGTATCAGGGATTGAAATTGCTTGTCGTCAGCTTTGAAATGCATCTGAAGTTTTGAGCCGTCGGAGTTCGTGGAGACATCTTCGAGGGCGGCTTTTTCAACCGGCGACGCATTCATCTTTTTGTACAAAACTCCGGCTTTCACCAAGGATGAAAGAGTAGCAGCCGTAACTGAATCCGAGGTAATCACGTCCAGATCGAAGTTGACGCCGTTGGTGAAATTCATGGTGTAACGCGAGCCAAGAATGTGCTTCTTGACGGTATCGTAATCGGCTAGTCGCGAAGCATCGCCCAGCGCCGACAGCATCATGTTCTGCGTTCCCTTCTGGTCGAGGATGCTCCACACTGTGCCCGACTCTACATCCTGAATCATGTTGGCCACGTCGGGATTTGAATCAAGCGTTTGCACATATCCGTCGCGCGCATCGATAGCGCCACGCAATGCCGGGCCACCGCCGAACAGCAGCGTAGTCTCATCGAGGAACGTCATCTCCATGCCTTCCGACATGGGATAAATATCCGAGTCGTGATATTTCACCGGCTTGATCTTTTTAAGGCGCATCTTGGCCGTGACCGTTTTCAGCGAGAACACGCCTTGCGCTGCTCCGACAATCTGAACTCCCTGCTTGGGCTGGCGGTAGGAGACAAATGTCAGCGTATCCACATCGCGATCCGTGCTAACGCCAATCCCTTTTAGCGCGGTTTCAAATTGCTTAAGATTCTCCGGCAGGACCTGTTCTTTCAACTGCTGCGCGGTTTCGGAATTCTTCAGCGCGCGATAGTCTACACAAATCAGTTGTTGCACCTGGGCAGGAATCGCTGGTCGCACCGATGAAGGGAGTGGGGCGGCAAACATTGCGGCCGGCGCAATCAGGGAAAAAACAATCAGGCCCTTACGTAAAAAAATTGTCATGTGATCCTCGGGGGTCCATTAGTTGGATGCAGAGCGCAATTCAGCAGTCACCCAGCTATTGATCTCATTGTAGTTGAACGATTTGAAGCCGGAATGGTGACTAAGGTACGCGTTGGGTCCGGTTTTCCGGCCTATGTCGGGGATACATCTGGCATGTTATCAACCGGCGAGCGCGGAGGTTTGCTTGCGGACCTGAGCGATAAACTCCGGATCTTTCAGTGATTCGAGATTGATTTCCACGTTCGCCAGGGCGCCCTCAGTGGCAGCTCGTGCCAGTGCCGCCGCAGTAGTTAGGTCGGATTTCATATTTGGATTTGTAACCGGACGCAATTTCTCAACTAAGGTCAGCACTTCCCTCGCCCGCTGGGCGACGCTCAAAGGCACGCTGGTGGCCTGTTTGAGCGCCGAGTCGACAAGCCCGTCCGCGTTGGCAGATTCTTTGGCCTTCTGGTAAGCGGACATGACGGCGGCATACGAGTCGGCATCGGCATCGATGGCTGATTTCAGCTCCTCGCGCAACTGGGAAAGCCGAGAAATTGCTTCACTCAATTGGCTTTCGTATTGCGCGTATGCTTTTTTGCCACGTGACATTGACGCCACCATGTTGGCAAGACCGGCCGCCATAGCTGCACTGGCTGCGGCGGCGCTGCCTCCTCCCGGCGTAGCTGTGGGAGCGGCGAGTTGTTCGATGAAAGGTTCGACCCCTGCGCGTATACCGCCGACTGCCATTTTGCCGCCCATCACCGCGGTCAGACGGTTTTCGAGAATGAGGGACGAATCAAAATGTTCTACCTGCAAAAACCATTCGGCCGCTTGCTCCAAAGCCTTCTTTGGAATCAGGCCGACTATCTCACTGCTCGATGGCGAGACTCCATATCTTTCCGCCTCGCGGCGTACCAATTCATAGACACGATGAATAGGTGTCTGCTCGAAGTCGGTCAGGTTCATGGAAACCTGTGCCTGACCGCGCACCAGAAAACCCGCAGCTTTCACGAAACGTAAACCGCCGGTTGAGAAGCGGACAGCCTTCGCGATTTTTTTGGCAATATCGACATCGGGAGTATTAAGGAAAATGTTGTACGCGATCAGAAACTTGCGCGCGCCGACGACGCAGGCCCCCGCAGTCTGATGCAGACGGCACTCGCCGAAGTCCGGCCTGCGGGCGGGGATGGTGACGATTTCTTCGCGAATAACTTCGAACTGCCCTCGGCGTATGTTTTCCAGATTCTGGCGCTCGGGAGAAGTTGCCGCGGCTTCGTAGAGATAAACTGGGATCTGGTGACGCTTCCAGATTTGCTCTCCGACATGGCGCGCCATAGTGACGCAATCTTCAATGCTCACGCCCTCGATGGGAATGAATGGGATGACATCGGCCGCGCCCAGACGGGGATGCGCGCCTTTGTGGCTATTCAAATCAATCAACTCGGATGCTTTACCGACGCCGCGAATTGCGGCTTCCTGAATGGCTTCACGTTCGCCGACCAGCGTAATTACGCAACGGTTGTGATCGGCATCCATTTCGCGATCGAGGAGGAACACGCCGTCGATTTTCATCGCGTCGATGATGGCGTCAACTTTAGATTTGGTGCGCCCTTCCGAGAAATTTGGGACGCATTCGACGAGGGTCTGCATACGCGAAAAGCATATCCGGTTGCTGGGGCTTTCGCAAAGGAAGGGCAAAAGCTTTTAACCGCAGAGATCGCTGAGGATTCGCAGAGAACGCAGAGAAATTTGCTCTGTGGCGTGCCTCTGTGGTTGAGGTTTGCTGTAGCCCAGGAGAACTAACCACAGAGAACACAGAGTTTCACAGAGGAAGAGCCACAGAGGTCGAATTTTCAGATTAAAAGAAGCCGGGTGCTTACGGACCAGCCCGATTCTTCGCTTCTCTCTCTCTCGCCAGCACCATTTGGTCGAAGGCATGAAGCAGCGTCTCTCGCTGCGAGTATGGTCCCGGCCGGTAAGCGCGAGATTCGACCCCTGCCTGCGAAAGCTCGCAGATTTTCCAATCTTCTTTGTTCGTCAGGTCCCAGAAATCAATGGCGTCGCTGGATTCGAAATCGGGCTTGCTCATTTCATCTGGATGGAAGTGCCACTCGGCAATTATTTCCGTGCGGTCCACCGCTTGGGGCCAAAGGGTCGCGGTCATCATGTAATCGGGGTGCAGGCTCAGCAGGAAATTCGGAAAGATCGAGTAGTAGCAGACCTTCTGCCGCTCTTCATCGTTTAAGCCGGGGAGATAATCGCGCCGCCGCTTGCCATCAAGGCTCATGGTTTCAGCGCCGCCGCGAAATCCCATGGCGCCGCCAATGTAAGTCGGTTGCGGCTGCTCATTGTCGGCACCTAGATAATTGGTCAGCCGGTTGAGCGCCGGGTGCAGCACCGGACAGTGCAAGCACTCGTTGTAATTCAACATCACCAGTTTCCAGTTCGCTTTCACGTCGTAAACAATTCGCTTATGCAAACGCAGATCTTGCATTTTCCAGGGCACAAATTTTTGTGGAAGGTCAGCCAACTGCTTTGCCAGCGGTTCGGCTTGCGAATCTAAATTAATGAAAATGTGTCCATCCCACACTGCAGCCTGGACTTTATTCAACGGATAATCTTCGCGGCAAAATCCGCTGCCTTCTTCCATATGCGGCGCGCCGATGAGCCTGCCATCGAGTCCATAAGTCCAGCCGTGGTATCCGCACTGGATGCGTCCGGAAAATCTTCCTGCGCTATCAGTCACGAGCCGCGTGCCTCGATGACGGCACACATTGTAAAAAGCGCGGACCGACTGATCATTGTCGGTGATGATGATGCTCTCGCCGGCAACCTCCCGCAGAAAGTAGTCGCCGGGATTCGCAATTTGGTCGGCACGTCCGGCGCACACCCATGATTGACAGTAGAAGCGCTCGAGTTCATCACGGAAGAGTTCCTGATCGGTGTAATACCGCGCCGGCAGTGTGGTTGCGAAAGGTTGGACTTGGGTGCTCATGTGAGATTTTTATTGCACAACTATGATACGGCACATTCTTCGAAAATCATCCGTGGCGGTAATAGCGCAACGTCAAGGTCTGCTTGCCGGGATGAAGCGCGATCTTCTTGTCTTTCCAAACGAGTTCTCCAGACATATCTTTTGGAAGAAAGATCATGGCCTCGACTGCACCTGACTTCGAAACGTAATTAACTTCAACCATTCCTTTAGGGGTCGGCATTGACGCATTAACACGGCTGAGACTTCCTAAATGTGGCTCAATCAGGATGGCCTCGAATCCAGCGCTCCTTGGTCGGATACCTGCCACGATTGTCAAGAGATCGTAATTCGGGTGCGCGCTCCACGCATGCGAATCCGAGCGCGTCGGCTCTGGCGATTCCGCCCAAGTGCTGAGTCCCAGCGATAGCATTTGCCGCCATCGGCCGAGAAGGTTCAGATACTCATCACCCATGCCGGCATGCTCCAGCGCCCGTGCCAAGTAAAAACGAAAATAGTACGTAGCGGCGGTCATTGCGGGGATGTTTCCGTTCGAGGTGAATGCAGAATCCGTGGTAGAGAGAATTTTCGTCAGCACGGATTTCTGCTGTGCGGGAGGAATCACATCCAGCCAAGCGCCAAGAATATTCGCATGCTGGCTGAAATGAGTTTGCGCCGGAGTATCGGCAAGTAAACCATATTGTTGATTCCAGCAGAGTTTCTGCACTGCGACGGCAGCGCGGGTTGCGGCCGTTCGATATCTCTCTGCAACAGTGGGATCGCCGAGTGCGCTCTCCATCTCGGCGGCATAGCTAAGTGCCTCGATGAATTGCAGCGTTATAACCGATGAGCCGCCATTTTGATCCTGCTGCGGCATCCCGCCCTCGAAATCCTTCCCCCAATCCACAAATGGCCACCACGGAATCTTTCCTATCAAGCCATCGGAACGCTGGCGGCTGATGTACCAGTCAAGGACCGTTCGCATGCCGGGAATCTGCCCGCGAACGAAATCCGGATCATCGCGATACATCCAGAAATCGTGAACCATGCCGACCCATAGCAACGAAAACGTAGGGATGATCTGCACTAAAGACGACGGATAGCGGCTCTGGGTCAGTCCGTCGGGAATTCGCGAGTTGTTGAACGCCTCTATGGCCTCACGCGCCAGGCGGTCTTCTCCGGCAACCGCATATGAGATCAATGCCTGAATGCGCGTGTCCCCGACATATTGCAAACGCTCCCAGTAGGGAGTGTCCATGTATGTGTCGTGCGCGTCGAGGAGCGCGGTTCGCCAACCGACATCCCATATTGGTTTCAGACCGTCTCCATCGGAATCGAAGTGCGCGCGAACCTTGAACGGAAACGCCGTGAACCAGGCGCTTAGTTTTTCGATCTGCAATGCCTGGTCGCCAGTTTGCAGGTCAAGTTGCAGGAATCGCCAAGTCCGCCAGTCTAATGGCATGAACTCGCAGGAATGGCATCCGCCCGGCAGAAATTCGTCCTGAACTCCAACAATGTGCTTTCCCTCAATCTGATTCCGATTCCCTTTTTCGCCGTGGTCATCGATGAGCGCCTCCGAGTAAGTCAACCGAACCGTCGAACCTTCTCCGCCGCTTATGGTTAGCGCAGGGTAAGCAGTGGTTAGCTCTGAATTATCCAGCAGAATACTGGCGTTGGTGTGCGCCGGAATCGTAACGCTACGGACCGGCGCGCCACTGGTTATGTCTGTACCCGTAACGCGCACTATTTGTCCGGCTTCGGTTTGCGCGAACTGCATCGGCGGGAGTGGATCAGAGATAAGCTGCCAGTTGTTCGGGGCATCCGTGGTGCCTCGCAGCGCGGCGCGGCCGAGAGAGACCGCCTTCGTCCAGGATTTACTTGCACCGGAGAGGGCCATCCAGTCCCAATCGAATTTCGCGCCATCCCACCGTTCTCCAGGCCCAGCGGCAAAGTATTGGTTCATTTGTGGCGGAATGATTTCGATGGCGTGTTCCTGCTCCACTTCCCAAGTCGAATCTGTGTCTGCGGCATGCTCGGCCGGACTTTCTCCACGGACTAAAAATCCCTCACGTTCGCTCATTTGCCGAACGGCAGCGTGGGTGCCGAAATTCCAAACAGAGGCGGCCAGAATATTCTCTCCGGCATGTAGAAACGGAGCCAGATCATAAGTCTCATATCGCCAGTGCGCCAAGTCGCTATGACTCGGCCCACTCCCGACGCGCTCCTGGTTCACGTACAGAATGAATTCGTTGTCGGCGCTTACGTCCACTAGAAAGTGTTGCGGTTTTTGCGCCAGTGGAATCGATTTGCGGAAGTGCAAAACAACTTCATCTTTTTGGGGCACGCTGGGCGCAGTGATCCATTGTGCAGTCCATGGTTCGGACTTCGTGGCCTGAATCTGCGCCAGAACGATGGATCCAGCCATCGCAATCACTATTGCGGTTATTCTGCCCGCATGATGCATCTCAGCAATATAGATGAAGAAGCTTATTTACAACTGAAGATTAGTGACCGGGACTTCGTTGAAATTTCTGTTTCGGCGTCAGTTTGTTGTAATCCTTAAAGTAGCAACGCAAGCCAAAACTGAGGGTAGTCTTTGTGTAACCGGCGGCTAATTGGTAGCGATATCGGGCGAGATAAAAATCGAAGGGATCTCGGGGGTCGAGGTCGATAAGAATCAGATCCGCTTCGGTCATAATCAGCTTTCCGAAACGCAGCTGCGCTCCCTCGTAAGCCATGTAATTGCCCGACACTTTCATCGTCGGCGCGGTTTGGGTTCCATACTCTTGCACCACTTCGTCTCCAACGATCGAAATGGCGCGCAGACGTCCCTGAATATGTGGCGGCGGAAAAAGTTCGGCTGGATTGATCAGCAGGTCGTTCTTGTCAGCTCGTAGGCCGCTGACTTTTCGGGTATCGATCAACTTCGCAATGGACTCCCCGAGTAAGTCCATCAACCCTTTCACCGGCAGATGTCCAGCCTTTATTTTCTCGGTATGAATCCGAATTTCGCCTTCCGGAGTGAGGGAAAGAGATCCTTCACTTTCAAATGGCAAATCGCCTTTGGAGTGCAGGCGGCCCTTTATTTTGAGTTTGCCCCCGCTCGGAATGATGCTCAATCCTTTGATCGGAGCGTCGGAAGCGGCCAGCGCATATTGGTTCATCACATTGGCCAATGCTTCGGTGGTGATCGATATCCTGGCTGATTCAATCGCGAGCGTGAATGAACTTGCGTCGTCGAAAATCGGCATTCCGCCCGGTTGAGTAGGACGCAGTTCGCCTTTCAGGTAAGCAATATGGACCGCGATGGGCTCGGTATAGTGGTACATCACGTTGCGCATTTCGGCGTGAACCGCACCGGGCGCAGTATCGGGCTGCGAAGACGCAACCAACATCGCCGGAATCATCAGCGCCAAAAGAAGGGTCTTACTGATCACGCAGGCTTGGATGCAAGCGATGAAGTCAATGATTTGTAACTTTAACTTTCGGAATCGACGGCGAAGCTAAAATCGGTACGCCAATCCACCGGCAACATAGTAATTTTGCTGGCGAGTTTTCCCAGTGTTCACATTGATCGGAGGCACTCCGCTCCAATCATCACGAGCTTCCACGCGAATCTTCAGGCGCCGGATTCGCCCGGGAATGTGTACATCCAACCCCACGCCGCCCTGTAGAATTCCGGTGGTCTCGCCGCGATTGCCGGTGTTCTTGCCGAAGAAAAGCAAATCGCTGCTGGCGTGAAAATATCCGAGGCCACCGCCGAAGCTTACCCATGGCGAGAAGTCGACATCAGGAAAGAAGCGTACCCGCGCGGAAGGTGTGATGAAAATCGAGCTGTAGTCCTCCGGAATTTGATTAGTGAAGTAATGCAGATCTTCGTCGGGATTAAAAATGGCCGGCACTTCAATCGCAATGTCCGCCCAATCTGCTCCCCCCAGGATTCGCGCGTAATTGATCTCGAATGAATATCCTGCGCCGTGGCTGATGGTCGAATCTGCCAAGCCTGAGTTGGGCACGCTCTGGTCGCTGATGAAACTGTGACCGAAGGTGCCTGCAATTTCGTTCTTACCTTCGCCTTGCGCGAAGGCAATTGCCGGCGCCATTAGCGTCAGCATTACAACTACGCAGAGACTTCGCAAGTCTTCCCCCAAAACGCGAACAGCCTTAAATGGAGCCTAGCACTTGGTAAGAGTTCTTAGAGGTGGCGCGAATGGTGCATGATTGCGTACGGCAGCGCTAGGGCCGCGACCGTTTCTATACCTGAATCACTAGCGGACTGTGACTGGCGTCACTTCCGTTGCGCTACGGCCGAATCTGTATTCGAGCAGCCAATGTGCCGGAGCGGGTTGGCCATCAACTCCCGTCGGCTGGAACTTCCATTGCTGCGATGCTTCGAGCGCCAGTCTCGCGAAATACCGGCTGGGGCCGGGGACGACGAGGTTCGCTGAAGAAACATTTCCGCTCGCATCGACTGCCACCTGAACCTTTACGCGGACTTTTCCGTGAATGGTCTGGCGTGCGCTGAAAGGGACTTGCGGCAAGACTTGTTTCGTAATTCCCTGCGCGGAGGGCGAGGTTTCGACGACCGGCACGGCGGGCCGTGTTGAAGCCTTCACTGGAGACTTCGCAATTTCGTCTGACCTCGACGCATACGCTGTTGGCTTGCGATCAGGAGCCGGTTTGCGATCAGCAGTTGATGGCGGGGGGGCCGGAGCGACAGGGCTCTGTTCAGCCTGTTGCTGCTCGGTGCCCGCAACGGGTGCTGCCGGAGCCGGCTGACTGTCGCTGGTGTGTCTAAATTTTGCGACGATAAAAATCACGACCAGAGCAAGCGCCACCAGCACTGGCATAAAAGAGATTTTGCGCTTCGGCTGCGTGGGAGCGATCGCCTTCGGTTGAGGAACTTGCTGACGCATCAAGTCCTTGATCCGCGCCATTGAACATCTATCGGCTGGATTCATGCGCAGGCACTCGCGAGCAATCAGGCCATATGGCGCCGGAACCGATTTCGGCACCACCGGATCCAAAGTGTTCGCGCGGCTCCAGGTCAATGGCCGCTGGTCGAATGCAGCCACCAGCGTCATTCCAAGCGACCATATATCAGCTGCAGGTGACAGATTGCCTACTTCAGACTCAGGCGCATCGTAGGCAGTCAAAAAAGCCGGCTTGAATGCCTGCGTCACAGGATGAACGCTATCAACTGAAAGCTTCAACTGATTCTTGACCGCGCAGATATTCGACGGCTTGATGCGGGCGTGCACGAAATTTTTTGAGTGAAGGAACGCGAGTGTATCGAGAACCGGCGGCAGTAAATCGCCGACTTCGGTAATCGAAAGCGGACGCACGGGCAATACCTGGTCCACATTTTCCTCGGCATATTCCGTCGCTACGTAGAGCCATGGCGTTCCGTTCATCTGGCAATGGCCAGCATGAAAGACATGCAGAAGATTTGGATGAGACAGGGTGACCAGTTCCCGCCAGCACGCGATCTGCTGTGCAGCGTCCGGTCGGTCGGCACGAATCAGTTTGATGGCGGCGGGTTGAGTCGAAGACCCCGGCAGTTGAGTGCGGAACACGGCGCTATGCGTCGAACCGCCCAACCATTCAAGCAGGGGAAACTTTCCATCGATGATCTGGCCCTTCCAGAGTTCTTGTGCGACGGCAGCATTCATGGGTTTTACTCGTTAGGGCATTGTAAAACCAAAAAGCTTCAAAACGCTAACACCGCGGGCCAGTCACCGCAGACGAGGCCGCGCACTGGCCGAATGGACCGCAAAAAGCGGAATTTGGCCGAAACCGGCATTGCTCATGGGTTTGGTTTGTAGCTGATTGACCGGCGCAGGACTACGCCATGGCAGGAACTTCAAAGCCGTCAGGCAGGAAACCCGCAAGCTCCATCGCATTTTTCGCTTCGGAATTGCGCATGAAAGTGTTCCAGACAAATTCGGTGCGGGCATTTTCGGCCATCAACATAGTAATACCCACATCGATGCCGATGACGTCGCGACTCACCCAGCCGGTCAGCGGATTGAATGCGTCGACGAATCCGTATTCTTTCCAGATTTGGTTGCCGTAATAACGGCGCAAATTGCGCAGCACGGTCATGGATTCGCGGTAAAGAAATGGCAACGATCCAGCAGAAGCTGCAGGAACGATGCTGCCATCGATCGGACCCAGAATCGGAGGGCCGCCCCAGGCCACGTAGCCAGTGCTGGATTCGGAAGCGCTGATTCCCCAAACGTCTTTTGAGTAGCAGGGGAAGCGCACGCTCAATTCCTCGCAGAACTCCCGATGCGCGAGTGACGCGAGAACTGAATTTTCAAAATAATTGGCGTAGTCGTCGTGCTTGGACCTGAAATCAAACCAGGCGTGTGAATACTGGTGAACAAAAAGCGGATCGGGCCCGGAAATATATTGGTGGCCGCGATAAACCATTTTCGGCCGATGAATCGCATTCCATGAATCCGGCGAAATGGGATGAGTCGGCGAACCCATTGCCAGCAAATACATCATCATCGATTCGCAATACGAATCCCAACGGACGCGGCTGAACTGCCGTTCCGGCTTCCAGTCGGTTGCGAAGGTCTTGCCGCCATTCAGTGCCCAAGGCCAATCAATGCGGTTGTAAATGGTGGTTGCGTCGCGATGAATGCGCGCGTCGCGGAAATACTCTCGGCAAGTCAGCACACCGCAGAGCAGAATCGTCGTGTCGATCGGCGAAACTTCTGATCGCAAAACGCGCTGGCCGGTCACTGGATCTAAAAAGTGATACAGAAAGCCATGTTCGGTGGGAACGGCGCGAGAAATAAAATCCAGAGTTCGCGCAACTCGTTCTTCAATCTGGCTGCGTGACCGGTATTCCCGCTCGTAGCCAATGCACATGGCAGTCAGTCCGAAGCCTGTTGCCGCGATGCTGGAGAATTTACAGTTGCTTGCTCCATCCGCGCCGGCGCGGTCAAATACCATTCCGGTCTCAGGATTGGCCTCGTTCCAGAAATATTCGAAGGCTGTCCGTTCAATGTCATTGAGCAAAGCGGCGTCGCTGGCCTGCAGGTCAGCGGGAGAGGTGAGCAGATCGGAGGCGACAATCTTTCCTGCTAACGGAAGAGTTGCGGCCCCGGTCATTGCCACGCGAAGAAATTGACGGCGGGTCGAAAGCATTGCTGGTGTGTGGACATTATCGAGCAGAGTTGCTGGTTTCAGGCCGCGAAACGTTGCGGAGGAGGTAACGCAGGTGTAATGCACCAGGAAAAAATTCCACGATCTCTGGCCGAAATCGTGAGTTTTCACCGGCAACTTCAGGTAATTTAGGGCGAAAGACTTAGTTGTGGGTCACCCTCTTTTTGAAGATAATGACCCTGCGCTGTGGGCGGACGTCAGTAGCGAGGACGCTTTGGCGGCAGAGGTCGAAGGCATTAGGCTCGGACAAACCCCTGGCCCGCTTTTCGGCATCTCTGGTGCAGACTTAGCGCGCAGCGGGTAAGACCGAGCCAGGACTCGGCCAAATGTCAGAAAAAGAAACCTTTTGGAGCAGTTGGCAGGAGCGGCTTTCGGCCCTCCGCAACGTGCCTCCCGTTTTAAAAATAGTGTGGCGGTCGGGGCCGGGCGTGGTCACCTTCGGAATCGCTGCGCGTATTGTTGCGGCGCTGCTTCCGATCGGACTCACCTATGTTGCCAAACTAATCATCGACATCGTCAACAACGCTATCAAGACGCATCAGCCGGTTCCAGAGCGGCTCTGGTGGCTGGTAGCGGTGGAATTTGCTCTCGCTGTCCTGATTGGCGTTGTGGGTCGGATGATGGACTACGCCGACGCACTGCTGGCCAATAAGTACACGCGCCACGTCAGCATTCAAGTGATGAAGCATGCGTCCGAGCTGGATGTGATCGCTTACGAAGATCCTATCTTCTATGACCGGCTGGAGCGCGCTCGTGTGCAGGCGACGGACCGGCTGGTGATGATCCAATCAATCGGGCGGCTCGAATTGCAACTGATCACAGCCGTGGGCTGGTCGGTTGCGGTGATGTTCTATTCCCCTTGGCTAATGCTTTTGCTGATCGCGGCCGTCCTGCCCGCCTTCCTGGGCGAGACTCACTTCGCATTTCTCGGCTACGCGAAGAATTTTCGCCAGACGCCGATCAAACGCCAGCTTGACTATCTGCGCCAGGCAGGAGCGACGAAGGAAGCCGCCAAGGAACTCAAGCTCTTTAATCTTGCAGACTTTTTTACCCAGCGCTTCGCCAAGCTCTCCGACATCATTTATGAGCAGGACGTTGATCTCGCCAAAAAGCGGTTGGGCATCGGCTCGATTTTGTCGATTATCAGCACCGGTGGCTATTACGGCGCCTATGCATATGTAATCTGGCGCACCGTGAAAGGCAGTCTGAGTATCGGCACCTTTTACTTCCTGATCACTGCGATCATGCAAGCCAGCAGCACCATTCAGCAGGTCTTCTCCACTTTGTCGGGAATTGCCGATCAAGCTTTGTTCCTGACTGATCTGCTTGCCTTTTTCGATATGAAGCCGACGATTCAGTCGAAGCCGAATGCATTGCCGGCGCCCAGACCCATTCGCCAGGGATTTGAATTTCGCAACGTCAGCTTCCAGTATCCCGGGAATGAGCGCAGGGTCATCGATCACTTGAATTTTCATCTGCATCCAGCGGAACGGGTTGCGCTTATCGGTGAGAATGGTCAGGGAAAAACTACCATTGTTAAGCTCATCACCCGGCTCTACGATCCAACCGAAGGACAAATTCTTTTGGACGGTGTCGATCTTCGTGAGTACGACCTGGAAGATCTGTACCGCGAAATAGGAGTGATTTTTCAGGACTTCATGCGCTACGAGATGACCGCCCGAGAAAACATTGCGGTTGGGAAGATCGAACAGGTTATGGATCTTCCTGTGTTAAAAGCTGCCGCTCAGAAAAGCCTGGCCGACGAAGTCATCGCCCGACTTCCCGCGGGATTCGAACAAATGTTAGGCCGCCGATTTGAGGGCGGCGTCGATCTCTCCGGCGGTGAATGGCAGAAGCTGGCGCTGGCGAGAGCTTACCTGCGCAACTCACAATTGTTCATTCTTGACGAACCTACGGCGGCGCTCGACGCGCGAAGCGAATATGAAGTCTTTCAGCGCTTCGCGGAACTCACGACCGGAAAGATGGCGTTGTTCATCTCACACCGCTTCTCAACCGTGCGTATGGCGGACCGCATCGTAGTACTTGAAAGCGGACGAATCGTCGAAGAAGGAACGCACGATCAGCTCACACATATAGGCGGCCGCTACGCGGAGATGTTTGAACTGCAAGCCGCCAGCTATCGCTGACTCGAATGCCGCAGAACACACACATAGATTTAATCGAGGCCGAGGCCGAGCGAGTACCGCAAGGCGCAAACAAAATTGCGCCGGATTTCGCCGACCTGCAGCGGCAAGCTGAAGAACTGGCTGGGCTTTTGGCCTGGAACCCGAGTGTCCAAACTTCCGCATTTTTCACCGTGCGCTGGAATGCGATGGCGGCGGTGCTGCACCCAGTCCTGGAGAAAGTCGCCAAAGACGGTCGAAGTGAATCAGAGACTGACGATCACCGCTGGCTGCGGGAAAATTCCACTCTGCTATGGGCGCAATTAAGTAATACCCAGAATGCCTTCAAACCGCTGAACCGGTTGCCGCACGTGAGCACTCCGCGCGGCATTACTATTCCGCGGGCCGCGGGAGTTGCAGAGGCCTTTCTACACGCCGTCGATTTTGAGTTCAGCGAAGAAGCGTTTCTGGCTTATCTGGGGGCATACCAGCAAATTACTGTCCTCAAATTTAGCGAGCTCTGGGCGTTGATTCCGTCGCTGGAGCTGGTGCTGCTGGAGCAAACTGCGGCGCGCGGGCACAAAGCGCTGGAGAATCCTGAAACCCCGCAAAAAGTCGGCGTCTGCGTTCGCAGCCTTCGTGATATCAGCCAGCTGCACTGGAAAGAGGCACTCGACTCACAGATCGGGTTCGACAAAGTTCTGCGCGAAGATCCGACCGGCGCGTATTCGCGCATGGACTTCGACAGCCGCGATTTGTACCGCGCCCGCCTGGTGAAGATTGCAGAAAATTCGGACTCCACAGAGATGGAAGTTGCGCAAGCCGCGCTGTCCTTGGCGCGCAATGCAAAGAAAGAAGATTTAGGCGATCCTCGGCAGCTACAGCGGCAATCTCACATCGGCTACTACCTGATCGGCCCGGGTCAAGAGGAATTGCACGCGAAAGTCGGTTATCGCCGGCCTTTGGGCTGGCGCATACGGCATTTTCTACGAACACATCCCGACGAGTTCTACCTGCCAGGCATTGAAATTCTCACCTTCGGGATTATGTCGGCGGTTGTGCTTTTGCTGACCAGCACAAATACTCCGCCGATAATGATCCTGTTCGCCATGCTGCTGTTGCTGCTGCCTTCGTCCCAAAGTGCAGTGCAGGTGATGAACTATTTGACCACGGCGCTATTGCGTCCTGAGATTCTGCCGAAGTTGGATTTTTCAAAAGACGTTCCGGAAGATTGCACCAGCCTGGTCGCTGTGCCCGCATTGCTGCTGAGCAAGAAGCAAGTCGAGCATCTGGTTAAAAGCCTCGAAGTTCGATATCTCGGAAACCACGATCCCAACATTCACTTTGCGCTGCTAACCGACCTTGCCGACTCCGCAGTGCCCTCGAACGAAGAAGATCCGCTGGTTGATTTGTGCGCGCAGCTGATCAAAGAGCTCAACGAAAAATATTCCGCGAAAAAGATGGGCTCGTTCCTGCTGCTTCACCGGCATCGGGTTTACAACCCGCGCGAAAAAGTGTGGATGGGATGGGAGCGTAAACGCGGCAAGCTGATGGACCTGAATCGCTTGCTGGGCGGGGAATACGACAGCTTTCCGGTCAAAGCCGGCGACATCTCAGTGCTGGAGCGCGTGCGATTTGTGATCACTCTCGATGCCGATACCGAGATGCCACGCGGCTCAGCTCAACGAATGATCGGAACGCTGGCGCATCCGCTGAACCAGGCGATTATCGACCCGGAGAAGAACATCGTGGTTGCCGGATACGGCATTCTTCAACCACGGGTACGAGTCAGCGTACAGAGCGCGTCGCGTTCGCGGCTGGCGAATATTTATTCCGGTCAGACCGGAATGGATATTTACACCCACGCGGTTTCGGATGTTTATCAGGATCTATACGGCGAAGGAATTTTCGCCGGCAAAGGCATCTATGAAGTTGAGGTAGTGCAGCGCGTGCTCGAGCACCGCTTCCCGCAAAATGCGCTGCTCAGTCATGACCTGATTGAAGGCGCGTATGCACGCGCCGGCTTAGTTACCGATATCGAAGTAATTGAAGATTATCCTTCGCACTATAGCGCGTATAACCGGCGCAAACACCGCTGGCTGCGCGGCGATTGGCAGATTACAAGTTGGCTGTTGCCGCACGTTCCGGATGAAACCGGCCGTCGGGTACGGAATCCGATCTCGCTGGTATCACAGTGGAAAATTCTCGACAATCTGCGTCGCAGTTTGGTTGAACCGGCCACTTTTCTGCTGTTCGTTCTTAGCTGGCTGACGCTTCCGGTGTCGGCTCGCAACTGGACCATCTCTGCGATTTGCATCTTGTTCGTCCCCGTATGGTTCGAATTCCTTTTTAACCTGGTGCGATCGGTAGCCGAGAGGAAGGTGGCAATTGCGCGAGATGCGGTGCGTACTTTGTTTGTCGCAAATTTCAACGTGTTCTTGAGCTTGGTGTTCCTGGCGCACCAGATGCTGGTTTCGATGGACGCGGTAGTCCGGACGCTGGTACGGCGGATGTTTACCCGTCAACGACTGCTGGAATGGGAAACGGCTGCAGAAGCGGAAATCGGCGGCCAAAAACGCACGCCGGTAGATATTTATCTCGATTGGATTCCGCTCATCGTGGTCTGTCTCGGAGGATTGGTTTACTTCGTGCGACGGCCAGCGTTCTTCTCTGCCCTGCCGATTCTGGTTTTATGGGCGAGCAGCAAGTTGGTGTCGGTGTGGCTCAATCGGCCCCCGCAACATTTTCGCAGCGAAATATCCAACAAAGACAAGCAGTTCTTGCGCGTGGCTGCGGTCCGCACCTGGCGCTACTTTGCAGAGTTCAGCACCCACGAACACAACTGGCTGATTCCCGATAATGTGCAGGAAGAACCGTTCGTAGTTGCGGCCCGAGTTTCTCCAACCAACGTTGGATTGCTACTAAATGCTCGTCAAGTGGCCTGGGAATTTGGATATGTAACCTCGCAGGAGTTCGTTGACCTGAGCGCAAAGACGCTAAGAACTTTGCGCGGAATGCAACGCTATCGCGGCCATCTCTTTAATTGGTATGACACGCGTACCCTCGATCCCTTGCCGCCGCTATTTGTGTCTTCCGTGGACAGCGGAAATCTTGTGGCGTCACTGTGGACGTTACAACAGGGCTGCTTGCAAATCCTCGAAGAAGCCGCTCTGCGCCCAGAGTTAGCAGAGGGCTTTCTCGATCACCTGCGGGTCCTCACCGACTTGAAGGCCTTTCCGGCTGCGCTGTTTCATAAGATTGAAGAAAAATCGCAGGGTGAAGATTGGGAGCAATCGCTGTTGCGCTTTCCGCGCAAGGCTCTAGAACGAATTTCTGCAACTGAGGAAGCCGGCAAACACGAGAACAGCCTGAAGTGGTTCAGTTCGCAAGCTCAAGAACGCCTTCAGCACTTTGCACAGTCAACGGTCCGGCTAACACCGTGGAAGCTGCTGGATTTCGCGGAACTTCGCGACGAAAAGGTCATTGAACCGCCGCCGGACAATGTAAATCTGAAAGCGCTTCCGGAAGCGCTCACCAAGTTTGCATCGCGGTTACAGCGTGCTATTGATAATTCGCCGGCCACTGATGGCAAAGAGAAAGACCAGAACCCCCGCCGAGTTCTGCTGCAGCGCTTACTTTCCATGGTTTCGGGCGCCCGTATGGATGCAGCACGGCTGGTGCAGGAGCTTTATGCAGTCTCCGCCGAAGCAGGTAGACTGGCCGACGAAATGTCTTTCTCTTTCCTCTGGAGCCAGCGCCGCAAAGTTTTATCGATCGGTTTCGATGGCGGGGAGAAAATTCTGCACGACGCGTGCTATGACCTGCTGGCGTCAGAAGCACGCACCGCTTCTTTCATAGCGATTGCGAAAGATGAAATCCCGCAGGAAACGTGGTTCCTGTTGTCACGCTCGCGCACAGTCGATCGTGGCCGCGCCGTGCTTCTTTCCTGGACAGGCACTATGTTCGAGTACATGATGCCGGCGATCTGGATGAAAACTTATCCCGGCACGCTGCTCGACGTCTCACAGCACGGAGCGATCATTTCACAGCAGGAGTTCACCGCGTCGAAGCGAGTACCCTGGGGCATTTCGGAGTCGTCGTTCGCAACTCGCGATGCCGCGGGAAATTATGGGTATCATGCCTTCGGCATTCCTCAGCTAGCGATCTTTCATAGCGAAGTAACCGCGCTGGTAATCTCGCCTTATTCGACGTTCCTGTCTCTAAACACTACGCCGAAGGCCGCGTTGGAAAATTTACGCCGCATGAATCACGACGGATGGTTTGGCGATTACGGCTTCTATGAGTCCGCTGATTACAGCGCCTCTCGCGATCGAATCTGGCGGCACGAGTATGAATTAATTCGTTGCTGGATGGCGCATCACCAGGGCATGAGCCTGTTGGCAATCGCAAATTTCCTCGCCGATGGCGTGGTGCAGGGCTGGTTTCATTCCCATCCGCGAGTGCAGGCCACGGAGCTGTTACTCGACGAAAAACCGCTCAATTACATGCCTGAGTGACGCGAGCCTTCGCTCACAAATCCAGCCACTTGCGTTGCACTAACTATTCCCCAAATCCTTGCACGTAAGCCGCGGGCTTTTGTAGATTCGTTGCAATCCTGTTCTGCCGGGAACCAGCTCCACTCCACTCGATTTGCTTTAGCCGGGCATGAGCCAATCTGACAGACCAGAGAGTGCCTATGAAAACCTTATTTTGCTTGCTCGTCATATCTGGAGCCGCGTTCGGTGCGGCATCTGCGCCTGCCACTCACAGCAACGTTTCCGCGGCGACCACGACTGTTCCGAGCAGCACACATGTATTCCTTCTAGTTGAAGAAAACCACAGTTATTCGAGCGTGATCGGCAGTTCGTCCATGCCTTATTTAAATAGCTTGGCATCGAAGTACGGGCTTGCAACGCAGTACTATGCCAATACGCACCCGTCCATCGGCAACTATTTTATGTTGACGACCGGAGCGATTATTACCAACGACGACAGCTCCTGCAGCACCATCACGAATGACAACCTCGTACGGCATCTTTTGACCGCAGGAAAAACCTGGAAGTCTTACGCGGAAAGTCTTCCCTCTGTGGGATACACCGGTTGTGGTTCAGGCGCGTACGTCAAGCGCCACAATCCTTTCGCGTATTTTTCCGATGTAGCCAAAAGCAGCGAGAAGAACAACCTTGTTCCTTTTACTCAATTCTCCAAGGACCGTATCAACGGTGTGCTGCCGCAGTTTTCCTTCATCGTGCCAAACCTGAACGATGATGCGCACAACGGCACCCTAACACAGGCCGACAATTGGCTGAAGACCAACATCGCCCCGCTTCTCGCGACCTCGATGTTCAAAACTGGCGGGACCGGAATTTTGATTATTGTTTTCGACGAAAGCGTTGATTCGGACACAGCTCACGGTGGCGGACACATAGCGGCGGTAGTCATTGGTCCGAAGGTCAAACCTGGAAGCAAAACGGCAACTCTGTATCAGCACCAGAACACGCTGAAGACGTTAATGGAAGCATTGGGCGTGAAGACCTATCCTGGCGCCGCGGCATCGGCCGCGCCTATCACGGGTGTCTTTTAAAGTTAGATTTCAGCAAATAAAAAGCCGGCGCTTGTTTGTTCGCGAAGCCGCGAATATCAAACGCCGGCCGATCTCTTTTACGCCGCCCGTTCCGATTTTTTCTCATACGTGCCCATCAATTCAGACTGAGCCAGAATGTGTCCCTTAATCGCGGCGCTCACCTGTTTGTGGGTCGCGCCGGGAGTGAGGTCGAGCATTTTGTCGATCGCGAACAGCCTAAAGAAATAACGGTGCGTTCCCGATGGCGGCGCTGGTCCGATGTATCCAATCTTTCCTCCATCGTTTTTCCCTTGTACGCCTAAACCAGCAATTTGCTCATCATGAGAAATATTCTCATCGATATGCGTCGTCGTGGTGGGAATGTTGTAGAGGACCCAATGCGTGAAACCGCCTGGGCGTGGAGCATCAGGGTCGTGAACTATCAATACAAAGGATTGCGTCTTATCAGGAAAGTCCTGCCATGAAAGCTCGGGAGAAACATTTTCGCCGTCACTGGTGTAGTGGGCGGGAATCTCACTCCCTTGCTGAAGAACGGTACTAGTGAGTCGCATAACACCCCTTCTCCCTCGAATATGCAGAGGTGGAGGTGAGAAGCCGAACCGGGAAAATGCGTTGTCTGGAAAACTGCAATGATTAGGGCTTAAATCCGGAAAACGTTCTATTCGGTAAAAACCACCGACTGCAAGCCCGAGATTTCAAAACGCTTACGGCAGCGAACGTTCTTGCAACCCATAACGTCATCCTTGCGGAGCATATAGGATTTCGCCTTGGCAAAACGGGCGCGATCGCGCTCATCTGCGTGACGAGGAAGCTGTTTTTTCCGGGTACGCACGATCCAGGTGACTTCGTAATCCGCAGCCTGGTGGCAGTGCGGACAGTTCAGAGTGGCCTGCTTCTTCTCCGGACGTTCGTCAAAAAACTCGCGCTCTTCCATATAGTTGTTCGCTTCTCCAATGTTTCATTTAATTATTCCACACCATATGGGATGCGGCGAACTGTGCTGGATGAGCTAAACTTCAACTCAGATGGCAAGATCGAAAAAGAAAAAGACATTCCGGGCGGTAACGGCCGTGAAAGCCCTGGCACGGGAAAGAATAGGAGAGCCCCGCCCCGGGCAGATTGTGCTTGATTCCAAGAAAAAGGCAAAGACCTCTGCCAAGCACAAACCCACTCTGGGGCAGATTCTAGAAGAAATCGATTAAATCAAATCGACCTTTACCCTCAACGATAACTGTTTTCGCAAGGCAGCGTGGCCACAGGGCGGCCCTCATCTAGCGTATTCATTAGCGCTGAATTGACCTGTGCACCGTTCTTAAAATGCTCCCATTGCCAGAGACCATAGCCGTTGCCCAGGTAAAACTGTTCCTCATCTTTGCAATTCTCAAAAGCCCGGTCGCAGTTGTAGTGATAGTGAAGGATCCGCGTCCACAGCTCACCTACGCTTCCGCCGGCGTCGATTAGAGAAGGTGCGTCGAGGTTGTTCACCGCCGTACCGACGGTACTTGATTTGTACGGCCGGCACGAAGAGAAATAATTGAACCTCGTATTCGAGACCTTGATCTCCGGGCCGGGCTGGCCCTCGTCAACACATCGCTGAGTAATCGGAAGATCGTGCTCAAAGCGCTTGAACGAGGTATTGTCCTTCCACTCAAGTTCTGTGGAGCGCATGTAGACGTATTTCTCGTCGAACGATTTCACATCGAACCCATGCGCTTTGGGGCTCTTGAGCCAGAACCAATAGCCTTGATCTGCAAAGTCATCATTGGGAAAAACGCGCGTGTAAATCGGGTTAGGCTTTCCTGCCAGAAAGTGGTCCGCCCTTCTCTCCTGGCTCATTACAAAATATTTCATGACGTCCGCTTGGCCGGCGGGACATGAGAACGTCTGCGCTGAGAGGGAGAACGGAACCAACGAGAAAAGAGCAATCAGAAAGTACTTCATTGATGCTTCTCCGGCGAAGGTTTCCGAGTAGATCCTCGTAACCCGTGGGAACCCTGGCCGGAGATATTAGTCGCGTTGTCTACGACGCTTTTTTTCTATCCGACGACCTGGCCGGCGGCAAATCATCTGGGCGACCGTATTCGATGTGGGTATGAACAGGACGCTCCGGATGATCGGCAGCATCCTCGAGACCTTCGACCCGGGCAGCTTCCAGGGCCTGGTCAGTCTCATCCAGTTCCTCGACGCTTTCGTTATCTGCATCCTCGGTCGTTGAAAGCCGTTGAGCGTCGCCTGACTGGCCGGCGCTATCCGATCCTACCTGGCGAGGATCGTTCCCGATTTCATCCAACGCCGCTTCGTTTGCATCCTGGTACTCTTCAGACTCACGATTTTTCGGCATCACTCCTCCTGTCGGTTCTTGGATGCACGTGGAAGCGTGTTCGTCAGGTCAGGGGGATCAGGCGGCTTGCAATTCTTCCAGCAGGTCAGCTCTCAGTTCCGAATGCAAGTCGGGCGAGAGCTTCTTGCCGTTTGAGGTGAGGTAAAACACATCAATCGCCATCTGACCCTCGGTGTCGATAAGGGCAATCTCAATGTTGCAGCCATGATGAGAAAAACGCGAGCAGATGCGATGCAAAAGGCCGAGCTGGTCTTGGGCGATGACCTGCACCAGCGTGCTGCCGGTTGAAGATTCGTCGTCAAACTCTATCCGGGTCTCGACTTTGACCTTGGCGGCATTTTTCTGCTCGGAACGCATCCGGTCGCGCAACATACGATCCAAGTCAACTTCTCCGGTGAGGACATCGGCGACGCTGCTCTTAAAACGGTCCCACTCCGGCAGGTTGAGTTCCAGGGTGCGAAAGCGATCGGTGAAATAGAAGGTGTCGACAACTACGCCCGTGGCATTTGCAAATGCTTCCGCCTTAACAATATTCATGCCCCATGCCGCGAGCGCACCGGCGATGTTGGCGAACAGGAATGGCCGATCCCGAGTGACTACCGACAGCTCATACCAATGTCGGCCGCGAGCCAGATGAAGCTGAACCGGATCCGATGAGAGGTGGCCAGACAGTTCGAGATGCTGCAGAATTTCTTCTGCGCGAAAGGTCCGCAGATAACGCTTGGGCAATCCTTCAAGGAAACCTTTAAGCTTCTTGGCAGATTGTGGAACCATGGCCTGCAATCGCGCCAAGCTTTCGTCCTGCTGCTGGTCGGCATGGACTCTCTGATCAGCGGTGCGGCTCAAGCAATTCGACGCCGCGATGTAGAGCTGCCAAACATTCTCGGCCTTCCAAGGTGTTAACGCCTCAGGATTCACTGCTTTTATGTCTGCATAGGTCAGCAAAGCCAGCAACTTTAGCCGCTCAGGTGTGCCTACCTTGTCGCAGAATGCCTGTATGGTTGCGGGATCGTAAATATCCCGACGCAGGGTTGCCGAGATTTCCAGATGGCTTGCAATCAGAAATGAAATCGTGTCCCGCGCAGCTTGATCCAGTTCCAGCCGCTCCATGCATTTCTGCGCAATTTCAAGTCCGGTGACCAAATGACTTTGCCCCGGCACTCCTTTACCGACATCGTGCAAAAGTAACGCCAGATATAACAGCTCCGGCCGTTCCAGCTCTTCGAGCAGGCGGCCGTATCTCTGGTC
>Ga0157372_10000478_pt1 | contig 44164 bp, 40 predicted proteins | sample C55metaG_FD_115307 | JGI IMG/M metagenome (GOLD analysis project Ga0157372, IMG submission 115307) | Corn rhizosphere microbial communities from Kellogg Biological Station, Michigan, USA - C5-5 metaG | ecosystem: Host-associated > Plants > Roots > Rhizosphere > Soil | place: USA: Michigan...
CCAAAGTCGTTTTCTGGCTCGGTGACGCCGTCGCTGTAGGCGAGGAAAATTTCACCGGGGCGAAGGTGAACGGAATCTTCGTCATAGCGAATGTCGTCAAAAAGGCCCACCACGGTCCCGCCATCCTCTAATCGCTTTACGACGCCGGTTTTCGAGAGCACAAGCGGCGGAAGATGCCCCGCGTTGCTGAAGGTTAGGCGGCGACTGCGCGCGTCATACATCGCAAGAAACAAGGTCGCGTATTTTTCCTGCGGTGTGCTGTGGTAAAGCTGGTGATTCAGCAGCGAGAGCAGGGTGCCGGGGCAAACCTCGGCACCTTCGATCAGCGACCCGCCTCTAGTTAGCACCGCCGGACCTCCGCCAACGGCCTGTAACTGCCGCAGCGCTGGGATGCCTTCGACCGAATAGGCGCGAACTGCGGAATGAATCGTTGCCATGAGTAGTGCGGCGGAAATCCCTTTGCCGCTCACGTCGCCAACCGCTAGCAGCAGCCGCTCCGGGCCGAGCGAAAGAAAGTCATAGTAGTCACCGCTTACGCTGCGCGCCGGACGGCAGAATCCGAAAACTTCCAGACTGGGAAGCTGCGTGATATGTCGCGGGAACAGCTGCGCCTGCACTTCCTGCGCGATGGTGATTTCGTTTTCCAGGCGCTGCTTTTCTTTTTGTTCGAGGACCAGATTCTGGATGGATTCAGTCATCGAGTTGAACGAGCTCGCCAGCGCCGCGAGTTGATCGTTCGAAGTGATGGGAATGCGATGAGTGAAATCTCCGCGATTGATGTGGGTGGTGGCGAGATACATTTGTGCTACCGCGCCTGTGATCGACCGGGACAAGCGCGTGCCTATCCACCAGGCAGCAGCCTCAAACAGAAAGAGCGCGATCAACAGAAGAAAAAGGACGAACTCGATGGTTGCGCCCAAGTCTCCCAATGAGGAGAAGCCCAGGTCGTAAAGCTGCGAAAGCCTTGTAGTCACGCTCACGGGAGCTGGATTCGTATCGGAACCGCGTGCCCAGTCTAGAACTGGAATTTTCGCTCCCGAGGAAACTTTGAAATCCAAGGTCCGCCGCGGCGGCGGTATGTTCCCGGCAGTAATAATCGGCGTCGGATTCTCGGTTCCGGTGTCCGATCTGTACAACGTGACTTCGCCCAGATTGGCTCCGAGTTCCGCCAGCAAACGCTGCTCAACCGCGCGACTGGAGAGCACAACCAGTTTGCCGTCGCCATCAGGAATGACAGTCACCGAACGCAAAAACACCGCGCCATGGTCCTGCACAACTCGTGTGAAGTCCTGGCGAAGATACGTTGGCAGCAAAGGAGCAGCCTGACCGCTGTTATTAAAAATAAGCTTGCCATCGAGCCAGGCGAACACCTCATGAGTAGCGCGTCGAGTGGGTATCGCATCAGGCGATAAAGGCGTGACGTTGTGCGCGGGTACTTTCGAAACTATTTCACCAGCGATGCGGACATTGCTTATGCCCAGGCTGCGCAGATCGGAATCGAGCCGCGAAGTGAGAACGTAAGCGGCAAATTGTCCGGAGAAAAGAAAGAAAGCCAATGCGGCCAGAACTACCAGCAGCACCAGGGGGACAACCCCGATGAAAGCGTAGGTCAGAACCAAGCGGCTGCGCATCCGCCAAAGCAGTTTTGCAGAGACTCTTCGGATCGACAACACCGCCAAAAACACCAGCCCGACAATGGTCAATAGAATGACCCAGGCATTCAGCCAGCTTCCGAAAGAGAGGCGGAACATTTCGCCAACTGCTTCGATCACCAGGAGCAGCAGCGCCGACGCGAGCACGTAAAGAGTAAAGAAGGCGATCCTGGTTCGCGGAAAAACGCCGTAATGCTCCAGCCAGAGGCGCGCGCGTAAACGACGGGAGGTCATGCGATATCGCCTGAATTATAGATGGTGGGCCAAACAAGAAAGGAGTAAGGATTGAGCCGGGTTGGGTGCTGCTAGAATGCGGTTGTGCGTACGACGATATTAACGATTAGCGCCATTGCGGTCGTGGCGTGCACTTGCCTGGCTCAAGAACCCACACCGCCGAAACCGCAGGTGAAAGTGAACGTCCTGAATGTATGCTCGCCGTCGCCTGCAGAACAGCAGGAAATTTCATCGGCGTTGGCGCGAATTCCAAAGCGCCCTTCATTCAGCCCGGACTTTGAAGTGGACCGCGGGCGATCGGTACTGGATCCGAGTGCCAATCCAATTATGGGTATGGCCAACGGCACTGGGCCAGCCGCGAATTCGTCGGAGCAGGCGTTAGCGGAGTTTGTGCGCATCCGCCGCGACTTCCCTAACGGCGAAACATTTTCGACCGCGCAATACTCGTTCAGCCGCGACAAGCAACAGATGGTCGAGACGCTGGTCTTCCGGCTGCGCGAAGCCAAAGACTTGCTGGAGATTTCTATCGAATCGAGCGCGTCTTCGGTAACTACTGCGTCCGCGATGCTTACTGCCGCCACGCCCGCGGGACGAATCAAGCTGGAAAGGTTTGGAAAATCGTCGGTGGTGCTGGCGCGCTGTTCAGGAAGTAATGGAGGTCCGGCGCCAGACCAGAGCGCATACGAATCACTGTTTGCTTCGGCGTCGTCGATTCTGTCCGATTATCGCGGTGTGCTGGATGCGAGGAAGCTGATTCCGGCAGAGCTGGCACGGATAAGCGGGACCGGAGCCGCGCACCACAAGGTCCCAAACACTGCGCACCATTAGAAATCCGCGGTTGCAACCGAATTTCAATTCTGTAATCTAATCGGGCCTATGAGCATACGAAACGTTGTCATTGTGGGATCGGGTTGTGCCGGGCATACGGCGGCCCTTTATACCGCGCGAGCGAAACTCGAACCGCTGGTGCTGGAGGGACATGAACCCGGCGGACAGCTTTCCCTCACCACACTGGTGGAGAATTTCCCCGGTTTTCCGGAAGGCATTCAGGGGCCGGAGCTGATCGCCAACATGCGCCGCCAGGCGGAGCGTTTCGGCGCTGAGTACCAGATGGCGCACGTCACCGGCGCCGACCTGAGCAGCCGGCCGTTCACGTTGAAGGTGGGAAAAGAAATCGTGCAAACTCGCAGCCTCATCATTGCGAGTGGGGCGTCGGCGCGCTGGCTGGGATTGCCAAGTGAGCAGGCGCTGATCGGGCACGGAGTTTCGTCATGCGCTACCTGTGACGGATTCTTCTTTTCCGGCAAAGATATCGCGGTAATCGGCGGTGGCGACTCCGCGATGGAAGAAGCAATCTTTCTCACCCGTTTTGCCAGCAAGGTTTCGCTGATTCACCGGCGCGACGAATTTCGAGCTTCCAAGATCATGCTGGAGCGGGCGCAGCAACACGAGAAGATCAACTTCATCACCAACACTGTGGTGGAGCAGGTCGACGATCCCGCCAAAAAAGAGGTGACCGGTTTGCAGTTACGCGATCTTCGAGATGGAAAGACGTCTACGTTGCCGGTCAGCGCAATGTTCTTGGGAATAGGCCACATACCCAACGCGAAAATCTTCGAGGGACAGTTGGATATGGACCAGGACGGCTATCTGAAGACGACCGGCAACGTTTTTACCAAGGTGCCGGGAGTTTATGCCTGCGGTGATGTGCAAGACCGCCGCTATCGGCAGGCTATAACCGCGGCGGGTTCAGGCTGCATGGCCGCACTAGAGGTAGAGAAGTTTCTCGAAGATCAAGGCATGGAATAAATTTGGAATCCGTTCCAGCGGCAGATATCCGTTGGTCGAAGGATCATACGAGGCCGGGAGCATTAAACTTGCGACTGCAAGCCGCGCTGGTTTTGCTGATGTACTAACTTGGAGAAGTGTCATCCCGAACTCGTTACGCTGCAGGCGGACGAGAGAGGGACCGTACGATGCGAGAGGGTCCGTCACGGACGTAGACAGCAACGCCAGCGACGCTAGCGTCTTCTCCGCTGCAAACTGAAGGCCATCATCCCTAAAACGTCCAGTCCACTACTTGGGCATGGTAAGGTCCCTCGCCGATCCGTCTTCGAAGTATCGGTTCGGGATGACACCAATCAAAGTTATGTGACCCACGGCGCTCTCTGCTCTACTCAGCATCAGGGTTTGTGGTAAAACTTTCTGTGATCTCGCCAAACCAGGCAACACAAAGCACAGGAAGAACGTGCTGAGAGCGTCGCTCATCTCTTTGTCCGAGAGCCGCACGCTCCGCCGTCTGGCGGAAAAGTCATCTCTTGGGCAGAGTATTTCTTCGCGGTTCGTTGCGGGGACTCAGGTGGAAGATGCGCTGCGGGCCGCAGCCGCGTTGAATCTCGCCGGCCTCAGCGGTTCGATAGATAATCTCGGTGAAAACGTAGCCACCGCTGAAGAGGCCACTCGCAGCGCTCAACTCTATCATCAACTACTGTCAGAAATTGCGCAACGCGGTCTGAACGCCAATGTCAGCGTGAAGCTCACCCATATGGGGATCGACGTGGATCCGCAGCTCGCGTACTCCAATGTAGCGGGTCTGGTGGAGAAGGCCGCGTCCATGTCGCCAAAGAACTTTGTTCGTGTCGATATGGAAGGTTCTGCATATACCCAGCGCACGCTGGATTTCGTTCACCAGTTGCACCAGCAGCCGGTAAACAAAGGTTGCGTCGGGGCAGTGATCCAGAGTTACATGCGGCGCTCTGAAGATGACGTGGCCAGCCTGCTTCAAGATGGGATCCGTATAAGGCTGTGCAAAGGTGCGTACCGCGAGCCCGCGGATGTTGCCTATCAGGAAAAATCTGAGGTCGATGCGAATTACATAAAGCTGATGAAAATCTTGCTGAAAAGCGGGACCTACCACGGCCTGGCAACGCACGACGAAAAGATCATTCGTCAGGCGCAGTCGTTCGCAAGCCAAGAGCGTATCCCTCGCAACGCATTCGAATTTCAGATGCTGTATGGAATCCGGCGCGATCTTCAGCAATCGCTCATACGCGAAGGCTGGCGCATGCGAGTGTACGTTCCGTTTGGAACTGAATGGTACCCGTATCTGATGCGCCGCTTGGGGGAGCGCCCGGCGAACCTGTTGTTCGTCGCTAAAAATCTTCTGAGGAAATAATCAAACAGGCAGCTCTCACCGTGGCGGCCGCGGAATGTAGCGCTGCGGGCCGGTGTTTGGCTGTTCGGACTGATTTTCCGGCTGCGACGGCGCCAGCGGCAGCCGCGCGGTGTTGTTCAGTATCTGGCGTTCCTGCGGCGAGAACTGGTTGAATCGGCCCGACTCAAGCGCGCGCTGGCGTGCATCAGGCGGCATTGCACGCAAACTTTGGATAGCGCCTCTCACTGCTTGTTGTCGGTCAGGCGGCAAGCTACGAAACTGAGAATCAACCGCCCGGAACTGCTGCTTCTGCTGCGGCGTCAGGTGCTCCCAGGTTTCCATGCGATGAAGCATCTGCTGCTGTCGTTCCGGAGGCAAAGTGTCGAAACGCTGCAAGCGCTGCTCAAGCTGCTGCTGCCGGTTCGGCGGCAAACGGCGAAACGTCGGATCATTTTGCAGAGCCCGCCTTTGCTGATCCAGCGGCTCTCCACGATATTGGTTTAACCACTGTCCGGAATGATGTCCTTGGGCCGGCGGCTGATAGGGTCGCGGCACTTCATAACGTGGTTGCTGGGGTTCAGCCTGATAGCGCGGCGGCGCTTGATAATTTCTCCGCGCCGGGGGCGGATAATTCCTCTGCGACCGCGCTCCGTAGTTCTGCGGCGGCCGTGATTGATAGTTGCGCGGCGGCGCAGAGTAATTGCGTTCGGGGCGGGACTGGTATCGAGGCTGGCTCGGTCGCGGTTGTGAGCGTTGTTCTTGATGCCTTGGTTGCGACCGGCTGGGTTCCTGGCGGGAAGAATGCTGGTGCGAATCATTGTGATGGTTCTGCGCGAGACAGGGCACGGCCGCTAACGCCAGCACCGTGATACACGAGGCCAGCCGGTGCCGAAATTGCGCCGCTACTTTCATCCCCTGTCTTCCCCCGGAATTCTTTCCTTGCTTCTGTTTTTCTTGGTATTTCAGCCTAAGTTACGGGTTCGCGTGCACATCTTCCTGGACCTGCAAATCATCCAGCAAGTCTGAGTCGGCATAAACGTCATGGTTCTGATCCAGCGCCTGCAGATCGCCCACTGCGGTGCCTGGCTGGTCGAGCACAGCGGCTACTGTAGGAGCGTGTGGGTGGAGCTTCTTTTCTTCTAACCGGAACACGGTGGCGCCTATTACCACCACAGCCGCCAGGGAAGCTGCAAGTGCGGGCCGACGTAGAGTTACCCAATTGAACCAACCCGATGGTTTTTGGGCTGCCTCCTCGCGCAAGCGCGCATGCAGCCGGGTGTCAAAATAAGGCGATGGCTCAGGCGGTACCCATTCGTCGAGCAGCGCCATAGTTTTCTGGAATTCAGCCAGCGTTCCCGCACAATCCGAGCAGGAGCGCAGATGATGATTGACCTCTGGCTCAGCGACAACGAGTCCGGCGGCCAGGTCCGGAAGCAGTTCGCGAATTTCATTGCACTTCATAAATCTTCCTTTTAGACGAATTCTTTCAGTTGTGTCCGCAAAGTTTCATAGGCGCGGAACAGCAACGATTTGGTGGCTGATTCACTTAACTTCAAAACCTCTGCAATCTGGCGGTAATCCATTTGCTGATACTTGTGCATGAGCACCGCCATCTTTTGTCTCTCCGGGAGCCCTTCCACTTTTTGCCGGATCGCGTTTAACCGCTCCCGCTGCATGATCTCTTCTTCCACGCTTGGCGTCTTGTCCGCCAAGTCGGGCGACTGGCCGGTATCTCCGTCCGGTTCGTCCAGGTTCATTATGTTCTCAGGACGCTCATGGCGCGTGTCGCGCGAATAATTCATCCCAAGATTGGTCGCGATGCGATAAAGCCAGGTAGTAAATTTCGCGCTGGCTTCATAACTCGCCCTCGACCGATACACCCGCAGAAATACTTCCTGCGCCAAGTCCTCAGCCGCCGCGCTATTATGCGCCATGCGGTACATAAAATTTATGATCGGTCGACGATACTTCTGTACCAGAAAATCGAATGCTGAATCATCGCCAGCCTTGACGCGAAGCATAACCTCCGCGTCGGAAATTTCGCCGCCGTTCGCGCTGGCCGCTGCCGCCTGCGAACGCATGCCCACTGTGGGCAACCCGTAATTGAGCGCCACACTGCTCACATCAGAGTTAACCCGATCAGGGTCAGAAAGTTGCGCTTGCTCGGACTTCGGATCCGGGGTGGATGTCTCCTCTTTAGAATAGCTTACAGGCGGAGTCGCGGGTTTGGACTTCTTCCACATCGAAGGTTGAGATTGAGAGTGGCCCCACGAGCGATGTGTTGGCCACCGGCGCTTTTTAGGTGAATTGTCGCCGGTTCCGGACCGCTCCGCACCAGAAGGTAGCCTACCACGGGTTACGGAAGCTGAGCAGTTCGAGGCTTTGCTAGAATATGCCTCTAAGCGGGCGCTTAACTCAGCGGTAGAGTGCCATCCTCACACGGTGGAAGTCATAGGTTCGAATCCTATAGCGCCCACCATCTTTTCAACACGTCCCTTACCTCATCTGCCTGCCAAAAGTTTTCAGAATCGGGACATGCTGCGTCGGCGCCTGGAGCGAATTGCCTACTCAGTGATTACCGCTCTGGATGGGGAGCAGGGATATTCACTTGCTCAGTTAGGCAAGCCCGAGCTCATTCTGCCGGGCCGATTCTAGCGCAGAAACTTACATCAATGAGACCGGACATGAGAGTTGTACATGCTACACCGGATTCAGGCATGGCCAGGGCCCCGAACCACAGACCAATCTGCCCCTAAGCCATTTAACCGAGGCGCTTCTACGTAAGCTTCATGATGTCCTTACCTGGACACAAGTCCCCTCTAACTTCGTCGGTATTCCGACGGAGGAGCTTTGCGTACTTTTCTCTCACAGAGCGTGTTAAGTTTCAAAAACAGTCCAAACCCCAAAACGCGAGAATTCGGGGCTGGGGCAACCCCCTTCGCTCTGGCCCTGAGTCGCGTTAGTTCAGTGCTTCGACGACTAGAACCCGTGATCTCAAGAAATAGCGGGGCGGATATCAAAATACCCGCCCGCCTGATTGTCGTCAGTAAGGTTCGCCGACTTTAATTTCACGCCAACCAACCGGAGCTAAACCGCGCGTGGGCCGCGAACGAAGTGCAGCACCAGCGAGATCAGCGCCACGATAAGCAGAATGTGGATTAATCCACCCGCCACATGGAATACCCCGAAACCTAAAATCCACGCCACCAACAAGATCACGAAGAGAATGGTGAAAATACTCATAATTTGAGCTCCTTTTTAAAAACTCTCTAATCAACTGAAGCATGGGTTCGATGGCCCTGCACCACCCTGAGATGCACTCCTAGAGGGCCCTGCACGAATTTCGTGGGGTGGCTACAGAGAGGTGAGGATAAAACTGAGTGTAAAAGCAAGTGGCTGCTACGCGAATTCTGATATCGAGCGTTTTCTAAGTTGACATCACTCACATTCAACATCCGGGAATATCCTGAAGGGGTGGCAGGAAACCCAGAACTCGAACGAGTGCAAGTCGGCCTTTGCGCTAATTGCCGGCAAATGCGGTTGATAACCTCAGATCGCAAGTCCACGTTCTACATGTGTCAGCTTTCAGCGTCGGACAAAAGCTTCCCGAAATATCCCCGATTGCCGGTGATTCAGTGCCGGGGATTTGCGAAGAAAGAGCCGCCGCGGTGACTTGCTACGCTGGGGCCTTCTCGGGCGCTTTCAGCCCTAACTCCTTCATCACCATTTGCAGGTCCTTCCAAGTTTCTTTTTTCTGCCGGGGGTCGCGCAACAAAAAAGCCGGATGATAGGTGACTGCGAGTTTGGTGCCGCGGAAGTCGTACCAGCGTCCGCGCAGCTCTGACATTGGCGCGTTGATGGCAAGTAAAGTCTTGGCAGCCACTGCACCCAGCGCGACGATGGCCTTCGGTGCGACGGTTTCGATCTGGCGCATAAGAAAAGGGGAACAAGTTTCGCACTCGTCGCGCTCCGGGGTCCGATTGCCCGGCGGGCGGCACTTAATAATATTTGCGATGTAAACCTCTTCGCGGCTCAGACCCATAGCTTTAATCATGTTGGTCAGCAGTTGGCCAGCGCGCCCCACGAAGGGTTCGCCCCTTTCGTCTTCGTCAGCTCCCGGAGCTTCGCCAATGAACATCAAATCAGCGCGAGGATTGCCGACGCCAAAAACAATCTGCTTGCGTCCCTGCTTGGACAGGCGGCAGCGAGTGCAGTCGCCGATGTCTTCGCGTATTTGGCGAAGCGCAGCAACAGGATCGGATGAAGCAGCGGTTTTCGTCAGGTTCATTGATGGTGTTGTGGCGCGGGCGCCCTCGCCCGCGACTGCCGGTGCCAGGCTAATTGCTTGAACAGGTTGCCGATAAAAATCGTAAATGCCTAACTCGTTGTAGTAGCGGATCCGATCAGAAATGGCGCGGCGAGTTTCCGCATCGAGAGGAGGCATTCGGGAATTGTAAATGTTGACTTTCAGAATTGCGATTCATCGGTCGATAAAAAAGATCGAACCACAGGGAACACAGAGGTACACAGAGGAAATCCACAGAGGGAGCAGTAATGTTGGCGAGCCAGAGAATTTCTCTGTGGGGTTGCTCTGTGTAACTCTGTGCTCTCTGTGGTAGGTTTGCAGGCGCTAGCTAACGGCTGGCAGCTGAAAACTTCCCCTTAAGCCCCACCACACAATCCAGCACTCGCTGAGCAACTTCCCACTTGGTGGTTTCAGGGACAGGAATAGTTTCCACCCCGGTAATGATTGTCACCGCATTGCGATCGGAGTCGAAGCCGACGCCTTCGCGCGAGACATCGTTTACCACGATCGCATCCAGTGATTTCGATTGCAGCTTCTTGCGCGCGTTCTCGATCACATTTTCAGTTTCAGCGGCGAAGCCGATGATGAGCTGCGATTGTTTGTTACGCGAAATTTCCGCCAGGATGTCAGGCGCGGGCGTAAGGTCCAAACTCATGTTGCGGCCGCGTTTGAGTTTCTGTTCCGCGGGATTTGCGATCGTGTAATCGGCAACGGCTGCAGTTTTGATCACGATGGTCGATTCCGGCAACAGCCGAAGCACCGCATCGAGCATTTGCTTAGCTGACTCGACACCGACGACTTCGGCGGCCGACGGCGGTTTCAGGGCTGTGGGCCCAGTGACCAGCAATACTCTCGCACCACGACGCAACGCCGCTTCAGCCAATGCGTATCCCATTCTCCCGCTGGAACGGTTCGTCAGATATCGGACGGGATCGATTTTTTCACGCGTAGGGCCGGCGGTGATTAGAACTGTCTCGCCGCTCAGGTCTTGAGACGCGCCGAGCGCTTCCATCGCAGCGGCTACAATCGCTTCGTTCTCGGCAAGTCGACCGGGGCCCGTCATTCCACAAGCTAGATATCCGCTGCCGGGTTCGACGATCTTTACTCCTCGCTTGCGCAGCGTTTCAAGATTTTGCTGCGTCGCGGGATGCTCCCACATGTTCACGTTCATCGCTGGAGCCACTACAACCGGGGCGGTCGTAGCCAGATAAAGCGTGGTCAGAAAATCACTGGCGATCCCCTGCGCGAACTTTGCTAAAACGTCTGCAGTTGCGGGCACGACAACCAATGCATCGATCGATTGCGCTACGGCGATGTGCTCAATCGCAGAATCGATATTCGGTACCGCGCCGGCATCGCGATTAAACATGCCGGTAATAACTTTTTCTCCGGAGAGTGCCGCGAAGGTGAGAGGACGAACGAACTCCTGGGCGGAGTCGGTCATTATGACTTGAACACGAATGCCGCGTTCCTGCAACAGGCGGACGATTTCTGCGGCCTTGTAGGCCGCAATTCCGCCGCAAACTCCGAGGGCAACTTTCATCTGGCTTCTAGCTCCCAGCTGTTAGCATCCGGCAAATTGCACTCCGCTTGCGAGGACTAGCAGCCGCAAACTAGCACGAACGTAACGACTAGTTTTCCTGGCCCATGGCCTTGTCGAGCATTTCGGTGGCGACATCGACCGGCGAGGCGGGCATTTCGGGCACCACCCACTTCACTTTGCCGGCCTTGATCTCATCCTGCGCGATCCTGCAGGGCTTGCGTGAAATTGTCTCGATTACCGGAGGCGCGCCACCCTGCAGCTGACGCGCGCGCCGCGCCGCCACCAGGATGTATCGATAGTTGCTGTCAAAACCTTCAATCAACTTCATGGAAATCCCCCTGCGTTACTTCACACCGGCTGCGGTTTTACCGAACGACTGCAAAATCGGTTGCAGGCGTTGGCGAACATTCTCCAGGCGGTACTCTTCAGCGGTGGCGCTCAACCCAGCGTCAGTACGGCCCTGGCGCTCGAGCCGTTGTGACAACAGAATCGCCTTCAGCGCACCCACGGACTCCGCCAGGCGGTCGTTCACCAAAATATAGTCGTATTTATCGTAATTCTCAATCTCACGGTTGGCGTCTCTGAGCCTTCGCTGGATCACGGATTCGCTGTCTTGGCTGCGTTCGCGTAAACGTCGCTCAAGTTCCTCGCGGTTGGGAGGAAGAATGAAAATACTCACCGCGTGCGGAAGCTTGGACTTGATCTGCGACGCGCCCTGCACATCGATATCAAGTAATAGATCATTGCCCTGCTGTTCAGCGCTGGCCAGGAACCGGCGCGCGGTTCCGTAGTAATTCCCGAAGACATCGGCATATTCAAGAAAATCATCGTCGCGGATCATCTGTTCGAATTGTTCGCGCGATACAAAGTAATATTCGTTTCCATCGCGTTCACTTCCGCGCGGGCTGCGCGTAGTGTAGGAGATTGAAAACGACAGGTTGGGAACAGTCTCGCGAACCTTGTTCACCAGCGTTGATTTGCCGGAGCCCGACGGCGCCGAGATGATGAAGACGTTGGTCATTATTCGATGTTCTGCACCTGCTCGCGCGCCTTTTCGATATCCGACTTCATCACCAGCCCAGCCTCGGTGATTTTTACCGCGTCTCCTGACAGGCCGGAAGTTTTCGACATCAGAGTGTTCGCTTCGCGGTTCATCTCCTGCAGCAGGAAGTCGAGTTTTTTACCGGCTTCACCCGTCGATTCAAGCAATCCCAGAAAATGCTCAACGTGATTTTCCAAACGTACCAGCTCTTCCTGAATGTCGCTGCGATCGGCCAGCACCGCCGCTTCCTGAAGAATGCGGTCGGGATCAATCGTGGAGCCCAGCCACTCCTGCATACGTAATTTTAGCCGTTCGGAATAGTTTTTGAGTACGGCATCACGGTGCTTGCGTACTTCAGTGCACGCCGATTTAAGACTCGCCATTCGTTCGCGAAGCTCTCGCTCCATGCCGCGGCCTTCTTCTTCGCGCATGCGATTCAGTTGCGCCAGCACCTGCTCGATGGCCGATAAAACCGCGGGCGTAAGTTCTTCTTCGGCAGGCGCAGCAGCGGAATCGAGCGCCCCGGGAAGTCGGAGGACAGCATTCAAATCCGGTTCGGCGGCGATTCCCGATTCTGCGGCAGCGGTGCGAAACGCCTGCACATAGGCCGCGACCAGAGGTTTGTTCAGTGCAAAAAGTGAACTGCCGGCTTGTTCGAAAGACAGATTGACATCCACATGGCCGCGCGCCAGCTTCTCTTTGAGAATTTTGCGCAGGCTCATCTCCAGCCCATCAGTATTCGACGGCAAACGAAAGTGGAGATCGAGGAAGCGGTGATTCACCGACTTGATCGAAATGCTGAATGCGGCGCCGCCATTCACTTGTCCCTTGGCTTGCGCGAAACCGGTCATGGATCTTATTGGCATCTTGTTTTCTTACTGCGATTGCGCGGCGTGCCGCGGCAGTTCGATATCGATGAATTGAAGATCATACAGCCGTCGATAGGTACCGAGTTTCTGCATCAGTTCCTCATGGCTTCCGACATCGGCGATCGCTCCATTTTCTATCACCACGATTCGGTCCGCGCGGCGCACGGTAGAAAGCCGGTGAGCAATCACGACGACGGTGCGGCCGGACATAAGATTTTGCAGCGCTGATTGCACCAGGGCTTCCGATTCGCTGTCGAGCGCCGATGTCGCTTCATCGAGAATCAGAATCGGCGCATTCTTCAATAAAGCGCGCGCAATTGCGATACGCTGGCGTTCGCCTCCCGAAAGGCGCACGCCTTTTTCGCCGATAACGGTTTCATACCCAGCCGGAAGTCTGCTGATGAAATCATGCGCCAAAGCCGCGCGGGCCGCGGCTTCAACTTGGCTTTGCGACACGCTGGGTTGCCCGTAGGCAATGTTATTGCGCAGGCTGTCGTTGAAAAGCACCGTCTCCTGGGTGACGACGCCAATCTGTGAACGGAGCGAAGAGATGGTCACATCGCGCACATCGCGCCCGTCAATCGCGATTCGTCCAGACGTGACATCAAAGAAGCGCGGGATCAATGAAACGAGAGTGCTTTTCCCGGCGCCGCTCGATCCGACCAATGCCAGAATTTCTCCGGCATTAACCTCAAGATCGATGCAATACAGCACTTCGCGCTGCTGACCTTCAGATTCGTAATGAAATGAAACATCCTCGAAGCTGATCTTTCGCGAGAAAGGCGGCAATGCTGGAGCACCGGGCTTCTCTTGCACTTCGTCGCGGATATCCATGAACTTGAAAATTTGCGACGAGGCGCCCAGCGCCTGCTGGAAGCCGTTGTGAAAAAGCGCAAACTTCCGCACCGGATCGTACAGCTTAAAAACCGCGATGATGAAGGCCACAAATGTTTCAGGCCTCATGAAGCCATGAACTACCTGTTGGCGTCCCAACAGCAGGAGGAGAGCAACCGCTGTCGCGCCGAAGAAGTCCATCAGCGGTGAACTGAGTGAGGCTGCCGCTACCGAGCGAAGATTGGCACGAAATAAACGTTGTGCAGCCTTGCGGAAGCGAGCAAATTCCCAGGCCTCCATGCCGAAGGCTTTTACAATCCGGTTACCGGTAATGGTTTCGTGAAGAATATTCTGGACGTCAGCTAGCTTGTCTTGACCGTGACGCGTGGTATGTCGTGTCCTTCGCCCGATCTTTCCTGTGGAAAAGACCATGAATGGTACGACGGGCAGAAGCAGCCAGGCCAAATTGCCACCTAACACGATTACCGCCGCGACGAGAAACACGAGAGTAAAAATTTGCTGCAGAAACTCCGCCAAAACGCTCGACATGGCAAACTGCACACGCTCAATGTCGCTCACGATAGTCGAAATGAGAGTTCCGGTGGTGTGCCTCTGAAAAAACGCTGCCGAACGCCGAAGCACCGAGTTGTAAAGCGAATTCCGCAGGTCGGTGATCAAGCCATAACCCGCGTAATTCACCAGGTAGGTGCCGGCGTAATCGCACAGTCCTTTTAAAGCGGTGGACGCGACAAACGCAAAGGCCACAATCGTCCAAGCATTATGAAAATGCGACGGTACAAATTGCTGCAAGTAAACGGGGTGATGAGTGCGAGGGATGGTGAAAAGGACAATGTTGTCCGAACCTGTGGATGGATTCAACACACGTCCGAGGATCGGCCCGATTAGCAGCACGCGGAAGGCATCGAGAAACCCCACGCCGGCGAGCAACAGAACAGATGGGATAAATTGCCACGAATAAGGCGCCAGATAACGCAGAAGTCGCGTCAGTTGGCGCATGCACCGCTCCAAAAACAGGGTGGCAGGTCTGACGATGGTCGCCTCGGCGTACGCCGAAAGCCGTTTCCGTCCGATAAGATGGGCATCGAGTGCAAGGCCCTATTCTACTTGAGAGGTCCGCCAGGAGCAGAGACATCTCAGGTACTCGGGCATCGCATCACTATCTACTATCGACATCCTGTTAAGGGAGTACTGATGCAAAGGAAAGTGGCGAAGCTGGTTGTAGCCGCAGCCGTATTGTCCCTTTTGCTTAATGCCAACGTAAGCTTGGGGCAAAGCGCCGGTGTGACGTTGTCGGGAACAGTTAAAACGGCTGCCGGGACAGCAGTAGCGCACGCGCGAGTATCCGCCAAAAACCAAGCCAGTGGCGCGATTACTGAGGCTCAAACCGGTGCGGCAGGGGTATTCAGCATTCCAAATTTAGTTCCCGGAGATTACGAGGTTTCAGTTTCCGCCGATGGGTTTAGCGCGGAAACTACCACCGTCACAATTGCCTCTGAACCTCCTCCGCCCGTGAATATCGCGATAGCACCCGCACAAAGCGGCCCCTCGCTTTCGGATCTGGGATTTACTCCTGCCCAGACACAGGGAAGCGCGCAGGATCAAGCCAGACTCGATAAGCGTTCGCACATGTTAAAGGTCCACCAGCGGCTCGGCCTCATCACAACTGCGCCGTTGGTTGCGACGGTGTTGCTGGGCGCGACCGCCGGTGGACGGCAGACGAGCTCAACCGATCGCGACTTGCACGCCGCGCTGGGCACGGCGACCACCGGTCTTTACGTAGCGACCGCGTACTATGCGATCTTCGCGCCCAAGATTCACGGCACCGAAACCCGCGGACCAATTCGACTGCATAAAGCTCTGGCCTGGATCCACGGCCCCGGAATGGTGCTGACGCCAATTCTTGGCGAGATGGCGTTCTCTCAAAAGAGTAAGGGCCAAAAAGTACACGGCCTTGCCAGCCTGCACGGGCCGGTGGCTGTGATCACAGCTGGCGCCTATGGTGTGGCCATTCTTTCGGTTTCTCTCAAGTGGTAAAAGGCTTATGAAAAAAAAAGTGCTCCTGTTCCTGCTGGCAGTAGCTTTGCCGATGCTGGGCGCAACTGACAGCCAGTGGATCCTTGAACAATCAACTCTCAGCTATCACGTTTCACACCCACTGCATCAGGTCGATGGCGTAAGCCATGCTGCCCGCGGCAAGGGTGTTTGCCACCAAGGCCAATGTGATTTTCTGATCGCGGCGCCTGTGAAGTCATTTGATTCAGGCGACAGCAACCGTGATTTACACATGCTGCAGGTGACGCGGGGAGGGCAATTCCCTATGGTTACGGTGCGAACGCATTTGCCCGAGGCAGCGTCGGCGACGGGGCGCGTTCATGCCGATCTGGAGGTCGAGTTTGCAGGACAAACCGCTCACTATAAGGATATCGAGTTCGAACTGTCGCACACTGGGAACGAGGCCAAAATCGTTGGAACCATTCCGTGCAAATTGACCGACTTCAAGATCGAGCCACCGTCGCTTTTGACGGTTCCGATCAAGGATGACATTCCGGTGAATGTGGAGATGGGCTGGCGCCGACAATAATTCCAAAACTGCACCATGCCATTGTGCAGCCCTGAAGTTTCTAATCCTCGGCTCGGTCCCATGCCATCTAAATCAAACAAACTTCTCTTCTGGAGAACGCGATGAAATACCGCCAGCTTGGCCGCCATGACGGCCTCAAAGTTTCCGCCCTTGGTCTCGGTTGCATGGGCATGTCGGAGTTCTACGGTGCCGGCGACGACAACGAATCCATCGCCACCATCCATCGCGCCATCGATCTGGGAATAAATTTTCTCGACACTGCCGACGTTTATGGGCCTTACAAAAATGAGGAACTCGTCGGCAAGGCCATTCGCGGCAAGCGCGCCAAACTGGTCATTGCTACGAAATTCGGGATTGTTCGCGATCCTGCTAATCCGCAAGCTCGTGGCGTCAGCGGCAAGCCTGATTACATTCGTAAAGCGTGCGAGGGCAGTCTAAAGCGGCTCGCAATCGATCACATCGATCTTTATTACCAGCACCGAGTGGATCGAAACACTCCGATTGAAGAAACAGTAGGCGCGATGGCGGAGTTGGTGAAGGAAGGAAAAATCCGGCACATTGGATTATCCGAAGCCGGGCCGGAGACTCTCAAGCAAGCGGCGAAAATCCACACCATTACCGCGCTGCAATCCGAGTATTCGCTGTGGACGCGCGATCCCGAGGACCGGGTGCTCGCGACCTGCCGCGAACTGGGCATTGGATTCGTCGCCTACAGCCCGTTAGGCCGCGGATTTCTTACCGGGCAGGTTAAGCGCTTCGAAGATTTCGCCGTCGATGACCATCGGCGCAACTCCCCGCGATTTCAAGGCGAGAACTTCCAGAAAAATCTGGACTTGGTCAAGAAGGTTGAAGATATTGCCCGCCAGAAAAAATGCACTCCGTCGCAACTGGCGCTGGCATGGGTGCTGGCGCAACGCGATGACATCGTTCCGATCCCCGGGACAAAACGTGTAAAGTACTTAGAGGAAAATGTTGGTGCACTCGAGGTTGAGTTGAGCGCCGATGATCTCGCGCAGATTGAGAAGATCCTTCCCAAGGGTGCCTTCGCCGGTCAACGCTACAACGAAAACATGATGCGATTGATCGAAGTCGCGTGAGGAAACCATAATCGAGAAGAAACGACGCTAGAGGCGACTCCAATCTTCCAGCTTGAGGTCCTTCAGTCGGCCGAACACATGATCACTACTCACCAGAGTCGTGCCCAGAGCCAGTGAGTGCGCCGCAATCATGAGATCCAAATTTCCCATAGGACGCCCAGCCCGCTCGATCGATGCTCGCAAGCGAGCGTAGCTTTCCGCGGCCTCCGAATCCCACGCTCGAATATCAATAAAGCGAAGGAATTCTTCGACCACGAACGCCAGACGCTTTGCCCCAGAAAGACGAAGCACGCCGAAGCGAAGTTCCGCCTCGGTTATGACGGAAATCGCGACCTCGGAGGGCGCGCATTTCTGCAGGCGCTGGCGCACGCTTGGCACATTACCTTTGATCGCATAACTGGCAGTATTCGTATCGAGGAGATAACGGGCCGCCATTCAGAAAAGCCTGCGTTTTTGCGCGGGCGCGTTATCGCGATCTGAAAGGAACTGGTCGGGAACACCGATTCTATCCGCCAGATCAAAAAAATCCTGCCAGGAATCTGGACGCCGCGAAATGACGATATCGCCTGTCTCCTGATCGCGCCGGATATACACCTCGGATCCCTCAAACCGGTATTCCGCGGGCAAGCGCACCGCCTGGCTGCGGCCATTCCGAAACAATTTGGCAGTTCGTGCCAAGGCATTCTCCCTCTAAACAAGTATATACCATGATATATCACAACCAGATTCAAACCTACTGCGCGCGCGTACAGGGGCTAAGGTACCGTGGCCAATAGGACAAATTGGCGCGACTATAAGCGAAGAATTGCGGTTTTAACTCCCCACCGAAATTCCGCAAGCTGAGTTCTCTGAAAGTCCCAAACGGCTGATCGCTCATGACTTTTGACCGCGCTACGCACGAAGAAGAGCCGGTTTGTACCGCCTGGCAACGGCTGGTACAAGCGGCGCTGATATTCTTTCTGGCCATTGCACTCCTCGTTTTAGCCCATTATTTACTGGCGCCTGATTCAAAGGCGTTGCGTCAGCAGGTGCGTGCGCTGTCGGAGCAGGTCAACGAACTCAAGCAAGAGCAGGCGATGCCGTCGCTGGTCTTGAACCGCTACCGTAATTCGATTTGCTATATCTTCGGCATCTATCAGGTTGGATTTCAGAGCGGAAAACCGGTTCAGAGAACGCGAATTTCAGGCACTGGTTTCGTGGTCGCAGAAGGATTGATCGCAACCAACCGCCATGTCGCAGAACCATGGTACGGCGATCCGGACACCGACGCATTAGTGGCAAAGGGCGCCACGCCCAGGCTCGAAAAAATGGTCGCATATTTTCCTGGATCTCCAGCGCCGATCAATCTGACGCCGGCCGCACTCTCCTCAGACGGCGACTTGGCAATCATGCGAATGGAAGATGCATCAGCGCTGAACCTGCGTCCGCTGCCCCTCGCCATGGACAAGCCGAATGCCGGCGAACTGGTCGCGGTCGTTGGATATCCGATGGGCGTTCTGGGCATGATGGCCAAAGCCCCGACCCCGGTGTATGCGCGGCTCGCATATCGCCGCGACGATCAGGGCGCAGCCAGCGAACTGGCAGCGCTGTCACTGATCCGTCCCTCGGCAACTTGCGGACATCTTGGTGATGTCGTCGGCGACAAATTGATCTATGACGCCCCTACGGCGCATGGCGCCAGCGGTGGCCCAGTCTTCAACTCTCGCGCGGAAGTCATCGGAGTGAATGCCGCTTACATCGACGGCTTCGCCGGCGGAACGCTAGGCGTGTCCGCGCAATCACTAAAGCCGCTCATCGAGAAAGCCCAGAAGAGCTTCTGAATTCCGGTTAGCTGCGATAGAGTTACTCTCCCGGATTGAGAGTTTGATTCCCTGTTTACGGCACTTACGCGCTAATGGTGTTTTCTTACAAATAGCGGTGTCAAACTACAAAATGAGGAAGAGTGGTTCAATCGCTGCGCTGGTCTGCTGCACATTGTTTTGGTTATGCATCGGTCTGCATGTCCAATCCGAGACAGCTTCCGTATATGTTGCCCCGAATACCGCCGCAACGCCGCAAAGATGTGCACCCGGACTTTGCGCCGGGGGAAAGCTCCCGCTAAGGATCGATCGTCAACCTATCCAAGCATGGCCGCAATCGGAAAGCATCAGAATCGGCGGACTAAGCACGACTGCGCGACACCGAATCTTCATTTATCGTGACGGGAAAGCACAACAGTCGTTCACCTTCCGCTTTGCCGAATTCAAATCTAATACCCCTGGCCTCTTCTTAAATGACCTGTATTGGACGGCACAGCTGTGGGAAAGAAAAGACGCCCCATGGTGCAGATGCCAATAGCTGAGGAATCAGGTAATCGCCAGTTAACGAAGTTCCAGTTAACGAAGTTAAAGAAGTGATTGCAGTGCCGACTCGAAATTCTCGGTGTATTCGAAGCCAATCACTTTTTTGCGAAGTACTCCTTGACGGTCGTAGAGCATCGTAGTCGGCAATCCTTGAATGCCACCGAACTTCTGCTTAATGTCCTCGGATGCAACCGCGAGGGGATATTTGACTCCGATCTTCCTGGCAAATTGGACCGGGTCCTCCGTATCCCTCATGACATCGAACTTCAGCCCGATGACCGCAAACCCACGCGAGCCATACTTATCGAGGAGCTTCTGATAGCCGGGCATTTCTTTCTTGCAGGGCTGACACCAAGTCGCCCAAAAATCAACGAGTACGATCTTTCCCCGCAGGTCGGCCGAGGAAAGTTCGCGGCCCGGCAAATCCTTGACGACAAAATCTGGCAGGCGCGAACCAATTTCGCCTGGCGCTACAGCAGTTTCTTTTGGCATAGCTGGACTCGCTGGAGTTTGGTGACATCCAGCGAGTCCAACAATAGCGAGGATCAGAAACAACAAATACTTAGACATCTATTCCTTCTTCTGGATTTCAAGAATCAGCAGCTTCAGGGCAACCGAAGCGTCTGCCTTCCTTTTCCCTTTTCCGGTGGACTTCTTGTACAACTGACCGCGCACGGTGACTTGCGTCGATGAACCCGCAAGCGGTTCAAGCGCTTTTGATAATTCATTTGGCGCCACGGTGAATGATTGGTTCGGTTCGACCTGCAACGAAAGGTTCCCCGATGGATCCTTCATAATTTTTCCGCGTGCAGTCATGTCCAACTCGGCCACACTGACACCGCTGTCGTATGTCGCCTTCAGAAGCTGGGCGGGATCAATATGCCCATCCTCTTTGGGTGTAACATCGACTTTCCCGTCAATCAAACTGACTTCCACATTTTGAACGCCAGACTGGCGTCCGAGGTGCTGTTTCACCCCGTAGGCTCAAAAGTTTCATGTCATGCCTTCGACGCGCATTTCAATGTGCTTGATTTCCGCTTGTGCTTGCGGCATCAGCGAACAAGCAAACAGAAGCAATAGTGCAAGTTTCTTGTTTTTCATCATTCCTCCTTTCCTAAAAATGGACTCGAAATTGTTGGGTCACGCCAAAGCTGACGTGACGACGGATCGGCATAAACTGTGAGCCCGTCGAATGGGCAACATCCCAATCCGCGCCGATCCAAACATGCATTCCCGGACGCACGCCCAGGTAGGTTGTGATTCCCGCCAGCAGAACATCTCCGCCGCTTCCACTCCGTGTAACGCCAGCAATCCGATCATCCTGCGAGTGCAACCAAGTCAGCACCGGGCCGATGAACCACTCCCGCGCCAGGTTCTTCGATTCGTAAGGGCGGTACGATAGCCAGAAGCGGGACTCAACATCACTGCCAAGCCGGGTTCGCTGTGTTCCCGTCGAGCGTAGAAGCGCGTGAAAATCTTCATCCACCACCAGGCGCTTCAAGTTAAACAGTCCGGTATAGGTCCAATTCGCGGCTGCAAAGAAATCGGTTGAACCCGAACCGGGCTGCAAACTCGCGGGAAGAAGGCTGCCGTTGGGAGCGGCTAAATCAGTCTTGCCAGTTGGAAACTTTGGACCGAAGCTTGCGGATGCCTGAGTGGTCCCGCGCGCTGAATCCCGCCGATAAAAGCGGTATTTAACCAGAGCCATCGCATCGCCAGCGCCCGTTCCTCCAATTGTCGCTGCTGTACTGGTTTCAAAATGATTCGTAAGGATGGGAACAATGATTGTTAAATCGAAATCTGGTCGAAAACCCCATGTGAAGTTGAAGTCTCCCTCATGTGCAACCGTAGGTCGCGCCGTCGCAGGGATATTTCCGGACATGTCTGGCATCGGACCGCGAGTGGTGAAATTAGAGCTGTAGGAAAACAACGCGCCTCCGGGAAACAGGGGAGGCGCGGTTTCCGGCGCAGGACCTTGTCCCCAGGCTCCGCAAGCAGAGATGCAAAACATAAATAACAGCGACACCCACGTGATGGGGTTACGATGAAATACTTTCCAAAACTCCACAAATTCCTCCACCCGAAACATAAGAATCCGCGCATACGTATTCGTGCAGCCGGGCACTAATGTGGAGTTCAGGCTAGATTCGAAGGGACAGCAAAGGCGGGGAAAATGCAGGTGGCGGGCGGTGAAAGTTGCCAAATGCACAAGCAGCAGTTTCGGGCGCTACAGATGCATTCTTTGTGGGGAGCACTTTTGCCAGTGTGTGCGCGAAGGAAGCATTTTGCACCGACGATGGTTGGCCGAGGGCGGCGCGTACACTTGGCATGGTGCGGCAACAATCTTGATCATGATGTGCTGCTGAATGGCAACGCATGGTGTGACAACATTGCATTGCTTTTTGCGGCGTTGCCATGGCGTTGCAGTCCAGCGCATACGCCCCGAGGGCGCCCGTCAGCACAACAAAGAGAATTGGTCTAGCGCAACAACGCATCTTCAATTATTAAGACTAGAGTAGGTGGCTTCGTAAATCAAGAACTGGCCATTATCGAATTACTTGTTAAAAAATCGCGCAATGAAAGCACTGCTCCACGCAATCATCAGCTTGTTCTTTTGCGAAACCCTCTAAACCATCCCGCTTCGCGCACGTATTCATCATTGAAGCGGTGCAGACGTGCCGCCATGATGCCTGGCCTGCCTAAATATCCGACCACGTTCTTTTCGTCGTTTCGATCAACTACCGGAAGGCGCCCAATATTATGCCGCAGCATTTTTTCTGAAGCTTCCTGCAGGCCCTCATCCGGATAGGTCACGACCACGCTTCGCGAGCCGGCTTCGAGAACGGAAATTGCGCCAGATGGATCTTTGTCCAATGCGCGCATGACATCCCCGCGCGTAATTATGCCGGCGAGTTTGCCTTGCTCGTCGAGGACGATCATTCCATGGTGTCCAGCGACCTGTGGTTCTCCGCGCGCGATACGTTCTGCGAGGTCGCCGATCTTCATCGCGGCTGGCACAGACGGAAAGTTCTGGTCCATAGTTTGTGACACCGTTATGTGATAAAGCACGTCGGCTTCATATTCGTGAGGAATACGCAGGCCACGGCGTCGCAACTTTTCGGTCATGATGGAGGCGCTCGGCATCAGCAGCATGGCGATGCCGTCGGCAATTACGCTGACCAGCATCAGCGGCAGCACCGAGTTGTAATCGCGAGTAATTTCAAACGCAAAGATGATGAATGAGAACGTCGCTCGAGAGGCAGCGCCGAATACCGCGCCCATGGCGACAAGCGCAAACGCTCCCGGCGAAAGATGAGCCGACGGTATGATTTTGTTCAACACCAGCGCGAACGTTCCGCCCATGGCCGCCCCGGACATGAACATTGGGGCAAGGAGGCCACCGGAGGTGCCAGAACCAAGAGAAATCACCAGCGCCGCAGCTTTCGCCAACATGACTATGATCAAGACGCTCAACGCCAGGTTGGCGTTCAAAATGTCGCCGATGGTGTCGTACCCGACACCGAACACGCGAGGAACGAAGTAGCCGATAATTCCAAGGCCAAGCGCTCCGATGGCGGGCCACCACAATTCGTCGATGGGAAGCTTCTCGAATAAATCTTCTGTCCAATAAAGCAGCCGGGTAAATCCGACCGCGGCCAGACCACACAATCCGCCGAGCAGCAGGTAAAAGGGCAAGCCGCGAGGGATGTCGAAGTTCATTGCAGCCACATGGAACATCGGTCCCGCGCCTAGCAATTGCATATGGACAGCGGTCGCCAACGTGCTGGCGATCACCAGCGGAATGAACGATCGGGACTTGAATTCGAAAAGCAGCAACTCAATCGCAAGGATGACTCCGGCGATCGGCGTGTTGAAAGTCGCCGACATTCCCGCCGCGGCACCGCAGGCCAGTAAAACTTTTCGCTCGGAGGCGGTAGTGTGCAGCAACTGCCCAATCAGCGATCCGACGGCGCCGCCGGTTTGAATGATCGGGCCTTCCGCGCCGAACGGTCCGCCGGTGCCGATGGCGATCGCCGCCGAAATCGGCTTCAGGATCGCGACTCGAGGCTCGATCCGGCTGCGGTTCACCAGGACAGCTTCCATGGCTTCGGGAATTCCGTGGCCTTTGATCTTGGAACTGCCATACTTGGCCATCACGCCGACGATCAGTCCACCAATGACCGGAATGAGAATCACCCATAACCCGAGGTGGTTGTACTGCGGACTCCTGAAGACCGTGCTGGCTTGGCCATAAAATGCAATGTTGGTGAACAGGCCGATCAACTTGTAAAGCAGAAACGCAATGCCACCGGCGAGCAACCCTATACCAGCAGCCAGAAAAGAAATCATTACCAGGCGAAATGGCGCGGTTGCCAGCGGCTGCTCTTCCGCCGCGGTGTTGATACCAGTGACTGAGAATTGGGCCTTGGCCTCTGGTGGAGGCGTACCGGTAACGTGAGTCGAAGGGGAATTGCTGTCTTGCATTGAAATTTATTTAGTTCCTTTATTCGAAGTGCGGGATTTCTTGCTCTCCTGCAACACCCGGCGTAGCGCTTCTATCAGCGCCGGCCCGCGGGTGGATAACTCGGCGCGGTGATGTATCACAAGTTCACGAAGCACCTTCTCGCCGACTGAGGTGAAGACCACCAGCACCTCGCGGCGATCGTGAGTGCTGCGCTGCCGTCGCACCAGGCCGCTTGCCTCGAGGCGGTCAACCAGTTCAACTGCGCTGTGATGCTGAATCTGCAGCTGCTCCGCCAGCTCTCCGATTCGCGCGCGGACATTCGACGGCAGACCCTTTAGCGCCAGCAGCAACTGATATTGCCGCGGTTCCAATTCGGAGTTGCGGACAGCCGCGTCGCTGAACTTCAAGTAACGCCGAATCTGGTGACGAAACTCCGCCACCGCCCGGTAATCCTCAATCTTCAAAGTCTTTTTCACGCGGCGGATTATATCCCGGCCTGTATCCTTTACTTATATCGTATCACGACATATATTGGCCAGCTAAAAAGACTTCGGAGCGCGACATCCTCTTAGGCTGCGCTTCCTCGCCAATCTGGGGAATCAGGAACTCTTTCGGATTCCGTCTCCGCGTAGAATGCTTTCCTGTGGCGGGATTTTTCTCTTCTTCCAGTGGACGGTGCGCCTGCTTGCCATAATATGGCCCTTCATTCATTGATCCCGTTTTCGGCGAAGTAAAGGGACAACTTTCGCTCTCGCTGGTAGCTTCCGCGGCAGGTGCCAAAAGTTGCAGATAACTAGTTTGGCGTACACTTTGATTCTGTCTCAAATCGCACACAGTACCAAGTGGCAATATGAATGGTGCTGAAGCGAATCGCACGGCGGCAGTCCAGTTCCAGGGAGGTCCAGAACGAAAGTGAACCCTAATGCCAAACATTCAATTAACAGATTCTCGCGCCGTAGCTTCCTGGCTAGCTCAACTGCCATAGCGACCACAGTGGGTGCCTTATCGACCTCCTCGCTGGGAAGTCAAGTTGGTGCAAGCGCTGCCACTGACAAAAGCAAGACAGATCCGGGTCCGACAAATGCCGCTCTCGATGAGCAGAATCCCAGTTCAGCCGTGCCGCCTGTGACTGATGCTGGATCAGTGCCAGTATTCAAATATCCTTTTTCGCTCTCACGCAAGCGCCTTCATGAAGGCGGCTGGTCGCGAGAGGTAACGGTTCGCGAGTTGCCAGTTTCAAAGTCCATAGCCGGGGTTGATATGCGGCTCACCGCGGGCGGTGTTCGCGAGCTGCATTGGCACGCCGCTGCGGAATGGGCATTTATGTTGTATGGAAGCGCGCGAATCACCGCCATTGATGCAAAGGGAAAGAGCTTCGTCGCCGATGTGAACGAGGGTGACCTGTGGTATTTTCCCACCGGTATACCACATTCCATTCAGGGCCTGGCGCCAGATGGCGCCGAGTTCTTGCTGGTCTTCGATGACGGAAATTTTTCCGAGTATGCTACCGTGCTGCTCTCTGAATGGATGGCGCACACGCCAAAGGAAGTGTTGGCAAAGAATTTCAGAACGTCTTCGCAGTCTTTGGAAAAGATGCCGTCGCGGGAGTTGTTCATATTCCAGGCGCCACTTCCGCCGCCGCTCGCTGCCGACCAGCGTGCGGCAGCTGGGACGCTTGGTTCGTCGGATCTGGATTTTGTTTTCCGCCTGGCGCAACAGTCGGTGGCACAGCGCACCAAGGGCGGAGAGGTGCGCATTGTTGATTCCAGTCTGTTCAAAGTGTCCACCACGATTGCCGCGGCGATTGTAACCGTCCATCCGGGTGGTATGCGCGAACTTCACTGGCATCCTAACGCCGACGAATGGCAGTATTACATCAGCGGCAAGGGACGCATGACCGTTTTTGCCACCGGTGCTCGCGCGCGAACGGCAGATTTTCAGGCCGGCGATGTTGGATACGTGCAGCAGACGTTCCCTCATTACATCGAGAATACTGGCGATACTGATTTGAAATTTCTCGAGATGTTCAAAAGCGGCTTTTACCAGGATCTGGCGCTCTCTGAATGGTTATCGCACACACCACCCGAACTAGTCATGGCTCACCTCAATATAGATAAAGCGACGTTGGACGCCATGCCAAAAGAAAAGCTAGTAATCGTGCCGCGTTGAATATAGTGCGGTCATCGTTAAGCGATCTCGCATATAGCGGCGAAAACCAGGAAAACTGGATGTCGAGGATCCCCGGCAGTCGGTCGAGCGCGCAAAGCAAGCTGAAGATTGCGGTGAACTAAACAACTTACTCGAATGAACTGGACGACGCGATAGACGAAAAGAATGCCGCATGATTTCGCTCGGCCACGTAATGCCGGAACCTCAGAACATTGTCGTGGTGAGGCTGTGGACTCGCCAGACGCTCGCCCGTATTTGCATCAACTATTAAGCGCCTCACGCTTTGCATTACGAGTGCTTGTCTCGATTTGACAGATCCTGATACACCCATCGTTTTCTAGGCTTGTATTCCGATTTCATAAACCTGGTCCCAGATCCGTTCGGTTAGTCTTTGCTCTTAATGTAAGAGGGCCGACGAGCGACTAGGGCGCAGGCCTTTCTCTCCCAGAAACCTTGACACAAGGCTAAGCAAGTCGGGAAACATCGTCTGTCATTTTTAACAGTTGGGCGGAGTGCACACATCTGCCAGACTCCGTTTTGATGAAGCAGAGTTAGAGCACGGAATGATCCTAACGGTCAGAATCCGTGCCAGGTAGGTTCTCTGCCGAAACACAACTCAGTCAACACTAAGCAGACATTTTGTGTTGGTCAGGGTTGCTTCAATCGAAAAGTGAGTTCGCGAAGACGCTATGCATCTGGACAAGGTGGTCAACTCCAGCGAATGCAAGAAAAATATAGAAAGGCAGACAAAAGAATGAGGAGCTTAATCTACTCGCTATTAGTATTTTTGGCGTGCACATTGAGTGCTAATGCGCAACACTCGATAGAACTTAGCGGAGGGTACCTGCACGTCACGAGCAATCAAGGTCTAGACGGTTACACCCTGGGAGGTTCATGGCTTTTCAACCCGAAGGTGGCGCTGGCCTTTAACTATGACAGTGGACGAGATACATCTACACTGGGTGCTTTCGCGTTAACCAACGTGGGATTGACGGTCTCAAAGACTCACCTCCAGAACTGGCTGATTGGCCCCCGCATCTACTTCCCCGGGCTATTCAAAGGCAAAGGCAACGTAAAGGGACATATTATTCACCCATTTGCTGAAGTGCAATTTGGAGAATCCAATCTCTTCGCGCAGTTACAAGAGTTAAATGTTGGTACCCAGCGTTCCGCCGACACGGCGTTTTCCTGGACGCTTGGTGCTGGTGGTGACTTCAGATTGTCGTCTCATTGGGCAGCTCGCATTAGCGCGGACCTTCTTCGTACTCACTTTGTAGACAATGGTCAAAGTAGCCTGCGCCTCGCGATGGGCGTGGTTTACAACTTTAAAGGGATTAGATGACTGTTAGGGGCGGGCTCCTTGTCGCATTGCGGCGCTGCCATCCAAAAAGTCCGACCGAGCATTGCCCCTTTTTTTCAGTAGCGATAGCGTAGCTTTATTCCTATACCTTCTCAATCACTGTATGCATCCGAGAACTGCCATCAACATACCCACTGCGTTTGAATCATGCTGCTCGGCGACGGATATGTGTCGAATCCGCAACGACCGGTGGTTTTATAGCTCGTACATTGAATCCGCGTACAATTAGCAGTACACCGCGAATAATTGCCGCAGTCCCTATCCCCGCGAGCATGATTATGGCTCCCGCGAAGAAGCGGACCATCGTAAATGCACCTAGAGCGATTAGTACCATCCCGCTGAACGCTACTAAAAGCCAAGGTTTCGATAAATTGTGGTGACCGACCACATCAATAAGTTCCAGTATCCCGATGAGTACCGCACAACCTGCGATCAAAAGGATTGCGACGTATGCGGCTATGTCAGGCCACAAAATGGCAAATACGATGGCGGCGATTCCAATACCCGCAAGCAAGAGTGCGTGGGTCGTGCCGTCAAACTCGAAAGAATAAAAAAGATGCGGGAGCGCATCAACTAACGCGATCACTGCGATTCCCAGCAAACAGGCAAGCGCCGTCATGTTCCCGGTAGAAGATTGTGGACGTCCCAGCGCTAACTCGAACACGCGGAAAAACAGAATCTTAGTTGGCAGCAGAATTGATGCGGCGCCGAAGATCATGAGGAGCATGCCTCGAAGAAACAGGGCTCGAGTCCGCGCCGACTCTCTGCGGTGGCTTGGCTGCTGGAAAAGTCTTAGCGAAGAGGTTGTCATTTGATCTCCATTTCAGAAATTAAAGATTGCTTAACCCACAATCTTGGACAACTGACAATGCTGACAGGCGGCTGCCGAGCAAAACTGAATCTTCGCGATGTCCGCCCGAACTGCGCAAAGGTGAGTGAAAGCTGTTTGTTTTGACAGTATCAGCGAAGGACGAAAAGCAATTAATCTCCGAAAGTCGGCCCTCGGTTCCATCATGAACAATAGTGTGCCGCTCTCGATATCAAAAACCGGAGAGTTGCATACGGACTTGATCGATCTGCAACCGTTTTGTGTAGGCAGAGTTCGACCCGGCCGATGACTTTAAGCATGCCGAACATGTTCTTAGTCGGTCGGGCGTAAGTGTCACGGCCATCACCGGGTTTTAGTGAGGTGGGTCGGACCTCAGCATTACCGACGGCCATTGCGTCTTCGTATTGAAAATTACGTCAGGAGACCTGTATGAAACAAATACTGTCATTAGCAACACTCGTTCTGGGTTTCTGCGGAATTGTTTGGGGTGCCGACGCGGCGAAGCAATTGGACGCTGCAGCCCAGGTAGTGCAGAGCATGAGCTCTTCCAATCAGATTCCCTCGTCCTTACTGAAACAAGCGAATTGCATCGCCGTCGTTCCAAAGCTGACCAAAGGGGGTTTCATTGTTGGCGGCAAACATGGCAACGGCGTAGTGAGCTGTCGAACAGCGTCGGGTTGGAGTGCTCCCGCATTCATCACCATCACGGGTGGCAGCGTAGGTTTGCAGGCGGGCGGAGAGCATCAGGATATTGTGCTTCTGATGAACTCTCAGGGCGAGCAGGAACTTAAAAATGGCCATTGGGACCTTGGAGCTGAAGCGGTTGCGGCTGGTCCGACGGGGGACACAGGCGCAACCCAAAGCACAGGTTGGAAGGCACCTGTTCTTTCCTATTCAAATTCAAAGGGTGCCTTCGCTGGCGCCGACGTTGGTGGATCAAAGGTTGGCAGTGATCAGGATATGATTCACAATTTTTATGGCAAAGACGCCTCGTTCCAAACCATCCTCGACGGCCAGGTGCAGCCGCCGGCATCTACACAATCGTTTCTGTCTGCCTTGCAACAGGTAGCCGGAAAATAAAGTCTCAGGACGCGTTCTCGGTCATGTGCCTTTGTCAACCCATGTATCTCTTCGGTAGTGGGCTGTTTTAAACAGCCCACTACCATCTCTTCGTGTCGTTAAACAGGCAGCGCCGCTCGCCCACAATTGATTTTCACCTGAGAAGAATGCGCATGACTAACTTTGTCGGGACACACGCTGAAGTACCTTTCCAGGATCGCTCGTAATTTGTTTGGGTGAAGATTCGTTCCGGCAACCTCTTGACGACATCTCGTCGAAGGTAATGAAAAGCAATGAGCAAATTTTCTAATAGCGCGCGGAGAGATATCTTGCCAGGGGAACGCTGACTCACTCGCCTTACACCTGATGCTTCGGTCGCATTGTTTTTCCATCATTGACATTGATAACGCGCGGGAAAGGTAGATTGTCGGTATGTCTCCGCTCTACCGACGATGCTAGAACTGACTCCGGCGTGTGTGATTGACTCGAAGGCCCGACGAGTGATTAGCGAATCCGGTCCTGTTCGGACTGAAGGCGCCAGAAAGCCTACAGGAGAACTTACGCACGGCGAGCAGAAGCGACCGCTTCGAAGTAACTTGGATTACGCCGCCCGCAGGCGCTCGGGGGAGCGATTAACAGCTTCGTCGCCCGAAATTTCTACGCGCTCGGCAAACAAGGCTCTGTAGATCCCGCCACCAATGACACCGCCGATCAGGGGCGCTATCCAGAACAGCCACAATTGGCTCAAGGCCCAGCCACCGGCGAAAATAGCAGGACCCGTGCTGCGTGCCGGGTTCACCGATGTATTAGTGATTGGGATACCGATCAAATGGATAAGTGTCAGTCCAAGCCCGATCGCGAGAGGGGCGAATCCCTTTGGGGCTCGGCCGTCCGTTGAGCCGAGAATGATGAGCAAGAAAAATGCAGTCAGCACAACTTCTGCAAGCAAACAGGAAACAAGGCTGTACCCACCGGGCGAGTGTGCAGCGTAGCCGTTGGAGGCGAATCCCGCGCTGGCATCAAAACCGGCCTTCCCACTAGCAATGACATATAAGGTGCCGGCACCGGCACATGCGCCAGCCACCTGAGCAGTGATGTAGGGCAGAAGTTCGGATGCCTGGAAGCGCCCACCAGCAAACAGCCCCACAGAGACCGCCGGATTTAAGTGGCATCCAGAAATATGCCCGATCGCATAGGCCATGGTGAGTACGGTAAGGCCGAAGGCCAAAGCAACGCCAGTGAAACCAATGCCCACACCGGGAAAAGCCGCAGCTAAGACTGCGCTGCCACAGCCGCCAAATACCAACCAGAACGTCCCAAGGAATTCTGCAATCGTGCGTTTCCCGAGATGCATACACACTCCTTAGTCCTTCTCATCCAGCTACTCAAAAAACATAACGCCAGCACGAGCCCACAAGAACTGGTAGGAATGACAGTCTTGACCCGACCGGATCGGTCATTTCAAAACATAGCGATTCGCCACTTAGACGGCGGAGCTGGCGAAAAATTGCCATCACAGCCATAAAGTGAGTTAAAGAATGTCGCATGATTGCAACAGTCGAGATGAAACCTTATCATCTGGCATTCCGAGAGAGATCGCGATGGTAGTAGACAATGATGATCTGGTTCAAGCCCACCGAAGCTGCAACGGTTCGCCTGTTACAAAGGACGAAGAGGTTTCCTTTTTCGAGAAGCAGCCACTCGGGGACGAGAGGTCGCTGTATGTTGGCGTTCTGAAGTCACATGGTTTTGTAATTCCCAGCTAGCGGTCACATTCTTCAGGAGACTGAAAGTGAAATTCATAAGTGTTTTCATTCTGCTTGCTTGTGGCTCGGCTCCTTTGGGCCAACCCAATGCTTCTTACTATGTGGCGACGACCGGCAACGATTCCAACCCCGGCACTCAGTCCGCGCCATGGCGGACAATTCAACATGCAGCTGACACTGCTCGTGCGGGAAGCACGGTGTACGTGCGCGGCGGGTCGTACGAGGAGTTGGTGCGCATTAATGTCTCAGGAAACGCGAATGACGGTTTTATCACTTTCAAAAACTACCCCGGCGAAATTGCCATCCTCGATGCAACTCGCTTCACCCCGCAAGGCCGGCAGGGCGTGCTCACCATTCAGGACCAGTCCTACGTGCGGGTCGAAGGATTTGAGATCCGCAATTTTCGAACCGCCGAACATCGCCTCGCTCCGTTGGGCATCAACGTCATGGGCTCCGGCTCGCACATCGAACTGCTAAAAAATAATATCCACGATATCCAGCAGACCTTTCCGGGCCGCGATAAGCCGGGGAGCGGCGGCAACGGGTTTGGCATCGCTGTCTATGGTACGAATGCCAAAGCTCCCATCACCGATCTGATCATTGATGGCAACGAGGTTCACCATCTCAAAACCGGATCGAGCGAGTCGCTGGTGGTAAACGGCAACGTCAAGGACTTTCGTATTACCCACAACACTGTTCACGACAATAACAACATCGGCATTGATGTCATCGGGTTTGAGCGTACCGCGCCCGATCCGGCCGTGGACCAGGCCCGCGATGGAGTAGTCAGCCACAATCTGGTTTACAACATCACCTCACGCGGCAATCCTGCATACGGCAATGATGAATCGTCTGACGGCATTTACGTGGATGGTGGGACCAGAATCCTGATCGAGCAGAATACGATGCATGATGTGGACTTCGGGATCGAGCTAGCCAGTGAACATAAGGACCGAGCCACCAGCTACATCACTGCCCGCAATAATCTTATCTATCATTGCCACACCGCAGGCGTTTCCATTGGCGGTTACGCGCCCGATCGCGGGCATACCGAGCACACTTTCGTGATCAGCAACACGCTCTATGAAAACGATACTTCGGCTACCGGCAGCGGCGAGTTCCAGATGCAATGGAACATGTCGGACAACGTCTTCGCCAACAATATCGTTTACGCCGCGCCGCACTGCCTCATCTCGTTGACGAAAACCCAGGTGAACAAGAACCAGCCGCCCGCGCTGATTGATCACAATCTTTACTACTGCGATGCTGGCGCCAAGGCGAGCGTCTGGGCAGGGGTGTCCAGCAGCATCAAGGGTTTCGACAATTATGTTAAGTCCACAGGGAATGACGAGCGTTCACGCTTCCTCGACCCTCACTTTATCGATCCGACCGCATACAATTTCCACCTGCAATCTGGTTCGCCCGCGCTCGGCGCCGGCACAATGGACGAATTGCCGGTGGGAAAACTTGACCTGGACGGCGCCCCGCGAATCACCGCCACAAAAATCGATCTCGGTTGTTATCAGAAACCCTAGGAGAACTCGTGCACAATTCAGACGTCAGCCGCCGTGAATTCATGAAGCTCACTGCCGCAACCGGCGCATCTCTTGCGGTGCCTTCGCTGGTGGATGCCGCCACTCCCGCTAATTCCAAAATGATCGGCATCCAGATAGGAGCGATTTCGTTCGTGGATGAAGGGACCGAAAAGGTCCTCGACATCCTTCAGGAACGCGGCGGAGTAAATACGCTTTTCCTTGCCGTGTTTACTTACGGCCGTGGAATCGCCGGAAGGCAAATTCCTGGGTACCCGCTGCCAGACCACGGCAAACAGGTCTACGACTTGAACTATCACGGCGGCAACTTTGCTACACCTCATCCTCAGTACTACAAGGACACAGTTATCCAGCCGGAGCACGCTCCTGATCACGGCAACCTCGACATCCTGGCAGAAGTCCTTCCGGCGGCGAAAAAGCGCGGCATGAAAGTGATCTGTTGGATGGAAGACGTATTCCGCAAGGATCTGCCAAATATCGAACAGGTGCAGGAGCGTGACCTGTACGGACGCAATCAGGAAACTCTATGCGTCAACAATCCGAATTACCGGAACTTCTTTTCGGGGCTGGTTGAAGACTTCGCGCGTTCCTATGACGTGGATGGAATCATGTGGGGATCGGAGCGGCAAGGCGCACTTTGCGACAGTCTTGGGGCCACGCATGACACGCCGCCGATTGATCCTGGCGAAGTAACCTGCTTCTGCCAGTTTTGTTACCAGACAGCCCGGGAACGTGGAATCAATCCCGATCGCGCCAAGCAAGGATTTCTTGAACTGGAAAAATTTGTTCGCGCCTCGCGAAGCGGCAAGCGCCCGTCAGACGGGTACTTCGTTCAGTTCTGGCGAATCCTCTTACGATATCCCGAACTGGCGGCGTGGGAGATGATGTTTACCGACAGCCTGCGACAGACGTATGCCACGCTTTACAAAACCGTGAAGACCGCCAAGCCGACGATTCCGGTGGGTTGGCATATCTGGCATAACAACTCCTTCAATCCCATCTATCGAGCGGAGCAGGACTGGCAGGAACTTTCGAAGTATTCCGATTTCATCAAGGTGGTGATGTACAACAACTGCGGCGGAGAGCGCATGGCGCTATACGTAGACAACATCGGCTCAACCCTTTACGCCGACCTCACCAAGCAGCAATTGACAGACTTCACTTACGAAGTGATGAACTATCACGAACCCGGCTATGATCAGATCGCCCTCACAGGCCTCTCAGCTGATTATGTTTATCGGGAGACGACGCGGGCCCTTGCAGGAGTCGCGGCAAGCAAGACCCAGATATGGCCCGGCATTGACGTTGATATTCCAACCGAGAAGGGCCACAGCAAATGTACGCCGGAAAGCGTGAAAGAAGCGGTAGCCGCGGCTTTCCGCGCCGGCGCGCCCGGCGTAATCCTCTCCCGCAAGTACTCCGAAATGAAGCTGGCAAATCTCGGCGGCGCCGGCGACGCAGTGCGGGAATTCAAAGTTTAAGGCACCGAGCGGATTGAAGGTAAGCTAGTGTACGGCCTCGCAGAAATTAGGGTTTCTCAACTACCGCTGGCTGAATTTCTTCTACATCGATCAAGGTGGGATAGCGGCCGGTGTAACACGCGGTGCAGTAGGTCGTCTTTTCGCCGTCGTGGCAGGCTTTTTTCATTCCTTCCAGCGAAAGATAGGAGAGCGAATCTGCGCCGATGTATTTACGAATTTCTTCGACGCTGTTGTTGGCGGCGATGAGTTCTTTCTTCCGTGGAGTATCAACGCCGTAGAAGCACGGGGAAATAGTCGGGGGACATGAGATCCGCAGGTGAACTTCCGTTGCGCCGGCGCCGCGCACCATGCGGACGATTTTTTTGCTGGTAGTGCCGCGCACAATCGAATCATCGATCAGCACCACACGCTTGCCTTCGAGCAGGCTGCGCACTGGGTTCAATTTGAGCCGCACGCCGAAGTCGCGCACCGATTGCTGCGGCTCGATGAAAGTGCGACCAACATAGTGATTGCGAATCAACCCGAAGCGCAGCGGGATTCCGCTTTCGGCTGCATAACCCATTGCAGCGGTCACGCCTGAATCAGGGACCGGCACAACCAGATCGGCATCAGCGGGAGCTTCGATTGCAAGCTGGCGGCCGAGCTCTTCGCGGCTCTCTTGCACTGGGCGTCCGAAGACGCGGCTGTCAGGACGTGAAAAATATACGTGCTCGAAGATGCAACTAGACTGAGCCAGCGCGGGAGCATAGAAGCGCGATGTTGGAGGCCCATCTGGTCCAACGATGACCAGTTCACCCGGCTTCACTTCGCGCTCATAAGTTGCTCCGATCAGATCAAACGCGCTGGTTTCGGAGGCGAAAACGATGGTGTCCTGCTGGCGGTCACCCTGTGCACGAAGGCGTCCCATAGCCAGCGGACGAAATCCGCGCGGATCGCGGGCAGCGAAGATGCGATCGGCGCTGATCATCACCAGCGAAAACGCACCTTCGACGCGACGCAGCGCGTCCGCCATGGCCTCAGGTAGAGTGTGCTCGCGCGACTGCGCGATCAGGTGCACGATCACTTCGGTGTCACTGCTGGTCTGGAAGATCGACCCCTGAGCTTCCATGCGGCTGCGAATTTCGCTTGCATTGGTCAGGTTGCCGTTGTGCGCCAGTGCAATCATGCCTTTGTTGGATTGCACCATGATCGGCTGGGCATTCAGCAACGCAGAATCGCCGGTAGTCGAATAACGCGTGTGACCAATGGCGAGCGTCCCACGCAACTTTGCCAGTTTCTTTTCGGTAAAAATATCGGCGACAAGACCCATGGCTTTGTGAATGTGCAGGGCCATGCCATTCGAGGTGACAATGCCGGCAGATTCCTGTCCGCGATGTTGCAACGCGTGCAGGCCGAGGTAGGCGAGCGTCTCCGCCTCAGGATGGGAGTAGACCGCAACTACGCCGCACTCGTCGTGAAATTTGTCGCTTCTAGCCATCAGCTGTCAGCCCTCAGCTTTCAGTGAACCCATTCACAACTAAGACTTCGTCGGGACAGCCGCCCTCGGCCGTCCTGCCGAGCTATGCTCGGCACTTTTGCGCGGGCGTGGACGCCCGCTGCTACACGTTCTCAGTCTGCCGCTACTGCCGCCGGATCGCTACGCAACGCTCTCTCCAGCGCACCTTCGTAACTTTGGTTGAAATCCGAGACCGAACCCGAAACCACGACTTGCCCATCAATCTTGATTTCCAGGCTGCCTGAAGCCGTGGCACCAAGTTCATCGACAAAAATGCCGTGTTTCTTCGCTACTTCTTTGATTCGCGCCAGGTGCGTGGGGTCGCAGGAGATCACAATTCGTCCGGCATCTTCGCCGAAAAGCAGGAATTCCGGAGCTACTCCATCCTGGTTTGCGTGGGGACGGGCGCCCTCGCCCGTCCATGCCGAGCGAAGCTCGGCTCTGCATCCAATTCCATCGGCGAAAGAGCATCGTGCCAACGCCACAGCCAGTCCGCCATCCGAACAGTCATGGGCGGAATCGATCAGTCCAGCGCCGATCAGCTCGACAATAGCCTTCTGCAGCGCGGCCTCTTTTTCAATCTCCAGCGCAGGAGGAAATCCCCACAACTCTCCGAGGGCTTCTTTCGCGTATTCGGATGATCCAAACTCGACTTCAGCATCCACTGCATCTCCCGGCTCGCAGGCTCGAAGCAGTACGACAGAACGCCCGGCCTCGCGGAAGTGCGGGAATGTCGCCTTGCTGACGTCGTCCAGAATTCCGACCACGCCCAGAACCGGTGTGGGATAAATTCCTTCGCCAAGAGTCTCGTTGTAAAAGCTGACATTGCCGCCAGTGATAGGAATCTCGAGTTCCTCGCAGGCTTTGGTGATGCCGTCAATCGCCTGAGAAAACTGCCACATAATCTGCGGTTTTTCGGGATTGCCGAAATTCAAACAATTGGTCGCACCCACCGCGGTCGCTCCAGAACAAGCGACATTCCGGGCGGCTTCGGCGACGGCATGCATTGCTCCCAGCTTAGGATCGAGGTAGCACCAGCGGCCATTTCCGTCGAGCGCCATCGACAATGCGCGCTGCGAGCCCTTTATGCGAATCACGCCGCCATCGCCCGCGCCCGGGCCTTCCACGGTGTTGGTCTGCACCATGGAATCGTATTGCTGGTAGATCCAGCGCTTGCTGCAGATGTTGGCGATTGCAAGTAGGCGCTTCAGGTCACCGGTGAAATCTGTTTTCTTGCCCAGCTGAACGTGCTCGGGCATCTCGTTCGGAACCGGCGGCTGCCAGCGCTTCAGTGGACGCTGATAAACCGGGGCCTCGTCGGTTAGCGCGGTGTTGGGAATTTCAGCAACCACTTCGCCGTGCTCCAGCACCCGCATGCGGTTTTCGCTGATCACGCGACCGACCTCGACCGCGTCGAGTCCCCACTTGCGGAAGACTTTATAAACTTCTTCTTCGCGGCCCTTTTGCGCTACCAGTAACATGCGCTCCTGCGATTCGCTCAGCAGGATTTCGTAAGCGCTCATGCCGGTCTCGCGTGGCGGCACGCGGTCCATTTCAATTTCAATTCCCACGTTGCCGCGAGCGCCCATTTCGCAAGTTGAGCAGGTGAGGCCGGCGGCGCCCATATCTTGAATGCCAATCACCGCCCCGGTTTGCATCGCTTCGAGGCAGGCTTCGAGCAGAAGCTTTTCTAAAAATGGATCGCCGACTTGCACGTTCGGCCGCTTGGCTTCCGAGGCCTGACTGAACTCTTCGCTCGCCATGGTGGCGCCGTGGATGCCGTCGCGTCCAGTTTTTGCGCCGACGTAAATCACAGGATTGCCCTCGCCCGAGGCCTTCGCGTAAAAGATTTGGTCTTTGCGAACCAGGCCGAGAGCAAAAGCATTCACCAGCGGGTTGCCGGAATAACACGGCTCGAACTTCGTCTCCCAGCCGAGATTTGGAACTCCGAAGCAGTTGCCGTAAGAAGCGATGCCGCTGACCACGCCTTCAAGGATTGAATGATTTTTGTGAATTTCTGCTTGCGTGGGGACAGTCGCCCTCGGCTGTCCTGGCAAGCTTCGCTCGGCTGAACGGCCGGGGGCGGCCGTTCCCACATAGTCATTTGGAGCTACAGGATTCGGTGCTGAAATCGGGCCAAAGCGCAACGAATCCATTACTGCGACCGGACGCGCGCCCATGGTGAAGATGTCGCGCAAAATTCCGCCGACGCCGGTGGTCGCACCCTGAAAGGGCTCGATGAACGACGGATGATTGTGAGATTCGATTTTGAAGGCGCAGGCCCAACCTTCGCCGATATCGACGATGCCGGCATTTTCTCCGGGGCCCTGCAGCACGCGGCGGCTGCGAGTTGGCAGGCGCTTCAAGTGAACGCGCGATGATTTATAGGAGCAGTGCTCGCTCCACATCACGCTGAAGATCCCAAGTTCAGTGAAGGTGGGTTCGCGTCCGCCGAGCAGTGATTTAATGCGGTCGTATTCTTCCGCAGTCAGTCCGTGGTCACGCAGGACTTCAGGTGTAATGGCTAGGGTTGCCGTGGACATGCGGGGAACTTCTATTGTCGCATTTTCGGGGGAAATTCAAAAGCATTTAACCGCAGAGATCGCTGAGAAATTCCAGCAACGCTGAGAAAACTATTGCTTAAAAAATTTGGATTGCGAGTGGGGACAGCCGCCCTCGGCGGTCCTGGTTTAAAACTGCTAGCTGATTGCGCAACGACAGTGCAATGTCGAGCCCAAGGCTCGACCGGCCAGCCGAGGGCGGCTGTCCCCACATATACTGAACGTCCATGAAGGCCATCGTTGTTGGTACTGCCGGCCATATCGACCACGGGAAGACCGCGCTGGTCAAGGCGCTTACCGGCATCGATGCTGACCGCCTGCAGGAAGAAAAGCGCCGAGGAATAACGATTGATCTGGGCTTCGCCCACACGGAATTGCCTGGGCCCGCTGGCGAGCGGTTGCGCTTTGGATTCGTCGATGTTCCGGGGCATGAGCGTTTCGTGCGCAATATGCTGGCCGGGGTTGGTGGCATTGACCTGGTGTTGCTGGTGATCGCGGCCGACGAAGGCATCAAGCCGCAGACCCGCGAGCACTTCGATATTTGCCGTCTTCTCGGAATCCGGCATGGAATAACCGTTCTTACTAAATCCGATACCGTGGACGCGGAAACGCTCGGGGTGGTGCGCCTAGAGGTGGCCGATTTTTTGGCCGGGTCATTTCTGGAAAATTCGCCGATTATTGCGGTAAGTGCGCTGAAATCAACCGGACTCGATGAGCTCAAGCGCCAACTGAGCCACATCGCGGTTCAATTGCCGGCGCGTGACTCAAAGGCCATTGCCCGGCTGCCGATAGATCGTGTGTTCACAATGAAAGGTTTTGGAACGGTTGTAACGGGCACGCTGGTTGCCGGCACGATTCATAAAGAAGACGAACTGCAGCTTTTTCCAGCGGGAAGGAAGGTTCGTGTTCGGGGCGTTCAAGTTCATGGCGCTTCGACCGAAAAAGCAGTCGCGGGTGAACGCACTGCGCTTAATCTGGCGGGAGTTGATAAAGAGGAACTCGAACGCGGCATGGTGCTCGCTTCACCGGGTATGCTGCAAGCTTCGTCGCGAATCGATGTACAGCTTTCGCTACTGGCCTCCGCTAAACCGTTAAGGAATGGTGCGCGCGTACACCTTCATGCCTTTGCTTCTGAAGCCATCGCGACGGTTGGTCTATTCGGGAGCAAGCAGCTCAACCCCGGAGCCGAGGCGTTTGCGCAGCTTCGGTTGAGTGCGCCACTTCTGCTGGTTCCCGGTGACCATTTCATCATTCGCCAATTCTCGCCGGTGATCACGATCGGGGGAGGCGTTGTGCTGGACGCGTTTCCGATTCCGAAACAGAAAGCGGATGCTCGTGAGCGCTTATTGACAGCCGGGGCAACTGGAAATCATGAGCAGATTTTAACGACGCGAATCGCGAGACGGGGACGCGCTGGAATTTCACTCGATCAACTGGGAAAAGAAACCGGTTGGCCGGCAAATGTCATTCGAGCCGGACTTGCCGCGTCTCTTAAAAATGACGCGGCTGAAAAGCTCGGCAATTATTTTTTCGCTTCTGCCGCGGTGTCAACTTTGAAGGCTTCGCTGCTATCGATGTTGGAGGTCTTTCAAACCCAAAACCCTTTGTCTCCCGGCATGAGCCAGCAAACGCTGCGGGAAAGGCTCGCACTGGATCCCGAAGTTTTTTCGGCAGTCATAACCCTGCTTGTTAAGGAAGGTAAGGCGGAGGCAGTCGGCGACATCGTTCGTCTTCGCGGTCGCGGCGTGGTCATGAAAGATGAAGAAGCCGAATCACGAAAAATTATCGAGCAGGCATTCGCGTCGGCAGGATTGAAAGTTCCAGCGCTGAAAGACGTACTCGCGAGTTTAAAAATCGATAAAGCCCGCGCCCAGAAACTCGTCACTCTGCTCTTGCGAGACAAGGTCCTGATCAAGGTTTCCGATGAACTGGTGTTTCACCAGGTAGCCTTGAACGAGCTGCGAAAGACCCTCGCCGCACAAAAGACGCATTCACCGAAAATCGATGTCGGCAAATTCAAGGACCTGACTGGTGTCAGCCGGAAATACGCGATTCCACTGCTCGAGTATCTTGATCGCGAACGGGTGACGAAACGAGTTGGCGATGAACGAGTGATTCTGTGAGATTCTTTGATAGCTAGGTCGACTTCCTACGCTTGCTTTGCCATACTAGCGAAAGGCGAGCTGCTTTCCATAGCCGCTTCTGGCTTTAGCGATTCCAGATAATCGCTCAACTTGGTGGCACCGTCTTTGGTGAGATGAACGAATCTAAATCCGTTGCCAAACGACGGATGCTTGCTCACTACCTCAGCGTTAACGTAAATTTTCGAATCGCCAACCCACAGCGAAATATCTACCACGGTTGAAACTTCCTGGGTAAAGATCATTTCGACATAGCATCCGCCAAGGCAGATGTCGGCAGTCTGTCCGCGCAATGGCGTAGGCTCACCCTTGGGACGGAGCTCGATTGGGACTGCCGCCTTGAACCTTGCATGTTGTCGCGGTTTCCACTCCATAACCGACTCCTTGGTTCACTTGGCTACTGGCTATTAGTACATTCACTTCTGGTAGTAGCATGTGTTTTGCCAGAACGACGAATGAAACAAACACTTGATTTCAAAGAGCAGTATTCGGCAACAGCTTCGTTTCCCACTTCCGGCGTGACAAATTTTGTCATGCCCAGTGCCAAAGTGGCACGCGCCGCGGGTCTGGCGGTAATCAGGCGAAATTACCGAATGTCGCAATTTCGCGAGATGTTCGCGGAGAGGTTCGCTGCGTGATGATCACGTTCGCCGTTAGCCCTGGCGTTCACCTCCTGATCGTCTACGCGATATTCCTCGCGAGCTATCTGGTGTTCGCGATCGGTCGCTTTCCTGGGACCAAGATTGATCGACCCGCCGCAGCCGTAATCGGCGCGGCATTGATGTTTGCGTTTAGGGTGATAAGCCCGGCTGCCGGCATTCGCAGTATTGATTACACGACTATCGTTTTGCTGGCGTCGATGATGCTGATTGTTTCAAGTCTGCATCTGGCGGGCTTCTTCGAGTGGGTGGCGACGCTGGTTGTGAAGTTTGTATCGCCTTCGCATTTGTTGCCAGGGGTGATCTTCACTAGCGGAATTCTCGCCGCGTTTCTGGTGAATGATGTGGTGTGCCTGGTGATGACGCCTTTATTGTTAAAGATTTGCCAACAGTTTTCGAAGCGGCCCATGCCTTATCTGCTTGCGCTCGCGACTGCGTCTAACATCGGTAGTACCGCGACCATCACGGGCAATCCGCAGAATATTTTGATCGGATCGATTTCCGGCATCAGCTATCGCCATTTTCTGGCTGCGCTTGCGCCGGTGGCGGTGATTGGATTGTTTATCGATTGGATGGTGTTGCACTGGTTGTATCCGAACCGTGACGGACACGCCGCTTTAAGACTCGCAGCGACTACTCGCCAAATTGATCCGATTCACCGGAGGCAACTCGCATTTCCCTTGATAATTCTCGCGCTCGTACTAGCAGGATTTCTTGCGGGATTATCACCGGCGCTGGTTGCCGCTCTGGGTGGCGCGTTGCTGCTGATTCGCCGCTCAGTACATCCGGAAGAGATTTATAAAGAGATCGATTGGGCGCTGCTGGTGTTTTTTATCGGGCTGTTTCTAATTATTGGAGCGGCAGAGCAGGCGGGCATCGCGCAACAAATGCTGGCCGTGGCAGAGCGCATGAATCTGCACAACACGTGGATTTTTGCCGGCGTTGTCGCGCTGCTCTCGAATGTCGTGAGCAATGTTCCTGCAGTTATGCTGCTCAAAGGCCTCGTCCCCCAATTTCAGAACGCAACCCAGTTTTGGCTGTTGCTGGCAATGGCGAGTACGCTCGCTGGGAACCTGACCGTCACTGGATCGATCGCAAACATTATTGTGATTGAAAAAGCGCGGCCGGAAGTTGAAATTACATTCAAAGATTATCTTCGCGTGGGGGTGCCAGTGACACTGACTACTTTGGCGGTAGGGGTGGCCTGGCTTAGCTTTGCTGGCTAACTTTTATTCCTGCCCCGCTCGCATCACCAGCTGCGGCGGCTCGTTTAGTTTTACCCAGTAACGCTGGATGGCTTGCACCATGCGAGCGATGTCCGCAGTGTTTCCTGGCTTCACCAGATAAGAATTCGCGCCCAAGTCGTATGCGGCGTCGATCGTATCGGGATTGCTGTCGCTGGTGAGAACCACCACCGGAATTCGCCGAATCTCGCCCTGGACTCGCATCCACTGCAGCAACTGTATTCCTGTCATCCCCGGCAACTTCAGATCCAGCAGGATTAACGCGGGAAGTGGATACTTTCTGCGGTCCCCGTATTCCCTGACGCCAGCCAGATAACCCAACGCCTCATCCCCACTGGTCAGATGGACCACTGGATTCATGACCTGGGCCTTTTCGAAACCACGCAGCAACAACGTAGCGTCGGTAGACTCATCTTCGACCAGTAAAATTGTCCTCAGAATTTCTGTCTGCAATCCACTTACCTCGCGATTTCCGGGCGTAAGCTGGGAAACTCGTTCATCCGGAGCCAATAAGTTCGAAACTGAGCTGCCAGTTCTTCAAGCTGGGCTCCAGTGTCAGGCTTAACAAGGTAGGAGTTCGCTCCCAGATCATAAGCGCGATTGATGTCGGTCGAGTGCCGAGAAGAAGTCAGAATAATCACGGGCAGACGATTAAGACCGGAAACCTGACGGCGAAGCCATTCCAGTACCTCGAATCCAGAACGGCGCGGAAGTTTAAGATCCAGCAGCAGAATTGCCGGCATGGGATAAGCGCCACGATTTTCGTAAGGCCCATCTCCGGCCAAGTATTCAACAGCCTCGTCACCATTGGTGAGACGAAACATCTGGAATCCATTGCTCAATTTATTGAAGGCACGCTGAATAAGACGAAAATCGGTCGGGTCATCTTCAACAAGCAACACTGGGGTTAGGGGCATGTTTCCATTCCAAAAAAATAGGGATCTATTTTGCTGGGCCGCGCGGTAGTTCTATCCAAAAAGTGCTGCCATCGCCGGGCTGTGAAATAACGCCCGAGGATCCTTCCATTCGATCGGCGGCTCGTTTCACAATGGCTAAGCCAATGCCGGTGCCGGCATAAGTTTCCCGATCGTGAAGCCGCTCGAAAACATTCCAGATACGCTCCTGGTGCTCGGGCGCTATTCCGATGCCGTTGTCGCGAACATTCAGACGCACGACACCGTCATGTTCTTCAGCGCTCGCGCATACTTGGGGAACCGAATCTTTTTTGTGAAACTTGAGTGCGTTCGATAGCAAGTTGTAAATCACCTGAGTGAGCATCTGGGGATGGGCGCAAACAAACAAATCTGCACGAACATCCACTTTCAGAGATCCTGCTGGCACTTCTCCCAGCTGCCGCGTCGCTTCATTGATGGCATTTAGCAGGTTTACGGATGCCAAGGGTGCACTAATTCTTCCCACTCTTCCGTACTCGATAAGGTCCTGTACCAGGTTATTCATGCGACGGCTCGCGTCGCTTATCTCTTTCACATAGTCCAGCCCGCTTTGATCCAGCTGTCGCGCGCACTCTTCCCGCAGGGCGTCAGCAAAACCAGATATTGCGCGCAAGGGAGCGCGTAGATCATGAGACACGGAATATGCAAAAGCCTCGAGTTCGGCATTGCTTTGGTCGCGCTCGCGGACGCGAAGCTCCAACTCCGCCGCATGCCTTTTGAGTTCGTCCAGCAGCAGCTTCCGGTCGGTTAGGTC
>Ga0157372_10000479_pt1 | contig 44154 bp, 41 predicted proteins | sample C55metaG_FD_115307 | JGI IMG/M metagenome (GOLD analysis project Ga0157372, IMG submission 115307) | Corn rhizosphere microbial communities from Kellogg Biological Station, Michigan, USA - C5-5 metaG | ecosystem: Host-associated > Plants > Roots > Rhizosphere > Soil | place: USA: Michigan...
CACGAAACAAGCTGGTCCAGGCTTCGACATTCCCCACGTCGGTCGCGGTGTCGCTTTCGCAGACTTCGACAACGATGGCTTCGTCGACGTACTCATCGCAAACAACGGCGACTCCCCGCTGCTACTGCGAAATAGCGGCAATGACAATCATTTTCTGAATTTCAAGTTGGTCCGAACGAAAAACAATCGAGACGCGACGGGCGCCCGCATCAAGGTAGTGGGCGGCGGAATCTCTCAGATTCGAGAAATCTCCGGAGGCGGAAGCTACTTATCCCAGAGCGACCTGCGCGCAAATTTTGGTATGGGTAAGGCTGCCCATGCAGATACTGTAGAAGTGAGATGGCCCAGCGGTGAGCGCCAGGTCTTTCACGACATCGCAACAGACAAGTTTTACGTTCTCATTGAAGGGAGCAGAAATCTAGTGCCGCAACCATTCGCCCGGGGAAAAAACAAAACCGCTGCCCCGCAGAACTAGCCCGGTGGCAACCTGGGGACTTGCTTACTCTCTCAGCTATTCGCGCTTCGACTTGCTCATTCCTCCATAACCTTCGCGGTTCATCGGTTTGGTTGACGTTAAATCTCTATCACACTCCTTAATACCTTCTGGACACTCATAGCAAGATGGTCACGCGCTCGCTTAGGGCTATTTTGTGATCAACGAACTGTGGCTGGCGACGCACTGCCAAGTGGCGTCCTGAAATAACCACGTGTCGGTAAAGCGTCCCCAGTGCTCGAAAGGCCTCCCTTTGTATTTTCCCTTCGTGTGATAGGTTCCGGTCACCACCGCCGCGTTGCTATAGGAATAGATCTTGACGTCTTGGTTTACAACCAGGCTCACCTGATAACCAGGGTCCTTCAAATCAGCCAGGAACTGCGCTTTGTTCATGACTGTCCCATCGTAATCAGTATTGACGAAACTAGCTGGAAGCAACTGGTCGAGTGCTGCGGCATCATGATGTAATTGCGCCTGGTTCCAAGCATTTTCAAGGGCAAGAATCTTGCTTTCATCAGCGGGATTCGCGGCAAATCCCGCTGAACATACCGCGAAACAGAGAACTAAACCCATCAAGACGGGCTTCATCGATTCTCCTTGAGGTAGAGAGTGTTAGATCATTGTATGGAGTGGATCGAGCATCTGGGGTTAGCTCGAAAGATGCAGGTAGCTTCAAACTGGATCACTGGCGATAAATCTCTATAGCGCTCACGTTCAAAACAAATTCATCAGCAGGTGCATCCAGGCAACGGACAGGCCCGCGATCGTGAGCACCACCAAGCTCACGATGAGCAGGTATTCCACCATCCCTTGACCACTTTCTTCGTCGAGCAGCGGAATCACAGCTACGAATCATACTCGGATTGGCGAAACATCTCTATTACACTCAATGAAGCGTCATTCTAGCTAGACCGGGACCGACGCTGCATTAACGCTCACTGAGCACCGCCGGTTTTACCAAGGCTCGAAGCAGTCGTAATTACGCTGACTGACGATCTTTCCATCCTTGAACTGAAAAAACATGGCGGAGTGAGCACGCATCTGAGAACCAGGGGACAAGCTGCCAAAGGAGAGTGCTAGCGTGCCGGTCCAGATGACCTCGATCGACACCCTATCTCCGTCGGCGACCCAACTCTTAATTTCATAGCTTTGGCTCGATAGCAGTTTTTGACCCTTTTCGAAAGCATCGGCCATCGTCGACACTCCGGACCGAATCCCGTTCGGATAGATCCTATTAGGAAGCTGTTCTAGGATCGCATCACGAGAGAACAGATCTGCTATGTAGGCGAAATCTCTATTCGCTCATCCGCGTCGAGGAAGGCATTGAATGCGAAAGTCACTTACACGGCACGGAGGTGTCCTGGGCTGCGATGATCTCCCATTTTGAATCACGCTTGATCCAGGTGTCGGTCCAAACGAGACAGCGCATGGATTCCTTGCCATCTTTGCCAACTCGAAGCGCACGTTCACTGCCATAGATGACGGCCATGCTTTCGCCAAAAAATCTCACCTTGGCGTCGTCGAGATGGCAGTCCCTCTCTTTGAGCGATGCGTCCCGTTTCAGTGCATCGGATTTGTTGTAACGCTCGCCGCTTGGAGCCGTGCCTTGAAAATCATCGGCCAAAAATGTCTCGCCGACTGACGTCTGCGTGCAACCACCCTCTGCCCAATCTTTTTCATCTTGGATCATTTTCTTGGCAACCGGGTCGTCCCTTGAAGCCCAGCGACTTTGTTGTGCTAAGACAAAGGTGGAGGGTACCAGTATCCCAATCAGCAAGAAAGTAGTGCTTCTTCTTCCAATCTCGTTTTTCACGTTTCTGCCTCGCGCAATATTGGGCACCCAGAATAGGGTAGGAATGGCATTTCTGACAACCAAGGATGGGCAAGGCTGCCGACCAGTTGCCATTGCATTTTGCTGCTCTAGAGCGACCTCTGTGCTGCTTCTACTGAGTAGAAATGCTTCGGCGTAGCGACGAATTGCCCGACCAAGCCGGGATCGATCCTTTTCTGCTGATTGACCCCTGCCCGACGACAATACGAAGAAGGTCACGCTCGCCTCCGCAGCAAGTAGCTAATTCAGGCAACCACGCAGCATGAGCAAGCCTCCCCACCGTTGGAAATGGGCCCGTGATGTCGAGACAATCTCGGCCAAAGCACGCGGTTTACCGTTGCCTGAACCGGGATAGATCACGTAGGCGATGCCTTTCTCGACTCCACCGTTGCGGGGATCCGGGTCAATACCCAGAGTACGAGCCAGTGCAATCGAGCCTTCTCCCATGGGTAGTTCAGGCGCGCTTTCGTCCGCAATAATCGCCTCTCCGACCTTCCCGTTTCGAAGATTCACCACGGTCGCGAAGTCCCCTAGTTTTGCATATTTGAATCCCTGGGGTGGAAGCACGATGTAAGGAACACTCACGGCATCCACGAACCGTCGCGGGTTGCGCTGTCAGTGATGCTGGTGTCGAAAAGCGAGGTCATCGAGACGTAGAACCCGGGAGCAGGATCACTCTTCCCTTGATGAATGGGCCTACCTCTGGGACTTCCCGTGTCAGTGGCTAGGGCCCACCAGTTTCCGGGATAGCCTGCATGTTCAATGGAGTCGAGGCCCATCCGATCATTCGGGTGATAGGCCCGATACGCTCCATCAGCATCTACAGCCATGCCCGCCCGATAGGCGAAGGCTTGAACTCCAGATGCGCTGCAAGACCAAGCGACCGTCGAATGGTGCCGAAAGAGCTTCTTTCTCTGGGCATGGTGAGACGAAGCACTCGAAGTGGCACTCACCATCAGGACGACGATCACGGATGAGAATTTCACGGCTGCAGATTAACAGCTTGACTCATTCAGGGCTGATCCAGTAGCCCGGTCGACGATAAATTCCTATCCCGCTCATCACGGGCGAAAAAGAACTCAAAGTCCTGCTCTGAGCGAATTGTCCAACCAATCAAACGCATCAGCTTGCATCCTTTTGTCGAACTTGTGAGGACCTGGATAGTAAGAGAACTTAAGATTATGTTCTCCTCCGGCTTTTCGATAGACATCACATAAAATACGTTCCGCCTCTCTCATTTCAGCGGGAGTATATAGGCCATCGTCCTTGTCGTTGAGCACAAATGTGGGTTGTGGCACGCGTAATCCCAGTATTTCGGGAAAATCCAGCTCGTTTGGGAGGATAGGAACATATGCCATCCATGTGTGCGTGAAAGATTTGTTCAGAAGAAAATCCTCCCAGGTTGTCATAAATCCGACACACACTGCAGCTTTGATTCTCGGGTCGAGCCCACCCATGAAGACCGTACGTAATCCGCCACCTGATAATCCGCCGCAAGCAATGCGGCTCACGTCTACATCATCCCGCAAGCACAACACATCGAGAGATTTCTGGTCTTCTGCAAAGAAAACGCCTGGCCATGTCGTCCCCGAGCTGAACAATGATTTCGCCATCACGTGCTCATGCTGACCGGCCCACTCATTGTACTTTTTGATGTTCGTGGGGTCCTCAGGATCATTATCGTCAAGCCCATTGCGGAGATGTTCAGGAACATCCCCTAGCATTACTCTCCGGCTCGCAAAAAGAAAAGCGTCAGGTACCAGGACAACGTAACCGCGTTTCGCAATCTCATTGGCCCAGGCTGCGCCTTCGTAGTACTCGTTCTGGTGAGCCTTAATCAGTGGGTGCTGTTGGTCGGACGTTCTTGTGATCTTGGATTTTCCAAAGTACTTATTACCGCCATGATCGTGAAACGCAAGAACAGCGGGAAGTCTACCGGTGGCGTTCAGCGGCTTAAGTACGAGTGCTTCAGTCGGTCGTCCGTATGGCAACTGCCATGATATCTCCTCAATGTGTAGCCCATCGTAGACGTATTCCTTGTTGACGTTGATCTTAGGAGTGTTTCCGATATCGGGGATCGCCATACGTTCCATTACGCGTTTGCGCGCAGATGTTCGCCAGGCCTCAATGCCAGCAAATCGTTTGTTTCTGAACGAAAAGGAAGGCAACCTGTCGCGATTCAACGAAGCAGCCCATGAACCGTATATACCGATGACGCTGAGATCGCTACCTAGCGCTCGACCGCTTACGACCTTCGGTATGGGCTGATTGGGGTCAAATGGAAACGCTTCGAGCGCCCCCTCGCCCGCTAAGCTCAGGACCGAGAGAGCGCTACATTTCAGGAAGTCTCTGCGTTCTTGGCGCATGTCCGAGAGTGTAGCGCAACTTCGGGAACATGGCTTAAGCGATATGTGGAGTACCTCACATAAAGACCAACAAAGCTATCCCGGCAGGTTCAAAACCTTCGCCAGCGTGCCACCCATAATCATTCTGCGGGCCTGCCCTGAAACGTCGCAGGCGTCGAACATCGCGTGATATTGGTGCACCACGGACTCGATCTGACTCACCTTCACGTCCGAACCAAACACAATCTTGGTGTACGCGCTGCGATCATTGTTCGCAGTATCGGTTCCCCAATCGCTTCCCGACCACCAGAAGATCCTGCGGAAATCAACCAGGCGTCCCTGCATCTTGGTCAGCGAGGATCCGCTGAGGTCGAAAAATACATTTGGGTTCCAGCGACTGATCTCTGCCGCCCACTCGTATTCAGGATTCCCACAGTGGGCTCCCAACACCGTAATCTTCGGGAAGCGTCGCGCAATCTCTTCCAAGTGGATCGGACGCATCCTGCCAGAGGCCACATCCTCGGGTTCGTCGAATTTTTTCCGTAAGACGATGCCAGTATGGAAAAGCACGATCCAAGCGTAGCGATTTGCCAGTTCGTATACGGGAAAGTAGGAAGGATCATTGAAGGGCTTCTTGACAAACTCCAGTTCTCCTAAACCGCGATAACCCAAGTCATGGAATTCCTCCACCTGCTTGACAACGTCGCGAGCATCGAGATCAACGTAACCGAACGGAACAATCTGGCTAGGATGCTGTCTAGCTGCCTCAGCCACTATTTTCCGCGAAGAAAATGGAGTCAAGACACAGGCGGTTAGGTTGATCGAGTCGCAGAGCTTCAGCAAGTCGCTGACGAAACTAGGACTTGCCTCATCGAAGTGCACGTGCATGTCCACAATGTGGTCCCTAGTCGGCGAAGAGTCAGATAGTTGCCCGGCGGCGGTTGCGAGCGTACTTTTCCCCTTCGCGTTCGACGAGAGAGAGCTCATCGTGACGGTGCTAGCGGCACCCAGGAACTTCCGGCGCGAAATACGAGTCGCCATTACAGTCCTCCGATTGCCTGATTTCTCCAGGAAGGCACCTTTTCGAGCAACAATTTTCTGGCAACGTCGTGACTAGTCTCGATCAGGTGATTTCAAGGGTTCAGCTTCCGATGTGCCTGTGAGTCAGGAATTCCTGCCGCGAGCGGAAATTCGCTGGTGGACCAGGGTTCCGTAACTAGCCCATCCTCAAACCTGCAGATTACGCAGATAGTCGTAGCTCATTTTCACGGCCTCGATCGGCGGCCGTTCACAATAGTCTTGCTCGACATAGTAGTGCTGCATGCCACCTTGCGGAGCAGCTGCGAAGATGCGTTTCCAATCGATGGTGCCGTGACCGACCGGGGCGAATAAACCCAGCCTCGCGTCGAGTTCATGAGTGGGGGTCGGCTTGTCCTTCATATCCTTTATGTGAAGAAGCGGGAACCGCCCGGGGTATTTCTTGAAGTAGGAGACTGGATCCTGGCCAGCGTGCGTTACCCAGAAACAATCCATCTCGAACTTCACCAGCTTCGGATCAAGCGTGTTCAATAGGTATTCGTATGCCGTGGTGCTACCGTACTTTGTAAATTCAAAGTTGTGGTTGTGATAGCAGAACTGAATGCCAGCCTTCTGCGCGGTGTCGCCAGCCTTGCTAAAAACGTCCACCAGCCGTTTGTAGTCGTCGAATGACTTCCGTTCTGCTGGTTGGAGAATTGCGTTCACCATGTATTTGAGGCCGAGGGTCTTCGCGTCCTCGACATGTTTGTCCCATCCATTTTTCACATCCGGCAGCAGGTAGTGGCCGCTTGAGGCAGTGATGCCGTTATCGCGCAGTATTTTCGCGAACTCCGCGGGGGATTTCTTATAAAGCGAATAAATCTCAACATCCTTGTAGCCAATTTCCGCAACTTGCCGAATGGTCCCCGCAACGTCTTTGTCGAGTTCATCGCGCAAGGTATAAAGCTGGAGGCCGATGGGTTTTCCGTAAGGATTGGCAAACAAGGATTTGGATAGCTGGCCCGACATGGCTGCTACAGCAGCTCCCCGGCCTGTGGTTCGTAAGAAATCTCTTCTGTTCATTACCAGATTCGTTCTCCTTTTTATGGCGTTCCACGTGGAGTTAAGTCATCTCATTGCAGTGAACGGATGCCAATCGAACACGAGCGTACTACTACTCCGAGAATCCATGCGTCTGACGCCGAGTCAAGCGTCATCCTATCAGATAGTGAATGGCGCATTTGGTGTTTGCGGCAGATGGCAATCACAAAGGGAGGAGCAAGAAAAAACCGCGCAACCGGCTCTTAAAAAGTCCATTGCTCAAGCTTGTGAATGTGGCGTCCCAGCGTCGTAGTGCATTCTACTGCCACCCCGCGTATTGAACCCGATGCATTACCGTCCTTGGGAGGAGTAGGAAGGACGCAAGCCTACCGCTCATTCTCTGTTTGCTTGTTCTCACCTCCCTCTGGCCACGGCGCACTTTGGCGCTTTGTCTCTGCTGGTCCCTTGCCTAGACTGGCTTTAATTCTTGTCGTCATTGCAGCATGTTCGACTCCTCGAGGGACTTGGCGACCAGAGTTTTGTCGCGAGCGATGATTGCGCGGTTCGGGCTGAAGAACTGATGGTTGCGATTTCGTGACTGCACCAAAAAACGCAATTCTTTGAGGAGTAGAATGCAGGGCTTCCGAGTACCCGCTGAACCAAAATTTGTATACCTCGTCATCTTCCTCTGCCCAGAATGTCAAAAGCCCGTCACCTCTGGCGAGTTTGGCGAATTGCCGAGAACCGAAGAGGATTTGAAGGCCAAGGCCGGAGCCTATGCGGTGAGTTGTGAATGTGGGTTCAAGGGCGCACTACACGGTTCAGCCCTCGTTAGCGCGGTCGAACTTCAGCGCGGCCAGACAAACGGCGTCGCCAAACCCCACAGGGCGACGGCCATTTGAGTGCCAACCATGTCTTCAAGATCGCCACTCACCGTGACTTTCAGAGACAAGGACTACGCCGGAGAATACGAGACTGACGGCAGCCTGGTGCGCGTGTTCTTCGAAAAGCGAAACAAGACTCGCAAACTGAACAGTTCCTCAAATCCAGAGTTTGTGGCGCGTCTTCTGCTAATCGAGTTGGTGTGCCGGGTCTGAACCCGTACGGCGTAAGTCCTCCTGATAGCAGCGAGCAACTTTCCGCTTGGGGGCTCTTGACTATTCGGATTCCCTCAATCTGTTAAAAGCCCAGTGCCCTTAGACTGCTCCCCTGAGCAGTGGTGGTCCCAGGGATGGGGTGAATTATGTTAAAGACTTTGATCTTTACATCGCTTGTTATTTCGGGAGTTGTCTCTTTGCCGGCACAAAACACCTCTTGGCTGCCATCCCCGGGGCATACACAAGTACCGATATGGCCGAGCACACCTCCCGACAGTCTGCCTCTCGCCGGGCTGGAGTACACAGAGCGGGTCGGAGAGGAGCCGCCGGGTGCGGTTGTCGTGGGCAAGGTCTCGCGGCCTACGATGACCGTCTATTCGCCAAGGGAAAGGAATACGGGTGCTGCGGTTGTGGTCTTTCCTGGTGGAGGCTATTGGGTCTTGTACATGGATCTTGAAGGAACTGAGGTGTGCGATTGGCTGACCTCAAAAGGCATCACATGTGTGCTGTTGAAGTACCGCGTGCCTGGCGAACACCTGTCTCCACGATCAGGAGCGTATCCCAAATCGAAGATGGCGTTGGAAGATGCACAGAGAACCATTAGATTGGTGCGATTCCACGCGGCGGAATGGCACATCGATCCGCATAAGATTGGAGTGCTTGGCTTTTCGGCAGGCGGCCACTTGGTCGCAGCGATCAGCACGAATTTTCAGAAGCGGCTGTATCCGGCCGTCGATGCTGCCGACAAGGGGAGTTGCCGACCGGACTTTAGCGTTGCTCTTTATCCGGGCCACATGCTGGAGAACACGTCGAAGAATTTCCAATTGAATCCCTATGTTCCGGTTACCAAACAGACGCCGCCCACGTTCTTGCTTCAGGCGGAGGATGACCCAATCGACACCGTAAAGAACTCTCTCGTCTACTACGCCGCGCTGAAACAAGCTGGGGTTCCGGTGGAGATGCACCTGTACGCACATGGAGGGCACGGCTTTGGTCTCCGACCTACGAAGTTCCCGATTACGGAATGGCCTCGCTTAGTTGAGATTTGGCTGAGGACGATTGGGGTAACCTCACAGTAGATTTTTCGCAAGAAAGGCTATTGTCATTTGTTTATAAATTCTATGGCGCTCATGACCTGACGGCGGAGTTTGCGTTGGAACGAAGGGTCAGCCATTTTGGATAGAGGTCCCACGTCTCTAAAGCAGGGAGAAGTGGGGTTTTCATGCCTCCCGCAAAATGTCAATGCCCCCCTGTACTCGTCAACGATAGCGATGCTGCTTTCGCGTCACGTCTAACCATCACCTCGACGTTTCACTGACACGACCCAATTCGCGCACGTATGCAATTAGGGGTGCATAGTCCTTTTCGTCGATGATGCCGTTCCAGGCTGGCATCTTCGCTCCGGGCTTAAACGCAGGAGCATGCCGGATGTATGCTTCGAGTTGTGGGTCGGTAGGGTAGTCTTGAGCGGCCCGCCGTAAGTCGCTCACGCCTGCGCCATTGTCTCCGTGACACGCATTGCAGCCGTAACGATAATAGAGCTGCTTGCCCTGGCTCGCCCCCACGCCGGCGCTGCGACTTGATGGACGCGGCACCGGGTTGTGAATCTTCGGCACAGTGCGTAGATACGCGTAGATCGTACCAGCCTCTGCTTCTGTCAGTTCAGGCAGCGGCGACATCGGGTATGGCAAAACGGTATTGTCTGGCCGGATACCGGTGCGAACCGCACGTGTGAAGTCTGCTTCGCTCCAATTCGCGAGACCAGTTTCATCGGCGGTTAGATTTGCGGATAGCACTGCTTGCCCGGACTGATCTCTTAATGAATTACCACCGCCCAGGTAGCCCACCGACTTCTCAGGCTCAAGTTCGTTGTTCGTGCGGAAATTCGCCGAGTGGCACGCAAAACATCCGAGGTTAACGGAGAGGTACCGGCCGTATGCAATCTGATCGGATACGGAGGGGGTCAGAATCGGAGCCCTTGGATACGGGAGAGGCTTAAATGTCAGGTGGGTCAGCACCTTCGTCAGGAATGATGGCTTCGACGCACCTGGGGGATTCACTGCAGCTGGCGCGGTCAAGGGATCATCTGAGCGAAGAAAAGCAATCACTGATTCGAGGTCGTCGTCCGACATATGAGGATATTTCGGCATCCATGGAGGAGCATATCGTCCCGTGCGGGTAATTCCGGTGCGTAAAAGATATGCAAGTTCCCCATCGGTCCAAGAACCAATTCCATATGCCGCATCTCGCGTGATGTTCTTGGAAAACGCAGCCCCAAATACGGTTGGCACGTCAGCGACACGCTTGCCGGTGAGTTTACCGGTGGCGGGATCAAGGTGGCAGCCAACGCACAACATCGATGCGTATTTCCGTCCACGTTCGACCTTCGGGGCCGAGGTCTGCACCTTCAGGTTCACATTCCCCCGTGGATAACTCGGGATGCCGGTGATCGCAACGTACATCGCGAGTGCACCGGCGAGCACGATTGCCGCAAGAACGAAGTACCCCAATCCTCTTAATGCTTTTTTCATGACTCCCCCACGCCTCGCTTAAGAAACGAAAATCCACTCTACATGACTCGCGTGAGAAGGCGCTCGTCGCGACTATCACCACTACCTTTGCAAAGGATGCAGGACCGATTTTTGCAAGTCAAGAAAGTCCGATATACTCACCCGAGCTTTAAGCGACCCTAATAGGAAATCTCCATGGCTGGTTCTGCGATGGCGACAGCGGTTCAGTCCGGGTTCGAGGACCGGACGCGGCACAAGATCGCTCTCCGACTCCTTCCGTTTCTCTTCATTTTGTACATTGTCAATTATGTTGATCGTACCAATCTTGGGTTTGCCGCGATCGGGATGGCGCGTGATTTGGGGTTCAGCGATCGCGTATTCGGGCTGGGGGCGGGCATCTTCTTTGCCAGTTACATGGCGTTGCAGGTTCCTGGGGCTCTGCTGGTTGAGCGATGGAGTGCGCGCCGGGTGATTTCAGGCTGCATGATTGTCTGGGGAATGTTGACGGTGCTGACCGGGCTGGTGCAGACACCTTGGCAATTGTATGGGGCTCGCCTGGTGTTGGGGGCGGCAGAGGCCTCGTTCTTTCCTGGTGTAATCGTCTACCTGAGTCATTGGTTTCAAACCACGGATCGGGCGAAGGCCACCAGTAATTTCATGGCGGCAATTCCGATTTCGTTCGTGATCGGGTCGCCAATAGCAGGGTGGATCATCAGCCACCACTGGCTCGGGATCAGCGGTTGGCGCTGGCTCTTCGTAGCAGAGGGGATTCCGGCGATCTTGTTGGGCGTCGTCACCTTCTTTTATTTGACGGACCGCCCGGCTGAGGCCAACTGGCTGGGGCCGGACGCGCGCATTTCGGTGGAAAAAACACTGCGGCGAGAACAGGGAAGCGGCTCCAATCCGACGCCTGCGCGCGAAGCTCTGCGCTCACGGTCGGTCCTTGTGATGGCAGCCGCTTACTTCATGAACAACCCTGCAGCCTACGTCTTCATGTTTTGGTTCCCCACGATGTTGAAGCGGATGGCAGGCATCTCCGACCTAAAGCTGGGCCTACTGGGTGCGGTACCCTTTGCTGCCTGCTTTGTTGCGATGCAGGTGAACGGCTGGCACTCGGATCGCCAGCGCGAGAGGAGATGGCACGCGACCGTGCCATTGCTAATCGCGGTGTGCGGGTGGATTGGTCTGGCCATTGGACCGCAATCACTTGCGGCCGCGATGGTGTTGTTCACGATGGTGGCTGTCGGAACCGCCAGTATCTCCGTGTTCTTCTCCATGCCAACCGAAATTCTGTCCCAGTCGGCAGCTGCAGCAGCAGTAGGCATTATCAGCACGATGGGAAACATCTCCGCCTTTTTGTCGCCATATTTGTTTGCATATCTGACAACGCGGAGCGGCTCCTTTACAGGCGCGTTGTGGGTGGTAGTGGTGGTGGCGCTCACCGGAGCGATACTGACGTTGTCGATACCGACGCGACGTGGATCCGGTCCCCGCTGATTCGAGAACGTGCCGTGTAATAAGCTGGCTGCTCAGGTGAGTGATAGATCTCCACGGAAAAGTGGCCTGTTGTTTTTCTTGACCATCCTTTTTATAGGACTCATTGACCTGTAACAAGAAACCCTTCAGTTCGATCACGGAGCTCCATAAAGTGTGTATTCACTTACGGGCGCAGCGTCGTGAGGGTAAAAACCGCTACGTTGCGCCCTATTGTCGTCAGGAATTGCAAGACGACAATGCCATCAGTGCGCATTGGGATCCATAACGGAGCGAACATCGATCAGTGCCTGGTCAAATGCCTGAAGTCGGACCAAACCAGCACGCGGGTATTCGACATTAAGAATGACGTAGATCAGGACGACCGTGATGAGTGCAAAGCTCAATATGTGCAACCAACTCCGGTGCTGCCCGATTGCCATTCGGTACCCGGCCAATAGGGAGCAAAGTAGACCTAAGGAAAACAACAGCAGAAAAATGATAGGGGGCGGATGGTTTTGGAGCGCCATCGTTCGCGTAGTCATCATGTCGATCATGTTGTTCAAAGCCGGAAGCAGTAGTTTGCCGGCGTCTAGATGGGAGTCGCGCAAGCCGGTCGCAGATATTGCTTTGGCCCAAATCTGTTTCTGGAGCCTTTTGGATTCGGCCATCTCCCCCGTTGCTGCGTCCAGGTTTGGCAAGATGCGATAGGTCGCTATGCGGGAGTCAACATAGCGACGAAAAAGTTCCCTCAGTTCAGGTTGCGCACTTTCCCCCAATAGGTTAAGGCGCAAATAGGCAGTTTCGATACAGTTCGCCTCCTCGGCGATCATTGCACGTTTTTCGTTGAACCTCGATGCGGCACCGGAAAACGTAAAGGCCAAGACCAGTCCAAACACTGCGAATACTGCCCCTTCGATCGTCCCTAAACTTCCCCGCTCGCTCTCTGACTCCTTCGAGCGTCTTTTGATGCCCAGCCGACGCCCCACCTCCAGTAGGATCAACATGCCTGCAAACAGCAGCATGGCAAAGACAAAGGGCGGAATGGGAGGCTTCATTCAGGCTCAATTTCCTTTCCGGCCAGCTACAAACTTTGTTTGTAGTCCGTCAAAGCTAAACATTCGGGGGAATTTGCAAGTTGCGACACTGGTAATAGTGCCAGGATTGACCGAGCCCTGCCTTCTCGCCAACGTCCCAGGTAGGTGGGTCCAGAGCAAGCAATTCCAGTGTTAGTCAACGCCGGTCATTGGTCCTCCGTGCTACGCTGTGCGCAGAAATGAATCGTAAAGACCGATGTTTCATCACTTAACCAAATCGGATGCCAAACTGCTTTTATGAGGATGCTGGAAACCACAATGATCCCGAGTTTGGAGCAAGCATCTTAACGACAACGAAGTGCGCTCCCTCTGACGTAAGATGTCTCGCTGAGATTGCCTGCGCTCACGGCGCGATCTCACGGAGGGCCCCTCATGCGACGCGCGCACGCTATCGTCGTTTTCTTCTTCATTGCTTCTCTCTGCCTGGCAGCGGACAAGACAGAAGAAGAGAAGATAAAACCTGCCGATTCCATCCAGGAACTGCAGCAGCAGATCGAGAAGATCCTGAAGGATACGCATACGCCGGGCGTCTCGATCGCGATCGTGCACAAAAACGGGCCTGAGTGGGTGACAGGGCTTGGCATTGCTGACGTAGCGAGCAAACGACCGGTCACTGCCGACACGCTGTTCCGCATCGGTTCGACCTCGAAGGCGTTCGCGTCGTTGTCGATCCTGTTGCTGACGGATCAGGGCAAGCTTTCTCTTGAGGATCCGGCACACAAATTGGCGCCCGATGTGTGGTTTAACAACCCCTGGGAAGCGACGGATCCGGTTCGCGTGGTGAATCTGCTTGAGCACACGACCGGTTGGGATGACATACATTTTCGCGAATATGCCAAGCAGGCCCCAGACTCGATGACATTGAAGGAGGGCCTGGATTACGACCACCATTCGCGGAGGTCGCGCTGGCGGCCGGGCACGCGCATGGCGTATTGCAACTCCGGGCCACCGGTGGCGGCCTACATCGTCGAGAAGATTAGCGGGCAGCGCTTCGAAGACTTCGTCGAGCACAACCTGTTTGCTCCGATTGGAATGAAAACGGCGACGTACTTCCAGCCCCCGTCCGGAGCGGCGACGACGCTTTATCACGATGACGGAAAGACGGCGTACAGCTACTCGCACATTTTGCTGCGGCCAGCGGGAGCGATCAACGCTTCGGCCAACGACATGGCCGCCTATGTGCAGTTCTATTTGAACCGCGGCGCCGTGAACGGGAAACAGGTCGTACCTTCCGCCGATATTGACCGCATGGAAAGCCCCACGAGCACGTGGGCCGCCAAAGACGGAATGAAAGTGGGCTACGGACTCAACAATTTCTGGAGCGTTGAGGAAGGATTCGTCTATCACGGGCACGACGGCGAGATTGAAGGCGGCCAGACCGATATGAGCTACATGCCGGATTACGGAGTGGGATATTTCTTCAGCGTTAATAGCGAAAGCGGAACTGCGTACGAAAAGATCGGCAAGATGATCCGCGCATACATCACGAAGGGGCTGGAGAAGCCGGCTCTACCGCCCATTGCCCCGCTTCCCGCGGATGCCGCGGATTACGCTGGGTGGTACGAGCCCGATTCTCCGCGCGTCGACCTGACGCATTTTCTGGGGCGTCTGGTGAGGTTGAGCCGGATTCAGTTCCGCGACGGAAAATTGTTCATGGCCACACTGAGTGCGCGAAATGACGAATACCTTCCGGTCACAGGCGGACAATTCCGGCACGTTCCGGAGGAAGATTCGCCATTGCCCGTCGCGACGTTCGAGCTGCTGAGCCTGAATCCGGAAGGCCGCTTCGTGCAAGCTAGCCCAGAAACAACCATGAAGAAGATTCCGGGCTGGTTTGCAATCAGCGAAATTGATCTGACGGCTTTCGTCCTGCTCTCGGTGATTGCGATCGTGATTTATGCCCCGTTCTGGATTCTGGGCGGACTAAGCCGCAGGCGCCGACGTCCGGCAGAGCGGGCAATGCGGGCTTGGCCGCTGATTGCCGTGCTGAGCCTGATCGCCTTCGTGGTGATTTTCATTCTGAGCACCGACGACCTGATCGAGCGCATGGGAAATCCGACTCCGTGGTCCTTCGGACTCTTCACGATGACGCTGGTGTTTGCGATCGCAGCACTGGCGAGCCTGATCTCGGTATTGCGCGCGGGAGGCGAGGTGCGGCGTGGCGTTCGTCGCTTCTCGATCGTGGTGACGACCGCGCTCGTCATTGCCGCCGCTTATCTCGCTTACTGGGGCATCATCGGACTAAGAACGTGGGCGTGAGCGACTGCCGGTGGGCCGCTCTCGAGATCTCCCACCATCGGATTATTGCAGCATTGTTACAGGTGTAAATTTACGAAAAATCGCACCAATTAGACTCAAAATGTCTCGGGGTGCGCAGAGTTTCGTTCAAACCGCCGGATTACAAGAATCAGTTTGGCAGAGCAAACGCGACAACCTCGTCGGAGATCTTTCCCAGAAAATAACCGCCTCCTCCTGCCGCAATTACCACAAATTGTTTGCCGCTCTTCTTCCCCATAAATGTAATCGGTGCGGCGTGCGCGCTGGCAGCCAAGTCTGCGGCCCACAGTTGTTTTCCGGTGTGCGAATCAAAAGCCCGAAAACGACTATCGATTGCTGCTCCGATGAATACCAGCCCACCCGCCGTTACAACGGAGCCGCCAAGATTGGGCAAGCCGGTTTCGCTGTTCAGTCCATTGACCCCACCAAGCGCCACAGTCCAAACGATCTCGCCTTTGTTGACGTCAATTGCGTTCAATGTTCCCCACGGAGGTTTCTGGCATGGCCACTCATTCTGGTCCCAGAACCGAGCATACTCACCTCCCGTGGACCCACGCCGGTAGGGCAAGGGCGCACCCGCTGGCTGTGGCTCCATTGCGCCCACCGAACCCAATTCGTTGACGTTGACGAAAAGATATCCCAACTCAGGATCAAACGATCCGCCCGACCAGGTTCCTCCTCCCAATGTGCCCGGCAGCGCCAGCGTCTGCTTGCGTCCGTAAGGCGTGTACATGCCGCGAGTCTCGAGTGAGTGAAACAATGTGGCACAATACCGGTTGGACTCTGGTGTCACCATACTGATGTCAGTTTCCTTCAGCTCTTGGCGGACCAGGGCCGGAGGCTTGCTCGGAAATGGCTGTGTCGGCCAGGTCGCCTCGCCCGGCACATCGCTGGCCGGGACCGGCCGCTCCTCTATGGGAAACAACGGCTTTCCCGTGACCCGGTCGAAGATGAACACGAATCCCATCTTCGTAATCTGGGCAACTGCCGGTACAGATTTTCCATTCTGGCGCAGGGTTATCAGGGCTGGTTGTGCCGGCATGTCGTAATCCCAGACATCGTGGTGCACCATTTGGAAGTACCACACCAACTTGCCTGTTGAGGCTTGCAGCGTCACGAGCGAGTTTGCGAACAAATTCTTGCCCTTGCGATCACCGCCGTAAAAATCGTACGAAGCGGAACCCACCGGTAAAAAGATCAAATCGCGTTCCACGTCCACACTCATGCTGGACCACACGTTGACGCCCGTTCTTTCCTTCCACGATTTGGTTGCCCAGGTCTCGTGGCCCGTTTCACCAGGCTTTGGGACAGTATGAAATGTCCACTCCAGCTTCCCGGTGCGAACATCAAATGCTCGTACTGCTCCGCTCGGTCCTTTGGAGGGATATTCCGGAACGGCTGCTCCTGTAATGACCAAGTTTTTGTAGATCGCAGGCGCCGATGTAACCGCGTACTCTGTGTTAGAAAAGCTGTCTGCTACTCCCCTGCGCAGATCCACTGCGCCATTTGTGCCAAAACCCTGACAAGCTTTCCCCGTTTTAGCCTCGAGGCAGATCAGGTGTCCGTCGAAAGTGCCGAATAGTATGCGCCGATCGTCTCCTGTCTCGCTTTGCCAGTAGGCAACGCCACGATGTTGAAAAAATTCTCGTTTGGCGCGACTTGCTTGTGGATCGAACTGCCAGATTTCTTTACCCGTTTCGGCATCCAACGCGACCACTCGGTTCGAAGGCGTCGACAGATAAAGCATTCCGTCAACAACGAGCGGCGTCGTTTCAAAAGGCGCAATCTGGTGGCGGTCCGTTTTGTTCTCCCGATTCACTTCCCCGGTGTGATAGGTCCATGCGCGCTTCAGCGCATTAACATTGTCACGGTTAACCTGCTGTAGGGAAGAGAATCTCGTACCGCCGGAATCGGCTCCGTAGAATCGCCAATCCTGTCCCCAGACGCCGCACGAAACTAGCAAAAAGAGAGATACCGACGCTGCTTTGACATTCATCGTGGAGGCGTATTCTGTCACAAGGAGAGTTACGCGTAAAGTTGAGATCCCGCAGTTGAAGTTGCCAGCACTGATTCCCGTGCTGCACCGGCCTGAGAGTTAAGTCGATTGTTGAAAAATCTCATATTTCGCTCGCTGAGGGGAAAAGGGGAGGAAGCCAACAATTAGGGACTCGCAACCGTCTGGAGGCGGATGAAGGTTGTGGGCGTTCCCTTACCGCCGTGGATTCCTTACTGCGCTGGTCATACGGGACCTTGCCTTGCGCGGAAAACCGAGCGATTTCTTTAGCTCCTCCACTACCTCATAGACAATCGGGCAAGTCAAGGTTCGCTCGACCATCCCCAAAGTACGGAACACGAAACCAGGCTTGTAGAGATACGGATAGCCGCTGCATTCACCTGGACGGTCTTCATAGATGCTGCAAAGATTATCCTTCAGGAACGGGCAGGGAGTGGATCGGGTCTGCCAGGGATTGTCACTGTCGTCATCCGAGCGTTTCAGGTATGCCTGGATAAATTCCTGGCGCTGCATTCCGAGACGGTGTGCCACCCGATCAACTTCCTCTTCGCTGAAGGTTGGCGTCAACTCTCGGCAGCAGTTGGCACAGGTGGTGCAGTCGATCCCGGCCCAAACACTTCGAGTGATCTCAAAGACGCGCTCGTCGACCTTGTTGGGTTCCAGATTGCACTCAGTCTTCAGGAACCTGCGAAAGCTGAAATTCTCATCTTCTCTTTTCTCGGCGAGCTTACGGATTTGAACGAGATCGATGGCCACAAGTTCCCCCGAATGCGTTGTTAGCTACTTCAGAGCTAAGTTTACAGCTAACGAAAACATTCGCTCCAAGTTCGACAACTCGGTGGGCACCATGCAATGAATTGCTTAATCGCACGTGGCACGGCAAAAAGGAATGAAAAGGGGAGAAGTCTGATAATGCCCGCTTGCGTCGGTTAGCTAAAAGCAACGATACCATGCCTAACCGCGCTGGGCGGCGAGGATAGATTTGAAATTTTTGGAACCTAACCTCTGCTGCTTGCGTATCATTCGCAAGCTGGGGGTGAGGTATGTTCCAAAAGATGGTTCTGGTTCTGCTCGTTCTGGCTCCGTTCTGCCGCGCGGACGACAAATATTCCAAGACCGATGCCCAGAACTGGCATCTCGATCCGGCCGGTCAGGTAGAACTTCGTGTTCGTTATGGGGATGTTCACATACTACCCACTCAGAACTCGCAGATCTCGCTCACATACACGATGCACTCGAAACATTCCGACTTTATCCACAAAGTCGAGCCCCGATTCGAAGTGCAGGGTTCCAAAGCTACTCTAGCCATCAAGTCCCCGAGGAACGGATCCGTCGATGTTGACCTCAAGGTACCCGTTCAAACGGATATTTATCTTCGCTTGTCGGCCGGTGACGTAACCATCGGCCCAATAGAGGGAAACAAAGACGTGGAAACCCATGCCGGCGACATAGAGGTCGATGTGGCCCGAGCCGAGAGTTATGGGCCAGTGGATGCCTCAACTCATGCCGGAGATGTTGCCGGACCTTTTGGAAGGCCGCACGGCTGGATCGGGAAGTCGTTGAAATACCGGGGTGCGGGGCCATATCGACTTCACGCCCATACCTTTGCTGGAGACATACGATTCCACGGCCCAGACACACCCGAGGGCGTGCACGCGTCACAACGGACTGACGATTTTGAGAGCAGCCTGAAAGGTATTCTCGATCAGTATTCCACGGCCTTTAGTAGGAAGAATGCAGACCAGATCGCAAATCTGTACGCTGAGGATGCGCTGTACATGGGCTCCACTGGCAAAGTCGAGGGGCGTACTTCAATACGTGAGTCGCTCGCTAAGGAGTTTGCTGACGGCTCCGATAGGGTGTTGAGTATCAACAGCCTCAAGAGCGACCACGCGGGCGAGATGGGATACGACTACGGAACCTATAAGGCTGGCTCTCCAACCGATGCCGAGGCTGGGAAATATATGCTAGTGCTAAAAAAATTGCAGGGCAACTGGTTGATTGTCATGGCGTCGGCGACACCCAGTGCGCAGTAGCGCAGGACAGTGCGTGACCTGCGATCATGGCAAGGCTTCGGAAGCGAATTAGTCGAATGGTTGTTGAAACATCGCGATTGCAGCAACCGATCCGGCCGGGATGTGCGTAATCGCCTCTTACGCAAACTAGTCTCCCATGGCGGCAAAGTCCCAGCCACCAACCCACGATCCAGAGAACTAGTCCGCTCGGCGACAGCCAGCTACCCGACCGGTAAGATCGCGGCAAGCGAGGTCCTAGAACCGAATCCACCGATGGCGATCGATGCGGGATCGAGGCCTGATTCCGACACAGTTCGCTCCTGCAACTCCGGTGCTGTCAATTTTGCGAGTCGCTTAAACCAAGGTCGTGGTCCCACAATTTAAAGGGCTCAAATCAAGCGTTTCTGATATGCAAATTGCTAAAGATCGAGAATATTTATGAAGAACGATAGCTCCTTGCTTGGATTGCTTATTCTTATCCTTCTGTTGAGCATGACTACCGCTGCTCAACAAGGAACAGGACAGCGGAAGTCCCCGCACACGGCGCACGTGAAAGGGCGCGGCTGCCTCAAGCAGGGCAATATTTCGGGCTGCTACGTGGTAAACGACTACAATGCAGGCCGGAAATACAACGTCTTCTTCCGCGATACCAAGCCTGATCCGGATACCGGTATTTCGTTCGAAGGCATAGGCTACGGGCATCGAGACCCTCACTGCAATCAAGGACAAAAGGTCGAGGTCACCGATTGGAAGCCCTTTAAGGGAGAGTGCCCGGAAAGGTCGAAATAGGATTGCCAAGGCTGACGGTTATGTCAGTCAGGCGAGCCTAAGTCTTGCTTGGCCTATAAACCGCGTTAATGTGCTGTCGAAAACCTTCCTTCGCCAAGGCCTACTTCTTGGGACGCGACTGGGGAGGTACCAGCCCATTTGCTCGATAGTACGTGACCAGGAGGCCATAGTGTTCGGCGGAGTGCTCGGTGACGCCGATCCACGGCTCAATGGTCTTCGCGAATGAATTGTCGGGCAGACTCCTCAATGTTGCTTCTGCGTCACTCATGGATTTTTCCATCAACGATACGATCTGGGTTTTGGTTTTGTAGTCTTTGGGATCAAGCTCGTCCCAGTTGACCTTCTCGCCCTTGCCGGCCTTGGCGGCATACACATTCCCGCTTGCAATATGCACGATCACTTCGCCGAACGTCCGCATCTCCGGCTTGAGTTTGTAATCGTACCTATCGTCCGGGAAATCCTTGGCCATCTCCAAGACTTTCTGATTGATGGAAGAAAAGTGCCCACGAATGGATTGCGCGGTGCTACGAGTCTGGCTGATGGCGCAGGTTGAAAGGGCTAAGGTCGAGACCACAAGCGCTGCAACAGTCGTTTTCATACTTCCTCCGCTTCGACTCATCATTCTATCTGCACTGATATCTGCGTTTGCAAATACGTTCGCCAAATAAATTGGTTCAGCTCCATGACGCAGTCGCTTGGCTAAAACTAGGGTGTTACGGATCTGACTAGGTCGTGCGTTGTCAAGCAGGATTTGGAGCCTCTCCTGCCAACTTTGTGATCATAGTTGTGCTCGCGCATTTTTCGGAGTATAAGTCTCTCGTCAGCCTAGCTGAGATACTCGGTTCCGTCTTCCCCCGCCCGCGTCTCACTGGCTCGCCATGCCTGCACGGGGAGGTGCGCCATGGACGATTGCCACTCGTCTACTATCTCGGGTCCAGTACTTTCCTGGATTCTGTTTTCCATCCTGTCTCTGAGCCTAGTAGCTCGGGCGCAGAACGTCGGGGACTTTACGATTGCGGTTCTGCCCGACACCCAGAACTATTCGCAATATTACCCCCAGATATTCGATGCTCAGACCCAATGGATCGCCAACAATGCGGCTGCGTTGAACCTCCAACTGGTGATCGGAGTCGGGGACATCGTGAACATAGGGACCGACCCGACTCAATGGGCGAATGCAACTCACTCGGTCGGGATTCTCGATCAGGCGGGAGTGCCTTATGCCTTCGCGATAGGGAACCACGACTATGACACACTACCGCCTACGAGCCGTAGTGCAACGAACTTTAACAAGTATTTTGGCCCAGCTCGCTATGCCAACGCCTCCTATTACGGGGCAAGCAACTTTCCCCCAGGAAGCAATGAAAATTTCTACGAGACGTTCAATTGGCAAGGCAACAAGTATCTCATTCTGGTTCTCGAATTTGTCCCGCGCAAGGCGGCGCTGGCATGGGCGCAATCCGTTCTCGATGCCAACCTAGATAAAGAAGTGATCGTTGTTACTCACAGCTATCTTTATTCCGATAGCACCACGGTGGACGAATGCGATACCTCGGACATGATCGGTGATAACAATGGCGCAAGCCAGTGGGCTAGTCTCCTCGAGCAATACCCCAACCTCAGTGTTGTTTTGAGCGGACACGTCACCAACAAATTCAACGCCCGGCGCTCCGATGTTGCGGCAGCTGGCAACTTCGTCCATCAACTGTTCGCGAACTGGCAGACTTGGACCAATGGCGGTAACGGATACATGCGAATCATGCAATTCTCCCCGCAGAATAATTCGATTGCGGTGACAACTTACTCGCCTTACACGGGGCTGTTCCTGACCGATGCCGGAAATCAATTCACGCTGAAGTGGCACAATGACGGAACCCCCGGAACTGGAACGGCAGTGGTCTCGGGGCGAGTGCGCACGGCTTCGTATGGCAACAATTGCGCTGCGATCGCGGGAGCGACCATCAACATTGGGGGTGCAACGACACTTACCGACAGCACCGGTAGATATTCTTTGGCACTGCCACCAGGAACGATGTCCGCATCTGCCAATGCGGTTGGCTTTCTTCCTGCGACGCAGAATCTGAAACTCAACGATTATTTCCCGAACCAAGTAGATTTCTTCCTGACTTCTGTGCCGCCGTGTCCCCCGAACCCCACGGATCCCTCTGTGACCATCTGCACACCGGCAAATAATGCCACCGTGAGCACCCCGACCAACGTTATCGCGGGCACGAATTCATCAGTCCCGATCGTCTCCCTCTCCATTTGGCTCGATGGAAGCAAGGTCTACAACACGGCTTCATCCCTGCTGAACGCCAACTTGACCATTCCCTCCGGCACCCACTTTTTAACGGTGCAGGCAGTCAATGGCGCCAACCAGATCGCGAATCAGAAGATTACCGTGACGGTTCCGTCCGCGGTTCAGCCTCCATGCACCCCAGGCAACATCGACCTTACGGTCACGATCTGTTCTCCGGGACCGAACTCTGTTGTCACTTCGCCTGTAAATATTGTTGCCGGAACCACCGATAACAGTGCCTCGGTCGTGAACATGTTTGTCTGGATCGACGGCACCAAACAGTGGACTGGCGTCGGTAACACCTTAAATCTATCTCTCCCCATGTCCCTGGGGATGCGCCGGCTCACCGTGCAAGCAAAAGACTCATTGGGACGGTATTTTCAATCGACAGAATACATAACTGTGCACTGACCTTAGCGCTTGAAAGATCCGTAGACAGCTCGCTGTTCGGTTTCGATTTTCGATGCCAGTGCCCCCCGAAACGCTACCTGGCACAAGCTTGCGCTTTCGGTTCGCTTGCCAACCAGTGTGCAGGTGTTGATGGGGAAGCGATGGTTTTTTCTTTACGGCGGTGCTTCCCAGATAGTAGTCTGCATGACGAATTTTCCTACCTCGCTGCGGGGAATGTTTCATGAGACGCATTTCTTTGTTTGCTATCCTGCTGTGCTTGCTGAGCGTGACTGTAGCTCACGCCGAAGACCTGTTCGACATAAAACCTATGGCCGATGGAGTCTATGCGGCCATCGCGAAACCTGCTTACAAGGTCAATTGCAACGCGGCCATTATCCTTCTGGGTGATTCGGTTCTGGTTGTCGACACTCACTCAAAACCTTCAGCTGCCCGAGCCCTTATCGAGCAAATCAAGAAGCTAACCGACAAACCTGTACACTATGTCGTCAACACCCATTTTCATTGGGATCACTATCAAGGTAACCAGGCCTATCCGAGTTCGTGGCCAGCAGGGGTCGAAATTATTTCTTCCCAGGCTACGCGTGAAAATATCGAGCACCGCGGCATCCCTCGGGTGAAATACGAAATCGCTACCATGCCCAGGGAAATCGAGAAACTGAAATCAGACCTCGCTGCCGCCACGGACCCTAAAGAGAAAGAGCTCCTCGAAAGCAGTCTTCAGCAAGCCGAATCCTACTTGACCGAGCTGCGGAGCATGCAGTTTACCCTTCCAACCTTGACTTTCGATCGCAGCTTTATCATTTATCGTCCATCGCGCACAGTTCAGATCCTTTGGCTTGGCAATGCCCACACCAATGGCGATGTCTGGGTTTATTTGCCGAAGGAGAAAATTCTCATTTGCGGAGATGCCCTTCACGGCTGGACGCCCTTCATGGGCGACAGCTATCCCTTCGATTGGATTCAGACCCTCGATACGGCAGAGAAGCTTGATTTTGACCAGGCGCTCGGGGGACATGGCGATGTTTTGCATGGAAAGGAAAAATTTGAGCTGTGGAAGGCTTACTTCAGAGATTTGTTGAATGAGACGGCGAGAATATATGGCGAGGGGGCAAGCCTCGAAGAAGCGCAGAAGCAAGTCTCAACAATTCTGATCGCTCGATACGCGTCAAAGTTTGATCCTAATTTCCCGCGCAGTGTCGGCGCCAATGTCAGCAAGGCATACCAAGTGATTTCCCAGGCGCGCTAAATCACCTTTGACTTGGAAGGAAAGCTCCTTTTGCCTGGAACCGCACCAAGATCGAGTCGGTGGATCAACGCCTCAATCTGAGGGCCAAGGCGCGAACATTTGTCTTTCGTCCGTGTGGTGGTAGCAAGGTGGGAACCAATTCTTAGAAGGGGGAGAGCAAACCGGACAGGATAAAAGAGCGAGGCTCGCCAGATCCTCGCGGCAGATCAGGCGCTATAACTCACTGATCCTGCCGAGCAGGCTATACTTCGGTGCGAAGGGCTCGAGCTCTTGGTTGTGATCGCCAGTGAGCGAGCCCTGAGGAGAACATCACGTCTATGCAGCGCCGAGATTTTCTCAAAAGCACAGTCGCGGTCGCCCTGGCCGGGCAACTTGCACCGGGGAAGGCCGAAGGGAAAGTTCCCGCACATCTTTGGGGCAATAATGATTTCGGCTCAGGCCCTCAGGTGGAGGATCGTTTGAATCAGGGGCCCTTCCCTCAATATCCGCCCGATGCCGTCATCCCCTCCGATGACGTGGTAATGACGACCACCAGCGCGGATGAAGTCGTGCCAAATTATGGAAAGGGACTAGTCACCTACGTGACCGCGGACAGCGGCACGGACGAAATTAAATCGGGGAATATTCCTCAGGCAATCGAAGAGCTGGTTAAATTTCCTCTCGGCCAACAGCTCTATATTCGCCCCACCTGGAGGGAAGTACAGCCGCGTCCTGGTAATATTCGGCTTCCCGACTACCTGAAGTTAGTCTTTGATCTAGCAAAAGGGAATAACAAACGGGTCGGACTGCGGATCCAGATGTGCGCTCCAGACTACACTCATGAGCCGGCATTGCCTGATTTTGTTCTGGAAAAGGTCCCGAAGGTCGACCTGGTGCTTAACGACCAAGAAAGTAAGGCCGCGGCCCAAAGATATCTGACCAACCCACACTCCCGTTACCAGCCACGATACGATCATCCGGTTTTTCAGCAGGCGTTCAAAGAGTTGGTTGGGGCGCTGGCTGCGGAATTCGATGGCAACGCGCAGATCGAGTTCATTGACACCTTCATGTATGGATTTTGGGGGGAGGGGCACACTTGGCCGTTTGCCAACAATCCGTTCCCCGATTACATAACTGCGGAGCGTACTTGGGTTGACATGCTTGAAGTGCAACTCAAGAATTTCAAGAAGACTCCCCTGCTGACCAATACCCAACCGGACTTCAGCCGTGTCGGCAACTCGGAATTGGTCGATCGCACAGTGCGCAGCAATAATTGGATTCGCAGCGACACCATTTTTATTGAGAACGAACAGATTGAGGCGCTCAGCAATCGTCCACCCTGGGTCGGCGCGTTGCTAGAGCAAGGGTTGCCCGGCAAGCTCCCGGATCCGGGGTCGGCATACGAAGGCATATCGCCTGCGGAGAACATGATTGCGCATGTGATGGACATTGGCGCGAACTACTGGTCGCTCTGGAACTTTCATCAGATCAGCGCAAGAAATCTAGAGGCTTACTACCAGGCTTATCCAGCAGCGTTCGATCGCATCAATCGAAAGATTGGCTATCGGGTAAGACCGTCGTTCATCTGGAGCTATAAGGATGCCGGCTACCTCGGGTTGATCGTGGGTTTTGCCAACGATGGAATCGCAGGAGTGCCAGGCGTATTACGAGTGACCATCGAAAGCGCTGATGGAAAAGTACTCAATAGCGGCTGCCTGGACGCCGGATATCCCTTGCCCGGCAAGATTCGGCAAGCCCAATTCGTTCTACCAGAGGTCCCGGAGTGGAAGGGATTGAAGCTCAAAGCAGAACTTGAGGTCAAAGGGATGCGCTATCCAGTGCGATGGGCTTGTCACCAGAAGCTGAACAACGATGGTTCACTCACTCTGCGCCCAAACGTCCGCACCCAGGGCTGATCATCGGATTTGTTTCCCCTAAGGCATTGCAGGGGAAGCGCCAGGTAGGCAAAAAGGACGGGCATTGGAAGCCCGTCCGATTTTTACACCAGGGAACTAAACTGACAAAAGGCGGTCAAAGAAAGTGCGGTAGCGTTGGAAGGCTACCCGCAGGTCCTCGGTCGAGACTTGATCTCCCCTGTCCCATTGCTTCTCCAAATTGGAGCGTTCGTCGGCGAACACTTCCGCCAAGCGCTTCATCGCCGATGCAACTAGGCCGTCAGCTTGCTCTACTGCTTTTCGAGGCTCATCGACAAAGTTTGTCTGAATTTCTTTCCACCGAGTACGCAAGCTTTCCAGTTCATTGTTAGGAAATAACGGAGTTGTCCCGTGATCCTGGGCCGTCCCGGATGCGGGACTGACCCGTGCGGAGGCCACTGGCTTCGGGCCCGCTGGTTCGACAGGTTGACCACCTTGCGCGAGATCCGCAGTTGTCAGTTCGTCTGAGCGGTCAAAGTCCTTTTTTAACGGAGTTGCCATGTCATGCCTCCCTTCTGACACGTTCGGGTTGTTTTTCTTCGAGTAGCTCAGAGAACAACGCTCGATAATGCACCATAGCCTGTCGCAGGTCCTCGGTGCTGGCCTGTCCGAGACTGCGGCGGTGCGCGATTTCATGCGCAGCCCGATAGTTTTCGACAACGGTTGGGTGATCGACAGAAATGTCCGCAGCCTGCTGAGTAAAGTCCGTGGTTGGATAGCCACGGACCTGCATTACTTCAAGAATGAGCTCGTCTGCGCGGGCCACCGCACTCGAGGGGTCATCCACGAATTCGGCTTGCACGTTGCTCCAGCGGCTGCTGAAGCGGGCTTGATCTTCCTCTGAGAGCGACCGGATGTGCAAGGCCTTCCTGTGCTTCTGGCGAAACGCAAGCAGTTGCTCGCCTTTTTGGACGTTTCCTTCTTTCTGTACGACCCGATCGTATTCGGGCCCGAATTGCTCGCGTAAATTTTGACTTCGCCGCTTTCTCGCAACTACATATATGAGGGCAGCGACGACTACGGCTGCGATCACGACCAGCAGAACCACAATCTGGGCTGAATTCATTCGCCTCCTCCTCTTGAACGCAGCCTTTGGGATTCGGCAGAGGACAATGGTGTTGCAAAGTGAAAAAAGGGTAGACGGTATGAGGTGACGAGAGTTGCTCGAATCGAGAGTAGCAGCTAGATCATGGAATGACTTAATAGGCCGGGATGGAAATAGGGTGATTCTTTAAGGTCGGAATCGCAGTTCGCTGTCGCTTGTCGGGACAAGAATGCGCGCATTCGCAGCCTGGCTGAGACAACAATTTCAGACGATTGCTCGCTCGCCGGACGAAGGCGAGTTGAATCGTTGGTCCGTGATTTACCGTTTGTACAGGGGTATTCCTGCGGGTATGCTACGGATGCCAGTTAGCAGATTTTTCTTAAGCTCGGTTGTCAGATAGACCTGCGATAGAGGACTGCTCTTTGCTCAGCTACTCAAGAGGTCCGGACTACCCGCTGCTGAAAAGCACGATCGGCGAAGAGCTGCGCACGACGGCAGCCCGTGTGGGCGAGTCGCTCGCGGTCGTGTCCTGTCATCAATCCCGCCGCTTAACCTGGGCTCAACTCGACCAAATGGCCGACCGTGTCGCATGCGGTTTGTGGTCGCTCGGGGTTCGCAAGGCCGACCGCATTGGGCTGTGGTCATCGAATTGTATTGAATGGGTGATGCTGCAGATGGGCTGTGCCCGCGCAGGAGCGATCCTCGTCAACATCAATCCCGCCTACCGTTCTCACGAACTCAGCTTCACCCTCCGCAAGTCGCGCATGAAAGCAATCTTTCTTTGGCGCGCTGATGCCCGCGCCGACTACGCGGCGCTCTTAAAGGAAGCAATCGGCGGACAGTCCCTCGAACTCAAACACATCATCTATTTCGATTCCCCGCTCTGGGAAGAGTTGCTAGATGCTCGGGGTGAAATTCCTTCCGATCTTCAAGCGCAGGATGTTACCAACATTCAATACACATCGGGGACCACTGGACTTCCGAAAGGTGTCATGCTGACACACCATAATCAGGTCAACAACGGCCGGTTGCTGGCGCAAGGCATGCGGTACACCGAAACAGACCGCATCTGCATTGCCGTCCCGCTCTACCATTGCTTTGGTTGCGTTATCGGTAACATGGCCGCCCTGACCAGCGGTGCCGCCATGGTTCTTCCGAACTGGTGCTTCGACCCACGCGCTACGCTAGACGCCGTGCAGACTCTAAAATGCACTAGCCTTTACGGCGTACCGGCCATGTTCATCGCGGAATTAGGATTACCCGACTTCTCCAACTTTGACCTTAGCTCCCTGCGCACGGGGATGATGGCGGGCGCGCCATGTCCCGTCGAGATCATGAAGCGCGTGAGTACAGAAATGCACTGCCCGCAGCTCACGATCGGCTACGGACAGACCGAAAGCTCGCCCGTTGTTACCATGTCGGAGTTGGACGACCCCCTAGAACTGCGCGTCTGCACCATCGGCAAGGCACTGCCCTCTACGGAAATGAAAATCTCGTCCCTGATGGATGGGACGACCTTGCCACTCGGGGAACAAGGCGAAGTCTGCACCCGCGGCTATATGGTCATGAAGGGCTATGACGATGAACCCGAAGCTACGGTCCGAGCAATCGATAGCGAAGGCTGGCTGCATACTGGTGACGTCGGTCTCATGCGCCCTGACGGCTATATTCATCTGACGGGCCGAGCCAAGGACATGATCATTCGCGGCGGGGAAAACATCTATCCGCGCGAGATTGAAGAATTCTTGTACACGCATCCCAAAGTCGCAGAAGTGCAAGTCGTCGGCCTACCCGACAAACGCCTGGGGGAAGTCGTTCTCGCCTGGATTCGCCTCCGCCCCGCTGTTGCCGCGACCGACACCGAGATTCGTGAGTTCTGTCGGGGGAAGATCGCCCATTTCAAAATCCCGGAACACATCCGGTTCGTCGACGCTTTCCCCACCACCGTCACCGGGAAAGTCCAGAAGTTCAGGATTCGCGAACAGGAAATCCAAGAGCGTGGTCTCGAATCGGTAGCCAAAACAACCACCGCTTGACCGATAGAGCTGCGGAAGAATTCTTTAGCTCGGGAATTTCTTGATCACTTTAGCCAGGTCACGAGCAGGCCCACGCTGGCGGCAAAGATGGCTACCGTGGTGACCCAACCAAGGACGTTTAGACGCCGGCTATTGACCCACGGCCCCATGATCTTGCGGTTCATGGTGATCAACATAACCAACAACATCAGGATTGGGGTGGAGAGACCTTGGACGATGGACGACCACACGAGCGCCTTCATCGGATTCAATCCAAGGAAGTTCAGGCACATTGCCACCGCAGTGCAGACGGCTATGGTGCCGCTAAACCCCTTGACCTGAGAAGGCGAGTGATGGAGTCCGTGTTTCCAACCTAAGGCTTGGCACAGATCATAGGCGGCACCGGTAACCATGATGGGCACAGCGATAAAGCCCACGCTGACCACGCCAATCGTAAAGAGAACACCCGCCAGCTTTCCAGCAATTGGCACCAGTGCCTGAGCCGCTTGCGCGGCAGTGCTGATGTCATTCTTCCCGGCTTGGAACAGAGTGGCTGCGGTCGAGAGCATGACAAAATATGTGATCAAGTTCGCGAATACCATCCCTCCCGCGATATCCTTTGCAGAGTGCCGGAGTTCCTCGTGGGATGTACCCATGCGGTCCGTCAGCCGCCGTCTTCCGAGCGTAATATCCTCTTCCACTTCCTGGTTGGATTGCCAGCTGTATAAATAAGCAGACAATGTGGTCCCAATAATTGCGACCAACATCGAGAGAGAGTGCGTATCAAAGTGAAGTCTCGGTATGAATGTGCCCCTGAGAACTGTGGCGATGTCCGGCTTCGCCAGAATCGCCGCACCCACATAAGCCAGTAGTACGAGTGCAAGCCAGCGGAAAATGTAGCGGATGAGCGTGTACGAACCCCAAATCTGGAGCGCCGCGGTGGTGACGCTTACGACTATAACAATCAACCAGATGGGGACCGGAGCAACGATGTTGACCGCAGCGGCCATTCCTCCAATGTCTGCGCCAGCTTCAATGACGTTGCCGACCAGAGCAAAAATCAGGACCGGAAACAACACCCACCGGGAATAACGCCTCTTCATGACCGCGAAAAGTCCCTCGCCTGTCACTTGACCCAGCTTTGAGCAGAGGTAAACCACGGCGAACATCATTGGGAATAGGACGGGTACCGTCCAGAGGAATGATGGACCGAAAGAGGCCCCTACGGCAGCATAGGTGCCAATGGCTGCGGGGTCATCATCGGCGGCTCCTGTGATCAGCCCCAATCCAACGGAGCGGAATCTACCTTGCGGGGCAGGCTTGTTCAGGCCATTGCGCAGGCGGTATTCGAGTTCGGGGTCATGCTGACGGCGGTCAACAGCGGGGTCGGCAGCGCCGACGTTGACGAGTGGTAGGCGCGACAGAATTTTTTCCATTAGATCAAGACGTTAGAGGCAGAGCAGCAGGCTGGAGTTGGTTCAAATGGAAAATCCTTCCGAACCGCAGGACTTCCGACATGACAAGAAGTCTTGCCTTGCTGGCCGCAGCGGAACCCAGAAATCGTGCAGCTTCTTGCGACCTAAGGCTTCATGCAAGGGGTGCATACAGCTAGGGAGACGTGATCATGGCAACTGAAACCCTCGGATGTAGGCGGCGAACCAATGGAGTCACCCGTATGCTGCGGTTTAGCCGGTCGGGTTTCCGGCTAATATCGAGAGCAACGATGATCAGCTACATAGACGATTATGTCGAGTACTGTCGTCAAACCGCTCTCGATCTTCGCGACCCTCATGATCTTGCGCTGCGTGGTCGCGATAAGCACAAGATCACCCGAATCGTGCACGAAGAAATTGTGCGTACGGTGAAGCTTGGCCCGAGAGATGACCTGGTTGACATCGGTTGCGGAGACGGCACGCTGCTCCGCATGGCCCATGCCATGGGAGTGAATAATGCGATTGGATTGCATGCGACAGAGGAAGAGGCGGCGCTTGTGCGCAGTATGGGGCTCGACGCCCGGCAAGGATTGAGTCGGCAGTTGCCGCTCGAAGATTCTTGCGCCTCAGTTGTTGTTTGCAACAACGTGCTTCTGATCGTCCCAAGAGAACAGATCCTGCCAAGCCTGCGGGAGATCTATCGAATCGCAAGACCGGGAGCCAGGGTCTATTTAGGCGAAATTCCGTTTGTGGCAGGGCCTCTGCCGGAACCGCGTTTCGATACTGCCCGCGAGACCCTCTCTCACCTCTACCGGAGCCGTGGGGTGCGAACATGCTTGGGAATGGCTCGCAGAATGGTTTATTGGAAGATGAGTGGCAAGCCGATCGTGATTCGTAGCGGAACGCGCGTCGCGTTTTACGCTGGTGCTGAAGAATTCATCGCCATGGCAACGTCCACGGGGCTCCAGTTCGTGCGTTATTGGCCTCACGAGCATTGGGCAGGACGCAACAACTATCTGTTTTCGAAGCCGGCGCACGAAGGTCCGCAATCCTAAGCGGCCTATTGTCCCTTCATTGGATTGCTCTTCGAGTCGCTGCCCATTCCGATTCGAGACTAACCGTACTCTCTGCGCGTATTGACACAACCCTCAAGTATGGGCGTCATAACTAAACCAAGAGTCAAGGTGCAGATTCGTAGAACCGGAAGCTGGACGAAAAAATGGCGATCGATGCGCAGGTGGAGGTAAAATGCGGAGCCTGAGGTCAAACGCCCATGACACCAGATCCATCGGGTCCGGAATCGTCAAAAGCGAAGGACCTCGTCGTGTTCGACATTGTGCGGCAGTCGAAGTGCGCAGAATGTGGGAAAGAGCTATTGGGTGGCGATTTTCTGTTTATGGAGTCTGCACGACCGCTCTGCCTCACGTGTGCCGATCTCGACCATTTGGTTTACCTGCCCAGAGGAGATACCGCTCTAACCAGACGTGCCCGGAAGCACAGCGCGCTCTCTGCCGTGGTGGTTCGCTTTAGCAGGGCTCGCAAGCGATACGAACGCCAGGGAGTGCTGGTTGAAGAATCGGCGCTCGAACAGGCCGAGGCAGAATGCTCGGCCGATGCTGAACAGCGCAGTGTCCGGCGCGAACGCGCCGAGATTTATCGCGATAAACAGGATCAGGTCCTCGCCGTGCGAATGGCGGAATCGATTCGCCAGATGTTTCCGGGTTGCCCGCCGCAGGAGTCGCGGGCCATCGCGGCGCATACTTCGGTCCGTGGCAGCGGCCGAGTGGGTCGGACTGCCTCCGGACGAGCACTAGGGGAAGAAGCATTGCGAGCAGCGGTGGTGGCATCTATACGCCACAGACATACCAAATATGATCGACTTCTTATGCGGGGATTTGACCGCCGCGATGCCCGCGACGCAGTTCGCGACGAGATTGATCGCGTGCTTGAACGCTGGCGTCGGAGCCCTGATTAGCGCTGGCACTTTGGTCGGTGATTGGCGATGAGTCCTCATGTGCAAGGGTATGGGAGTATCGGCTTTCACCTCCTTTTTAAGTGAGTACCTCGAGTCGGATTGGTTCAGGTCTAGCTCAAGGTGGCGCATCAGGGGTTTAACCAGATCCGGACGTCGCGCATCCAAGATAAGTCTGATTGCACGGTGTTGGTATTGAATGCCGCGTGAAGAGCACGGTATAACCCAAATAACTTCAACAGCCCTGGTCTGCGGGCCGGGTTCTGTCAGCCTCGACTCTGCGAGCAGGCTTCCAGCTCCGTTTCAACGGCGCGACCGGTGCCAGTGCTTGCGAGAGGATGCTTTCGTGGGTACTTTCGATGAAATCCATGAGCCCAGGGAAGACTGAAAAGCCGTAGGGAGGAAGCCCGATGATGAAAGCGGATGCAACGACTCTCTCAGATTCATCCGAATGCTGGCCAGTTCTGCGGTTGGCGGATTGGCGCGACACCTATGCCACGCTTCACATGTGGACGCAGATTATAGGCAAGATACGGCTCGAGCTGGCACCCAGGGTCAACCACTGGTGGAACGTCCCGCTGTATGTGAGCCCTCATGGCTTGACCACGTCGCTCATCCCGTACGGGAATCGTCACTTCGACATGGAGTTCGATTTTTTCGCGGACCAACTCATCATTCGCACCTCGGATCCGAGGTCTGCAACGGTGGCACTTGCGCCGCGTTCGGTCGCTGATTTCTACCAAGCGGTGATGGCTGAGTTGCGATCGCTGGGATTGGAAGTAAAGATCTGGAAAATGCCGGTAGAGGTGGCCGATGCAATCCCCTTCGATCAGGACACCGTGCATAGCGCCTACGACGCCGAGGCAGTACGACGGTTGTGGCGCATTTTGTTGTCCGTGGATGCCGTATTCAATGTTTTTCGTGCTCGATTTCTCGGCAAATCCAGTCCCGTGCATTTCTTCTGGGGAAGCTTTGATCTGGCCGTCACACGTTTTTCAGGGCGGCGCGCCCCAGAACGCAGTGACCCCGATCCCGTGTTGCGCAAGATCATGCAAGAAGCGTATTCCCATGAGGTGATCAGCGCAGGTTGGTGGCCCGGGGCGGGAGAAATTCAAGACGCGGCCTTCTATTGTTATGCCGCGCCGCCGCCATCCGGATTCGGGCAACAGCCGGTCGGTCCATCCCAAGCCTTTTACCACTCGGGGCTGGGTGAGTATCTGTTGATGTACGACGACGTGCGGCGAGCCAAATCCCCCAGCAAGGCATTGATGGAATTCTTGCAGAGTACCTATGAGGCGGGGGCGACGACCGGGAATTGGGATCGTCTAGAGCTGGAGGCGGCGTAAAGGGCAGAAATCAGAAATCTGAGACCGAGTCCCAGCAGGATCCGGCTCAACCTGGTCTCTCCCAAAAAGCTGAAACGGGCTAGACCTTTTCTTGTTCAGTGTTCCAGTACAGGCGTATAGTTCTCGTGTCTGAGTCAAAGGCGCGGTAGTTTCCTCGCCTTCCCACCTGTAGCACAGGATCCCATTCAGGAGGTAAAGTCATGGGGATCTCTCCAAGTAAGAATCCGGTTACAAACTCGGCTCATCGAGCCGACACTTCCGTGTGGAGCGCCTCCAGAGGCACACCCGTGCCGCTAGGTGTCACACCCACGAAGACAACCTACAACTTTTCCCTTTATTCGAAATATGCGACCCATGTAACCCTGCATCTCTATTCTGCCGGCGAGATCGAGGAGCCGATGCTGAGCTTCTCCTTCGATCAACTCAAGAACAAAACCGGGCGAGTGTGGCACGCCGGTATCCCAACGAATATTGTTGAGAAAGCGGCCTATTACGCTTATACATGCGATGGTCCGCCTCCTGACGGTGACTATCGCCGGCATGCCTTTAAGGCCGCCAAACTTCTTCTAGACCCTTATGCCAAAGGTGTCTATTTCCCGGAAAGCTACAAGCGGACAGCAGCGTTAGGCTCGGGGAGCGACCTAGGCGAGGCGTTGCTGGGCGTTCTTCCGCAAGCACCAGAATTCGATTGGGGAAATGACGCGCCCCCCTTGAATGATGACCTCATCCTCTATGAAATGCATGTGCGGGGATTTACTCGAAATCCCAATTCCGGTATCGCGGGGAAAAGCCGCGGAACTTTTTCCGGTGTTATCGAGAAAATTCCTCATCTTCAGAAGCTTGGCATCACCGCCGTAGAACTCCTTCCCGTCTTTGAGTTTGATGAAAGCGAGCCAAACTATTGGGGATATCAGCCGATCCAGTTCTTCTCACCGCATCACAGCTACGCAGCTGAGGATGGTAGGCAGGTTCGCGAATTCAAGCAGATGGTGAAGGCGCTTCATGCTGCCGGGATTGAGGTCATTCTGGACGTCGTCTACAACCACACCGGGGAAGGCAACGAATTCGGTCCGACCTTCAGTTTGAAAGGAATCGACAATAGCACGTACTACATGGACTCGCTCGACCCCCATCATCCCTACGCCGACCATACCGGTACCGGCAATACCCTGTATTGTGCCGGCGCAGCCGTTCGACAGCTGATCGTTGCGAGCTTGCGCTATTGGGCGAGAGAAATGCACGTTGATGGCTTTCGCTTCGATCTGGCAACTGTCTTCACCTTGAATCAAGATGGATCTGTCAATTTGAACGATCCTGCCATTTTTGGCGACATCGCGATGGATCCGGATCTGTCCGGGGTTCGACTCATAGCCGAGCCATGGGGTGCCGACTACGTCTATGAGCTAGGAAGGGCGTTTCCGGGATCAAATTGGCGGCAGTGGAATGACCGGTTTCGCACCACAATTCGGCGTTTTGTAAAGGGCGACAACGGCTGCGTTGCCGACGCTATCAATCGTGTATACGGAAGCCGGGATGACTTGTTCCCGGACAGCCTGCCGGACAGCTGTCGTCCATTCCAGAGTCTCAACTACGTCACATCGCACGACGGTCTTACCTTGTATGACCAGGTCTCTTACACGCGCGACTCGCAGCAGAGCTGGAACTGCGGAGGTCCAGATGGCGAAATCGGTGTGTCTCCCGAGGTCATGCAAGCAAGAAAGCAGCAGGTCAAGAATTTCTGCAGTCTCTTGCTTTTGGCGAATGGCACTCCGATGTTCCGCATGGGGGATGAGTTTCTGCAGACCCAGAACGGCCAGGACAATCCCTATAACGTAGACGACGAGACCACCTGGCTCAACTGGGACCGCCTCGTCTCCAACCCAGACGTGTTTCGCTTCTTCCAGAAGATGATCGCATTCCGCAAGAGCCATCCCTCGATTGCCTCGCCTGAATTTTGGCGAGAAAACGTGAATTGGTATGGCGTCGGTCACGGTGGAAACACGGCGATTGACTATTCCGATACCTCGCATACGTTTGCATACTGTTTGCACGGGGTATCGCGGGACTCTCCCGACATCTACGTCATAATCAACATGTACTGGGAGCCAGTGGAGTTCACGATCTGTGAAGGGGCACCCGATCAGTGGCGGCAGGTGGTTGACACTGGCAAGCCGAGCCCCGATGATTTCGCCGACGAGCAAACCGCACCCCCGCTGAACAACCTTTTCTATACCGTCAAACCTCGGTCGATCGTGGTTTTGACCAAAACCACGGCGGAATAGAGTCCGCCAAGGTGTGGGCATGGCGGCTTCCCCAAAAGGGCCGCCTTGGTTTTTGGCGGAAGAGTGTCTTGCATGGTCAATTAGCATCAAGTGGATCTGATCGAGGAAGATCGCATGCTTCGTGTCAGGCAGAGATCTGAAGTTCTTCGAGCTGGGACGAGGCCGATCCATTGGCTGCCAGGTTTCCACTTCAGGAAATCACGGCGAGAGGCTAATTTTCCGTGAAAGAGTATTCCGGATGCGATATAAATTCATGGTCGGTTGTTGACGCTGCCACCATCAAGCAGGAATCCTCAGGGGTGAGAGGTGGTGAAAGAGGGAACATCCGATGCGACCTTCAAGTCGCTCCCCCACGCAGCCCGCTGCCAAGCAGCGGGCTTCTAAAACTTCATAGCGACGTTGAATAGATTCGCGGAAGTGATCGGCGACGGGTAAAAAGTGTAGTCCAGCCAACCTGCAAGATCTGGCGACCGTAGATCCGCATCGAGGCCAACAGGATTCCCTTTCCCGGCCGCGAGAGACGGCCGGAAAAGGGAGATGAGACCCTGGTCGCAAACCCAAATATTCACGATTTGCAGGGTACGTTGTTAGTCATCCAGTTCGCAGTTGGCGACTTGGAGCTGAGCGGCGAGGCTGCCCGCATCGGCCCCGATGGTCTTGGAGCCTTGGATCAGACGGGTGTCGCCGAGCAGAGTAATTTCCGGCTTGCTGTATTCCATTGCTGTTACCTCCTTTCTTCACGAAATGAACCACTGCGCTAGCAGCAGCGGCCAAAATTTTCTGTAACGTTCGGCAGGGAACCAATTCCTCTGCCGCCGATCGCTGGTTTAGTTGGGAGATCGAGTGCGATCAGACAGCGCTTTGCGACATCTTGCAGCCACAATTCAAGAGCGAGAGCCTTCAAGAGGCGCAGGAAGTTGCAGGGAATTTGACCTGCTTTCATCCCCAACAGAGCGTGATGCATGGAGTCCCGATCGACATAGCCCAGGCGCGCTAGCAACGGGTTCTCGAGCAGTTCCTCAATCTCGTTCCAATGCTTGGACAAGGCCAGCGTGTAGCAGCGGCCCGCGCTCGTCTTTGTTGTGCGAGTTACGATTTCAGGGGGCAGCAGATCGGCGAGAGCTCTTTTCATCAACGACCGACGTTGTCCAGGGCGAAGCAGCTGTTCGACCGGAACGGTTGTGAGAAACTCAACCACGTCTTGATCGAGGAACGGATATCTCTGCTCGAGCACCGAGGGTGGCCTATGAGTCAATTGCCTAGATAGAGTGCAAACGGTTTGCACGGTGTCCCTTTCCCGAGGGCGCTCCAGCCAGCCGCCCTCCATTGCTTCGATCTGACGAGCCGACATACGGTATTTCTTTGCAAAGCTGCGTTTAATCCAGGGTTCCAGTCGCCCTCGGCTTACCGTCCGCGCCTCAATCGAGGAAGGAAGGAACTTAACCAGCGTCTGAACTAGCACTTGAACCCAAGGCTGCCGCATGCACAAGCTCCAGGCCAAGAGAAGCTGAATGAATTCGCGGTAGCGAAACTGGGCCAGCAAGTCTGCCAGCTGGACTCGCGGATCGAAGGTCTGGCCATTCACCTCATCCCCGCCCAGTCCGCACAGCATCACCCGATAGTCGTTTGCTTGCGTGATCTCGGAAATTGCCCGCTTAATCTCCGCCCTACAGTCAAAGCCAGGGATAGCCTTGAAGGTCGAGACTTCAAACGGTAGCGAATCGCCGTCGCCGTGCAAGTCAACGCTGAAACCCGTGCGTCTTCTCTTTTCTTCTACTTTGCTGAAGTGGAAGTGATCGTCTTCACCGGGCTCGTTGGAGTCGTAATAAGAAAAGGTATCGAGTCGTGGAACGTCTGCTGCGCCGATCGCGATCAATTGATCGGCGACGCAGACTATCGATGAAGAGTCCAATCCACCGCTCAATTCCGCCAATGCGGGAGAGTCCGTGCGCAGGCGTCGGCGAACGGCCTGCCGCAATAAATGAAGAAAATGTTCTTCATAGTCGCGATCGGACCGGTGAGTAGTCGCTTGGCGCCCAACCGGCGTCCAGTAGCAACACGTTGTGATTTGCCTGTTGCGGATGCGGACAAAACTTGCCGGAGCAACGGAGAGGACCTCACGATAGGGTGTCAGATGAGCATCTGGGTGAAATGCAAGGTATCCGGCGAAGTATTCATGGCACAGCGTGAAGCGATCGCCACACAAGGCGAGAGGCGCCAAATGACTGCACCACAAAATTCGCCTGCCATCGAAATAGTAGAAGAGTGGTTTTACTCCCATGTAGTCTCGAGCAAGGACCAGCTGCTGTTCTTGCGGGTTCCAGATCGCCAGGGCCCAATCGCCTCGCAGTAATGGAAAACAGCGGGTTCCCATGTGGTCATAAGCGGCGGCTACGATGGCAACGTCCGTTCTGATCGAACCGGGCGAAACCTCCAAAAGCCGCGAAAACTCACCGCCATTGTCCAGCCGGCCGTCCCATGTGAAGACCAGTCCGTTCCCCGACAGGTAGGGTTGAATTTCCTGACGCGATTCGGAGGTGGTATGAAAGGGACGAAAGAGCATCCCCATCGACCTCTCAACGTGCTTGTTTTCTCCATCGGGTCCGTACTCCGCGGTCAGCCTACTGAAGCTCTCGAGCAGCGGAGACTGAATCGGAGTTTGGTCGAAGTTCCACACACCTGCCTGAACACTCATTTTTGATCTCCTAACAACGCTCCCACACCGAGTAGATCTTCTGGACGTCATTGCGCTCGTTGATTGCTTTTCCATTCACTTCCGTCCATGCGTGCGCTTTGAAGGGAACATTTTGCGCACCCACGGCCATATGAGCTGGCACGCCATAGCGGCGTAACAACGTGGTGGTAACCATGGAACGTTGTAAGCACCGTACCTGCTTTGGGTACCAAATTGAGGCGAGGTTAACCGCTTGGCAGACCCCTGCGATGACCTCCTCGGGATAGGTCCGTTCGGCGGTGATACCCCGCCGAAGAAATCGATGTGCCTTCGAAAAATTACGCCCAATGCCCAATAGATCGAAGGCAAACAATCCAAGCAGCGAGAAGAAGAAGAGCGTTGACAACCTAGGTGGCGGGTCATTCACCGCCGGGTTTTTGGTGGTCACGGTTCCTCCGGTCGTTTTGCGGCTTGAATGAGTCGGTATTTGTTGAGTAAGGTTAGGAAATCGTGAACGTCACACTGCGCGCGGTCTTTACTTACCGAATATTGATCGCTGACGTGTGTCGCGATTCTCGTTTCACTCCAACCCTGTCCCACGCACTGCAAGATCAAGTCACCCATCGCATTCAGGTGAAAGATTCGGTTTCCGGCGATGTCCAGAACAGTTCCTCCGTCGGGGCCGGAGGTTGTGCGTATTCCGTCTGCCAACTGTTGCACGGGGGACTCTCCGTCTTGGTGTCTGATCGCCATGGGCTTAAGGCGCACTATCTCACTCCGTGAGAACGGAAGCGAGAAATAGCGGAATCTGTTCGTTGGAAAAAAGCGCTGCTATAAAACGGTGATGGTCATCAGTCAGATACGTTGAGCTCGATTTAGGTGGGGATGGAATTGAGCGTTCGCGTTTCTGTCGGAGAATAGCTCGGAATAGGCATCGCAGCCCGGACTTAAGGTTCCCGGACTCTCGTCGGCAACAATGCTTCCATCCGCTACAACCAAGATTCGAGGAAACGTAGATATGGTTGAGTGCCGATGAGAGATGACAATCAGCGTGGAGCCAGGGAGATCCCGCCTGATGTTGCGAAGCATCACACCTTCAGACAGCGGGTCAAGGCAAGAAGTGGCTTCGTCGAGGATTAAGATTCGTGGGGCATGGAGTAACGCCCTGGCAATGGCTAGCCTTTGGCGCTGTCCTCCTGATAGTTGGCAACCTCCGGGCCCAATTTCATGGCGCAATTCGCCGTCCAGGCTTGCCACAAGAGCCGTAAGCCCGACCGATTCGAGAACCCGCCGCAGTTCGTCTTCCGAAGCTCCAGGTTTCACGAAACGCAGGTTCGCAGCCAGACTACCCCCAAATAGGATCGGATCGCGCGGCATATAACAGACTGAACGTCGAAGGCTAGCAAGTTGAATTCCGCGGACATCTTTTCCGCCTATGCAAATCGACCCTGCAGTCCCGTCGTACATCCTGACCATGAGTTTTGCCAGGGTGCTTTTTCCCGATCCGTTCTGTCCCACCACCGCTACTTGTTCCCCCGCAAGAATGCGAAGAGAGCGGATATTCAACTGGCCTTTCTGATTCTCATAGCGGAACTTCACTCCCGTGATGTCGATCTGCAATGAATCATCCTCTGTCAGGGCTACAGGGTTCGAGCAGTCTTCGATACCGGGAGTTAGGGCGAAGACTTGCCGTACCTGACGGATGCTGCCGAATGCTTTTTGTGTGCGAGCGTACATCTCGGCAGCACCGTTCAGGGGATCAAATAGCTGCGTCACTAATCCGTAAAACGCCACAAGGCTTCCCATGCTGAGGGTTCCAGAAAACACGCTCCATCCTCCATAACCGATAACCATCGCCATCGCCAGGGCGACAGCTAGGGCAGTAGAGGCAGTGAAGAAAATACCCGCTAGGAACAGCTTCAACTGGGAGCGTGCAATATGGCCCAGAAGCAGAAATGCCTTTCTTTCTTGCCTTTTCTCGGCACCTAGAAGCTGAATGGCGACAATCGAAGAGAGGTGTTCTTGAAGGAAGATGGTTAATTTTTGGCGGGTGCTGTGAACGCGATCGGAACACGCGCTGAGCTTCTTGCGAGAGTGTTGCCGCAGGATTAGAAAACAGGGAACTAGCGGAACCACGATTGCCGTTAGCCCAAAGCTTAGCCACAGCATTGCGGCTACCGTGAAAGCCAGCGTCAAAACTGTACGCAAGATGGACGGAAACAGCTCGGTTCCGAAGTACGCAATTTCATCAATGGGTTCTTCTAGAGGGTAAATGGTGGCGCCAGGTGGGACCTTGTCGAAATATTCGGCGGAGAGCCCATTCATATGGTGTAGCACCGTGAGGCGCAAACGCAGGGACATACGTTGGGCGGCCGCCAGAGTCACACACCCGCCTAGATTGGTTAGGAAGGTTCTACCTTGATAACCGAGAAAGAGAAGGAAAACCATCTCGATCAGGGAGGGAACGCTTCGCCGAGGTAGCACCACATCAATCAGGCGTCCCAACACCAAGGGTGTGACGAGTGCCAGAACGCTGCCGGCCGCTATACAAAGAAAACTTGCCACATGCCAACGAAGAAAGGGGCGGATGTACTCTCCCAACCAACGGAGTTCGCTCGGCACAGACTTCGACCAGATACTCCCGCCAATTGGACAGACAGAAGGGCCCATTTGGCATGAGAGCTTAGAAAGAGGCTCGACGCACGTCCACAAGAAGTGTGAATCGTTCGGATTCCCGCCCGTCGTTCGCGGAAGCCGGCGAGTGGTTAATTTCGGGCGGGGTAAATGAGTTTTCGAGCCAAGGTGACGACTTGCCCGATCACCTCTGCATCATGCCGGTTCCGGAGCCGCTCTGAGCGATGATAGCCCTCAATATAGGAGTGCAAGACCAGTGCGCCGTTCTCCTGGGTACAAAACTCACAACCATATTCTCCGTTTCGTCTTAGCAGCACGTACATCGGCTGTTGCCATAGTGGCTTCGCTCTCCAGTGCATTGGCGTCTTCTTGCGCCGGTTCACGATGGCGAGCAAGCTGTTGCTTCGCGTTGTGGGTAGAGGGCTTTGGTTCTCCCCAATCCAGAAAACATCCTGAAGAGAAACATGAGAGAGTCCGGACAGTACTGCCAATGATTCGCGAAGAAAAAGTGGTAGCTCGCCTTCCCATTCTGTTACGAGATGATTGAGAAATACACCCGGTGCTCCGGTCGTTATCTCCTTTCTGCCCGCCCGCGGCGGCAGTGGCCGATCGAGCAAATCGTCGCCGATGGGCTCTGCTCCTGCGTTTTCCAGTGGCAGGTCGACAGATTTCAGGAAGGTTGACCACTCCAGTCCATAAACCGCGCACAAAGTGATTGCCTTGTGAATGTGGCGAGGCGGCATGTCGAGGGTTTCATAATCGGAGAGCGAGCCGGGAGAGGCAAAGTAGTGTTCGTCCCCCAGTAAACTTGCAATCTGGCGACTCGTATCAGAAGCCTCGCGGAAAGAGAGGCCTCGCTTGCTGCGAGCGTCGCGAAGTAATGACCCGAACTTCAGTTGGGGCGGGGCCAATAGGTCCGGTTTCCAATGCTTCGATAAGGACCGCGGAACGTCGGCGGACTCAAAGATTGGCACAGGCCGGATCTCCGCGTCGACCAAGCCGAGAACGCTCGCTTCCTCTGGTATCCGCAATTCGACTTGGGCGTAAGGAAGTTGTGTACTTGTGGGTATTACCGCGCTCGTCGGGCCTGTCTGCAAGCGGCAGCAACACAGTCCTCGGGAGTGTTCAATGAGAAAAAATTGGGTCGTAGTTTCTTGGCTGACTTGAAGCGGCCGGTGCCAGTTGGGGTTTACGCGCACGACGCTGCCGGGAAGCAGGTCGGGGAAGGCGAACAGGTCCTGGCGTCCCAGTTTGGCATAGAGAAAGTTACGGCTATTGATTTCCGATAAGTCAGCAACTCGGCGGGGAAAGGAATATTCGAGCAGGCGCGTCAGCGGAACAATGCCTCGAGTCGGAACCTTAACCGCCTTGCTCGCGAACCATGGAATCCAGCAATTGAGATCATCCAGCGAAGGGTCAAGCAGGATGGTGCGTTTGGGGGCGAGCAGAATCTCCATCCGAGTTATGTCCGGTAGGTTGAAGCCAAAAGCGCATAGCCAATCGCCCAATTTGTAGTTGGTGATTCGGCTGAGTGCGAAGAGCTGGTGCAGGCTGGGAGTGAAGGTCCGAAGCCCAAGCTCGTAGTAGAGATTGTGAGGAAGAAAAAACGGGGAATACCTTCCATACTGGCTTTCTACCATCCGCGAGACTTGGTGAAGGGTAAGGCCTCTGCTGGCAAGAATCGCCTTGAGGAGACCTGCCAGGTCGGGGGCTCGGGCTGACTTGCTTTCTGAAGACACAGGAGGGCTCACAAACCGTTTTCTTGGCGAGAATGTATGGGCACTACGGGGCTATTGCGCGACCCCGGGGTCAGCCTGGGCGCACACTCGCAGTGATTGGTTTGGTATAGACGTAAGACTGTTCCGAGCGAATGAATTACTGAGCTGTGGCCGTGACTGCGACCAGACAACAGGCGGCGGGCATCATTTGACGTTTTAGAGCCGAGCGCTGACTAAGAAACAAATGTTGGAGCAGGTCGGAGTAGCGACCACTTCAATAAGCGCCGTGGTTTGCACCGAGATATCCTCTGGAAACTCCTCCCCGGAGTCCTTGTTCGGTTTTTGGAACAGAATTGTCCCCAACAAAGTCTCAACAACATTTTCCACGTAAAATACCGCCTCCAATGGGCGTATCGACACCAAGTCCAGAAGCTGGAAGACGGCTCAGAGCTGAGCGCTTGCGGGTGCGTTTGTCCACCCGTGAAGTGGCCCGGCGTAGCCGGCTGATTGCTGAAAAGCGAGGTAATCAGGAATATTGCATCTCTCATGCTTGGCTCACCGAAGTGGAGAATGGCAAGTCCATGCCCGGTCTCTTTCGTCTCCATTGCCTCAGCCTCATCTACGGACGACCTTTCGATGAGCTGGTCGGTTTCTATGGAATCAATATTCGCGACATTGGGAAGGAGCCACTTCCGCTTGGGTTGCCACGAACACATCTGATAGGGCCGACGCTCGAAGGAAGGCGCGAGACCATCCTTGCTCCCATCGAACTCCGGTCCAAGGTTCAACTGGAGAAAACCAACCTTGTGTCCCGCATGTTTGAAAGTTGGGGAGAAGTTCCGATCGCGCTTCTGCAGAGACTGGATTGGCAAAACTCTCTTTATGGATACATTGGGCTCGAGGACTACACGATGTACCCCTTCCTCAGACCCGGATCATTTGTGGAGATTGATTCCCGTCAAAAGAAAATCCAGACGACGGGCACTTGGCAAAACGAAGCCGAGCGGCCCATTTACTTTGTTGAGCTGCGTGACAGTTACGTTTGCAGCTGGTGTGAACTCGATGGTGGCGGCCATTTGATATTCGTGCCCTGTCCACAGTCCCGCGGGCAAATCCGCCAAGTTCGCTATCCGGCAGATGCCGACATTGTGGGACAGGTAACAACCG
>Ga0157372_10000484_pt1 | contig 43921 bp, 36 predicted proteins | sample C55metaG_FD_115307 | JGI IMG/M metagenome (GOLD analysis project Ga0157372, IMG submission 115307) | Corn rhizosphere microbial communities from Kellogg Biological Station, Michigan, USA - C5-5 metaG | ecosystem: Host-associated > Plants > Roots > Rhizosphere > Soil | place: USA: Michigan...
AATAATAACAGGCTGTAAGCAGGAAACACTTAATAAACCTACTATAACTAATAACAACCCGCCTGGAGTTGTTACCAACGTGCAGGTACAAAACGAAAACGGTAAAGCCAGTTTAACTTATACGTTACCCGGAGATAATGATCTGTTTTACGTAAAAGCAGTTTACGAAACCTCTCCGGGTAAAACACGCGAGGTAATTGCATCACGCTACACCAATACATTAACTGTTGATGGCTTTGGCGATACCCTGGCACATGTGATAAAACTTTACGCGGTAAATTCAAGCGAAAAGGTTTCGGCACCTGTTAGTGTCACAGCAAACCCTTTAACCCCACCATATCTTCTTGCTTACCGGTCACTTAAAATAACTGCTACTTTCGGCGGTTTTAACATTGCTTGTGATAACCTTACCCAGGATAACCTGGTTATTGTACCAATGGTTGATACTGCTAATAATGGTTTATATGTGCAGCCAAAGGGTATGGATAATGTTTACAGTAACAGCATCTCAGTAAAAGCTGCTGTAAGAGGTCAGCCGGCTATCGAGCGGAAGTACGCATTTTTTGTAAGGGATAGATTTTTGAATAAATCCGACACGTTATTTTTAAATCTTACACCTTTTTATGAGGAGCAGTTTTCAAAATCGGATTGGTCGGTTTACAAGCTGCCAGGCGACGCAACCAACTTGTATTCATATACCGATGTAACCAAAATTTTTGATGGAAACTTTACCGGCGGTTGGCCAAATTGCCTCTTTACGGTTGAAAGTGCCGGAAGCCCGCAAATGGTAACAATCGATCTTGGTAAACAAAGGGTATTCAGCCGCTTTATTCTCAATCCATTCATCGAGATCGGTAATGTATATTATGTAAGGGGTAATTTGCGTGATTTTGAAATATGGGGATCAAATTCACCAAATGTGAATGGCGCGCTGGATGCTTCATGGACGAAATTGTTAACCTGTAACATAGTAAAACCATCTGGTTCACCTTCAGGTACGGAAACAGCCGCTGATTATAAATACGCACACGATGGATGGGGCTTTGATTTTCCGGCCGGATTAAGTGCTTACAGATACATCAGGATCAGGAGCTTGCGTAACTGGACAGGATCGTACTTTATGAGTATCAGTGAATTTACCATGTTTGGAAAGTAACAAGGCCGATGCATTTATCAATTTAATTACAATTATGAAACTATATAAAATAACATCATGCTATCTTTTAGTGCTGGCTGCTTTCACTATGAGCGCCTGTACAAAAATGGATGATTATAAAAAGAAATATGAGCCCAATGGGGCAATAATATATCCGGGCAAACTGGATTCCGTTCAGGTGTTTTCTGGCAAGAACCGTGTTTTGCTAACTGGTCTGTTTACATCTGATCCTAAAATTGTGAAATACCGGGTATACTGGAACAGTAAACAAGATTCGATAGAAACGCCTGTAACCCGTACATCAGGGGTTGACACGGCTAAATTGGTCATACCTAATTTACCTGAAGGTACAATGACCTTCGAGGTCCGCACTTTTGATAACGGGGGCCATATTTCCGTTCCGGTTACATTGGCTGCTAATGTATATGGTACTCTTTACCAAAGTTCACTTATCAACAGAGGTATAATCGCGGTCAAATTACAAACAGATGGCTCCGCGTTAATTAACTGGGCTGACGTTAATGCTGATGACGGATTGGTTTCAATGGAACTAAAATACACAGATGCTGCCAATAAACAACGCGATACAGTAATTGTATCACAGCCAACTGGTTTAAGCACCTCTCTGCCTAAATTTAATGCCGGAAAAACGCTTAGTTACCGCACAGGTTTTAAACCAAATAAAACGGCCATCGATACTTTTTATGCAGATTACGTAGATCAGAAAGTAATCGATGTAACTAATGCGTACCTTTTAAACACAGGGCCTTTTCAAAGAAACACCTTTGATGGCCGTTGGGGAACCCTCGCCGCGCCATGGATAACCAATGCGGCGGCCAAAAATAAAGATGGCGGTACCAATGGGGGCTATAGTTCTGATGGCGGCGGTACTATTAACTGGGAAACATGGAACAATACACCTGTTGTAAACGGTATAGTATATCAGGCTACGTCTTCGCAGCTATCGGCAGGAAGTTATACTGTGTCATTTGATGCCTATTCGGAAGTGCAATCAAATTCATCGGTTTACTGTGTGGCAGCCGCCGGAGGGAACGGCATCCCGATACTCGCAGATCTTTCAACAGCGCTGGGATCTGTAAAGATGTATAACGGCGCAAAGGCTGGTACAACCAGTCCGAGTTCAAGGGATGTGAAAACTTTTACTTTTACACTTTCTTCACCGCAGGTTGTGTCCATAGGATTTCTGGGTAACCTGGTTGGTAATGGAAACCCCGGCAATTATTTTACGGTGTTTAATATTAAACTGTTTAAAAATTAAAAATGATAAAAAGTCCCCGGTGTAAGCCAGGGACTTTTTACTTTAATATAGCTATCGTTTACAATTGAGCTTATTCATAAATGGCTACCTGTACAGGTTCGTCCTCAGGTATTTCCTTAATTTGAGCTGATATTGATCTTTTTGTTGCATTTGAGGTAATAAAACTCATGCCAAATGCAAGTAAAAGCAGTGGTACTGTCATCCAGATTACCTGGTGGATACCATAATGGGCAATCACAAAACCACCCAGTAAAGTACCCAATGTAATACCGGCGTTAAAGAAGGAGGGAAGCAGGCTGTTTACAAAGTCAAGCGCTGGTTCCTGAATACCATGGGTAAGTTGTATGTTGGCCGCCAGGAATCCCCCGGTATGTATAAACCCCCAAACTGAAAGAATAATAACCATTGGAATAAAATGTCCGCCAAACATATAGGCCAATACATGGGTTGCAACTAAAGACAGCAAAAACAGCCGCGTTGTAAGCGTTACATTTTTACTAAGCGCTATACCCATAAGCCAGTTGCCGGCTATCCCTGTACCTCCAAATACCAGCAACATGATGCTAATTTGAGCTCCGCTCATACGCGAAACTTTATCCAGGTATTCGGCAAGATAACCATAGGTGGCAAACATGCCTGCCAGGATAATGGTTGAAGCCAGTAGCTTAATCCATAAGTGTACACTCCGCAGCAGCTTTACCTGGCTTTTGGGGCTTGCCTGTTCCTCGTTAACCGGCATTGAAGGTGCAAATAGCGTCAACGCGCCAAAGGCTAACAGGTTAATGACGGCTGATAAGATAAAAGATGCCCTCCAGCTAAAAATATCTGCCATATAAGTGGTTAAGGGTACGCCCAACACGGTGGCAACGCTAAGTCCGGCCATTACTATAGAGATGGCTTTGGGCGCATCTTTTGGCCCTGCTTGTTTTGCAGCTGCAGTCATGGATACAGCCCAAAACACCGGGTGTAAAAACGCCGGTAGTATACGGGCAATCATAAGTACGGTGAAGTTAGGCGCTATTGCCGATAACAGGTTAGAAACAACAAATATTCCCAATACCAGGCACATCACAAATTTGCGGTTAAGACGTGCTGTTAGCATATTAGTAAACGGTCCCGCAAGCGCCACCGTTAACGCGAAGGCACTAAGCAGCCAGCCTGCCGTATCAATGGAAATATGAAATTCTTTCACCAGGTCGGGAAGGATACCGATAACCCCGAACTCCGTGGTTATGATACCGAAGGCACCAAGGGCCATAATGTAGATTAATTTATTCATGAGTAGATATATTTAAATATTTGAATGTTTCGATGTTTTTTGCTTTGAAATAGCGGGTTAAATCAGAAGATATTAATACTTAACTTTTCAATTCGTTCAGGCAGGCAATGTATTCGTCAAGTACCTGCTGGTTCAATACATATTTAAGATTGCGGCCTTCTTTTTGTGATAACAATAAATCGGCATCAACCAGCTGTTTAAGATGGTGTGATACAGAAGGCTGGGTAAGGTCAAGGAGGTCGTTTACCTCTGCACAGTAAAGGCAATCTTTCCTTTTTTTAAACTGTTGTAAAATAGCTATCCGGTTCGCATCGCTCAGCGCCCTGGATATTTTCTCTATTTTTTTGTTGTCCATTTTTTTTGCCGTCAATTATATGTAATCAACGTTATAATGTAAAGGTAAAATAATATTAACATATAGAAATGTTTCTATGTATTTAAAGCATATAAATGACAATAAAAGGATATATGGGCAGGCCTATGGAGGAGAGATGCTTCTCCTGTGTTTCATTTTGTCACAAACACCCCCGTTTGTTGGCACTTTTGCCTGTTTAATAGTGATTGTGCTGATCTTAATTTTATGGTATGAAAGTAGTAAGAGTACAATACACCACACGCGCGGAGTTTGCGGCCACCAATCAGCGGAACATCGCTGCCATTGTTGAAGAGTTGAAAACTTTAAATCATCCCGGTATTAAATATACAGCATGGCTATTGCCCGACGGTAAAACATTCATGCATTTCGATCAGCTCGAAAATGAAGAAGCCCACCTTGTATTACAAGGGCTGGCTTCGTTCCATAAGTTTGCTGACGAACTTGAGGCCAGTGATTTAGAAGTCGAACCTAAGCTTGAGCTGCTTTCGCTTGTGGCGTCTACGGAGACCTATTTTTAATGCACTAAAACTACTGTTTGCCGATTGGTAATGCCGTTTCTGTTTTCGCAGCTTTCATCACGAGTTTGGTTTCTACCTTGCCAATAGCAACAACCGCGAAAAGCCGGTTCATCAAAAAATCATAGTACTCTTTGCGGTCTTTTACGGTTACCTTAAGTATAAAGTCAAAATCGCCGGTGAGGTGATAGCATTCCAGTACTTCCGGAAGTTTAATGATCTCACTTTCAAAATGACTTAAACTGTGCTGACTGTGATCTTTCAGTTGCACATGCGTAAAGGTCATGAAATCCAGCTCGAGCTTTTCATGATCAAGCACCGCAACGTATTTTTTAATATAGCCTCGCTCCTGGAGCGAACGGATCCTGTTATTGATAGGAGTAGTGGTTTTGTTAAGCTTAAGGCCTATCTCCTGGCCGGTAAGGCGCGCATTTTCCTGTAAAAGCTGGAGTATGCGGATATCTGTTTCATCGAGTTGGTTGAGCATGAGAGTTATAAAAACTAAAATATAAGCTATAAATATTTATCAAAAGTTTTAAAACCTGTTTTTAAGAAGATTTTTAGTCTTAAAAACCAAATTTTAAGTGCTGTGTGGATTATGAGATTGTGAATATACAATTTTACATCGTAATACTATGAAGCACGACAAAAAACAACTATCGCCGGTAATCCTTGTTACGGGCGCCCGGGGGCAGATCGGCACCGAACTGGTTGCCGCTTTAAGAAATGTTTATGGCAGGGAACAAGTAATTGCCACCGACTTACATGATGCTATGGCAACCCCGGATTTAGAGGGGCCATATCGTCAGTTAAATGTATTAGATAAAGATGAGCTGGAAAACCTGGTTGCTACATATAGAGTAACTCAAATTTATCACCTTGCAGCTACTTTATCTGCCAAAGGAGAAGAGGCCCCGCTAAAAGCATGGCACCTGAACATGCAAAGCCTGCTCAATATATTGGAAGCAGCCAAAGATCATAAATTGGATAAAGTGTTTTGGCCGAGCAGTATCGCTGTATTCGGGCCTTCAACAGCACGTAAGATCAGTCCCCAGAATGCTTTGCTTGATCCGCAAACGGTCTACGGTATCAGTAAGGAAGCTGGTGAACAGTGGTGCGCCTATTACAGGGAGCATTATGGGGTGGATGTACGCAGCTTGCGTTATCCGGGATTGATCAGCTACAGTGCTCCTGCTGGCGGGGGTACTACAGACTATGCAGTAGCTATATTTCACGAAGCTTTGCAGAATGGACGTTACGAATGCTACCTGAACCCCGACACCGCATTACCTATGATGTATATGGATGACGCGGTAAGGGCTACGCTTCAACTGATGAACGCGCCCGTAGAAGCACTCAAAGAACGCGGAGCATATAATATCGGTGCTTTAAGTTTTACACCTGCCGAGCTTGCCGCAGAGTTGAAAAATCACCTGCCCGATTTTACGATTAGTTATAACACCGACAAGCGCCAGTCCATTGCAAACTCATGGCCGGCCGGTGTTGAGGATGCTGAAGCAAGGCGCGACTGGAACTGGCGTCCTGAATATGATCTTGTAACTATGACTGCAGATATGCTTGATCATCTTACAACTGTTTATAAAAATAACAGCAATACTGCTGCAGTGAGTTAAATAAGGGTTTAATGAGAGACCTGAATATTACCCAATCGATCACAGCCCGGGATGCTGCTTCGCTGGAAAAGTATTTTAGCGATATTGCCCGTGAGTCAACTATCAACGCGGAAGAAGAAGTTCTGTTAGCCGGGAAGATCCGGCAGGGGGATCTGTCGGCTTTGCATAAGCTGGTAAAGGCCAACTTGCGTTTTGTGGTTTCTCTGGCAAAAAAGTATCAGCACCAGGGCATGCCCATGGGCGATCTGATAAGCGAAGGTAATTTGGGTTTACTTGAAGCCGCGAAACGTTTTGATGAAACCCGCGGCTTTAAGTTTATATCCTATGCAGTTTGGTGGATCAGGCAGCGAATCATGGAAGCGCTCCTGGATAAAACGCGGATGATTCGCCTGCCTGCCAACCAGGTGGATATGATTGTTCATGTTAACAGGGCTACAGGGGTTCTGGAACAACGACTTGAACGACTGCCCGTTCAGGATGAAATAGCGGCATTCCTGGAAACTGCTGAATGGAAAGTGAAAGAAGCTTTGCATGCGGCGCCTTTTACACATTCGTATGATAAAGCCGATACACCCGGCAATGACGGTTATAGCCTGCTTGATCGTTTACATACAGATGAACCCGGAATAGATGGCCTTTTGGAAGCTTACCAACTTAAACAACAGCTTGATGATTTGCTTAGTAAGCTAAACGATGCTGAACGATCTGTTGTGTTTTATCATTATGGTCTGGACGGGAACAGTGGACTTTCGGCCCCCGAAATCGGTAACCGGCTTGGTATTAGCGCAGAAAGGGTGAGGCAGCTAAGAAACCGGGCTATTGACAAGCTTAGGGAAAGTGCTAATTTGCAAAAACTTGAAATTTAAGATCATCAGGTAGGGATTTTATTTTCTGTGTCTTAATTTCTTTCGGTGTTTTATCCCTCGTTAACCTCATCGAGCCATTATTCAGGGCTAATTGCGATTAAATGAGCTCCTGAACAATTTACCTTGCATCCGCTGAATTAGACAAACGTTTGCGCTAAATTAAGATCGCAGGAAATTAGGCATTCCTATTTAACCTTTATAATTTAGGAGCTTAAAAACATCATGGTCGGTACACTTAATATACGGTCAATCATGTTCAACCCTACAAATGCAAATGAAAAAAATACTCCTCTCTTTATTATTGCTAACCCTCATAATTTCACAGGCTTTTAGCCAGGCGAAACATAGTTTTAAAATTGCTGATGGCAATTTTATTTATGATGAAAAACCCATCCAAATCCACTCGGGCGAAATGCACTTTGCAAGAATCCCTAAAGCTTACTGGAAGCAGCGCCTGCAAATGCTCAAGGCAATGGGTATGAATGCGGTTGCCACTTACGTTTTCTGGAACCATCATGAGGTTAGTCCGGGTGTGTGGGACTTTAAAACTGATAACCGCGATATCCGCGAGTTTGTAAAAACCGCACAGCAGGAGGGCTTAATGGTAATATTAAGGCCGGGCCCCTACGCTTGTGCCGAATGGGAATTTGGCGGCTATCCCTGGTGGCTCCAAAATGATAAACAATTGGTTATCCGCAGTAAAAACGACCGCTTCCTGGACTCCTGCAAAACTTACATTAACCAGTTGATGGGGCAGGTTAAAGACCTGCAAATAACCCATGGCGGGCCAATAATTATGGTTCAGGCCGAAAATGAATTTGGATCATATGTTGCCCAGCGTAAGGATGTGCCGCTTGCCGATCATAAAATTTACAGCGCGGCTATAAAAGACCTGCTTTTAAAAGCGGGCGTTGATGTGCCATTGTTTACTTCTGATGGCGACTGGTTGTTTGAAGGCGGCGTAATTAAAGGGGCATTACCAACTGCCAATGGCGAAGGTGATACCAGAAATTTGAAGAAGCTCATTAACCAATATAACGAAGGTAGAGGCCCTTATATGGTGGCCGAATATTATCCCGGCTGGCTTGACCATTGGGGCGAGAAATTTGAAAAAGTGTCAGAAACCTCGGTAATTAAAGACCTGGAGAAGTACTTGAAAGATACCGTATCATTTAATATATACATGGCACATGGTGGCACCAACTTTGGTTTCACAAGCGGTGCTAATTATGACAAGGAACATCAAATTCAGCCGGATATCACCAGCTATGATTATGACGCCCCTATCAGCGAGGCAGGATGGGTAACTCCCAAGTTTACAGCTATCCGCAACCTGATGAAAAAGTATGCAGCTTATGCTATTCCTGAAGTGCCTGCGCAGCTCCCTGTGATCCGTATTCCGGCTATTAAGCTTACCAAAACAACCGATTTGCTGGAGATGGCGAAAGATCAGCAGGCAGTAGAAAGCGATACCCCGCAAACATTTGAAACGCTCAATCAGGGCCATGGCTATGTATTATACAGCCGTAAATTTACCCAACCTGTCAGCGGCACTTTAAACCTGGAAGGCCTACGGGATTATGCAACCATATATATAAATGGCGAAAAAGTTGCGGAGCTTAACAGGCAAAGCAATAAATTCAGCTGCCCTATAAATATTCCTTTTAATGCGCGTTTGGATATTTTGGTTGAAAACCTTGGCAGGATCAATTACGGAGGCGAGATCATTCACAATCTTAAAGGAATCATTAGCCCGGTGAAGGTTGACGATCATGAAATTACAGGCAACTGGCAAATGTATAAGCTACCTATGGATAAAGCACCGGCGCTCGGGGCAGGCACAACAAACACAGCGGGCCATCCAGCACTTTACCAGGGAACATTTGACCTGAATAAAGTGGGAGATACTTTTTTAGACATGAAGAATTGGGGTAAAGGTATAGTATTCGTAAATGGGATCAACATTGGCCGCTATTGGAAAATTGGCCCACAGCAAACGCTTTATTTACCAGGGTGCTGGCTTAAAAAAGGTACAAACAGTATCGTTGTACTTGATCAGTTGAATGATATCCAGCAAACAGAGATCGCTACGGTAACCGTGCCGGTATTAGATGGCCCGGTAAGTAAATAATATAATTTAACATAAGGAATGACGGCAGGAACCTATCCTGTCGTTTTTTTATGGCTGTTATTCAACAGGGTTGAGTTTTAATATTTAACTATTACTATTTAAACATAATGGGTAATTTAACCTATCGTTTATATCAATAGATAAGCCTTAATAATAGTTCTAAATATTGGTACGGGTTGTTATATTCACACTTAATTATGAAATTCTAAGTTAGATTAAGGAAAATAATCCTGTTTCATATTTCTGAACGAAACAGTTTACAAGCTTTTGGTTTGATAATAGGTGCCGTAAATCGATGAAGATCAGTAAGGTTCTATATGTTGTATTTATATTATTGATCGGAACCAAAGCAAGGGTATCTGCACAAAATACCTATGTAGCCGCGGTGCACGGCGTACTCGATCTTCGTAATCAGCCTGTCAATGATAAAATTGAACTGACCGGAAACTGGCTGTTCTATTGGAACCAATTAGTAAATCCCAATGACACTACTGCTATAAAGGACAGGCTTTTGGTTGAGTTTCCATTTAAATGGAGTGGGTATACCTGGCGGGGCAAAAAGCTACCTGCGTTTGGCTATGGTACTTACCGGCTTAAAATTTTACTTCCCCAAAAACACGGCGAATTAAAGCTGGCCATGCCTGATGTTTACAGCGCGTACAGGCTTTATATTAACAAAAAGTTAGTATCGTCAAATGGGAAAGCAACTACTTCCCGAAAGGGATTTGAAGCACATTGGGAATATCATGCTGTTGCCCTGCCCAACAGTGATACCATCAATATCACATTACAAGTTTCCAATTTTATACACAGTAAAGGAGGGATTGGTAAACCCATTTTCATAGGGCCTGCAGAAAGAATTGATCTGGCCCGGCATCGCGCCGAAGGTATTGATCTGATGCTGACGGGCTGTTTACTGATGGGGGGATTGTTTTTCCTTGGCTTATACCTGCTGGGCAGCCGTGATAAAGCCATTTTACTTTTTGCCCTGTTCTCTATAGTTTATAGTTACCGGATCATAGGTACAGATAACTATGTGCTGCACACCTTATTACCCGATATTAACTGGTACATAACGGCCCGCTTGGAATATATGAGCTTATTTTCAGGGATAGGGCTGTTTGGGCTTTACACATTATACTTATATCCGGCAGATGTAAATCGCCGGGTTGTAAATATTATTAACGGCATTTGCTTTTCGTTCACTTTAATGACATTATTTAGTCCTCCCTGGATTTTTACCCAGCTCGTGAACCCATTTTTAGCAGTGATGCTGTTTTGCTTGGTTTATATTCCTTATGTATACTCAAAAGCCTGGCGCAATAACAGGCCCGGATCTGTTTATGCTTTAATGAGCGCTTTCGCTTTAATGTCGGTATTTGCGATATCGCTTTTTCATTACTGGGCATTAATACCTCCGCTGCAGTTGGTTAGTTTTTTAGGATATATCGCTTTTTTCTTTTTGCAGTCGCTTGTGTTAGCGCACCGGGTATCATTTGTATTGAAAAAGGCAAGGGCCGAAGCTGAACAGGGTTTGAAGGTTAAAAGTGAATTTTTGAGCACGATGAGCCATGAAATCCGGACACCGCTTAATTCTGTAATAGGGATGAGCCATCTGCTGCTTAAGAACGAGCCTCGCAAGGATCAGATCGAACATCTCAACGTCATGCTTTTTTCGGCTAATAATCTTTTGGCAATAGTGAATGATGTATTGGATTATAACAAGATAGAAGCCGGGAAGATAACTTTTGAAAGCATTGAAATGGACCTGGCTGCACTTGCTCGTAATGTAGTAGGTGGTTTGCAAACAGTAGCGCACGATAAGGATATAACCCTACGCCTTGATTTTGATAAGAAATTGCAGCATAAACTGCTTGGCGACCCCACCCGCTTATCGCAGGTAATTACTAACCTGGTTCATAATGCCATAAAGTTTACCCCAAGCGGGGAGGTTGTGTTAGGGATTGAGGTGAAAGAACAAACCGAAACTACTGCCACATTAATGGTGTTTGTTAAAGATACCGGTATCGGTATCCCCCGTGGCAAACAGAAACTCATATTTGAACGCTTTACACAGGCTGATTCGTCCATATCACGCAGTTTTGGGGGGACAGGTTTAGGTCTTGCAATCAGTAAAAAAATATTGGAGTTACAGGAATCGTCCTTGCAGTTAATTAGTGAGGAAGGAGTGGGCTCAGTATTTTATTTTATTAAAACCTTTGAAAAAGCGGGTAAAATATCGGAGGCAATTAATGTTAACGTTAAACCCGATGCAAATGATAAGCTCCTGAGCGGGGTCTCTATTTTGCTGGTTGATGATAACCCGATGAATGTGCTGGTAGCGCAAACTTATTTAAAACGTTGGGGCGCCACTACTGATGTGGCAACCAACGGGCAAGAAGCACTTGACAAGCTGGATACGTCAAAACATCGTCTTGTGTTGATGGATTTGCAAATGCCTGTGATGGATGGTTATGAATCCACAAAAAAAATGAGATTGAACGGTATAAATATCCCCATTATAGCGCTTACCGCCAATCTTCCCAAAGATGTAGAGGACGAAGCTTATAAAACAGGTTTTGACGATATTGTGATGAAACCTTTTTTACCAGATGAACTACATAGTAAAGTATTGCACCACGTTTTTAAGCAGGAGCATGTGTAAGATGTTCCTGAATCAAACTTCCTGTTTATTTTCTAAATAAAAATTTCATTTACTCATAGGGGTAAAATGATCCTGGCGTGTTTCAGGATAAATTTTACTAAAATGAACAGATTAGCTTCCTTATTACTTCTTATTACTTTTATTTATTCTCCCGATAATAATTGGGCCAGGCGGATGATTGAGGAAAATAAATGGATAAACATCCTTACAACCATTAATTACCGCATTAAGATTTAATTGAATGTTAACCCAAACTGATCATATTTTGGATATAAATAACGAACAATTGATCCCGCTGCTGCTCTCGGGCGATGAAGCAACCTTTGAAAAGGTATATAAGCACTTCATCAGGCCGTTGCATGTGTATGCTGTCTCTATTTTAAGAGATGAAGATACGGCGAAGGGGATGGTACAAAACGTTTTTATGCGGCTCTGGGAACGAAAGGAGCGGTTGAATTTCACTGGTTCGATAAAAGCCTACTTGTATGGCGCCGTTTATAACGAATGCCTTAATAACCTCAGGCACCAGAAAGTAAAGGTTAACCACCAGCAGCACGTACTGTATATGACGAAAGATAAAGTTGATGGAGGCGCCGGTATGGAACTGCTTGACCTCAAAGAAAAATTACAACAGGCATTAAATGACCTGCCCGAAAAATGCCGCACAGTGTTTCAGCTGAGCAGGTTTGAGGATTTAAAATACCAGGAAATTGCTGATGAATTAGGAATCTCCATAAAAACGGTAGAGAACCAGATGGGCAAGGCCCTGAAAATATTACGACTCAAATTAGTTGATTACCTGCCGTTGATCATTTGGCTTATCAGCCGGACTTTTAATATTATTTAACATGATGGACGATTTATTAACCAAATACATGCTGAACGAGACCACGCCGGTTGAGAACGAAACCATCAACCGCTGGCTTGGCGAAAATGACGATAACCGAAAGTATTTTGATCATTTTAAACTGATCTGGGATACCAGCCGCGAACTTAATATAGAAAGTAAGCTTGATCCCGATGCTTCATGGATCGAATTTAAACAGCTGGTGCAAAACAGGGATAAAGCACCGGCTACAATTAAATCTTTAAAACCGGTAAACCGCTGGCTTAAAATGGCTGCTATGTGGCTGGTGATATTGGGAAGTGCGGGGCTCTTATACACCCTTTTTAAGCCGGTCAAAGTCAATATGCTTACACTGCAAAGCGGTAATATAGTACGCAAGGTTACCTTAGCTGATGGATCATTTATCACCATGAATAAAAACTCGGTATTGAATTACCCGGACAGATTTACCGGCGATACCAGGGAGATATCATTAAAAGGGGAAGCCTTTTTTGATGTGGCTCATGATAAATCAAAACCATTTATGATCCACGTAAATGATGTGGTTGTGAAGGTGGTTGGCACATCATTCAATATCAAAACTACCGGCCCGAATACCGAGGTTATTGTTGAAACCGGCATAGTGCAGGTAATTCAGCAGGAGATCATTGTAAAGCTAAAGCCGAAAGAGAAAGCATCGGTGCAGGGTGGTCGCATGCAAAAAGGCAGCAGCCAGGATGAGCTATATAATTATTATCGTACCCAAAAGTTCGTAGCTAATAAAACACCACTGTGGCGGCTTGTGGATGTGCTTAATGAGGCCTATCACGCAAATATTGTCATAGATAATAAAAAGCTGGCTAACAGGACTATAACAACCACATTTAAAGCTGGTTCACTTGATGGGATATTAGAGGTCATAAGCAAAACCCTTGGCGATGTTAAAGTGGTCAAAAAGCCTCATCTCATCATAATCAAAAACTGATGGAAAAGAAACTAAACATATTATTTTATATAATGCTCGTGTTGGCGGGCTGCCTGCTCATTACCAATGCGCTGGCGCAGGATAACCTGAACCGTACTGTAGCGCTCAATGTTAAACAAAAAAAGATAGCCGAGATCCTCACCATTATCGGCGAAAAAGGGAAGTTTTATTTTTCGTACAGCAATGATGTCATCAAAACCGATAGCGTGGTGAGCATAGTATCATCCGGGCAAACGATCAAAAACTTACTTGATGAGCTGTTTCATGGCAGGGTTGATTATAAGGAGTCGCCGGGATATATTATACTCCGGCCTACGCCGTACAGGTTAACACTTGTGCCTGATACCCTGGCCGGGCCAGGCAATGTTTATTACATCAGCGGTTACGTGTATGATGATATCACCGGCAAAAAACTTTACAATGCCAGTGTTTATGAAAAAAATTCGCTGGAATCAACCCTTACCGATCAGAACGGTTACTTCCAGCTCAAGGTAAAAGCCAACGGTATGATTACACTTAACGTAAGCAAGGAGCTATATCGTGATACCAGTATCAATTTTTTAAATAATGTAAACGTATCCATAAAATCACGCGAATATTATTACAGCGCCGATGCCGCAAATTCAAAATCAGACAGGAGCTGGCTGGGCAGAATGTTCCTTTCATCAGGCCAGAAAATACAGAACCTTAATTTAGGCGGTTATCTTTCGACAGTTCCGGTACAAACCTCGCTTTTGCCAAGCTTAGGAAGCCATGGTATAATGAGCGGGCAAATAGTCAACAACTTTTCGCTCAATATTTTAGGGGGGTACAACGGCGGTGTTAACGGCGTTGAACTTGGGGGACTATTTAATATCAACAAACAGGAAGTTAAATATGTACAGGCGGCCGGGCTCTTTAATATTGTTGGTGGTAACAGCAAAGGTGTTCAACTGGCCGGGATTAATAATAATGACCAGAAAAGCATAGAAGGTATCCAGGCGGCAGGCATATATAATATGGTAAAAGACAGTATCAATGGTGTTCAGCTTGCCGGGATCTTTAACCACGTGAGCAATAGCAAAGGCATCCAGGCGGCAGGTATTTACAATTGTACCCGGAAGAACAGTAAAGGTTTTAGTATTGCGGGGATTGCCAACATTACAGGCAACGAAGCAAGCGGAATGCAGGTGGCAGGAATTTTTAATAAAGCCCGGGTGATAAAAGGCGTGTCATTTGCTATGGTAAATATTGCCGATACGCTCGATGGTTATGGCATAGGTTTACTAAACATTTCGCGTAATGGATATGCCAAAATTGAGGTATACAGTAACGAGATCGCTACAACAAACATCGCCTTTAAATCAGGCAATGCTAAATTGTATTCCATTATATCCGGAGGTGTCAATTTTACGGATAAGCACGTTTATTACAGCACAGGTTTCGGCTTAGGTCACGATTTTATTCTTAATAATAGCCTGTTACTTTCTGCCGAAGGCTCAACGCATTTATTGTTGGCTAAAGGCTGGAAAAACCAAAACCAGATAAACCGGGTAAGCGCTTTATTGAATTTTAGAACTGGTTCAAAGGTTAGCTTCTTTGCAGGCCCATCATTTAACGTTTACACCAATTATGGCAATCATTCCGGAGACAGCGATATTCAGCAGATCATAAAAAACAAGCCCGGTTTGATTGATTGGGGCAACCGTACAAAGGGCTGGATCGGGTGGTCGGCCGGTATCACGATATTGTAAGTGTGCTTTAATATGTACAAATTTGTGCAAATCAATAATCACCTGATGAGAAAACTCCTTTATCTTATTTTGTTCTGCGTATCGTCGGCTTGTTTTGCCCAGGAGGCGAATAAAGACGTGACGTTCTTAAACCCATCTACAGTCGGTAAGCCTTTTGGCTATTCGCACGCTGTAATTGTTGATCTGGGAAAAAATAAAATGGTGATCATGTCGGGCCAGGTTGGTTTGGATCAGGCTGGCAAGCTTGCCGGCAATGGTGATCTGGCCAGCCAAACTGAACAGGTTTTTACTAATATCAAAAACATTGTTGATGCCGCAGGCGGGACTATGAATGACCTGATTGAATTGAACTATTATATCATGGACGCATCGCAGGTACAGGTAATTCGTAATATCAGGGATAAATATGTAAATACAAAGCAGCCACCGGCAAGTACACTGGTGCAGGTAAGCAAGCTTTTCAGAGATGATATTTTAATTGAGATAAAAGCGACAGCTGTTATCAAAAAGAAGTGAGGTTGATATTAAGCCTGCTAAGTTTTAAAAACTTCGTAGACTGATTTGATTTACGTGTTACCACTTTTTATTGGCGGCCCTTGCTACCTTTACCTGTGCAACAGTTACCGTATTTGCCTTATTGCCAAAGGCAATTAATTTAAAAAACCGACTAAAGGTTTCCTTGTCGCCGGTTTTTTATGCCTTGTTTATACCTGTGAGGTAATACTTGTAAGCAAGATTATGAATAATAAAATGAGGGCCTTTTTTTAGTCCGTCATTATTTTTTATAGGTGATTTTATAAATATTTCCAGCTACATCATCGGTAACGTAAAGTGAGCCATCCGGGCCTTGCGCTAAGCCGCATGGACGGTGGGCCGCAGCACCTGAAGCTGTATTAGCAGCAGAGCCAGAAAAGCCGTCGGCAAAAACTTCCCACTGACCATCAGGCTTGCCATCTTTAAATGGTTGAAATACCACGAAGTAACCAGCCTGCGGTTCAGGTGCGCGGTTCCATGAACCATGAAAAGCTATGAATGCACCATTTTTATATTTTGCGGGGAACTGATCGCCGGTATAAAATAACAGGCCGTTAGGGGCAAGGTGGCCCGGATAAGCAGCTGCGGGGTCGATAGCATCTTTTCCGCCTTCAATCTTGCCGTCGCCGCCATATTCAGGCATCAGCATTTTTTTATGTTGTTCCTGGTCGTAATACATATAAGGCCAGCCTGCGTTATCACCTTTTTTAAGTGCATACATACACTCGGCAGGTAATATGGCCGATTGTTTAGCAGTGAAATATTGTGGATAGAATTCAAAAAGCTGGTCGCGGCCGTGCTGCATTACAAAAAGCTGGTTGTTTTGCTGGTTCCAGGTGATGCCTACAACATTACGCAGACCGGTGGCATAACGCATACCATCGCCATAATGCTGGTTCGATTTATCTGCTTTAAACTGCCAGATGCCGCCGGCCGAATCTAAAATAGGGCAGCCTTTTTGGCCCGGGGAACCCTTTTTTCGGTCTTCAACCTGGCAGGCATTTGAGTAAGCGCCAATGTTTACGTAAATGTTGCCATCGTTATCAAGCGTTATGGCCTTAGCTTCATGCTCATGACGGCTAATAAGGCCGGTCACTATTTTTTCGGGCTGATCAGGATTGATCACCTCGCCCTTATCGTTCAGTTTATAACGAAAAACCTCTTCATCCGACGATGCATACAGGTATCCGTTTTTAATCGACATACCTGTGCCGCTATAAGCGCCAAAGCTGTTCTTTACGGTAGCCTTGCCGCCATCTTCGTGAAGCATTAATATCCCCTTGTTGTTTTTAACATTGGTAAGCTTTACATAGATGTCGCCTTGCGGTGTAATGGCGATATGGCGGGTACCACCAAGTTTTTCAGCAATAATACTGGCGCTAAAGCCTTCAGGAGTTTTAATACCCGCGTTTTCTGTTGATGGAGCAGGGGTAGAAGTGCTATCGGCAGTTTTCTTCGAGTCGCTATTACTTTTGCAGGCTGTAATAAACATGATACCTCCCATAGCAACTACAGGCAGTATGGAACGTAATAATTTGCGGTTTTTCATGGTAAAGATTAACGGTTATCAAATTAAGTAAATATACCGATAATCCTAAAATCTGTTTTGTAGTAATCGAGTGACATTGTTGTTTTTTTTATTTAAGTATATCAGTAATAAAATTCGGCCGCAATCTATTGTGGCCGAATTTTTTGAAATGAAATTTGGTTAAATGGCTTGTAGGTAAAACATAGTATTAATTAACCGATGTTATGACATATAATGCCGTGTTTGATTAAACCATTGCTGATAGATATCGTCCTAGCTATATAAAATTTACAATTATGAAGAAGTTAGCCATATTATCAGCAATAGCAGCCGGAAGCTTATTTATCAGTAAAGCCAACGCACAGGTATCTATACAATTTGGTATAAATATCCCCGCTCATCGTGTTTACGTACCTGCCCCTCCTCCGCCTGTAATAGAAGAAGAGCCTGTTTATGATGATAACGTAAACGTTAGTGATGACGATGATTATTACTATTTACCGGAAGTAGAAGCTTACTATAATGTAGGAGCAGGATGTTACTATTACAATGACGGCAGCCGCTGGATAAGCTGTGCTTACCTGCCAGGCGCTTACCGTGACTATAACTGGCGTACTGCTGTACGATACGAAGTAAGAGCGCCACGACCATACTTGCGTCACGATTTTTACAGGCAAAGGTGGGGCGGTTACATGGGTGACCGTGGTAACTGGGGACACCGTTTTGACAGAAGGCCGGCAGGCGGCTATGCTTATCGCCCGGGCTGGGGTGGTGACCGTGGAAGCTGGGGCAGAAGGCCTAATCCATATGATAACCGTGGTAACTGGGGAAGTGGCAGGGATAATCACAACTGGGGCAACGGTAATCATGACCGCGGTAACTGGGGCAATGACAACCATGGTAATCATGGCGGATGGGGTAACGGACAGCCTAACAATGGCAACAATGATAACCATGGCGGTCATGACAATCGCGGCAACTGGGGTGGCCGACCATCAAACGGCGGCGGCTATGACAGGGGCAATGGTGGTGAACGTTTTTCTCAAAATGGAAATTACGGCCGGGGCATGCGCAGGTTTTAATATTCTAACTCCCTATATATTAACTGAAAGATCGCCTGTTATGGGCGATCTTTTTTGTTTTATATATCGTTGTGCATTTTTGAGTTATCCGGCATTTATTAATTAATAGCCAATATGAACTATTTATTATCTACTAAACCTGTTTAGCATTACCATTTATATTATATATTTGGTTTTAAAATGCTAAATCCTTGAAGAAGAAATTATCTATAGTTGACATTGCCAATAGCCTTAATATATCTAAAACTACGGTATCTTTTATCCTTAATGGTCGTGCGCAGGAAAAACGTATTAGCGATGAGCTGGTGAAGCGCGTACTGCAATATGTAAAGGAAGTCGGTTATAAACCTAATTCGTTGGCCAAAAGTTTACGCACCGGCAAATCAAATATCATTGGCTTGCTGGTACAGGATATTTCCAATCATTTTTTTGCTACAATAGCCCGCCGCATAGAGGATCTTGCTTACCAAAACGGTTATAAGATCATTTACAGCAGTACAGATAACGATACTCAAAAAACCCGCGAACTGATAGCCATGTTTCGCGACAGGCACGTTGACGGCTACATTATTACCCCGCCCGATAATATTGAAGAGGATATCAGCGATTTGATCAAAGATGGTTTCCCGGTGGTACTTTTTGACCGTTACCTGCCTAAAGTAGATACCGACTATGTGGTGGTTGATAACCTATTCAGTACCTTTAACGCTACACAGTACCTTATTGATAAAGGACATAAAAATATCGCTTTTATAACTTACAGTTCTATCCAAACTCAAATGATAGAAAGGCTTGAAGGTTATGAAAAAGCCATGCACCAAAGCAAATTAAAGCCCAATATAACCGAAGTTGATTTTCACACCACTGTTCAGGAACTGCTTAAGTTAATGACAAGCTTCCTGGAAAAAAATAAAGATGTTGATGCCATTCTGTTCGCCAATAACCATTTGGGCAAATGCGGCTTGAAGGCTATCCGTAAGGCTGGTAAAAATGTACCGGGTGATATTGCTTTGATCGCGTTTGACGATTACGAACTTTTTGAATTGTATACCCCGGCTGTTACCGCTATAGCTCAGCCAATCGACGAAATAGCCGACAACGTGATCAAGTTGCTGATGGAAAGGCTTAACGCAACTGTCCCCGAAGAAAAAAATCAACACATAACATTAGCAACCGAACTAATTATCAGGGATTCATCAAACTAATGAACTATTTTGCAGGATAAAATTCAGGCTGATAGTGTACCAGGTCCTGAACGATTGATCATTTCAATTCATCCTGCAAAACTGCCCATACGCTGTTGGCTACAATCTTTGCACCCTGAGCGGTAGGGTGGATGCCATCGCCCTGGTTAAGTGAGGGTACCCCGCCAACGCCTTGCAATAAAAAAGGTACCAGGGCCATATTATTTTTTTTAGCCAGATCGGGGAAAATGTTTTTGAACTTACCGGTATAATCGGCGCCCATGTTCGGCGGTACCTGCATACCCAGCAAAACAAGTTTAGCATCAGGATATTTGGCTTTTACCTTATCTACTATAGACTGAAGATTTTTGGCGGTTTCGCTTACCGGGATTCCGCGAAGGCCGTCGTTAGCCCCAAGCTCCAATACAAAAACGTCTATTTTTTCCTTTAACAGCCAGTCTATCCGGCCATTGCCGCCTGCGGTAGTTTCGCCGCTTAATCCGGCATTTATTACTTTATACGGTAATTTTAACGAATCAACCCGGCGACTTATCACACCCGGAAATGCATCGGCAGGGTCATCGAGACCATAACCGGCTGTGAGGCTATCGCCAAAAAATAAAACTATTTTTTTTGAAGCCGAGTCAGTTTTAGCGGTTTCTGTGGCAGCTTGCGTCTGATCATTGTTTGATGATTTAGCACGGTCGCCGCAACCTGCCATTGTGAGGGCTGCAAGCAAGATACCGCTTAATGTAACTTTGTTCATATAAAATAAATACAATGCGTTCAGGCGTTTGTTCTCAAAATCTCAAGCGGCGGCTTGTTTAACACTCCGCGGCTGTTCAGTAAGCCAATAACAACAGTCAACAAACTTACTGTTAAAAATAGTACAAGTGCCGGTAATATGTTCACACTGTACGGTATCTCGAAACTATATTTTGCCAGGAAATAAGTGCCTGCAAAAGCTATCAGGATTCCGGTTAAGGCCGATAGGCTGCCCAAAAACCAGTACTCTAACGCTGTTATGGTGAATATTTGTTTACGGCTTGCACCAAGCGTACGTAATAAAACACTTTCCTGGATCCGCTGGTACTTGCTGATGCGCACCGATGCTATCAGTACCACTATACCTGTTATAATACTGAACGCGCTCATGAAACGGATAACATAGCTTATTTTGCTCAACAATTGATCAACAACGCTCAAAATTAAACCCAAATCGATAATAGAAACATTGGGATAGGTGCGCACTACCAACTGCTGAAAAGCTGCCGATATTTTGTTTGAGGGCACATGCGTCATCAATACATGAAATTGCGGCGCATCTTCCAATATACCTTTTGGGAAAACTACCTGGAAATTGGTTTGCACCTTGCCCCAGTTAACCTTACGGATACTGGCCACATAGGCCGGCATTTGTGCCCCCTGTACATTAAATACTATTTTATCACCTATTTTAAGGTTTCCCCTTTTTGATAGATTTTCTTCAACGGATACCGGGATTTCTTTAGAGGGATCAGCTTTACCGATCCATTTGCCATTCAGTAATTTTTCTGAAGATGTTAACGAGTCCCTGAAGGTTACCCGGTATTCCCAGGCAAATACACCATGCTGTATTTTGATGGTGCTGTCTTTTGTAAGATCAGCCGCGGTTTTACCATTAATTTGTTCAATGCGCATGGTTACAATTGGTACTTGTTGCAATACCGGAAGCCCCTGTTGCTTTGTTAATTGCACAACGCCTTTTTCCTGACTGTTCTGGATATCAAACAGGATCATGTTTGATTGATTGCCGCTGGTTGAAAGATTAACCTGCTGTACCAATAACGTTTGCACAAAATAAAGTGTGCAGATAAACATGGTGCTTAAACCGATTGATACGATGAGAATAATTGTTTGATTATTTGGACGGTATAAATTGGCAAATCCTTGTCGCCATAAATAACTCCAGGAGCCTTTAATAATGGATTTAGTAACGCGCATCAATAACCAAGCTGTCGCCGTGAGGATCATGAATGCAATTAAAATTCCAAGTGTAAACAGGATACTATCTATCACGCTGTCCAACTGCAAATAAGTAAAGGCAATTATAAAGATCAGGATCAGCAGGTAAACCAGCCAACGCAAAGGATCCCGTCTGTTCCCGCTCTCATCAACTGAAATTCGGAGCGTGTTAAGCGGCGAAATGTTCCGTACGGAGATTAAAGGGAGTAAAGCAAACAGGATGGAGATGATCACACCCAGCAAAATGCCCTGGCCAATAGCCATCCATGATATTTTTACGGAGATGGTGAAAGGCAGAAAATCCTTAAATACAAGCGGGAGCAAATGTTGAACAGCGGTACCCAATATTGCCCCGGTAACAGAACCAATGATGCCAATGCCAACAATTTGTATCAGGTAAATTAAAAATGCTTCGGATGATTTAACTCCCAGGCAACGCATGATCGCTATTGATGCAATTTTCTCTTTCACATAAATATGAATAGCACTGGCTACCCCAACACAACCCAGCAATAAGGCTACAAAACCAACCAGCGATAAAAAGCGGCTCAGGTCGCCAAAGGCGCGGCCGGTATTGTCTTTTTTGGTTTCGATGGTTTCAAAGCGCATTCCTGCTCTGTCAAGTATCGGGTCGATCTTTTTGCTGAGCTTATCTACATTTACGGATGAATTAAACTTATAATAAAAACTATAATTAACCCGGCTGCCAATTTTTACAAGCCCGGTTTGCTCCAGGTACTGCATGGGGATATAAACTACCGGGGCAATACCCGCCATTACACCGCTTTGGCCCGGTGCTTTATTCAGGATCCCGGCAATCAGGAAATTGAGGTTTCCCACCTTTACCGAATCACCGACTTTAGCATTAAACTGAAGCATCAGGGTTTTATCAACTAGGGCCATTTTTCCCTGTTTAAAATCGACCCCAGCAGCTTCGGGGGTGGTTTCCAAAGTACCATAGTAGGGGAAACCTCCCTGCAATGCCCTGATCTGTACCAACCGGGTGCCTTTTGTTCGCGGAAAATAAAGCATGGACGCAAAGCTCCGTTCCTGCGAGCGTTCATCACCCAATGAATCGAGCAGGTGCTTCAATTTATCATCTAGGGGTTTATTTCCGGATATCGCCAGATCAGCACCAATCAGCGTAGCGGCCTGATCGTTCACATCATTTTGTACATTGTACTTAAACGAATAAATGGCTACCAGTGCAGCTATCCCAAACACAATGGCGGATATAAAAAGGAAGAGCCTTGAACGGTTGCGCCGGCTATCGCGCCAGGCCATCCGGAATAGCCAGGGGATATTTATCTTTCTTTTAAAATCAATTGCGGTATTGTCCATTAGCTTATCCGTTAATGGTTTTCTCGTCTGCAATCAGTTTGCCGCCCTTAATCCTGATAATGCGCTGTGTTTTGGCTGCCAGTTCAGGGTCATGTGTTACAACCACGAGGGTAGTGCCCGCTTCCTTATTCAGATCGAAGATGAGTTTGATCACCTTATCGCTGGTTTCTGCATCCAGGTTTCCCGTAGGCTCGTCGGCAAAGAGGATCCGGGGGGCATTTGAAAAAGCACGAGCCAATGATACACGTTGCTGTTCACCACCCGAAAGCTGGAGCGGGTAATGATGTCCGCGCTCTGATAAGCCCACTTTATCCAAAAGATCTAAAGCCCTTGCCCGGATATTTTTTTCGCCCCTGAGCTCAAGGGGCACCATCACATTTTCGAGCGCGGTAAGTGTTGGCAATAACTGAAAATTTTGAAATATAAATCCCACATGCTGATTCCGCACTTGTGCACGCTGATCTTCAGTAAGCTTATTAAGGTTAATACCATTAAGCTCAACAGTGCCTGAAGTTGAGCGGTCGAGCCCGGCACAAAGGCCAAGCAGGGTGGTTTTTCCGCTGCCTGATGGCCCGACTATAGCACTGGTTGAACCTGCCGCCACCGAAAAATTTATTTGATCGAGCACGGTGAGCGTACGACCGGCACTTTGGTATGTTTTACTTAAATCAGAGATATTGAGGATATTGTCCACAGATGTTTTTTTATGGTATAGATACAAAAAAGCCGGGGTTGTTACCACGCCCGGCCATTGAATGTCCAAGTATTATGCCATCTTTACTTTTAGCTGACATTGAGTTTAAAGGCGGCTTTTCAAGCTGTCTCTTAGTTTATTTTCCCATTCGTCTTTTAAAATACTCAGCACTATCGAGTCGCGGCGGCTGCCATCGGCGAGAGGTGTATGATTTCGCAAAACGCCTTCAACTGTACAACCAATGCTTTTCATGGCAGCTATGCTTCGCTCGTTTCGAGCATCGGCCCTGAATTCCACACGCTCTATTCCCAGTTGGTCAAAAGCCAATTGAAGCAGCAAAAATTTACAATGTTTATTAAGTCCCGTACCCCTGAACTTTTCGCCATACCAGGTATAGCCTAACTGTAAGGTTTGATAGGCAGGCTGAATATCATAAAAACGGGTACTGCCTGCGTATCCGCCGCTTGCTTTATCAAAAATTATAAAAGGATATTCCCTACCTTTAATGCGGCCATTAGCAGCTGCTTTGATATAAGCTCGCATGCCATCCTCACCGGCGGCACTTGCGAGCGAATAATTCCAGGTATCGGGTTCGTTGATGGCGAAAGGGAGCAGGTAGTGAAGATCAGTTTCCTGTAAAGGGCGTAATAATACCCTCTCATCTTCTAAAACATAGGTTGTTTCGGGGTTAAATGCAGTGCTCATCGTTAATTGTTATTACCTGATATTGAAGTTAAACTTTATCGGCCATTGCAAGCTCATACATCTGGTCAAAAGGTTTATTTTTTAGTTCGATGGCAATAGCGGAGTTCCGCTGCTCACAATATTTGAGCATTTCGTAACAGTCGGTTAAGATATCATCGTCAATACCTTTGAAGGTCATTTCAACCACTTTTCCAGAGATCTTATAATATTCGTCAAGGGCCGAAATACCCTTCTCGGTTATTTTGATCAGCTTAGCCCGTTTATCATCGGGCGAGGTCCGTTCATCTATCTTGTTTTCCCGGATGAGCCGGTTAATGACTTCCATGCCGGTTGTTGTTTCAGCAAACATATAGTTGATCAGGTCGCTTTTTCTTACCTCACCAAGGTGAAGTAAACCGTTCAGGTAATAGAAACTTTCGGCAGGAGGGATGCCGATGTGGTTAACTGCCGACCGGAAATAAAGCGAATAAGCGCTCAGGATGCGGCCGAGGGTTTTAAGCAGGTATGCGCCGTTCATGATGCGCTCACCTTTTTTGCCGGCTTGTTTAGGTTTCGGGCGTTGCTTTTGCAGATAATATCTGCAAAACGCTTCTACAGTAGGTTGTTCACTTACTTCTTCAAAAGCAGCCCATTCATCAACTAATTGCACTATTGGTTTCATTTTATTACGGTTTGGGTGTAAAATTATAAATTTATTTCTAAAATGTTTTAATTGTTCCTAAATAGAAATATATTTGCCAAACTATATCGAAATAGAAATATATGGAAAACGAGAATGGCTTGCCGTTCTGTTCTGATTTATTTCGATAATTTTAGATTGAAATAAAAATGTTTTGCAGGCTGAGTCGTCAACTATAATAAAAGCGCGATTTGATACCCGCAAAAGAGAATTATAAATCAAGATCACTATGCAACCTGATCCTACAAAAAAAACAAACAGTAAACCTCCCGGCGTATTTAGTTTGCTGAAACCATATAAAGGGCTTGTGGCGCTGTTACTGTTATTTGCTTTACTGGGCAACGCTATGAACCTTTGGCTGCCTAAAATTATAGCTAACGGTATTGATGCCTACTCCAATCATCATTTTGTGATAAACGAGGTTATGGCCAAATTCCTGACGGCAACAATTGTGGTATTTTTGTTTGCTGGCTTACAGGCAATTGTTCAGATATATGCATCTGAAAAGGTAGCGCGTGATCTCAGGCAGCAACTGGCTGATAAAATATCCCGCCAAACCCACGCTTTTATCGAACAGGCAAATCCATCAAAACTGTTAACCAACCTAACTTCGGATATCGATTCGATCAAACTATTTGTATCGCAGGCTTTGGTTTCTATTGTATCATCGCTGTTTATTATTATTGGCTGCAGTGTGATGCTGCTCACCATTAACTGGAAACTTGCGCTGGTTGTGATCACTATTATTCCCATCATTGGCGGTACTTTTTTTTACGTTTTGAAAAACGTGCGCGCCTTGTTTATAAAAAGCCGTGGCGTTATCGATCAGCTTAATAAGGTAATTAACGAGAGCATACTTGGCGCAGCACTCATCAGGGTGATCAACTCGCAGCAGTTGGAATACAATAAATTCCTGGCGGCCAATACCGAAGCAAAAGATTACGGCTTAAAGATCCTCGGCTTTTTTGCCGGGCTCATTCCCATTGTGACGTTTACGGCTAATATGGCAGCTTTTACCATTTTGGTAATGGGCGGGCATTTCGTGATCAGCGGCAGCATGACCCTGGGTAGTTTCGCGGCTTTCAACAGCTACCTGTCGTTATTGATATTCCCGATATTCATTTTAGGTTTCATGAGCAACCTGATAGCCCAGGCTACTGCTTCATTCACCCGGATCAGCATGGTTTTGAATGCGCCGGATGTTACCGACGGTGGCCCGTTAAAGGATACTTTGCACGGCGATGTGGAACTGAGGAACGTCACAATAAGCTACGGCCAAAAATCGGCGCTGAAAAACATCTCATTTAAAGTTAAGGCGGGTTCAAAAATCGCAATCATCGGGCCTACATCTGCCGGTAAAACGCAATTATTGTACCTGCTCACCGGCTTGATCAATGCTACCGAAGGTGAAGTGTTGTTTGACGGCAAAGCCCTTGCCGAATATGACAGTGAAACCTTTCACCGGCAGGTTGGCTTTGTTTTCCAGGACAGCATTATCTTTAATATGAGCATTCGTGAAAATATCGCTTTCAGCGACACGGTGACTGACGAATCGCTTCAAAAAGCGATTGAAACGGCTGAATTAGGCACATTTATCGATAGCCTGCCTGATAAGTTAAGCACCATTGTTTCCGAACGGGGATCAAGCCTTTCGGGTGGTCAGAAACAGCGTATTATGCTGGCCAGGGCGCTTGCGGTTAATCCGAAGGTTTTACTGCTTGATGATTTTACCGCAAGGGTTGATAACAATACAGAGCGAAAGATCCTCGCCAATGTTCAAAAGAACTATCCGGGTTTAACATTGATATCGGTTACTCAGAAAATTGCGTCTGTTGAACGCTATGACCAAATCATACTATTGATGCAGGGCGAAATAGTGGCCAGCGGTGTGCACGATGAGTTGATAAAAACCAGTCCGGATTATGTACAGATCTTTAATTCACAGCAAAGTACCAGCAATTACGAACAGGGGGTTAACCATTAAACATAAAGTTAACGACTGAAAAAATATTGATTACAATGAACTACGATCTTAACCAATTAGGTAAAAATCAGCCAAAAACTTCTACGCTGGCCGGGTTAAAAAAGCTACTCCAGCTGATAGCCCATGAAAAGCGTACACTCATCATTGCTTTTTTTGCCATCCTTGTTAACTCTACACTTAACCTGCTCGGGCCGCTCATTATTGGTCATACTATTGACAAATATGTGCAGCACAAGGATTTTAGCGGAGTTTTACATAATGCGGCTATTTTATTTTGTATGTACCTGGTAGCTTTATTTACCAGCTATAAACAAACCACGCTCATGGGAGGGGTAGGGCAAAGGATGTTGTTTACACTGCGCAATTCTATCTTTAATAAGTTACAACAGTTGCCGGTAGCCTTTTTTAATCAGAACAAGGCCGGTGACCTGATATCGAGGGTTAATAACGACACCGATAAGCTTAATCAATTCTTCTCCCAGTCATTGATGCAGTTTATCGGCAATATCTCTATTATGATTGGTGCCGGTATTTTTTTGCTGGCTATCAATATTGAGTTGGGAGCAGCTGCTTTATCTCCGGCCTTGGTCATCCTGTTTTTAACGCTGGTATTATCACCATGGATAAAAAGGAAAAATGCAGCAAATTTGAAAAGTACCGGTGCATTGAGCGGTGAGATCCAGGAGAGTATTAATAATTTTAAAGTGATCATCGCTTTTAACCGGCGCGATTATTTCAGGAAACGTTTCGACATCGCTAACAATCAAAACTATAAAACAGCTATTGGATCGGGCCTGGCTAACAACGTGTTTGTGCCGGTATATGGTTTATTTGCCAGTATGGCCCAGCTTACCGTACTATGTTTTGGTATCTACCTGATCAGTAAAGGTATGTTCTCTATCGGATTGCTGGTGAGCTACTTATCATATGCTACCAATTTTTATAACCCCTTAAGGCAATTAGCTGCCTTGTGGACAAACTTTCAGCTGGCGATGGCGGGCTGGGACAGGATCTCGCAGATTTTATCCCTTGAAACCGATTTGCCCGTGCTGCAGGCAGGCATTAACGAACCAGATGCTGCTTTATTAGAGTTCAGACATGTGCACTTTAGTTATGATGAAAGCCGGGAGATCCTCCATAATATCTGCTTTAAATTAGAGCGTGGCAAAACCTATGCCTTGGTTGGCCCCACAGGTGGCGGCAAAACAACAACGGCTTCATTAATAGCACGTTTGTATGACCCTACTAAAGGGTTGGTATTACTTGGCGGGAAAGATATCAGGAGTTTTACGGCCGAGGAACGCAGCCGAAAAATAGGCTTTATTTTACAGGAGCCGTTCCTGTTTACAGGCACGGTAAGAGATAATATCCTTTATGGCAACGAGCTTTTTAAAGATCATACCAACGAAGAAATGGAACAGGTGATCAGGGATGCTAACCTGGGGAGCTTGCTGGCAATTTTTGAAGAAGGGTTGGATACCAAAGTTCTATCAGGAGGCGACAGCATTAGCTTGGGCCAGAAGCAGCTTATTGCCTTTATGCGGGCTGTTTTACGCAACCCGGAAATTTTGATACTGGATGAGGCAACAGCCAACATTGATACCATTACCGAAAAATTGCTGAGCGACATTTTGGATAACCTGCCAAAAACTACTACAAGGGTAATCATAGCACATCGTTTAAATACGATTGAAAACGCTGATGAGATCTTTTTTGTAAACTCGGGTGAGGTGATCAGGGCTGGATCATTTGATGACGCTATGGATTTATTGTTGCAAGGAAAGAGGGTAAGCTGATCTTTCTTGGGATATGGATATGCAGTATCACGGTTTTGCCTTGTTTTTTATCCGGATTTGATAAATCGTTTTAAATTTTGCCGATAAATTGCCAGCATATAAAATAGTTGTCCGATCAACACTAAATAATTGCTAAATTATTTTTACAATTGCATATAAACTTAACCTAAGTTATGCATAAGTACAGCGGCGAAACGCGCATTTTAGTTGCAACAGATTGTATCATATTCGGATTCGACGGGGCAAATATTAAATTATTGCTTGTTCAACGTGGCCTTGAGCCCGAAAAACACAAGTGGAGTCTGATAGGTGGTTTTATAAAGCCAACCGAATCACCCGAAGATGCTGCAAACCGTGTGCTTGAACTGCGCACCGGGCTTAGGAATGTATACATGGAACAGTTCCAGGTATTCGGTAAACCGGAACGCGACCCGGTAGAAAGGACCCTTTCCGTTGCTTATTTCGCGCTTATCGACATCCATAAATATGAGGCCCAACTAAGTGAAGAATATCACCCCGAATGGTTTTTACTGGATGAGATGCCCGATCTGATCTTTGACCATAATGAAATGGTGCGCCTCGCTAAAAGACAACTGCGTTATAAAGCCGCGCTTCACCCGATTTTATTTCAATTGCTTCCGGAAAAGTTCACCATTCCGCAATTGCAGGCGCTTTATGAAGGAGTTTATCAAACCAAGTTTGATGACAGGAACTTTAGCCGTAAGCTGCTTTCAACAGGTTTGCTTGTAAAGCTTCCTGAAAAAGATAAGCTTTCATCAAAAAAAGGTGCATTTTACTACATGCTGGATCAGTCGCATTACGAAGAAAATTTTGAAAAGTTCCTGAACCTGGTGCCTAACCCGGATAAGTTTTTTTAGCATGCCGGGCAATGCATTTTAATATTTTTATGGCAAGGCCTTGTTATTCATATAGCTAACGAAATGGTGTCGGGTTAGTAATTAACATCAAATTATACTTGTTTTACGGCCTGATGCGGGTTAAATGCACCCGGGCTTGTCAGCATGTTTTTATTAATAACAGGCGCAAACGTTCGGATGTGCATGATTACTCAAAAATTAGTTTAGTGTTAAACCTGTAAAAATATAAATAATTGATTATCAGGAAATTGAATGCGTTGAATTTAAAATATGTTAAGTCGTGTTAACCCCTGTTATTTGCGTGTGTCCTGTTTTAGCACGTGTTTTTTTTATTACCACCTAAACCCGCTGACCGGGTTTTTAAATAGCCATATTTTTTCTGACACTGTTATCGCGGGATCCACAAAACCATTACTATACCATGATAGCATGACGATCTGAAATACATCATTTAAAATGCTCTTGAAGTTTATGATCTGCGGAAAAGCAACTTGAGCTTAGTTATAAATTAAACGTAGCTAATTATGAAATTGACCGGGCAATTAAACGACTGGTTATTTTATATAATCATACCGTATAAATTAAAGGTTTTCGTATTTTTAAAGGGTTAGTTTAATACTACAAAACCAAATCCAACTGTACACCTTTGAGCAAGATAATTTTTTTGCGGTCGTTAAGCCTCTCTTTTATTTTCATATGCATTGCTATTTGTACTAACGCGCAAGGTTCAAACCAGGGTACGGAGTTTTATACTGCATATATTGATCACGTTGATGGTGCAGCAGGCAGTCCTACCGCGTTGGGCAGGGGTAGTCAGATGGACCTTTACATAACTGCCGACGTAAATACCACTGTAACAGTTGAAGTTGCAGATGGTAGCTTTTCAAGTACCTACCAGGTTAAGGCAAAGGATATATTAACGGTAGCTATTCCCCCCGAGGCCTTTGTAGGAAACCAGGGGCAGTTTTTAAAGGGGATTCATATCACGTCGTTAAAACCTATTGCAGTTTACGCGCATATTTTTGCAGAGAACGTATCCGGCGCAACGCTTCTGCTGCCCGTCAATACGCTCGGTAAAGATTATCTCTCCATTAACTATAAACAAATATCAAACTCAAACAATGGTACGAAAAATACTGAAGGCGTACCCTCATATTCAACCTTAGCGGTAATAGCTACAGAAGATAATACCACGGTGGAAATAACACCCTCGCAACCTTTGCTAAACGGGATTCCTGCAAACCAACCATTTACCGTAAATTTAAAAAAAGGCGAAGTATACCAGGGATTATCAGCTACTGACCTTACCGGCAGCCGCATTCGCTCAATCGTGAGCGCAGCCGGGGCCTGTAAAAAAATCGCTGTTTTTTCGGGCAGCTCAAAAATAAGCATAGGGTGTCAGGGCGATAAGGGATCATCAGATAACCTCTTTCAGCAAGTTTATCCTTTAGCAGTTTGGGGTAAGAACTATGTAACCGCACCTTTAAAAGGGCGCTATTATGATATCTTAAGAATAGTGCTTAGTTCGCCCGATACAAAGGTTACCGTAAACGGTGTCGCGCTAACGGGAGGGCTAAACAATGGTTTGTATTACGAGTTTACATCAACCACAACTAACGTTATCGCTGCCGATAAACCAATCCAGGTAGTGCAATATGCGGTAACCCAGGGTGAAGGTTTAAATTGCCAGTTTATTCAAGGTGATACAGGTGATCCTGAAATGATCTATCTGACCCCGATTGAACAAACACTCGATCACGTTACGCTAAACTCAACCGGAAACTATCGGATCCTGAATAATTTTATCAATGTTATTATTAAAACAGCTGCGGTGCCAACGTTTTCGCTCGATGGAGAACCTTATACCCAGTTTTATCCTGTGCCGAACAGTATTTATTCTTATGCACAAATCAGCGTAAATGCAGGTGTACATAATATCAAAGCATCCGACGGGTTCAACGCAATTGCTTATGGGTTTGGCAAAACGGAATCTTATGGTTATGCTGCAGGCACCAACCTTAAAAACCTGAATGAGTTTATTGTATTATTAAATCCTGCGGACAAGACGGTACATGCCAATGGCTGTACTGATACTCGTTATAAACTGCAGCTTACGCTGCCATTTCAAACCAATAAAATAAGCTGGGACTTTAAGGATGGCAGTGCTGCTATTGTTGTAGACAACCCTATACCAACCGGTTCCATCATAAAGGATTCGAAGGTGCTTTATACTTATGAATGTCCGGGAGATAAAACCTATATCGACGGCGATTATAGTGTAGTGGCGACTGTATTTAACCCTATTGCAGATGAATGCGGATCAAACGAAGACATAGAGTTTGATTTTAATATATCATTGCCACCGATTGTAAAGTTTAGTTTTGGAAATACCTGTTTTGGCAGCGATGTTCAATTCACCGACCAGTCAACCTCAGGTACACGGCAAATTAAAACATGGCGATGGGATTTTGGCGATGGGGCAACAAATGTTATGCAAAACCCTGTACACAAATATGCCCAACCCGGCTACTACCTGGTTACACTGTTTGTTACCAATGAAAATGGATGCGGCGCTGCATCCGATCCAATAAAAATACATATATCAAAACCACCTCTTGCATCTTTTAGCTATTCGTCGCCGAGCTGTACAGGTCAGGATGTTACATTTACGGATAAGTCCACATCTGCCGAAGGAAGTATCATTAGCTGGCAATGGGACTTTGGTGATGGCACACCGGTTGAAATTCTTAAAAGCAAGAACCCATTTAACCATACATTTAGTGAACCGGGAGATTATTTAGTTAAGCTAACCGTCACAAATGATAATGGTTGTACAAGTAATATAGCCCAGCTGCCTGTTAAAGTTTATCCTGTGCCGGTAGTGGATTTTTTATTGCCCGATGCCTGTGAAGATGACTTTGTTCAGTTTACTGATCAAAGCACAATTGCTGATGCCACAGAAGCTGACTTTACCTACGAATGGAATTTTGGTGACCCTAATGCAACACCAGCTAACCCGAATATTTCCCACGAGAAAAACCCGAAGCACAAGTTTTTAGCCGGCAACTATCAGGTTACACTTAAGGTTACTTCAAAAAATGGATGCTCTTTTACATCGGCTTCAAAGTCATTAACAATTAACGGTAGCAAACCAAAAGCTAAAGTAATTATTAAGGATCCGGCTGGTTTGTGCAGCGCTCAGGAAGTATTTTTTGAAAACCAATCCTCGGTTAATTTCGGCGAGATTACCCGGCTGGAGGTTACTTATGACATCAACGACCCATCAACTACGGTAGTTTATGACCATCCGGCATATGGAAGGCAACTCAGGCATAAATATCCTTTGTTCACATCAGGATCGCGGCAGGTTACCTTGCGAGTAATTGCATATTCGGGTACATCATGCTCTGATGTCGCAGAAATCCCGGTTAATTTAAAAGCATCGCCTGTGGTCATCTTTGATCAGGCGCCGGTTTTTTGTATCGAATCGGAGCCCAAAAAATTGTTGCCAAAACCTCAGGGCCCTGTTGGCTCCGGTGTGTTTTCAGGAACAGGGATTAGTACAGATGGTGTGTTTAACCCTGCTGTTTCGGGCGTCGGCGAATTTGATATCATGTACATTTATACCACCCGGGACGCGTGCGCTGATACAGTTATGCAGCAGGTTAAGGTAGATGCATCGCCTGTTGTAACGTTGGGGCCGGATTTTACTATGCTTGAAGGCACAAAACGTGTTTTAAAACCCATAGTAAACGATAATAACTTAAGTTATAAATGGACACCAGCAACAGGCCTTGATCATGATGATGTGGCTAATCCTGTTGCAAGTCCGTCGCAGGATATTACCTATCAGGTAGTGGTGACATCGGCACATGGATGCCAGGCTATGGCCAGCGTATCGGTAAAGGTTTTGAAGTTTTTAGTCGTTCCCAATGTGTTTACGCCTAATGGAGATGGGGTAAATGACATTTGGAATGTTAAATATTTAGAAAGTTATCCAAATAATAAGGTTGACGTATACAACCGATTCGGAGAAAAGGTATATTCGTCAATTGGTTATAGTATACCCTGGGATGGGAAATACAAAGGCTCATATTTGCCTCCCGGGACTTATTATTATATTATTGATCCGAAAAATGGCCGGGAGGTTATTGCAGGTAATGTGACCATTATCAGATAAAAATGAAGCGAATTTTATATACTCTACTTATTATTGCCGTAACAATTCAATTAGCAAAAGCACAGCAACGGCCGCAGTACACTCAATACGTATTCAATAATTACCTTTTGAACCCTGCGTTAAGCGGTATTGAAAACTATACCGATGTAAAACTGGGTTATCGCAGCCAATGGACAGGGCTTGAAGGTGCACCGGTAACATCCTATTTTTCAGTAAACGCGCCTATAGGTAACCGGTTTTTACAGGGCGATGCTACTGCATTTCCTGCGGGTGGAGGTTTAAACCCTTCAAGCAGGTCATATACACAAAATTACATGGCTGCGGAGCCGCATCATGGCGTGGGCTTAATGGTGGTGTCTGATAAAACAGGCCCGATAACACAAACCAATATTGACGCTACTTACGCTTATCACCTCGGCCTTACCGAAACATTGAATTTAGCGGTAGGGGTGTCTGCCGGGGTAAGTCATAATATTATAGATAAAAGTAAACTTACCTATGTTGATCAAAATGACCCAACCATTAATAGCATCGCGGGGGCGCAGTGGAAACCTGATTTGGGAGTAGGCGTATGGGCTTATTCTTCCAATTATTTTTTTGGCGCGTCTGTACAGCAAATCCTTCCGCAAAATTTATATGTAACTACGTCAACAACTGCTGTACAAAACAAAACGGTACCCCATTATTTTGTGACCGGCGGCGTTAAGCTTTTTGTATCTGATGATATTACGCTTATGCCTTCAGCCTTGTTGAAATTTATAGCACCGGTTCCGGTAACTTTTGATGTGAACATGAAAATGTCATTTAAAGACAGGTTCTGGATTGGTGGTTCATACCGCCGCAATGATTCATATGCCGCATTGGTTGGATTTAACCTGAGTTCGCTTATTAATGTTGGCTACTCATATGATTTTACAACATCTGCCCTAAATACGGTGAGTCATGGTTCGCATGAAATTGTGTTAGGCATCCTGCTTAATAATAGATATAAAGTAACTTGCCCTCAGCATACTTTTTAATTTTAAAAAACGTTTTTAATATACTGGCGGATAAACTGCCGTATCGTTCGAAATTAGTCCGAATCAAGCTCTATAATCCGGTTCGGCTCGCGAAGGCGCAATTATGCCATGCTGCATAACATTTATAAACTATTTTGAAGCTTCCTAATAATTACAACTATAATAGTTTTAATTTACGATATTTAATTTCTTAAAAGGATAAAAAATAAAACAATACAATTGTTTCGTAGGTTTATTAAATAACAACTAAAATTAAAACCTATGAATACCAATAATGAAAACTGGGGAAACCAGGATAATGATCGTAATGATTTTGAAAACAACACCAACTCATTTTCTGTGAATGGTGATGAAGCCTATCCAAACCGTGATCTTGAAAACGATGATGATGATCTGGATGAGGTAGACGATATAGTAGACTATGATGAACAGCCTGAAGTAGAAAAACCCGAAGACGAACAGGTGGGTACCCATAGTCAATCGGAGATTGACCAGCCCAACAGAAGCGCCGACACCTCATTTAGCGAGCAAACAGATGTAACACCGCCGAATAAAAAGGAATTTCCATCGGTAGGCCCCGCTAAAACTGATTTTGAGAGCCGCCCGCAAGGACGCACCACCGGCAGGATGGTTGGTCATGAACCAGGAACTGAAGGAATTTAGTAAAAGGAGGGTATAATCATGAATGATTATAAAAATGACTATCCTGCTTCCCGGCAGGGTAATATTAAGGAGACCAGGGAAAGTAACATTAAAGACAGCTATAACTATGCTGCCCGAAACAACCCCTGTCTTGAAACAAAAGGTCCTCAAAGAAAACACTTTAAAGTTTTACATGAGGATGGGAGCCTGGCTGATCTTCCGGATCCAAATGTTGAAGGAGCAGGTGTCGGAGATGGCACCATAGGCCGTTAAGCAAAAAAGGTGACCGAAATGGCCACCTTTTTTATGCTGTTATGATTAGATTTACAATTACGTGGTATAACCCAGAATTTTCAATACTTGCTTGCTGTTTTGCTCTTCTCCAAACACCTCAAAGTTAAACGTTTCGTCCCTGTTACGGCGAATGATCACATGTTTGGGTGATGGCAATAAGCAGTGGTGGATGCCGCCGTAGCCACTTAATACTTCCTGGTAGGCGCCGGTATTAAAGAAGCCTAAATATTGCACCTTACGGGTTTTAGGCATAAACACGCTGTTCATATGCGCTTCCTGGTTGTAATAATCCTGCCCGTCGCAGGTGATACCCCCAAGGTTTACACGTTCGTATTCCGAATCCCAGTTGTTAACCGGCAACAGGATGTACTTTTGGTTCAGCGCCCAGACGTCAGGCAGATTGGTAATGAACGAGCCATCAAGCATCAGCCAGCGTTCGCGGTCATTTTGTTGTTTACGGCCTAATACCTTGTACAGGATACCAGAAGCTTCGGCTACAGTATACTTGCCGAATTCTGTAATGATATCCGGTTCCATGGTGTCATGCTCAGCACATATCTCTTTGATCCGGCTTACTATTTCGTTGATCATGTATTCATAATCAAAATCGAAAACCAGTGAATCTTTAAATGGCATACCACCGCCAATATCAAGCGTATCCAGATGCGGGTTTACTTTTTTGAATTTGCAGTAAAGAGTTACATATTTTTCAAGCTCGTTCCAGTAGTATGGTGTATCGGATATACCGGAGTTGATGAAGAAATGTAACAGCTTAACCTGGAAGTTAGGGTTATCCTCAATTTTGTTATGATAAAAATCAATAACATCTTCCATACGCACACCCAAACGTGATGTATAAAACTGAGAGTCAGGCTGCTCTTCAGCTGCAATCCGGATACCCAGGTTGCAAGGAGTGTCCATCTCAATTTCGTCATCGTAAAGGTTAAATTCTTCTTTATTATCCAATACCGGAATGATGTTTTTAAAGCCATCATGCAGCATATCAATAATGTATGTTTTGTACTGGAAGGTTTTAAAGCCGTTGCATATTACGGTTATATCCTTTGTTACAGTACCTTTTTTCTCCAGTGCATCAATCATCGGCATATCAAAGGCCGATGATGTTTCCAGGTGGATCTCGTTTTTCAGGGCTTCTTCAACAATGTGCTTGAAATGCGAGCTCTTGGTACAATAGCAGTATTTATAAGTGCCGCGATAGTTGTTTTTGATGATGGCCTGTTGAAACAGCAGTTTAGCTTGCTGGATCTTTTTGGATATCATAGGCAGATAAGTAAAGCGTAAGGGAGTACCGTACGTTTCAATCATCTCCATCAAATTTAGGTCCTGAAAGTATAGTTCATCGTCGATGATCTCAAAACCATCCTGTGGAAAGCCTACACTTAAGTCAAGAAATTCCTGATAACTCTGCATCCTTAAAAATTTTGGGCAAAAATGTAATTTTTAAACGGAATATTTGGCTATTTGTTAGGATTAATTTTATTGACAGAATGTAATGTTTTTGCCGTAGAAGCCGGATTAGCCATTACCTGCTGCAATACAGCATGTTGCGGTTAATAATCAATAGATATTTTCGATAATAACCAAGCTACAACATAGGTGATCCGGAACCGGTAGCAGGCGCCCAAAATTTTGATGGACATACCTATGCTACAGCCGCTTCCTTGTTATATTTATTACGGTAATCAATTGGCGAGAGCCCGGTGATCTTTTTAAAAACTGTACGAAATGCTTTGGCATCGGTATACCCAACATCATACATTACCTCATTGATGTTTTTGGGGGTACTTTCCAATTGTTTTTTGGCTGCTTCAATTTTTACGCGCTGTATATATTCAACCGGGGTATTATTGGTGGCTTTTTTAAACCGTCGTTCAAAATGCCTGCGGCCAATAGCATACATTGATGACAGGTCTTCAACTGAGATTTTTTCGGTAACGTTATTCTCTATGTATTCCTGGGCTTGCCTTATAGGATTGTCTTCATGTTTTTTTTGCCCGGTGAACATAGCAAATGGGGACTGACTTTTCCGGTCGATCTCTAAAGCATAGATCTTGGCGGCCATGATGGCTATATCCCGACCAGCATATTTTTCAATCAATAACAGTAATAAACTCCAGTAAGAGGTAGCACCGCCGCTTGAATATAAACCCTGCTGTTCGGTAACAATACGCCCGTCAACCAGCTTCACTTCCGGGAACATATTTCTGAACGCATCAGCTGTAATCCAATGGCTGGAACACTCTTTACCGTTCAATAACCCTGTAGAGGCCAATATGAATGAGCCGATACAAAGACTTGCTATTTCGGCGCCGTTGTTATATTGGTTGATGATCCACGGTACAAAATCCCGGTTCAGATTTACCGCGTTTTGAAGATCGCCGCTTATGGCAGGGATGATCACCATATCGCTTTTTTGCAGCTCGCTTAATAAAATATCCGTATGAACCGAAAACATGCCGCCATGCACTTTAACTTCTTTAGAAAGCCCAACCATCTGTACGTCAAAAACAGGCTGCCTCCCCATCGATTGTAAAAAATCGTTGGCGCCTGTAAAAATGGTTCGGGCATCAACTATGCTGGCTAAAACTGCTTCATTGGGTATCAGGATGGCAACATGTTTCATTTTGTTATAGTATAACTGGTATCTGGGATAAAGATAGTGAACACTAAAGTCGCAAACAACCCCTTAACAAGTCCTTTTTACGTGCTACACAACTTTATCAGCCCAGATAACTTTGTATCGTTAACAAATATGTAATCACACAAAACAAATATCATCATGAAACCAAAAACAATTAAAACCCTTTATTGGATCTTTACCGTCCTTTTTTTATTAGCTATGCTTGGTGATGCTTATGGGGGGATCACTATGCAGCAGGCGGGCAAAGATTCATTAGCTAAACTTGGTTACCCTTATTACCTCATGGTTATTATGGGGTGGGCAAAAATAGCAGGTGTACTGGCCATAGCTCAAACCAGGTACCAGGTTATTAAAGAATGGGCTTATTCAGGCTTCACTATCAGCTTTATCGGTGCATTTTTATCATGGCTTGCTGTTGGAGCCGGGGCAGTTATGCTCATTCCGCCGGTAGTTATGCTGCTTGTTATGTTCCTTACCTACTATTTATGGAAAAGGTATGAGCAGGTAAAAGAACTGGGCTTAACCAACACTAAACTTGCCGGAAATACCGAACTGGCTTAATGTTTTCAGTTTAATTATAAATCCCGGGTTTATCAAACCCGGTTTGCTTGTTTATCACCATGCGCAAACTGATCGTATCCTTAAACATTACGCTGGATGGTTTTGTAGCGGCGGAGGATGAGGGCCTTGATTGGCACTATCAATACTGGACGAATGAAATAGCCGAGACAACAACAGAATTGCTTAGCCGGGCCGATACTATTTTATTAGGCAAAAACACGTATCAGGCTATGGCTGCCTATTGGCCTTTTCAGGCTAAGTGCATGAACTTTCCCCGTACGGATATTGCCTATGCAGATATGATGAACAATTACCAAAAAGTGGTTATGTCCTCAACAATGACCTCCGCGTTGTGGAACAATTCATTACTGCTCAAAGGAAATCTAAGGAGGGTTGTAGAGTATTTAAAAAAGCAGCATGGCCGTGACATCCTTACTTACGGAAGCATCAGTGTGGTTAAAAAGCTGGTGACCGCGAATTTGGTTGATGAGTACCAACTTTGGATTCACCCGGTAATTTTAGGTAATGGTAAAGCACTTTTCAAGGGGTTAAAAAACAACTTGCCTTTAAAACCGGTTTTAAAGAAAGTTTTTTCATCGGGTGTTATATTGATGGTTTATCAATCACATAATTAACTTAGGTAACAGAATCAAACCGACCGGGTTAAAACGCGTCTTTACTGCTGACACACTGTTGTCAACAGCGCGTTACATCTTTGTATAATAAAAATGTGATCCGTTATGAACAGAGCCGACAGGTTGCTCAGGATATTGGTGTTGCTGCAAACCAGGGATGTGGTGTCTATCGACCTGCTGAAATCACATTTTCATATCAGTACCCGCACAGCCTACCAGGACCTTGAGTGCCTGAAGCAATTAAAAATAACAGTGACCTTTGAAGCTGAAAGGGGGTGTTTAGTTTTAGTCGCAAGCTGTCTTTCGCCGGATGGTAAAAGTGACATCATTTCTCAGCCTATGTTGGTTATTCCGCCGGCCATAAAAAATGAAATGTTATCAATTATACCGCGTGCGTTAAATAATGATCCTCAAAACTCATCGTCGTAATATCTTGATTTTTAGGCAACTCATAAAATTTACGCCGTTGTTGTTTTGATCCAATTTAAAGCGATGGAATACTGACTGTTGCGCAAAATTACGTATGAAAATACAGTATTTTAACGGGTTGATATTTGGCTGATTGCTTTGTAAATTGGGAAACATTTTTATGTCCGCTAAACCCGCAACCTTATGTTTAATTCCCCAATTATCGATCTTGCGCTCACGCTGTCGTTCACCTATTTTTCGCTCAGCCTAACTGTTAGCACAATTCATGAGTATCTGTCTGCCCTGCTCAACAAGCGGGGAGAATATCTGAAAAATGCCATTGACTGTTTACTTTTTGACCAGGACTGGAAAAAAATAGCTGAAAAGCTTTATAACAATCCGAACATTACATCTTTAAAAAAGGATTTAAACAGTTTGCCATCATATATCCCGGCGGGCAATTTCGCCGCGGCTTTAATGGATCAGTTTAAAGACGATAAAAATATTATCCTTGATATGAATAAGATCAGGGATGTTTTAACAGATGACGGCATAGCAGCACAGGTTGGTATCTCTGCCGGGATCAGGAAACTTCTTCTTAATTTTTATGAACGCGCCCAGGGCGATCTTCAGAGTTTTCAAAAACAGATCGAGACATTTTATAATTCGGCCATGGACAGGGCTTCGGGAGTTTATAAACGATCATCTCAGCTTATTGTATTTATTATTTCGGTGGTAATCTGCGCCTCTTTAAATGTTGATACCATAAATATTGTAAACAAGCTTTGGGGTAACCAGGAAGCACTGAAACATACCGCCGATAATTTACAAACCGTAGTTAAACAAGTAAACGAAAAAGGATATAATCCTAAAACTGATACGATAAAGTTTGAAGCCAGCAAAGTAACGGTTATTAAAAACATACCTGCCGATACAAGTAAAAACGCACCTAACGCGAAAAAAGTCGCCCAGCAAATCAGCACAGTTAGTACGTTTCTGGTAAGCTCTGGTATCCCTGTGGGTTGGACGGCACAAAACACTCCAGATTTGAAAGATAAAACATTCTGCCAAAGCCTTTTGTCGCTTTTAACCAAGATAACGGGTTTATTATTAACAGCTATAGCTTTAATGTTAGGCGCTCCTTTTTGGTTCGATTTGATCAACAAAATTGTAAGTTTACGTGCGGCAGGCAAAAAGCCTGAAGAAGAAGCAACCACACCAACTAAAAATACCACCGTAACCGTAAAACCAGTAGGCTAATGCGCATTAAAGTAACCAAGCTGCTTAATACCAGGGTAGGAGGCGCTCATACAACCTATCAAACCGGTGCTGTAAGAGAGCCGGGTGACATTATAGAAGTAACGGGCACTGTGCAGGGAGAGGAACTTGACGGAAACAACACCTGGTATAAAGTGAGCGACGATGCTAATAGTCATTATTGGAGCGGCGGGGCCGAACAAATAGATAGTGCCGGTGGCAATTATCAGCAATGGATGATTGACTTGAACCTCCCGGAGATTTGGGGCCGGTATGCAGGTACAGGCGTTGGTGTTGCTGTGGTGGACACCGGTATTGCGCCAGGCATAACAGACCTGTTTTATAATCAGAGTAAGTATTATGTTTATGGAGATAATGTTGAGATAAAAGACAATGCCGGTCATGGTACATTTTGTGCTTCCCTTGTTGGGCTACGGAATACCAGCGGCAACTATGTCGGTGTGGCTCCGGGATGTAATTTATTCGCCTGTAAAATATCCGAAAAAAGAACATTTGAAAACACGGAGAGAGATGCCCAAAGATATGCTGACGCGATTAATTGGTGTGCAAAAAATCCCGATATTCATATAGTGTCAATAAGTTGGTCGTCGGGTATAAGCAATGCAGCTACTTTAAGTTTAATTCAGGAGGCTATAAACAATGCCGTAGCTAACAATAAAATAGTTGTTTGTTCTATCGGAAATTCGACAGCATACGGTGATACTAGAAAATATTATCCGGCCTGTTTGAAAAATACAATCGGAGTAGGCATGGTTCCGGATAAAGAGAATGGCTATCCTTGTATAAATGAGTTCCTATCGCTGGTGATCAATGGCTCGCAAATAAAATCATATGATCAGAATAACGAATTGATAGCTGATAGCGGAAGTAGTTTTGCGACGGCTATTACATCGGGTATAATTGCGCTGATGATTAAAAAAATGAATTTTAGTTATTCATTTGCTACTATCCTTGAAAAATTGGTGGCTATGACGCAGAAAACCACCTTCATTATAACCGAAGATGGAAACCCACCAGCATCCTTCGATCTTCCACTGCTAAAACCCGAACTTTTATTGAATTTTTTTAATGATGTTGTATGAAATATAAATACGCCTCCCTTTTTTTGCTTTTGCTTCTGTCCTGCAAAATGTTTGCACAACAACCCGAAAGGCGCGTTTTTTATGATGTGTTATATTTGAAAAGCCTTTACGACAAAGACGGGAAAATAAGGATCAGCCCGCAAAATAAGCCGCTGTTTGCTTATTATTTTAGTCTTAAAAATACCACCAATGTAGATACTGTTATTCAGAAGAATCCTTTTTTTAGCCTGAACGGGATTTATGAAGCTGGCGGTGCAAGCGGAGGGACAATACCCAGCCCATCCGGATTACTACAATCCATAGGCTCTCTTGATGTTACCAATCTTGCAGACGGTCTTGCAAAGTTTTTGGTGGAACGAACAAAGCAGGAACTTTCCACCGCCTTTTTTTCACGGTTTAAAAAGGAGCTGGACAGTACCAGGCAGTTGCAGTTATTATTTCCGGTTACTTACAAATCACTTACTGCTATAGATGTTGAGATCTATAACTACGCCGCTTATACCGATTTGCTCCGGGAATCATTTCAAAAAGATCTGGCACTATTACTTCCCAATGTTTCCAATTTGATTGAAGACCCGTGCATGGATCAATTGTTTGCTGCCATGCCCCACGTCAGGATAATCTTCATCGATGCCTTGTATATAGCCAACGAGTTTCATGAGGGTTCCCATCCCGGGGATATTTTTCATACCTATCTGGTTAATAAAGCAGGCAATAGCACCTTAAAGCTTGTAAATGAAAATGTATATCCGGCATTGCAAGCTTTTGATCTTTTTTCACAATCATTACGGTCAAATCAGAGAGATAAATACTGGGTCGATGCCGATTCGGCGAAGATGCTGTTTAGTAACCCTGTAACTTTCCAAATCTACCTCGGTTTGCTTTATCAGCAATTGGAAAAAAAAGACATTAATTTTAAAGAGGGGTCAATGAAGCAGTTTCTGAAAGATCGTAGTGGTGACTTTTTAAAGTTTGAGGAAATTTATCAGAGTTATAACATTGAATTTATCCAAAAAGCAACAATAGTAAACAGGTGTTTCATTAATTTAAAGCAACTTCAGCAAAAAGGTGAAAATACTTTTAATTACCAGGATTATTACGCGCTTTATAATTCATCACTTAATCTTTTTGAGCAATTATTGAAATCACCATTGCTTTTAAATGTCGACCCGGCCAATATTACTATACCAATGATTGACCGGAAAGACACAAAGATTGATCAGTACCTGTCATCAGCCAGGAGTCTTGGCAACGTTTACATTGATGTTTACGAAAAACAGTACCCATCGGCCATAGTTGAGCTTAG
>Ga0157372_10000487_pt1 | contig 43763 bp, 57 predicted proteins | sample C55metaG_FD_115307 | JGI IMG/M metagenome (GOLD analysis project Ga0157372, IMG submission 115307) | Corn rhizosphere microbial communities from Kellogg Biological Station, Michigan, USA - C5-5 metaG | ecosystem: Host-associated > Plants > Roots > Rhizosphere > Soil | place: USA: Michigan...
CAATTCGCCGGCAAACAACTGAATTTCGTCATACGACATAATCCACGGGCCACCGGCACACGTACCGCCGATCCCGAAACAGCTAAGGAGATAGCACATGCCCAAACTGAAAACGCATAGCGGCACCAAAGACCGCGTCAAGCTGACCAAGAACGGCAAAGTCCGGGTTGGTTCACCAAACCAGAACCACTTTTTGCAGAAAAAGTCTGGCGGCCGCAAGCGCAGCCTGCGCGGACTGAGCACGATGACCGGCAAAAATAGCAAAATGCTGAGACTGAAGCTCGGCGCCTAAAATATAAGAGGTTCTAGGTTATAGTAGCAGACCATCTAGAACCTAAAACCTAGCACCTATAACCTACTAAAGGAGAAGAAGATGAGAGTAAAACGAGGCGTAGCCGCCCACCGCAAACATGTCAAGATCCGCAAGGCTACTAAAGGCTTTAGCCATCCTAACCGCGTCAGCGTTAAACGTGGTCGTCAGACCGTTACCAAATCCCTGCAGTATGCTACCCGCGACCGCAAAAATCGCAAGCGAACCTTCCGCGAGCTGTGGAACACGCGCATTAACGCCGCCGCCCGCTTGAACGGCACTACCTATAGCCGTTTGATTGCTGGCCTTAAGGCAGCCGGCGTCACCCTAGATCGCAAAGTCCTGGCCGAACTGGCCGTCAACGAACCCAAAGCTTTTGAAGCTGTCGTTAAAACCGTGCCCAAGAAAGCCTAATTAACCCGAGATCACCTGAGCTTGTTTTAGGGTTACAGAAAGTAATTTCCTGACTAGCCACTCATCTTCAGGAGCGGAGTGCTCGTAGTCCTACCCGATCGGCCTGTCCAAGTAACTCCTTCACTGCTTGCAGTCTATCAGATCCTCTATTTCGGAAGCCAGATAACTTTCTATGATTTATGACCGCTTGGGCGTTTTTATCAAATTTTATGCTCTCTTGAAGAGGCATCCTATCTACGCTCATAGCTAATAGCCCGAGCTTATTAAGTGCTACTATCTCCGGACTGGAATGGGCGAGTTTTTCTGACGGAACAATAAGGCCAGCATCTCGCGCAAACAACACAACGCGATTCGCAAAATAAAGTGCATGCTCTGTTTTTTGTATAATTTCCTCTCGTTCTCCATCGTTGGTACTAAAACGAAGCATGCGTTCTGCGTATTCAGTCGGAGTAATATACGGTTTATCGACAAAAGCTCGAGTAGTTTGCGCTCCTAGCGCTTGAGTTGCAACGGATAATAGCGAATGATTCGCACCATACACAATTCCTATATGATGCTCCTGACCATCGGCCGCTATCTCTCTTGCTTGAGTATGTAGCTGCCTTATTGCCGTTTCTTCACGAATGGACATAGTGGCCGCTGAATGGCCTAGGTACGCCCGTACATTAAAGGTGGCATTGGTAAAGTCCGCGGGGAGCTTACCCTTTATATCAAACACATCTAAAGGTACGAAAGTCGGTACTCGCTTTATACCGCTAGCACGGAGCTGCTCCCCAAGCACGAAGGCCCTATGGTGTACCTGAGAAGTTACACCATACTTCTGGAGGAATAGTTTGCTACCGTACCGAAAATGATAATTAGTACGCTCAAAAAGTGCTGGCACGTCAACATCTGGATTAGGGAGCTTGAGACCAACGTCTCCCACCTCTAAGCCAACAATATCGCACAAGCGCAGATGAGGAATTAGTCTGACTGCCTTTGCTTGTTCCGGCTCGCCATCATCAGGAGAACCGTGCTCCCAATACACAAAATCCAAATAAATATTCTCTGGAAACTGGCCAATTAAATCTTGGCATGCCTGAACAATATCAAGCCGCTGTCTTACTTGAGAAGCTGCCTCAATCATGTTTAAATTATAAAATTATATTTATAATTTAGCAAATAATCTACCGTTCCGCTTCTAAAAAACTCCTCGAATTAGAGGAGTTTTTAAGTTGCCAGATTATCTGTAAGCCGGGTTCTGTCGAGGCTAATCATCTATCTAGATCTGTCGTTGCCGGCAGATTCAAGCGGATTTCTTTGTGACTGCCCTGGCGGGACGCCTTAGTTAGGACATATCTCCTTGCAGCAGGCAGGGTTTACCGTCTTCCCACGTCACCGTGGGTCGATGCGAGCTCTTACCTCGCTCGTTTCACCTTTTCCTAGTGCGCCTTCACGTTAGTGAGACGCACAGGTAGTTTCGTTTCTGTGGCACTTTCCCTAGGGTTACCCCCGGTCGCCGTTAGCGACTGCCATTTCCCTATGCTGCCCGGACTTTCCTCCCGGCCTCCTTACCTTCTTTTGAGCAGTCTGCAATCAGATTGCGAAAAGGAAAGTAAGGAGGCCGGGCGATTAGCCGATAATCTGGCACCTCCATTATAGCTCAGCAGGGGAGTAAAGAATAATGAATGAAGAATAAAGTAAATAGCAGCCGGCCGCAGGCCATTCTTTATTCTCTATTCTTTATTCTGAGTCCTCGTATTCAATTCTTCGTCGGTAGCACGGTTAACAGCCGCATCGGCCAACTTGTTAAATTCACGTGGCACGTGGCTAAAGCTGACGTGCTTAAACTGCTTGGCAAGCGTTTTGATAGCATCATGGATCGGCCATAAATCACGATTACGGATTTTGAAAATACCGTTCATCTGATTGATAACCAGTAAGCTGTCCATATAGATCTCTACCTCTTGGATACCCATCTTGTGCGCCTCTTCCAGGCCTAACTTGAGCGCCGTGTACTCAGCCTGATTATTCGTAGTGATGCCCAGGTAGACGCCTTTATCCACCAAGACCTTGTCGTTCATATCCAGAATAACAAATCCACTGGAGGATGGCCCCGGATTGCCGCGTGAACCACCGTCGGCAAACAGTTTCACTTTATCATGATGCTCCAGCGCGCTAGTATCTAATTTCTCCGGTGATGGACCGGCAAAGGTCTCGTCTATAGCCTTTGCCATCTCGCGGTCTTTTTCAGTGATATTCCCATCCGCCTCATGGGTGATCAGCCAAATCTGCACTACATTCCACTCGTTTTCCCAGCGTGGGTGATGGTCATACTGCTCGGCCAGAGCCGCGACCTTGGTCATAAACGCAAAAGCGTCACGAAAATTTTCAAAGTTAAACTGTTTATATAAGCCGTGTTTGGTTTCTTGCCACATGCTTACTATCTTAACACGTGAAACTGCAAGTCTGAGATTATAGATAGGCCGCTGTCACCCGAAATGCCTGACAAATATAGTCAGCGGTCGTTCCATCTTGGGTTACTATCAAATCAGCTACAGTTCATAGCGGTCTAGCGTTATCGCCCCAAGCAATGAGCTCATTCGAGCAGGAACCAGCCCATAATCCGTAGATATCTTCCTCATTTTCTCGCCAACAGATACAAAATACGCTAAAATACCTGCAGATTTGAGAAATATTCTCAAAAGAAAGTTGCAGCTTAGGCATAAGTCGAAGCTTTTGCCATGAACGGCAAAATGAGACATAGCCGTAGTTCTGAGGACGGGGTGTGGCGCAGTTGGTAGCGCGTACGGCTGGGGGCCGTGAGGTCGCAGGTTCAAGTCCTGTCACCCCGACCATTAAATATAATTGACAATGTAACGAGCTTATGCTAATATGTAGCTAAGCTAAGCAAAAAGAAAAATTTAATTTAAGGAATAAGAACTATGTCCCACAATCAGTATCCAACATCAGTAGAAGACCCACTTTCTGGTGATGTAGATGAGTTTGTACACCCTGATGAAACTCGCACTGATAAGCAGATTGCTCACGACGAAAAGTACGCAGTTGAGCCTTACGGTGATAACGCTGCCGAAGGCTACTGGAACGAGTATTACGAGTTGCACCCCGAAGAAGCAGATAGTCGCTATGATGGCCACGAAGACCAGCCCGGCAACACTAACACGTATTCTCTGCTTTTAACTAAGGCCGTACAAGATAAAGTACGAGAAAGCGGTCAAGGAGCCGAATACGGAGCAGTTCAATCAGCTACTTTAATCTTGAAAGACGCCGAGGGCAATCCCACCGACAAATTAGTGGCTTACGTTGACCACTACGACGGCACCCATCGTTTCGACGGTGTCGGTATGTTCCGCTTAGCACCTGTTGACGGCGCAAAAGATCGGTGGGACAGGGACGTTAAGTTCGTCCAAGGCCATTTCTCTAAGCACCCCAGTACTGACGAAATTGGTAGCGCATTTAGTATGACTTACGGTGGTGGTAGCCCTGACCAGTTGCGTGAGTACGCAAGTCAGGCTCTACAAGAAGACGTTTTGGCTAAAGCCGAGCTTGTAGACCTCGACATTCCTACAGCAGAGTAATCTGCCGAAACATTTAAGCCGTCTGCTTTTGTAGGCGGCTTTTGTTCAAGTCCGTTTACGTTAATCTTAGTTAAACATTATACTGCCCCTGTTATAGTTCGTAATTCAGTATATTTGTACTGCCTACGAGTTGAGGAGGCATGGTCTTAATTTCGTCTAAAAAGCTCTTTTGGTTACTATAATCCCAAGAGGATTTGAGCGATAACAGTAGTACGTCTAACTGTTCAAGGCTAATCGCTCCTACTCGACCATAGATACAATTTAAAAAGCCCAGGATTACCCGGGCTTTTTCTACGTCAATTCAGACTTAAGTGAGAGGGTGAGGATTCGTGTTTTTAGTTGGATCCTTTTTTTCTAAAGCCCTTCGCTCATTTTGGCTAATGGCCTTGTTAACTTCTTCATTCGCATTCCTAACGACGTGATCAAATATTCCCATGGGAATCCTCCTATCGTTTAGTATTTATTATAGTACTCTGTTAAACCGCCCTTGGCTGTCATAAATCTTACAATGATTGAGCAACAGAGTATGTGATTTTAATCCAATAAAGTGCTGGGTGCCGACGTGATTAACCTGAAAAATTCCAGGTGGGTACTCGCAGACACAAGCCACAGCTACGCATCAATATGAAGTTCCCTAATGATTAGTATTCAGATAATCATTTGTCGGCGGAGCGTCGATGACAGTCCATGCCCAGCTCTTCTATTATAACGAATTATGGATTGTAGATGCTGGATTCTGGAACCAACTTTTGCTTTTTTGATAACCCGTGACTATACACTGGGCCAAGCTAGCCGAGGAGCAATTTTAAGAAAAACGATTCGATGTTGACGACTACCGGTGCGATAAACTGGAAGATCAGCAGCATAAAGACTAGGATTGCCATAAAACCGGCCGATTCTATTTGCATCATGACTTTTTGCAACCCTTCGGGTGCGAAGGCATACAACACACGTGAGCCGTCCAATGGCGGGAATGGAATCATGTTAAATACAAAGAAGGCTACATTTACCTCTATAAAAATGATCAAAAAGTCATAAATATTAGGCGTGCCAATACCCACCAGGCGGAACAATAAAGCGCCTAGGCAAGCCAGTACCAAATTGGTTAGCGGGCCGGCGGCACCAATTAGGGCACTGCCGAATTCATCGTATTTTACCCGTGCCGGGTTAAAGGGCACCGGTTTGGCCACAAAAAACGGCGGCAGGCCGATAGCTATCAGCACCACCGGCAGTAAAACCGTCGTTAGAATATCGATATGTCTGAGCGGATTTAAAGTTAATCTCCCCTGTTCTTGGGCAGTTGTGTCCCCCAACCAATGCGCGACGTAGGCATGCATTGCCTCATGGATACCCATCGATATCAAAATTGCCACCAGGACGAATACAATCTGCAGCCCACTGAGGTTTGAAAACATATCCTTACAAGTATAGCAATGAGGCATGGAATAAAGAATGGAGAATAAGGAATAAAGTCTCTGCTTTCTGACAGCTCATTCATTCCAGCACAGCCTAGAACCCTGTGTGCTTTATTTAGTAGTCTAAATTACAGGTCGCGTTAAAAAGGCATAGTGCGAACAGTCTGCCAGGAAGAATAGCCAGCTGCAGGCCTATTCTTCATTCCTCATTCTTTATTCTTATTGAGCAGCAAGCCTGCCACCTAGTTGACTCTAATCTGTTATTACGCTACAATAATCAGTCGAATACCATAACAAAGTTAAGGATAATACCATGCAGATATGCGATATTACCGGCAAAGGCAAGCAATACGGCAACAACGTCAGCTTCTCGCAGCGCCACACCAAGAAAGTCTGGAAGCCCAACCTGCAGACCAAGACCATGATTGTCGATGGCAAAAAGGTCAAACTGAAGGTCAGCACTCAAGCCCTCCGCACCCTCAAGAAAAAGGGCTTGCTTACTAACAGCGAAGTCAAGTAATCAATTCCGACGCGTAAATCGACCATCATTTTGGTCGATTTTAACTTTACGAAGTGACGATCATACTCAGGTCACTTAAGCATTGTCATGCCGGAACGACAGTCATTTGAGTAAGTTAGCTCTTCTCGAGGACAATCAGCTGCATGACGTCGCTGAGGTCAGCGGATTTTAGCTTCAGCTTGCCGGTGGTTTCTTTTGGCTCCATGCCTAGTTCGTGTAAGGCTTGAGGTAGATCTTGCTGGGGAACTTCGTAGCTTAACGATTTATCGGCGTAGTGTGTAGGAATTATGAGTTTTGGTTCGACCTCTTTAATTAACTTCAAAGCGCCGATCGCATCCAAAGTATAACCATTGCCGCCGACTGGAACGAACATGACGTCAACTTTACCGATTTCTTCCAGTTGGGCCTCACTAATATCCGGGTAAATATGGCCGGTAAACAGTAAATTTAAATCGCCAGCCGTTATTTTATACATGGTAGCCTGCTTTTTGCTGTTGTCAGCTTCCACCCGACCTCCGGCATCGGAAGCCGGGTCCATGTGCGCTTGGGCAGCCACGCCGTGAATAGAAATATCACTGACTTCGTACTCGCCCGGATGATCAATTAGCAACTTAGCTGCCGGCTTATCTGTTTGATCAGTAGTGTAGAGGGCAATGTCATCAGCTTTTAACACCGATTTGCCGCCCAAGGCTGCCAAATTATCGTCAATTACTACGCGCGTTCCTTTGTAGGTCACCGACACGCAATTAGCACCATAAAATTGTATATCCATCTTAGCTCCAGTTTATAGTTTACAGCTCATAGTTTACAAAAGTCTCGTAGCTCAGCCAGTTACCACTATAAACTACACGCTAAAAACTATAAACTTTTATTCCATTAGGCCTAAATTATCGAGCACCACCTGTTTTTTGGCTTCCATAATGCCTGTCATGAAACGATCTTTGATCTGCCGGCGATAGGTAAAATCGGCCGGCGTCATGACCGTATACCGTAACTCTTTACCCTCTTTAGCCTCCAGTTCCGTAATAAATTTCTGCAATGCGTTCATATTGGCATTACCGACAATTAACAGATCGATCCCCGCTCGCTCATCACGGGTAAACTGGCCGGTGTAGATTACTAATTCAACCTTACCAAGGGCTTTATACTCATCCTCTGGTGCAGCGTTATCTTTGCTGGCGCTTGGCTTAGCTTTTTTAGTACTCGCATTGCCAAAAATTGTTTGCAGCGGTTCATAAAACTCATATTTTTGATTAACTTCGTAGTACAGCTTATTGTCGGTATTTTCGGATACAATAATCCCCACGTTTAAGAGATTGGAAAGTTCACGCCTTACGGAGTTAATCTGTTCATCAATTTTACGAGTAATCTCGCGTACAAAAAACGAACGGTTCGGGTTGCTGTAAAACAGCTGCAGTAATTTGACCCTAGTTTTTGACCCAAACAGTTGCTCAACCATGTGCGACTCCTGCACCGTGCGACCCGCTTTCCAGCGAAGCTGAAAACCCCGCACTCTTGGCGTCCTGCGGCGTCAGGCATTCCGCTGCTCGCTCACCGTACCATATGTACGGCTCCCTCCGCTGCTCATACCTTCCTTGCATTGCATCCAAGTGCAGAACTCGCATTGTGTTCATCATACATTCAATTGTAGCAGAGAGTGGTACAGCAAGAGAAGCTATGTGCTCAATTTTGTTGTTATAAGATCTACAGATTCAGTTATTTTATCCCTGTTATTTAACCAATGAATACTTTTATTCCGCCTAAACCAAGTGCGCTGTTTTTTGGCTAATTGGATGGTACTGCGAATGATTCGCTCACGTGTTTGCTCAAGGTTTTGCGTGCCTGCAAAATAGGGTTGCCACTCACGATAGCCAATGCCCTTCAGCGGCTCAACATTCCAGCCGTACTCTTCTGCCAGCCGCTTTACTTCCTGCTCCAGCCCAGCAGCTAACATAGTGTCAACTCGAGTAACCATGCGGCCTTCTAGTTCTTCGCGCGGTATTTGCAGGCCTAACACTACAGTATTTTGGCGTAATTGCCGCTTAGTCGGCCGCGCACCATTATTTTCAATCAATCTTATCACCCGCCGTTTGTTACGCAGGTCAATATCTGTCATGTCCAAGCCCAGCTCCTCGGTTCGCCTGATCAGTTCCGGCAGGGCTAAGCTATTCAATTCTCCGCGTAATTCTGGGCTAGTACCCGGCAAAAAACCGTAATTGAACAGTACGCTATCAATATATAACCCCGTGCCGCCGACCATAATTGGCAGCTTCCCCCTGTTGGCGGTATCTTCAATTGCCTCGCCCGCCATGTTTTTAAATAGTACCGCACTGAAGCCATCCACTGGCTCAGCTACATCTATCAGATGATACGGTACCTCCGCTCGCTCGGCAGCTGACGGCTTGGCCGTACCGATGTCAAAGCCCCTATACACCGCCCAGGAATCGGCCGAGATAATCTCGCCGTTCAATCGCTTGGCCAGCTCGTGGGCTAGCGCTGACTTCCCCGAAGCCGTTTCCCCAACAATCACTACCAGTGGCGGCATTAGAACAACCCTTGCTGCGTTCCAGTCGGCTCGCTACCATCTGGCCACCAGATGAGTCGATCCACGTCAACACTATAATCATCGGAGACCTCAACGCCTTCAGCTTCCAATGCCGCCTTCTGCCCTCGCCGACCCCCGTAATAACCGGCAGCCAGACCGCCTTTTTTATTAACCACGCGCTGCCACGGTAAATTTGGATCACCGAAGTGAGCAACCCCGCCCACAATCCGCGCTGCCCGGGCATTGCCACATAACGCCGCCAGCTGGCCGTACGTCATCACTCGCCCCCGTGGAATTTGCGCCACCAGCGCTTCCACTCGCTCACGAAAATTTGGGTCAACCTGATCTTCCGCCGGAAAGGCCGGGTCAACCCGGCCTTTCCGGCGGAAGGCCGGGTCAATGTTGTCGGTAGACATCTTTACGGTGGCCTATTTTTATAATCTCAATGGTTACTATTTGGTCATTAATACTATACACAATTCGGTAGTCGCCTTGTCGTATACGGTATAAATCATCGCTGCCTTGCAGTTTGGTAGCGCTCGTTGGCCGCGGTTCTTCCGCCAAAATCAGGATTCGGCGCACGACCGCCCGCCGAGCTGTAACTGCCAGTTTGCGAAGGTCCTTCTTAACCGAGGCTTTGTAAGTGAGCCGGTAGCCCATGGCTACAATAATCCTTCAGCTTTGAACTCCCGCACCAAATCATCGAATGAATACGTCGGCTCGTTAGCACGCGTCTTGGCGTCATCAATATCTTCCATATCCTCAAGCAGTTGATATTTGATAGCATTTTCTACTAAAGCTGACACCGTTTCGCCACTTTCCAGTGCCCGCCGCTTCAGCTCTCGGTACAGCGTGTCATTAATGGTCATCGTAGTTCTCATATATGCATCTTAGCATATATGCATCAAACCATCAATTGCACTTCTGAAAATACTCTTTCACTGCCACCCAATCTTTAACTCGCACAATACCGTCTGACAGCTTATCCTTGTGATTCCACTTATAATCACCGAATAACAGTGCCTGAATACCGGCCGCTGCCGCAGCCTCACAGTGCTTCAGTTGATCATCTATCAGATAATCTGCACCAATTTCTTTCAGTGCCTCGGCCTTAGTCTGCTTGTGCGAATGGATCGTGGGCTTATCCCACATGCCGGCGTACACTACTTTATCAAAAATACCTTTCAGATATTGCCGGACCCAGGCGTCTGTTTCTTTGGTAAGCAAAGCTCGGCGCGAAGTAACAATAACCAGGGAGTAGCGTTGGCTTAACCACTTCAACACAGGCAACGATTCCGAAAATAATTCATAGCGGCCCATGGTACCGGAGGCAAAGTACTCCTGCGCCCGGCGCTCAGCTTCATCGTGATCGACTTGCCACATCTGCCCCCAGTGCTCGTCGTAGTCATCAATCGTCAGGCGCGTGCCCCAGCGCTGATTGCTAAAAGTAACAAAACTTTGTGCGTTCGCCGCCAAGACATCGTCAATATCCACCGCAATGATCGGTTTCTGATTTATAGCAGTCATTTTAACAGATATAAAGGTTGCGCCGACACTCTGCCCGCTGTCATCCCGGCCGGAGCCTGTCCTGAACTTGCTAGCTTCGCGTATACGCTGAGCGGAGCGAGGCTGTATTCAGGAAGCCGGGATCCAGTATAAAATGGTGCCGAAGGCACTCCTAATGAATAGCCTTCTACAGGCTAGTGTGGCTGACGCGTGATTTGGCTTCGTGGGCAACGGTTTTTAGGAATTCGTCCATGGTGTATGATTTGGCTTCCTCGCTGACAACTAGATCCTTGCGGATCCGCGGCATCACCTCACCGCCGGCAATTTCTTTTTCACCGATAACAATCGTGTACGGCACCTTCCAGACTTCGGCCGCCCGAATTTTCTTGCCAACTGACTCGTTAGAATTATCAACTGTTACCCGCAAGTCCAATTCCTTTGCTTTTTCTACAACAGAGTTAGCGAATTCTACGGTGTTATTTTCCTGATTCACGGTGATAAATCGTACCTGCTCCGGTGCCACCCAGACCGGAAACTTGCCGGCCGTATGCTCAATATAGACACTCAAAAATCGCTCAATGGAACCCAAAAGCGCACAGTGAATCATCACCGGCACCGCGGCAATGCCATCGTCACCAGCATATTCCAAGCCAAACCGTTCCGGCATCACGAAATCAAGCTGCACTGTAGCAACCTGGTGCTCTCGACCGATGGCATCCGTCGCCATAAAATCAATCTTCGGTCCGTAAAAGGCCGCTTCACCTTCTTGTTCGTAGTAATCCAAGTTATTAGCAATGACTGCATTTTTCAGCTGCTCCTGTGCACTCGCCCACAACTCTTTAGAACCCAGATAGGCATCTGTTTCGTCGCGGTAACTTAAGCGCACTCGCAGATCCATCCCCAAGGTACCGTACAGCTCATTAGCCGCTAACAACAGGTTATTGATCTCCGCCTCCATCTGATCCGGACGCACAAAGGCGTGGCTGTCATCCTGCGTAATGCTGCGCACGCGGCTCAAACCACCTAGTTCGCCGGTCTTTTCATCCCGATAGACTGTGGTTGTCTCTACATAGCGAAGTGGTAAATCGCGATAACTTCTCGGCCGGCTAGCATAGATACGAGTATGATGCGGGCAATTCATGGGCTTCAGCACCAGTTCATCGCTCGTTTCCTGACTTTTTACCAGGAATAATTCATCGCCAAACTTGGCCCAGTGCCCCGATGCTTCATACAGTTCCTTCTTGGTCATATGGGGGACGAATACTTTTTCGAAACCATACCGCTCACGTAATTGAGTAGAAAATGCCGCCACCTCTTCCCTCAGCACCGTACCCCGCGGCGTGAACAATGGCAATCCTGCACCGACCATATCCGAGAATAGGAACAGATCCAGTTCCTGCCCTAATTTGCGGTGGTCGCGCTTTTTAGCTTCCTCCAGCATCTCCAGGTACTGTCGTAACTCCTTCGGCGTCGCAAACGCCACGCCGTACACCCGCTGCATCTGAGCATTTTTTTCATTGCCCCGCCAGTACGCCCCAGCCACTCGCTGCAGCTTAAAGGCACCGACTTTACCGGTAGATTCGACATGCGGTCCGCGGCATAAATCCGTGAAGTCGCCGTTTTTATAGAATGAGACCGTCTCAACGGCGCTTTCACCGCTTGTCGCCACCCCCAGCATTTCCGGATCCAGCTCTTTCTCGAGCGTCGTGCCCGAGCGCTTCAAGTCATTCAGTAACTCTTCTTTATAGGGCTGATGATTTTCCTTCGCCCAAGCCAGTGCTTCATCTATCAGCAGCTCAAATTTCTCAAACGGCACATTCTCTTTAATAATTTTCTGCATCTCGGCCTCGATTTTCTCAAAATCATCTTCCGAGATTTTCGTGCCGCCTAAGTCAACATCATAATAAAAACCATGCTCCACCACCGGCCCCACACCCAGCTTCACCTCCGGCCACAGCCGCCGAATCGCCGTCGCCATAATATGCGCCAAACTGTGCCGCATGGCATACAAATTGTCTTGGTTTTGGTCTGACATTAATTTGCTCCTTAATTATCGTCATCCTGAACTTGATTCAGGATCCTGTTTGATCCGAGGGGATGCCGAAACAAGTTCGGCATGACGGTTTTTGGTAATAATTAATAAAAAGACACGCTTCAGATTAAATATTCTCGCAAATACATTTAATCTTAGACGTGTCTCGGACCAACTAGTGTCGGCGGTTCCACCGGACTTCTATCTGATAATCAGAAAGCTCTCTTTGTCGCAGATAACGGCCTGCTGCCTTCACCGGAGCTCTGCGGTTGGTGAGTCCGCGTCAGTGCTCACTTACGATTATACACCTCTGGCCTATTTAACAAAGGCTCGCCGCTAGACAGATGAAAATGCACATGCTTGGAATCCTGATATTCGCCCAGATTCGTCACCACCCGGCAAGCACCAGTCTGCCCCACAATCATCTCCGATACCTCTTTAATAACCGCCAGTAACTCCTGCGTTAATTCCGGCTCGTCGACCAAACTCAGCACCGAAGCCACATGCCGCTTCGGCGTCACTACCGCATGTACCGGCCAAAACGGCTGCGTATGATAAAAGGCGATAACAGTATCTGTTTCTTTGATAACTTCTACCGTCATCTTCCCAGGAATAATCATATCGCAGTAAATATCATTCCCCTGGTAATCCATAATTTCATTCTATCAAATCGCTACCCAGTTTAAGAGAAATATTACCTCAGACTGCAGCCAGAAAGAGTAGCCGGAGAGTCTTTCCATTCTCCGTAAAAGTTGCGCGTAGGGCTTTCTGGGGCGTGTGCAGTTTGGGATGATGGCGGCCCATTCGCCTTACCACTAGTTTAAGGCCGTTGCATTCGAGGCTAGTTTGGGACGAAAGACGAGTACCAAAGCGCAGCGTACTTTATGGTACGTGGTAATCTAAGCGATCAGCGAAGATTACATGCCGAACTAGCATTATTCATTCCATATTCTGCGCTTGGGAAGAGCAGCCGGAGTTCTTCAGAACGCCGTGCGTTGAGAAACCCTAGCCGGAGGGCTCCCCTTGGGTTTCCCAAAGGGGCCGCGCATGGGTGTCTCATTATCAAAAAATAAGGTTGAATGATCTCGCAATGTCATTCAACCTTATTCCCCTTGATAACGCTCTAAAAGCGCTCTCAAAACTTCACACTAGTAAGTAGTTTAGCAGTACTAGTAGGATCATGCTAGTACATTTATGCTGTATTTCTTACTATCCACCTGTGGAAAGCATGCAAAATTTTATATCATGGTTGAGATATTACACCTAGCCGTATAGTACTAAAACAAAAACACCGGCCTGAAACCGGTGTCTTTGTTTGGTGGGCGATGAGGAATTCGAATCCCCGACCTCCTCAACGTCAATGAGGCGCTCTAGCCAGCTGAGCTAATCGCCCCTGTTAATGAGACACCCATGCGCCGCCCCATTGGGGAACCCAATGGGGACCCTCGGGCTTGGGTTTCTCATCGCGCCGGCAAAATGATACATTTTGTCGGGCTGCTCTTCCCGGAGCTCAGGGGGTCATAATGAAATCTAGACCATTTTAACCCTTAAGAACGGATATTACTATAGCTTATTAGCACTTCTATAGCAAGTTCAAAAACTTAGTTTTGCCCCTGTTATTCTGGCTTGATTAGTCCTAGCGCTTATTGACACGCTATATATGGTGTGGTAGTATGGACTGCGTTAAATGGGAGTTGCGGCTTGGGAGCCACAAACATTAGTTCGCTTGATACATTCCAGCTGTTTTATGAAGAATTAGTTTCTTCCAAACCGACTGGTCGAATCCGCAGATTACGCACTGTTAGTCAGTAACTATTGCTGAAGTTAACGTCGCAAAATGCCTCTTTAGGTTTTAGGGCCTAAAGAGGCATTTTTGTTGGCCAAGTTATCCCCGCTGGCGGATAAATTATCCACTAGCATTTTTAATAGCGTTATGACAATATGTAGTCATGGTATGTATTTATTGTGGCGGCAAAACACAAGTGACTAATTCTCGCCATCAAAAACAGCTGAATCAGGTATGGCGGCGTCGAAAATGCCTGCAGTGCCAAGCAATGTTCAGTACCCATGAGATGGCTGCCTATGATGCGGCTTGGCGCGTCCAGACCGCCAACAGCGCCTTAGTGCCCTTTAATCGGTATAAATTACTGATCAGCCTATATAAAAGTCTAGAGCACCGCCCCACGGCTTTGGAAGATGCCACCGCCCTAACGGATACAATTATTGGTATGTTGCTAAAGAGCGCCCGGAATGGCTTAATTGAGGCCCGAATCATCACGACTGCTGCCGCTGAGGTCCTGCAGCGCTTCGACACGGCTGCTGCCGTGCATTATCAGGCATTTCATCAGGACAGAATAAAGAATAAGGAATAAAGTAGTTGCCACGATTCTAGATCCTAGATGCTAGATGCTAGAACCACTTCGTAAGTGACAAACTAGCTTTGTAAAAACAGAATATATCCGCAGCCTAAGATCGGCCCTTTGGAGTGAACCTGGCTCAGGGTGTTCGTGGAAATTACAACCTCCCCTTTAGGGGCGGTTTGAGTCTGTTTGAGCGACAGCGAGTTCTCAAACCGGTTGTAATGCTCCACAACTGCTGACCACGTGAACGGAATTGGGCCGAGAGCTTTGGTACTCTCCACCCCAGCAAGAACCCTGTCTTGCTGGGGATCCCGGTTTGGCGGTCCAAAGTACAGAGAGAAAAGAGAAGAAAGAAGTATAAAGATCAGTGAGACTATGAGAGCCCATACTTATACTGAGCGTAGCTCTTGCCGCTTTGATCCTGAAAGACCCTGAATCAAGTTCAGGGCTCCGCTGCGCTCCGGTTCAGGATGACAATAGGATTATAGCTTCACGCCGGACTCGCTTTTAATTTTATTGGCAGGCTTGTTCGGGTTCGGCATAGGTTCCAGCTAAACGCTGGAACAGCAGGATGACAGAGGGATTATAGCTTCAAGTCAGGTTCACTATAATCTTCAATCCTAATTCTGCAGCTATTTTGTGTTACCCGGATCGGCTTCGGAACTGACAGTTTTACCAGTTTCGGTTTTGACTGCCTTTTCGGTGACATCAAACTTGCTGAGATACCATTTGAACATCAGTCTGGTTTGGGAATTGAAGGCGGCTAGGGCCGCAAATCCGACACTGGTAACGGGCGTGAGCGCCCATTGCAGTATCATCAAAATAGAGCGGTGCCGGCGGTAGCGGGCCGGTCGCGGGGGCAGCGTTACCAGGCAAACGTAGACTGAAACCAGCAGCCCTACCATGCCAATGCGCTGAATCCGGCTGACTATCAACGGTAAATCGGCCGCCGCGTAGTTTTGCGGATGCAAATGGGCTGGAATAAAGGAGGCGCAAAACAGCAAGATGGTGCCGGTGGCCCAGCTGACATGACCCTCGATGTGGGTCAGAAATTTGCCTATCAGATCAGCCTTGGGTACTTTGTTTTTCTGGAAAAAGCCCTTCTGGGCAATATAGGCGACATCCGAGGCACCGTAAGTCCAGCGCCGGAGTTGAATAAACTGGGCACGCATGGTTTTCAGGTAGCCGTCGGCCAGTACGGCGTCCTGATAAACCGGAATACTTAAGGGATAGACGCGATAGTCACCGTCAAAGTGGAAATAGCTGCGCCAAAAGTGATGGCCGTCCTCTACCACCGAACGCCGGCTCCAAAAATCCATGTCAATCAGAGCCTTCATGGATTGGGCGTGCGCCGAAAAGTTGCGCGCCCGGTGCACACGCTGGGTACCGACAATATAAAACAGGGTGTTACCGGTGGCGATCACGCGCATCAGAGTTGGGGCATCCCAGATGTTGTTGGTGAACATCGGCAGCGGCTGATAGGAAGCTTTCAGCGGGTTGGGCACCAGACAGTACAGGTAACTGACGCCGGCGAAGTAGTTTTTGTTCGGCCGGTTGTCGGCGTCCAGTGTGGTGACGACCACTTTGGCTGGGTCGATTTTTTTGGCTTCTAAATATTTTTGCAGTTCACGAGCGGCGTAGGTAATATTGCCGCCTTTGCCGATTTGTTCATTGGGGATACCCGGCGGGTGCTTAACACCTATGGCATGATAAAATTTGTCGCCGTACTCTTTCAATAAAGTCTGGACGCGCTGCTCGGTCTCGGCGCCGGCACGGCCCTCGTAGGCCATCACGAGGATAAGCTTTTTGGGATCATATTCACTGGCTAACACGGATTGGATGGTTGGTTCCAGCACTTCCCGGCTCTCGTTGACGGTGGCGATAATAACAGCATGAAACAGCTCGCTGGGCTTGATACGCTGCTCGCCTCGCTCTGCCAGCCAACTTAGATTGCGGAGGTGCCACTTGGGACGTGTGAACTGATCGCTCGTGGGTGCACCGGCTTCGACATCGTTCATCATACCCCGCCAGTTCAATTTGAGATGTTTTTTCATAATGCGGTAGCCCTCGATGGCTCGCAAACTGTACCCGATGGAGCGCACAAAATAAACTAGCAAGTAGAATAAAATCACCGGCACGGCCAACGGCGCCCGGTTGTGATCTATCGTGACGTACACGTAGCTGAGGATAAACGGCAATGCTAGTACAAGGTAACTGAGCGCACCGGGTAAAATCTCAAAAAACCGGTACCAACCGTGGCGATCTTTCTCTAGAGGAATTTCTATATCGGTCATAGCTCAGATTTTAGTTTATAGGTTTTAGGTTTTAGAGGATAGACATTTTACTGAGGCTACCCTATAAACTACGAACTAAAAATTATAAACATGTCTTAGCGGAGTACCAGCAGTGCGTTGCTGACAACGATAGTCATGATAAGCAGCAGTGTGCCCAAACCCAGAATAGTCACCGCTACCTGCCGATGAATATGATACGTCCGCATGCTGAGAACAGCGTGAATAACCAATACTAGCAGCGCAAAGCCAATAAAACCGACGAGTTCCCACACCGAGCCGTTAGTGAAGCGGTTAATGTCAGCCGGATTGGAGCAGTCACGACACTGCACAATATAGCCGTTGCCGTGATTGGAGCTCAGCTGCAACAAAATAAAAATACTGGCCGCAAAGGCCAAAAAGACATTGGCACTAAGGAGCAAAAGAACAACGCGGTCGTGCAAATACTTGGTCAGATTTGTCATAAGTCTTATGGTCTATTGTAGCATCAGGCCGTTATCTACGCCTACGCTTATTCGGATGGCCACCTGACAAACACCACCAGCATGTCTTCCAGCGCTTTCCAGCGATGATCGACACCGTTGCCCCACATGGCGTAATCGCCGGGCTTTTCCAGAACAATAGTTTTATCCCTGAATTCAATGGCAAATTTGCCGCTAATCAAAATTGCCACGGCCGTCCGGTGCTCGCCGGTTACCCACTCGCTGCGTACCTCACCTTTGCCATGGGCGCCCCACTTTATTTCGACATCACCACTTTTCCTGATATCACCGTCGGGCATAAAATGACCAATAATCCAGTCACGATGCGGCTTACCATCGATATATGCATTGCCTTTATAGATGTTCTGCATAACCAAATTATATCTTAGCTGAGAGCAGATTTAAGCTCATTTCAGATACGGCTACTATTACAACTCTATATTGATAGTTTGGGCGAGGCAGCTATTGTTGGTCATGCCTTGGTAGCGCAGTAGCGTTAATCCTTGCTGATGTCTGCCTTTAGTCGCCGCCTCGCAGCATTCCTCAAGCACATACACCGGATAGCCTAAGTCAAACGCATCGAGAGCCGTAGCAAAAACACAATCGTTTGTTTCGGTGCCTACTAAGTGAAGCTCTTCTATGCCCTGAGCCTGCAAGACATCTTGTATGGCAGGCCGACCTTTGAACGCCGACCGGGTTTCTTTTAATACTTTGGTTGGTTTATGTGCCTTCAAGGCAGTGGCAATCTCTGGCACGGTGTGGGTATCCTCTCCCATTGGACAAATCCATTGTTGCTGAACATCCCATAACGAGCCCTTCTCGGCATAAAAAACGGCTTCAATATACAGATCATAAGGCACCTTCTCTATCAAACTGACGATTTTAGGAATAATGTGCCTATTATGCGGCTTAATGAAAGCTGGTTGCACATCAATAACTATCAATGCTCTCTTACGCCCAGTATCCGGAAACTTCATACATCTATACTAACAGCTCCTTCGACACTTAAATTATCGAACTCTTGGTCCAGCACAGCATCGAAAGTTGTAACCGTTCTACGGAATTCTCACGTTGCTGTACCAGCACTATAAGTATAGGCCTACAGCCTGCCTTTTAGTCCAGCTTTGAATAAACCTCGGTATAAACCAATATTTAAAAGCAGTGAACATATAAACTGCCTAACAGGAACAACCCATACAATGGGCATAGAGGAGTCTATAGTCAGTATCAAAAAAGTGGAAGCTACTAGGTTAAGTTGCCATGGTAATACCGTTTCTAGGTCAGGGTACTTAAAAGACTTTACAATAAGCGGCGTGAAAGCTACCAGATTGACCAGACTAATTATATAAAGATTTACAGCAGCATCTTTGGTTAGAACCCAGAGCAAAAAGCCAATCAACGCCCCGATCAAAGCTAACTTATCAAGCAGTTCAAAGTAAACGCGTCTATTCCGCAGAGCGTAAAGGCATATGAGTAAGGATGTTACAGTACCGACCAATGTGAAAGGTACGACATGCCATACATGTTGAGCAATGAGAGAAGCTAGTTGTGAGAGGTTAATCAACATAAAAATAAAAAAGGTCGCAATACTTGCTTTTACCTTTTTATTCGCTACATCAATGGTGTACCAGCTTGCGCTTACCGCAAAGACGAGACCTGCTACTACGCCGCTAAATTCTGAAAGGCTCATGATATCTTTGTCAGTATAACTCTAGCGCCGTAAGAACTTGTTAGCATAAGCGCCGACGACATCGTTAATCATCGTTTGGTACTTGGCATCATGCTTTTTAGCGTATTTCTTAAACAGATCTAAGCTGTCTCTGTCGATAGCGATAGTAATCTTTTCTTTGGCTGACTTGCGTACGAGTTCAGCTGGTGATGGCAGCATATCAGCTACTACTACAGCTTCATCCAGAGCTGTCTCAACATCATCCGGAGCATTAGTGTACTTAATATTGTTTGTCATAAAGCTTCTTGCCTTTCCGCCAGTATCCGGCACCAATGATGCGAATCTGGCCATTCCTTATAGTAAATCTGACTGTAGCAATACCGCCGTTAGCAGTCTTGCCGACACAGAAATACCGTTTCTCTTTGGATGAATGCTTTTTATCCAGCAAAATCACCCGGTGCTTATCAAAGAAAGCACCTTGAGCTTCGTAAAACGACAGTCCGTGCTTAGCTTTATTAGCTACATTCTTGCTGTCATCCCATTCAAAACCCATGTGTATAATTATACATACTTTTATATGTATCTCAACTTATTTATACCAAGAGGTTATAACCGCGCTTTCAATCTGTAAAATGTCTCATCACGGCTACCATGCTCACCCTCACGGGAGATGGATTATAACCGACACTGGGAACAAAGAATACGAAGTTGTTGATCAAGAAGATGAAGTAAGGTGTCACAATGGTGCGGGTACCGGGAGTCGAACCCGGATCTCAACCTTGGGAAGGTCACATAATAGCCGCTATACGATACCCGCCTGGCTTTGGCAGCGCCAAAGCAATTACCGATTATCAATTCACCATTTTCGATGAATTGATAATGTAGCAATTACCAATGACGGCAGCTGGCAAAATTTTTAAATGTGTACGAAAATCAGAATTTACTTCTGTTTTCGTACGTCCGCTGGTGGAAAAGAGCAGCCGGAGTTCTTCAGAACGCCGCGCGTCGAGAAAAACCGAAGGTTTGTCTTGAGTAGTTGGAGCCACCTGGGAGAGTCGAACTCCCGACCTGCGCGTTACGAATGCGCTGCTCTACCAGCTGAGCTAAGGTGGCAAAAAGCCAAAGTCTTGGCTTTTTGTAGACTCTGAACGAAGTGCCGTCCAGTGAAACTAATATTAGTCTGGGACTTTCCTGCAAAGTGCTAAGTGCCCGGCGGCACTTTTTGTAGACGCTGAACGAAGTGTCACTAGTGAAACCTCCCATGCGTCGTAATTATTAATGTCCAAAACAGCAGCTATTATATCAGATACTCCTCTGTTTGCGCCGTTCCGCGTGCGCCTGTGCCAATTGCACTTTATGCTTGCGGTACTCTTTGTTGGTCAAGTAAATAATTACCAGATCGAGGATAGTTAGCAATATAAAACTCACGGTCGGCTTGCGAAAGATAATGTCGTACACCTGATACACGGCAAACAGTCCTGTGACGACCATAAAGGCCAGATAGGCCCACAACTTCTCGCGCAAAATCTCTACCACCAACACCACCTTGACGATACCGTGAGAGAACAGGTACAAAGCGGCGAAAATGGCGGCGCCTTTACCGAAGTGCTGGGCGGCCTGCAGAATGTGCTTGCCAATAAAATTATGGGGATGGTAACCCACTACACCGTGGGCTAACCGCAGCACAAAAGTTGGTCGTATAAATAAAAAGATTACCCCACCGATCATTTCCAGCAAGCCGTCGATGCCCTTGTATATCAGTGTCGCCTCAAAGGCTTTGTCGAGCGGTGTTTTGGGGTGAAACAAGAGCATGGAACCATTGTACCCTGTTTACTGGGGTATTTATGACGATTTAGCATTTAAAAAAGCCAGGTCAGACGCCTGGCTTTGGCAATTTTTGCGGCCGGCCGCTTAAAATGCGGCGGCTGTTTGGGTGAAGCCACGAATATAGTGCTCGGCTTCGCGCTCCATGTCCGGTGTCACGGGCTCACCCTTGACGCGGCTGACAGTAGCGAACAGCTCTTTGGCGTAGCCCTCGATGACCGGCAGCGTAATGGCTTCTTTGTCCATCTTCACGGCCGCCAGATTGATGGCTTGACCAATAGCCCACTGGGCTCGAATGGCGTTATCATCGCGCTGATAGCTCGCAGATTTGGCCGGTACCGGTGTCTTTTGGACCTGGCGCACAAATCTATCACCACGCGGTGTGGTATAGCTTTCAACTTCACCATTGAAGCCTAAGCTACCGATCTGCTTACTATATGTTTTCAGGTGGTAGGTCTCACCCGTTTGCGTTTGGAGCGTCACGCCCCAAATGATTTTCTGGCCGTCCGGAGATTGCCAAAGTTGTTCTGTATCTGTTGTCTTAACTTGCATTGCTTGGTTCCTCGTTAATTTGCTTCGTCTAACGTCGTTAGTTGACTACTTTGCTTGGTAGTTATTGTTTAGCTGTTTGTGCTAGCTTGCCACTTCACCTCCACTTGGCAAGGATCTTATAGTTCGCATTTACAACAGGGGTCAGGAGAAAAGATTTACTATATTTAGTATAGCAAATCTGGCAGTCGCCTGTCAAGACTGCTAATGCTTATCCGCTTGTGCAGTTTTCTTCGTATTACGGATGCCGATCCACGAAATAAGGCCGCCTGCCGCCATAAGAATACCGGTATATAGAAGTGTGCGGTGAAAACCCTGCACCGTTAGATGCGTCCCGGTGAAAACACCAACGAGCGCCACCGTAATAAGCCCGGCCACCCTTGACACCGCATTGTTCACAGCAGATGCTATACCGGCGTGCTGGGTACCTATATCACTCAGCACCGCCGAGGTAAGTGGCGCTACGGTAGCTGATAAGCCCAGGGCAAATAGCAACACGCCGGGAAATAATTCACTCCAATAGTGTACGTGTGTATGCGCGCGCAGCATGGATAAAAAGCCGGCCGCAGCCAGAAGCGGGCCGATCGTCATAAACAAACGTGAACCAAACTTCCCGGCCAAAGCTCCAAAACGTGGCGAAAGAACAAACATCACCATCGTAATCGGCAATAAAGCGAGCCCTGCCCGAAGCGCCGAATAACCGCTGACCTGCTGCAAAAAGATGCTGATAATAAACGTGGCTATGGCCAAGGCACCGTAGATAAACATGGTGGCAAGATTGCCAGCACTGAAATTGCGTATTTTGAACAGTGACAACGGCAACATAGCCGCTTGATTTTGGCGCTCCCACCAGATAAATGCGCCAAATAGGGCCGCACCAGCCGCCAATGGTAGCCAGATGGCAGGGCTAGCGAATCCATAGCGAGGTCCCTCTATAAGTGCATAGACTGGAGCTCCGAGGCCAAGAACACATAAGGCGGCACCAAGTGCGTCTATTTTGGTGTCGCTCCTAGTTTGATCGGCTTGCGTTACCCGGCGAAGTAAACCGAGTGTAGTGGCTATAGGTAGTACGTTGATAGCAAAGATCCAGCGCCAGGAAGCGGCATCTACCAAAAAGCCACCGAAAAGTGGTCCGATAATAAACGCGATGCCCGTCCATGCCGTCCAGCTGCCAATAGCTTTCCCTTGCGCCGGCCCCGAAAAAGTGGACATTATTAATGCCAATGAGCTCGGCACTAAAAGAGCGCCGGCAATACCCTGCAACATACGTGCCACTATCACTGTCGCACTATTCGGCGCCAAAGCACAAAGTATCGAGGTAATTCCAAAACCCATTAAGCCTATCCCTAAAATGCGCTTGCGCCCCAGCAGATCTGAAAGTGAGCCGGCAAGTAGTATGAGAGCGCCGAGGGTAAGCATGTAGCCATCGACGATCCACTGCTGCGCTACTAACCCGCCGCCAAGTTCATGAGTCATTTTCGGCAAGGCCACATTGACCACCGACCCATCCAAAAACGCCACAAATGACGCCAGAATCGCTATGACAAGTACTAAGCGCTGTTGCTTGGTCATAATATTCAGTATACATGGTTGCTTTTTTTGCCCTCACTTGCTAAACTTACCCCTGTTGCTTTATCATATTGCAGCTAAAGAACCAATTTTGCGAACCAAGGAGCGAAGTCGACTGTTCGCGAAATTGAGAGGAGCGGTTGACGAAAAGCGGAGTTCAGCAAAAGTGGCGTTAGCCGGTTTTGGTGTAACGGAGTATTTCGTCGCACCGCGACGAGGGCTCGTAGTGAAGTGGTTATCACGCCTCCCTGTCACGGAGGAGATCGCCGGTTCAAATCCGGTCGGGCCCGCCAAGTAGACATAGTACCACTTTTGTGGTACTATTTACTTATGAAAACTGGTGAGGCCCGACAAGCAGTTAAAGCAATTATGGATAATGGAGACGTTGCTCAGGCAGCCTATGATTATATTGCAGGCGCAGAGGCATCCGAAACAGAAGCCAATCCTATCGCTCAGCTTGATACACTTAAGATTGCCGAATATGCCTTGCTTGCTGGCCCAGTTACCCGAGGAGTTGAAGCCCACTTAGAAGATCCACAGCTCCCTTTTAGGGCTATGGGGCAATATAGCCTCGGAGATATAGCGCAAGGAGTTGGCATGAGCGTCTTCAACCACACTTGGAGGCTGCTTTCTAATAATGGTGAGGTTCTCGATTTGGCCACTCGGCTAGCCGACTTACGGGGAGGTATTACAGCCAATCCAGCATACGCTCGGCTAATAGCCCCTTTAAGAAGAACTTTCCAAGCGGCAGCCCTAGCCTCAGCGCACACTATGGGCGTTGAAGTTTGTGCTAATGCGTTCACTATCCTCCGTGACGCTCCAGAATTGCCACATGATGAGCAAGTGGCTGCAACTCGAGCCTCTCATCAGCTTGCCCTTGCACATCCTCTAGTCCACATTGCTAACACCAATACCATAGGGCTTATTACTATCGCTTACAACAAAGCAATTTTATGGGAGCGAGAGTTTAGAGAAGACCTCCTGCGCTTTGACCCCGCAACTCGAAAAGTAGTGCTTACAAAAGGTTTGCATCAGTGGCACGTGAAATCGCACGTGAAATCAAACCTTACGACTGCCGACGTTGAAGCTGCTAGTGAAGACGTGCGTATTGGGTGTCCTTTTTCGTTCGCCCCTCAAGATATCCGTGTTGCTTACTATGAGGACATGGTTGACCTGATAGAAGTAAACGGACAATGGCCTGAACTCCTGAGCTCCATGATAGAGTCCTAGAATAGTTCTCTTGCCCTGGGAAGTAGTTCCAAACCTCTAAGGCTACGCCACCAAGTCTAAGCATCTCTATTAAGAGACTTTTGTTATGATGTAGCCATGCAGCAGCCTAAGCTAGAGGATATTAAACATCACTTTGCAGGTGTATTCCTGATTACAAAGTCCGGTAAGGTAGTCGGGCAACAACGGAATGATAAGCCTGCCATTGATAATCCGGGTAAAGTTTCTGCCTTTGGAGGCACGGTAGAGCCTAGCGAAGACTCGCTTACTGCCGCCTGGCGTGAACTTATCCAGGAAGAAACAAATCTAAAACTTGGCAAGAAAGATATAAATCATCTGGTGGATGATGTGGCGTGGAGGAAGCTCACTGGGGAGTGGGAAGTTCGGCACTTCTATTATGCTTATATAGAAGATACCGAGCTAGCCGGTATGGAAGTTTACGAGGGTCAAGGGTGGGCTTATATATCGGGGCCTGATGACTCTAAACTTGCAGATAGCTGGAAACGCGTAGTGAAACGTCTTTTTGAAGACTTGGGGTTGAGAGAATAGTCCGGAAATCCGACTCTATATCCCGCCAAACAAAGGACGTCACTAGCAGTGGCGTTTTTTGTTTGGCCTACTCCAGCGATTTGGAGCGGTGATTAGCGAACTAATTGAGTGGGGATCGCCGGGTCTTCAGGAGTGAACGTGCAGGAGCTTGCTCCGATAAGTGAGCTTCGTGCAAGCAAGACGCAATTCGATCGGCTCGCCATTTGCTTTAATGTATTTATTATAGTAGAGTATACTTCTTATGGCCCTTTTAGCGGAACTAGTTGAGGAAAACCCCAATCTTGCGGTCAGTGCGTTTACTAATATAGAGGAGGCTCTGAATCAGGTCCTCCCAGGTAGCGATGTCCATGCACGTTATCGTGATGCCGAAGAAATAGGGCTTGCCATGCTCGTAGGCACAACGACACAAATATCCTATAACCCGCTTGCTCATCCAGGGCCCGAACCATCATTCAAAATAGATAATCAAGACAGGCGTTCAGGCGCCTGGGAACCACTTCCTCAAAATAGTGAGTTTCTTGATGGAAGAGTAACAAATCTCGGAAGATTTGTTTTCTTTGCTTTTGCTAAAACGGAGAATATGAGAATTACGGGTATGGCATCTAGCTACGACCCCCACAGACTTGCTATTACTCCTGGTCGAGTTGGCCTTGCCGGGGGTCGCAGATTATTCGGCTCATTTGTTAGTCTGAGCGGACTTTGGGAGGTTCACGATCATCTCGTATCTGGGACTTATGCAACTGAAGTAGCTAGAGTTGCAGCTGAAGTTCAAGAGCCCACCACAACCGATGATTTTGCTGAATATTTTGAGCGGGCGTTTGCTGAAATTAATGAACTTCTTGAAGGAGTAGCTGCCGCTGATCTTGGTCATGGGGATGTGGGTAAGTTGCTGTCGCTGATAGATCATCTTCCCTATCCTCGCTAATAGCAAAAAATTCCACATCCTTTCATTACGGCACGTACCAGCCCCTAAATACATATGCTTGCATCGCAAGAAGCTCTTAACTATGCTGAGGAGAGATAGGAGGTGCTATGAAAAAGCAACAAGATATCTTTACACGATTTACTAGCAAGGTCTCGTTAGTATTGGGCCATGCCTGGGTGTTCGTGGTAGCCCTGGCGGTGCTGTTACTCTGGGGCTTGAGTGGACCGTTATTAAAGTTTTCGGACACGTGGCAATTGATCATCAACACCAGCACCACGATCATCACCTTCCTGATGGTGTTCATCATTCAGAACACGCAAAACAGGGATAATTTGGCACTTAATATTAAGCAAGATGCCATTATGCGCAAACTGGGAATTACGGAGAAGGATCTGCTCGATGCCGAAGATCAGAGTGACAAAAAGCTGGAAAATAAAAAGCGAAAAATGCAGCAGAAGCCACAGCATAAAAACACCAAGCGTGCCTCATAGTCAGGCAAATGAATTTATACCTGCTTTGACCAAGATGTGTCTATGAAAATCTGCTACTGGTTCTGGTCGTGGTGCTTCAGGAAGTGTTCTTTGGCTTCGTCTATGCTAATGCCCTTATCTTTAGCCATCTGCTCGATCCTTGCCCTTTTGTCAGGATCGTCCATGACATCTTGAGCTTTGTCTTTCATATCGTCTAGAATACCCATTTTATTACCTCCATTACATTAGTATCTGCAACTATACCCGGTCTCAGCCAGCACAACAGTAACATATTTCATTTACGCTTAAGTTTACCGAGCTGCCAGACATTGACAAAATACTACTCATGTGGTAGTGTTTCTGCATGGCAAGCCCGGCAGAAACGCCAATAACTAACTCAGAGCAAGATCCTTATCAACAGCTACGGGAGGCTCTCATGGATTTATCGGTATCTGAGCTCGCACCAGCGCTAACAACGGCCACCCATGATCTGGCCAAGGCGGTGCTATCCCATCCTTCTGCCCAAGCAATACCGAATGATAATGACCCTTTTCGAAATTACAAGTCGAAACCACCGGCTCAGATTACAACACCAGATGGAACTCAAATTTTAGCTCGACACAGAGATCGGGGCCGCCTTGCCCTTCATCCACGGTCATTGCTCTCTGTAACAGCACCTAGCTTTGATCCTGACGCATTGCCTTTAGAGTTTGATACGCACAAAAATCTGTCTACTGATCCTAGCGTGCGCGATATGCTGGCAACAATCGATAACATAGTCCTACTACGAACGTTGCAGGATCAGCTAACGCCGCCGGCTGAGCAACCTCAGGATTAATTAGAACAATCTTCTATTAACAGAGTCATGGGCTTTAGCAAATTATTCATTTAAGCTCAAACTAGAACTTTTAATTTTTCTTAGACTCAAGCACTTTTATCAGGGATGTGATCATTGAATTATAGGGGGTTTGGATACCATGTTTTTGGCCTAATGTTTCGATGGCGCCGTTAATTGCATCTATTTCGGTGCAGCGACCGTTGTGAAGATCCTGCCACATGGATGGATAGAAATCGTCTCCACCGCTCCAGTTAGTTTTTACTCGTTCTAGAAGAGAATCAGTAAAGCTCAATCCCTCCGCCTCGGCCACCTTTTGAAATTCATCCAGTAGTTTACCGGCAATTTCCAGGCACTGTTCTGACTGCAACATCTGTCTGGCCGAGCGATTGGTGACCGCACTCAGAGCATTTTGTGCCACGTTAAGCACCATTTTGTCCCATACTGCCTGCTTTATATTGCCCTCGGCCTCGGCACCGAATTGTGTTGCCTGCAGCGCCTCTAGTAAAACGGTCGACCCAGAGTCGAGCACGGTACGGTGGAATTGCCCCAGCGCGATACTTCGCGAAGCGGTACGACGCGCACCAATGTACGTGACACCGGCAAAGACCCGTTCCGGATTAGCCATCTTAGCCTTTAAAATCTCAACTGCCTGCAAGCCATTCTGCAGCGATACAATCTGCGTAGTCTCTGGAGTAAACTTATTTAATTCTTCAGCGATGGCTGCGGTGTCATAACTTTTCACAGCCACAATTATTGCATCGCAATCTTTAAGCTCCGCAAATTTATCTGTCGCTCGGGCCGTTTTTATCTCAAAAGTTTCACCTTTACGAGTTACTTGGAAGCCCTTTTTATTAAGCTCGTCCGCCTGCCCTTTGGTGCGAGTTTTCAAAACTACATCGGCAGCTTCTGACAAGAAATAGGCATACGTCAGCCCCACTGCGCCGCCGCCAATAATACCGACCCTGGGCTTACTTACCATGAGTGTCATTATAGCGAAGTTAGCAGTAGAAATAATATTGCAAAATTATGCTTTTTATGTTAATATTTAGATGTTAGGCTAAACAAACATGTCCGAAAGAGTTCAAACTACTATCACACTTAGACCTGAAGAGACCGCTGCCGCCGGAACGGTCGGTGGCTTATCGGCAGTTCACGCTAACTTCACGACCCGTGAGCAAATCGAAGCGGCGTCAACTACTGGCTCATTGGAAATAGGTGCTCTAGCGCTGGATGGTGGTCCTGATGCGCCCCCTATCGTCACCCTATCGACGGATATCAGTGAGTCTGCGACCAGCAGCGACAAGCTGCAACCAGATAAAACTGGATTGGTTAATCTAGGCCACGCTCAGATGAAAATACATGGCCCAAAACCCGAAACAGGACAACCGTCCTCTGGTTTTACTGATGCTAGTGGCAATAATGTCCAGGCGGATGAAAATGGACGAGTGGATTTAGGCCATGCGGGCATGAGAACACGTGGTTCACGACCAGCGCCCAGCCCAGGCTTTAGTGATGCTAAGTTAGCGGCCGACACGGCCATGGAAGCATACTTAGCCAGTTTGCAAGGAAGCTCGCTAGTAGCATTGGCGAAGGAACATAGTTTTATCTCGGCTTTCGGTGGCAGCTTGAGTATGAGGGGCAGCTATCATTTGAAACCTTTGGCGCTTAAAGATAACCCCTATCAGACAGCTACGCACGGTCGTATCCCCAGTAAAAACGGTTTCTCTAGAGCTTGGGAGACGGGGGCGAATGTTGGCGACCTAGTAGAAAACCGACCTTTCGACCGCTATAAATTCTATTTATCTCTAGACCTGTCTACGCCTCAGAAACAAGCCCAGGCACAAGAATTCATCAAAGAAGTACACGCTCTAGCTCGGGAACAAAAACTATCCATGCTCACTAAGACTGAGGACCATAACTATGATAGCTGCAATATTTATACTTGGAGCCCTGATGAATTTAGTGGCATATTGCAGCAGGTCTACAAAAAGTATCCTGATATCTGGCTTTCGGTTGAGCATCCATTACAGGGAGCCATAGATGCTGTTGATCCGAAACATATCGGTTATGTGCAAGAACCGATAGTGGGACTAAAAGGCTCGCATAGCGCCAGAATGGTAGCCTTGGGACGTTTTATTGATGCTAATGACGGCCGGCTCAGCTCCGATGTGTGGCAGCAAGCCTGTAAAGAGGCCGGAGTAAGACCGGATGCACCATGGTTAATTGATCCGGCACTTCGCGAAGGCTATTTAAGAAAAATGCGCGCAGAGGAATAGAGACGTTATTACTGACACACGAAGGCGTGCATAGGTACTACACACTATGACAAAAGGCGTGCCCATTAAATAAACTTGTGGGGTTTTTGGTTGGCTTTGAGGGGGTTGGTGTAGGTGTTGATGTTTTGGAAGTTGAAGACGATGTGGGAAGCGTGAATTTTGCCGTTGTCCATGCTGTTAGCTTTGTCGATTTCCAGCGCGTAGCCGGTGTTAATAATACCGGAGTGCTGGCCGGGCTGCAGCTTGAACAGCTCGCTGGTAACCTGAGGCGCAATATCACTGGTAGACTGGGCGATGGCGATACCGTAATCGCCGCCGTTGGCCTTAGTGGAGGTATCATCGGAAACTTGCTTGGCGAGAGTTGCGAAATCAGCACCATTATTTAACTGATTAAGCGCGCTCTGAGCCCGCTGACTAGTAGCGGTATCAAGTTTAGCAACGACTTTTTGGCTGAGTAGCTGCTGTTTGAGCTCGCGCTTGAAATCATCGGGCGTCCAGCCCCAAAATTCACTGAGCACATCCTTGAAGACCTGATCGTTGCTGCCCAGACGGTTTTGCTGACGCACCAGGGCCACCTGCGCGTTGACTTCTTGATCACTCACCGAGACGTGATTTTTAGTGGCCAGCTGCTTGACATAGGCATCACTAAGGACCTTATCCATGGCTTGCTGTCGCAATTGAGCCAAGTGTCTTTTACCTGGGCCAGTGCTGAAATCTTCCCTGGGCTGGGCTTGATAGCGATAGTAATGCATGGTGTGGCGCAGTTCGAACAGATAACTTTCGTAGCTGACCCACGAGGAGCCGGCTTTGGCGGCTGGGAACGGAATGACTTGCGTAACACCGTAAATAAAGCCGGATGTGGAGTGAAATTTGTATAAGGCCAGGCCGCAGTAGACAAAAAATACTACCACGGCGGTTATGAGCAGGCTAATGGTGATGCTGACCACGCGGCGCTTGGAGTGGCTGAGCGGATAAATGTACTTGCGGGCGCTGGACAGGACTTCCTCGCGGTGTTCGGCTACGGTTTCGTTGGTGATACGCGGCAGGTTTTGGATGGCCTCGGTCAGTTTGGTGTCGGCTTCGGCACCTTTGGCACGGCGCTTGCCAAGCTTGGGCAGCTTGAAGCTGGACAGTCGCTTAGGCGCTTTGAATTTAAGTTTGGTTTTAGGCTTCTTCATTATTGGTCGTTATCTCATTAGCTACGGCAGGCATGTATTGGTTAGCCGCGATCCCCTCCTCGCGTAAAATTCCCAGGAGTTTTTTCTGGATTTTGGCAGGGTGATGCACATTATGAATGATCAAATCACCTACAAGGGTCTGCATCATTATTGTACCAAACCCGAGCAGTGTTTCTTGCAGACCAGAGACTTCATAATTGACCATTTGGATCTGACTGAGAGCCATGTCGACGACACTGCGATGGAATAAACCCTTATGACTGATCTGGATAAAGCGTTTGTCGGTGACAATAAAGACACTGAAGTGCCAGCCAATCCAAGACGGGGCGAAAATCAGCAAGCCTAAGAGACAACCCAAGCCGAGGCCACCAAAAAAGTAGTTGAAGCCGAGATTCGGATTAATGGCTGCCGGGATGATACCAATTAAAGGGCCAAGCAGACCAAAGACTAGGCCTTTACGCATGACGACCGGGTGCTTGTGAAAGACGAATAGCACCTCTTCATCATCAAACTGGTCATCGAAGTACTTTTGAGGTGTTTGCCGGCTGGTTTTTAAGTTTACGGTCATTGAATTTCGCTCCGCTTCACAAACGGTTTTGTGAGTGAATCATAAGCATCATTGTACCATTTGGCTATCAATAACATGCGAGAAACAATGGCTAATTGACAAAAATCATTATTTTTGGTTTAATCATTTAAAAATGAGGTTATAAAGTGAGTTTTATAGACGGAATTAATGCAGCGCAGCGGCAGTTAGATCACGACGCGGCAATAGCAGAACAACAACGCCAACGAGCGGAAGCTTATGGTATCCAAAGGGATAAGGTACGCAGGGCTGCGGGACGGATGATAGAAGTTTTAGGTTTGGCAGGGATTGGCTACGATCATCTTGTGCGAGTTACAACCCGTCACGGTAGAGCTCGTCGCTCTACGGGTAAGTATAAATATGAGGGTAGCACAGTTGATGGCGATTACTGGTGTCGTAGTCTGGATAGATCGGTATACTGCGGAGCGTGGAAAGATGTATTGCTTTTCGGTACGCCGGAAGATCCTGGGATGGCGTGCTTAAGTCTACCGGATCCAGGCTCACCTCCTCCATTTGAAGTAATAACCGATGCTGCCCATTTTTCAGTTCTGCCGGATCACGGAATCGTCACACCAGCACATGGTTTTGTGGGAATAGCCGAGATGGGAGGCTTGCTCCAGCGTTTAGCAGCTGTCCGCGGGCTAGATCGTGATCTATTTCGAGGTTTGTAGAGCCTCGTTTGGTATCCCCGAGAGGAATCGAACCTCTACCTGCTCCTTAGGACGGAGTTATTCTATCCGTTAAACTACGGGGACGAGCACTGATTGATTGTACCGGCTAGGCGGCCAAACCACCAGCCCTGGTCTATGAAATAGTTAGTATTGCGACGAGCGGCAAGTGATCCGAAACGTCGACGGCCGGACAATAGTGCTCAATCACTTTGATATTCGGGCTGCTGAACAGCATATCGACTACGGAAGTGCCATAACCGGGAAATTTCACCATATCTTTGCGGCTGACATTGAAAGTGGTAGTCAGCTCGCCTTTAAAAACACTAATCAGATACTGCTCAATGTTTTTGATGGCTTGGGCAGCTGGCAACGCGTTAGTATCGCCACCCAGAATGATATTTTCCCTGCCTTGGATTGCCTCAATGATCACCTCACCCATCCGTTGCCGCTTTGGACTATTATTGTCACCGTCGAGATCCCAAACGCCTTGGAAATTGTAGACTTCCAGTGCCATTCCCTCAGCATCCACCGTAACATGCTGCAAATTACGCGGTGCTTTAGGGAAATTCTCGCGGACATCTATATAGTGATCGTTGTACGGTTCATTGAAAAAAATTGGTTCATACCGCTGAGTAATAGGAAGTTTCGACAAAATGGCATTGCCCTGCTCAATTTTTTCCTCTGGCAAAAGCTCCAGCATGGCCGGCGCGAAGTCAAAATCAACAAAATCGAACTGGTCCATAAGCACATCGATGGTTCGGAAACGTGCCTCCAAGGACTGGTCATGCTCGTTGTAGACTTCTTGCATTAGCAGCAAGTCTGGTTGTTCTTTGGTGATGAAATCCAAAGCCGCGTCCAGCAATCGACCACCATGCCAAATGTTCAGGCTGATAACTTTGAGTTTCATAGTCGCTACTGTTTTTTGGGCTGCGTGAAGCGTTCGTGGACAGTCTCGTAGTTGTGCAGTTCGGTTTCAGCGAACCAGTGGGCGATTTCGGCTTTGGCTTCGGTGGCATCGGCTGAAGCATGTAGCACATTGGAGACACTTTTGCCGCTGGCGTTGGCTTGGTCGTAGCTGACATGCGCGTAATCACCGCGGATAGTACCCGGTAATGCGCTCTTGGGTTCAGTGGCGCCAACCATCTTGCGGACGGTTTCCACAGCATCAACGCCCTCCAGCACCATGGCAATAACCGGGCCCTGCTGCATGTTACGCAACTGGCTTTCAAAGATTTCATCACCCTTGCGGCTTTTGAGCGTGCCAATGCCTTCGTAGTGCTGAAAAAAGTGATCATAATCGGGTTGGACCATTTTGGCACCGACAATCTTAAAGCCAGCTTTCTCAAAGCGGCTTAAAACTTCGCCGACAATACCGCGCATGACTGCATCAGGTTTGAAAATAATAAGGGTTCGTTCCATGGTAATTCCTGTTTACGTTTTAGGCTATTGTAACAGAGGAAGCTATTCACTGCTAGCGATGAGCGGTTAGCCAGCTGCAAGCTTATTTTAAATGACGTGATTAGTTTGAGATTTCGTCCACCTCCCTGAGTAATTCTTCGCAAGCCACACTAATCAGAGTAATAGCCAAAAGCTAACTGCTAATGGCTTATACTATGGATATGCAGTTTAGCAAAGCTAAGACCGATTTTTTGGAATACTTGGAAGTCGAGCAAAATCGTTCGCAAAAGACGATCGCCAATTATGACCATTACCTGACTCGATTGATTGATTTTGCAGGTGATATCAGCATCAGCGATATTGACCCGGAGCTAATTCGTAAATGGCGATTATGGCTCAACCGTTTGGGCACAAATGTCAGCGATGAGCTGCAAAAAACCACCCAAAACTATCATTTAATAGCACTGCGTAGTTTTCTGAAATTTTGTTCTAAACGCGACATTCCGGCTCTGCCAGCGGACAAGGTCGAACTGTCCCGGACCAAGCGTAAGCAAGTAACGTTTCTGAACGAGGATGAACTGGAACGTTTATTTGCTCAGCCGGATCTTAACAGCGTACAAGGCCTGCGGGATCGAGCAATTTTAGAGCTACTATTTAGTTCCGGGCTGCGCGTCAGCGAGCTAACCGGGCTGGACCGCGATCACATAAATCTGAAGCGGCGCGAGTTCATGGTACGCGGTAAAGGTCAAAAGGACCGGCCGATTTTTATTAGCCCGCAAGCCGCTGAATGGATCCAAAAGTACTTGGACAAACGCGACGACAACACGCGCCCACTCTTTATCCGCTATAGCGGTCGGCATGCCGTAAATTTATCGGGCAACTTTCACCGTTTGACGCCCCGCAGCGTGCAGCGGCTGGTAAGTCGTTATGCGTTGATGGCAGGCATTACCAAGCATGTCAGCCCGCACACCCTGCGACACTCGTTTGCCACCGACCTGTTAATGAACGGCGCCGACTTACGTTCCGTGCAAGCCATGTTGGGCCACAGCAATATCGCCACCACCCAAATTTATACCCACGTCACCGACCCGCACTTGCGCGCCGTCCACGAGAAATTCCACCGCCACGACCCCACCCCCTAACCTCATCATTCTATCCTGAACCCGGAAGAGCAGCCGGAGCGGACGCGAATGCGCCGCCCCGCGCGATGAGAAACCATCAGCCCGAGGGCCCCTATTGGCTTTGCCAATGGGGCGGCGCAGATGGTGTCTCATTATTAATACGCCTGACACAAACTAGCCGGCGTAGCACTAGTCCCGCTACCAAAAACACTAAACCGCTTGCAAACTGTAGCGCCACTAGAAACAGCATTCAATGATTCCGGGGTCACAGTGTCTTTGGGCGAGATGCGCTCTTGGACGCGGCGTAATTCATCCTGGGCTTTGCCGGTGACATCGACCAAAATCTGGGCATCTTTGAACGTGCTGGAATGGGCTGGTGACGGCGAAATAACCACATTGCCTGACCCGCGATAGAGATTGCTTTCCCGTACGTAATATTGGCCGGCAAACTTGCTATCGCCGGTATCGGATAAGGTGGCCGAGCAAGTGCTAGTAGTAGTCGAGCACGTGGCTGTAACGATATTGGGGGCGCCATATTTAATAGCCGTGCGTGGCGCGCCAGACGCTGCCGGCAGAAGATACACGGTGGCCGTGCTCCCCGCTGTCGCATCGGCGTCACCACCGACAACTTTGAAAATATCCAGGCGCAAGATACCGTAGGGGCAATTCGAGGTCCAGTCGGCTTGCGGCTGAAAGGTACTCGGGCACGATGAAGCGTCGCCAGTAGTGTTATCTTGTGATTGCCAGGTAAATGTCAGATATGCGGGGGTGGTGGGGTTTACCGGCGTGCTTTCGGTGTCGGCAGCCGGCACGTTGATGATAATTGAGTCTGGCGCCGGATTTGCCAGCAGACACGTGTAGGCTACGGTACCATCGTTGTTTAACCAGTTCTGATTGGCGGCATGATTGATTGAGCCCAGAGTATCCATGAGCGAACCGGAACCTGAACAGGTAGTTGCGTAACTCGGTGTGAGCAGTGCCGCATCGGTGATTTTCCCGGCGTTTACAGCCGTTAGCACGTCGTTGATGCCAGTTTCGGCGGCCTAGTAGGCCTAGGTGCTCAGCTGCCGATCAAGCGCCTCCCGCGTGTTGCGGCGCGTGACCGTGGCGAAACCAAGCACAATTAAACTAATAACCAGCATCATGATGATGGTCACCATGATTGATACCAGCCCGGTTTGATTCTTGCTTAGTTTAGCGCTCATGTTTATACCTATTGTACCCTACTAACTAGTCCCGACGATGCGACGCGTAACAGTGGTGCTGAGTGTGACGACATCGCAGAATTGTGACCCTTCCGCTAATCTGCAACGTAAATTACCGTGGCTGGCTGCCGTAGCGGTATCGCCATCAGCAATCGCAGCGGCTGTTTTACCGCAACCACCGGCCGCAGCGGAGCTTTGCGAGGTATCACATAACAGATCATTGTCGCCGAAAGCGATCGAAACGGTAATATTCCAGACATTGTGGTCGCTGAACATCGGGGTGCCGTCGGGATTTACCGGTTCGCTGACCTTAAACTGCACCAGCCGCATCCTTTTATCCAGCAGTTCGGTGCCATCGGAAGTTACTGCCGCGGTGTTGCAAGTGGTATTAGTGATCTGGGACAGGCCGCTGTCGGTGGAGCTCTGCACTTCGTGGCCTAAATCGTAGACTAGCTGTTGATTGCCAATGCAATAGGAGTTAGCATTTGGCGCCATTGGTGTGCTGCCACTGAACTGCACGGCCTGCGCCACACTATCGATCACTTGGCGGGCAGTATCCTGAGTAGTCGAGCTGTTAATGCCCTTGTAGTAATCGGAGCTAAAATGAATCACCCCAAAGGTAATGACCAGCAAAATAGTCGAAAACACCAGCGTAGCGATCATCAACTCCACAATGGTGAAACCGTCTGAGCACAGCGAAGCCTGAGCAGAGCGAAGTTGGCGTAAGAGTTTCATCAGCTAGCCACCTGGGGCCTGTAGCAAACCGCTACGTTGCCCGTATTATTAATGACACTGTCCCAAGTAGCCTTAACTTCATAGGAATTGGCGCAGGCACCACTACCATTGCTTATGGACAAGGTGTACTCCGGCTGCTGGTGACTGCTATCCACGGTACCATCGGCGCTAAAATTGCAGGTATTGGTCGGCGTACCCTTGGCATCAAAACAGTTGCCGCCGGTAATTGCCTTCTGAGCGCTTAAAAACTCTACTTGGGTCTGGACCAACTGCAATGCCTGGCTGTGCTCTTGGGTATCCTGCAGGCTGCGAATATCGCGCGTTGTGGCCGCATACGCCCCCAGCAGCACCAGGCTGACAATCGCCATGGCTATCAGGACCTCTACAATCGTGTCGCCGCCTTGCAGTAATCTTAGGCGCATGTCGTATTTCCCTTAATATCCAGCGTCACCCGCAAACTCTGGCTGACTGTAATCAATCCTGACTGCGTGGTGCCGCCGCTGACAATACAAACCCGCAAATTGGAGGGCCAGACCTTAAACATCGACGAACCAGCGGTAGTAGCAGTGTTGATTTTATCAACTACATCTTGTGGGCTGCCGACCCCCGCCCAGCTGTTACCAAAGCCGTACAAGCGAAATTGTTGCGAACCAGTGGTGCTGGGATCGGCATCACCGCCAAGGCTGCTAATAATACCGATGGCCATTGGCTGATTGAGCGGCAGACTTGGCTGACCCACGTAGCTTAATCCCCCTTCCATGGTATAAACAGTGCTATTGTCGGGTGTATTGGTGTTGGTGGTATTGCCCGGAGCTAGTGCTACCGGCCAGGCGCTGGGAATATCGGCTACAGTATGGCCGCTACTGTCTACGCGGTTACCGGCAATCGGATAGATGGTGAATTGGGTCAGTGGCTGCCCGGCGGCTACATTTTTTTGCCCCGGACCGAAGTAAATGACCGTTCCCAAAAACGTACAGCCGCTATTGGTGCCTTGGCTGTTACCCACGTTGTTGATCGCGGGCGGTAGGCCCTTCGTGCAGCTAAAATCAGCGTTGTTACGATAGTAGCCGCTGGTTGTCTCGTTGATAATTAGCTGCAACTGCTGCTGCAAATTGTTGATGGCGGTCGTAAATTGGGTACGGTTTTGACGGCCGTTAATTAGGGCGACGGCGCTCACGAACAACATACCAGTTACCGCCAGTACGATCAGCGTTTCGACAATCGTAAAACCCGCGGCAGTTCGCTTGCCACCCTGTTTCATGAGCCTAAGTATACCATAAGCGTAAGGGTTTAACGCAGTAGCAGGCGGTCGTACCAATCGATCAGACTGCTGCCAAATAGCACAACTACAATCGTTGCTGTCAGCAAAAACGGCCCGTAAGGAATGTGGGCTTTCAATCCTTGTTTACCTTTCAGCAGTAACGGGATCGATACCAGCGTGCCGATAACCGAGGAGAGAAACAGTACTAATAAAGCCTTGAGCGGCGTGCCAGCCAGCAAACCCAGTACCGCCGCCAACTTGACGTCCCCGCCACCGATCCAGGTGCCTTTGGAAAACTGAAATAACAGATAAAATATACCAGATATGATAAGTCCGGCTACGGCGGCATTTACACCCATACTGATACTCCGGTGAGCTACGGCTACTATTATTACTTCGGTGGCGGCTAATCCGATGAGTGGATAAACAATTCGGTCCGGCAGCAAAAACCAGCGGAAATCATACGCCGCCAGGGCCACGAAAGCGACCATAAATACCAGCCAAACTATAAATTGGAAGAGGTTGACACCATGGAAACTTAGCGGCCACCACAAGTATGATGCTACGAATAACACAGCCGGTGCCACTTCGGTCAATGGGCTGTCCTGGATCTTGGCACGACAATAGCGGCAGCGACCGCGCAGCCACAACCAGCTGAACAGCGGTATCAGATCAATTACAGCCAGCTCATGCCCACAGTTGCTGCACATGGAGCGCCCATGCAGCATAGACAGTTTCCGACGTTGTTCTTGAGCCTTAGCGCCTTTTTTACCGGCCAGCTCCGCTTGCTCGTGAAAGCGCCAGGTCAGCGCGTTGACGAAGCTTCCGAGTATCAAGCCAAGCACCACCAATAGTACGATAATCATTACCGCTATAGTACCACAAAAAAGAGCTCCACTTTGGAGCTCTTTTTGTTGAGATTCATCTGAACGCTAGGATGACTCGCACTGGAGAATTGTGCCACCACTCCTTTCGACAGCGTATTCAATAGCTATGCTACGAGTTGAGCCTTTTACCGGCGCTGAAGTGGCCCCGCCACTACAATCATCACCAATGTATACCTGGACATCGTCTACTGTTAGTACGCCGCTGGCGGCGGTCGTACCATTGGCTGAAACAGTACCGATACCTGCACCTGCAGCATGGCCGAAGACATTATTCGAATCGTAAAAGCCAAGCCTTACATTCGAAATAGCACCACCACTAGGGCCGGTTACATCGGCCGCGACGGGAGCTGCACCACCATTATTAGACACAAATTCGTTAATAGCACCTGCTAATGCCGCTATATCGTTTTTGCGCTGGGTGTTACGAGAGTTACGCTGCAATGATGGGACCGCCAGAAAGACAATCAAAAGAATCAGTGCGGCAATGGCCAGCACGATCAGGACTTCGATAATGGTGAAGCCTTTCTGATCTGTTGTTCGTGGTTTTATATTTTTCAGCATTTTGCAAATGCCCCCTTTGCATTGGTTTTTAGAGATGCTTATGCTTGGATGATACGTGTGTCAAGCATAAAAAGCAAGCAGTTATCCACAAGCGAAGCGGCGTCTACCCGCCGCTCGTGAACTGACTGTTGCCCGCCAAGCTGTAAATTGGCAGCAAAACCGCCGCCACAATGATAAAGGCTACTACGCCCAGCAGCACCATCATCACCGGTTCGATAATCGAGGAAATAGCCGCCACTTCGTTATCGACCTCCTTCTCGTAGTAATCGGCCGCTTTGGCCAGCATCGCCTCCATGGCACCCGATTGCTCGCCGATTTTGAGCATGTTCGGCACCAGGGGCAAAAAGTTCGGATCGTTCTGCAGCGAGTCGGCCAGTGATTTACCACCACGCACTTTTTCGGCAGCTTTTTTGATTGCCGCTTCGATGTGCACATTGCTGACAGCATTAGACGTAATTTCCAGCATTTGCAGCAACGGTACGCCGCTAGCGATAAGCGTAGAGCCAGTGCGAGAAAAACGGGCCATATACATTTTCATAAACAACGGACCAATCGGCCAGCCCTTCATCTTCAGCTTATCGACAACTTGTTTGCCAGGGCCAGTACGGGCCCAACGGGTCGTAAAGAAGCCGCCGGCGACCAGGACGATCAACACCAGCCACCAGAAATGGATGATAAAATCCGAGAGGCCAAGCAACGCGCGGGTTATCAGCGGCAGCTGCACGCCTTTTAGGCCGTCATAGATGTTTTTAACCTGGGGCAACACCTTCACGATCATGAAGCCGACCACGCCGATCATCACAAAAATGACGATAATCGGGTATGTCAGCGCGCCGCGGACTTTACTGGCTAAGTCGGCATCTTTCTCCTGCTGCATAGCCAACCGATCCAACGATTTATCGAGCGTACCGGAGGTCTCCCCGGCGGCAATCAGGCTTATATATACTTGGTTGAACACCTTGGGGTGCTTAGCCATGGCTGCGGACAGCGTACCGCCGCCTTCCACGTCGCTGATGATCTGATTCAGCACGACCTTGAGCGGTTTGCTAGTGGTCTGCTGGTTAACGCTTCGTAAAGCTTGCAACAGCGGTAGACCAGCATTAATTAAGGTGCTGAGCTGGCGACTGAACAGTACTCGGTCTTTGGTCTTCACGCGGCTACCAAGCTTGAAACCTGGAATATTAGCCCCTTTTTCACCTAGTTTCACGTCGATAGGCGTCAAGCCTTGCTCGCGAATCAGCTTAACGGCCGCCCCTTCGGAGTCGGCCTGCACGTCGGCTTTGATCTGTTGGCCGGTCTGCGGATTACGGGCAGTGTAGCGATACGTCAGCATGCCTGGACTCCGTACAATCGAGTTACAAGACATGAGTTACGAGACATGAAAGAACTCTCGTACCTACATGACTTAACTCGTGACTCGTGACTCGTGACTCTCATAACCTACTCTCTCATTAGTCGATCAAGTTCATCGACATCAACAGCGAAGTTACGGGCTTCGTCATAACTGATAGTGCCGGCGTGGATTAGATTCACCAGTGTCTTGTCCATGCTCTGCATACCGAACTCAGCACCGGTTTGGATAACGGCGTCTAGCTGGTGAGTTTTGCCTTCACGGACAATATTGCGCACCGCCGGCGTGGCCACTAAAATTTCGGCGGCCACCGTGCGGCCACCACCGATAGATGGCACCAAACGCTGCGATACGATAGCCATCAAAATGTTCGACAGCTGAGCACGGATTTGCGGCTGTTGGTGTGGCGGGAAGACGTCGATCATACGGTCGATACTCTGAGCAGCACTGTTGGTGTGCAAGGTCGCGAACACCAAGTGCCCGGTTTCGGCAATGGTGATAGCGCTGGCGATGGTTTCCAGGTCGCGCATCTCACCAATCAGCACCACATCCGGGTCTTCACGCAGAGCGCTGCGAAGCGCCGCACTGAACGAATAGGTGTCGTAGTGGACTTCACGCTGCACAATCACCGATTTTTTAGATTTGTGTGTGTATTCAATAGGATCTTCGATGGTAATAATATGACTGGCCCGCTCCATGTTGATCTTGTGGATCATCGCTGCCAGCGATGTTGACTTACCAGAACCGGTTGGCCCGGTTACGAGCACCAAACCACGGGGAAAATCGGCGAATTTACTGACTACCTGCGGCATGCCGAGTTGCTCTAGCGACAAAATTTCATTCGGGATCAACCGCAGCGCGGCGGCCAAATTACCCCGTTCATGGAAAGCGTTCACCCGGAAACGCCCCAAATCACCAAAGGCGAAGCTGAAATCGAATTCTTTGTCTTTCAGTAAAATCTGCTTCTGATCTTCGTCCAAAATGGCAAAAATCAGCGTTTCGACGGTTTCTTCGGTGAGCGCATCCGCCCCACTGACTGGTGCTAAGGCTCCGTCTACCCGCAGCATCGGCGGCAAACCCACCTGCAAGTGAAGGTCAGAAGCTTTTTTCTTGACCACTTCCTCCAATAATATTTCTATTCGTGGCTGCCCTTGCATCATAAAATTCCTCCGGCAACTCGTAGGTTATAGGTGCTAGGTACTAGGTTATAGAATGTAGCTACTAGAACCTCTAACCTATAACCTATAACCTGTTCTTTCTGTCCCACCATATGATTTCCTATGTATTTCTTTCTGTTATTCCTGTTTTAGGCGCTGTCGGCCGATGCGACCCGATTTACTTCTTTAATAGTCGTCTTGCCAGCCAATGCTTTCAGATAGCCGTCCTGGCGCATGGTAACCATGCCTTCCGCTTGCGCTGCCGTTTGGATTTCCGAACTGGTGGCCCGCTTCAGGATAAGCTGCTGGATCTGCTCGCTGACATTAAAGACCTCGTAGACGCCCATGCGGCCTTTGTAACCACCAGGCGTACCGGGCGCATCGATGCCCTTGTGTAAAGTATAAGCATTATCGCCCCGCAGTGGCAAGGTTTCGTAGCCCAAGTCTTTGGCGAACGCCGCCATGTCCTCGGCTTTTTCGGGCAGTAGACCGCCGAGCGCTTCCTTAATGGCGACGGTTTCGGCGGCGTCGGACTGATAAGCTTCATTCTTATCGGCAACGCGGCGCACCAGGCGCTGGCCGATTACCGTGTGCACCGTGCTGGCGATCAGAAACGGCTCGATGCCCATATCCAGCAGTCGAGGCAAAATACCGGCGGCGCTGTTAGTGTGCAGTGTACTAAACACCAAATGTCCCGTCAGAGAGGCCTGCACCGCCAGTTCGGCAGTTTCCTTATCACGGATCTCCCCTACCATTACGATGTCGGGGTCTTGACGCAAGATCGAACGCAAACCGCTAGCAAAGGTCAGACCAACATCGGCATTGACCTGGATCTGATTAATGCCGTCCATTTTGTATTCGACGGGGTCTTCCAATGTGACGATATTGACGGCGTCACTCTTCACTTCCTGCAACAGCGCGTACAGGCTGGTGGACTTACCAGAGCCGGTTGGTCCGGAGGTCAGAATCATGCCATTGGTGCGTGTCAGACCATCACGAATACTCCTCAGCGCTCGTCCGGTGTAACCCATGTCTTCCAGACGCAAGCTGGTACCGGTTTTATCGAGCAAACGAATAACCACTTGCTCGCCCCACACCACCGGGCTGATAGAAATACGCAGGTCGATTTCCTTGCCGGCAGCGTTGATACTAAATTCACCGTCCTGTGGAATGCGGTGCTCGTCAATCTTGAGGTTCGACAAAATTTTGATGCGCGAAATCAGGGGCGGCTCGGTACTTTTGGGCAGCTTCATAATTTCCTGCAAGATACCGTCCACCCGGCAACGGATCTTCAGGCTGTCCTTCAGCGGCTCGATATGCACGTCCGAAGCCCGGTTTTTGGCGGCAAACTCCAGAATGGTCGACAACGCCTTGGAAATTGGCGAATCCTGCACGATGGTCTTGATGTTGCTGTCTGCTTGTTTGGGCGTAGACTCTTTACCGGTGATAGGATTTTTCTGGATTTCGGCCGGCTTATCCTCACCTAAAGTACTGATTTCATCGACAATTTGATCAGAAATATTGATCTGGTACTGGTGCAGGACCTGTCGGATGCCTTCTTCGCTGGCAGCATAGACTTTCAGCGGCCGGCCGATACGATTACTCAAAAAATCCACTGCCTGCACGTTGCCGGCATCCAACATGGCCACTACCAAGCGGTGTTGCATTTCACCCAGCGGCACCGCCATGTAGCGCTCGGCGACATCTTGCGGTAGCAGCGTCAGTATTTTAGGGTCGATTTTGGCAGCAGTCAGATTCACATATGGCACTTTGCTAATACGAGCCATGGTTTTGGTAAGGTCTTCATCACTAACCTTGCCGGAGCTGACCAGCAGGCTCAACAGCGGCGTGCTTTCCTTATCGGCTTTGGCCGCCAAAGCATCCAAATCTTTCCGGCTAATAACTTTAGAGGCAACTAACTCGTCCTCTACCTGTTGCTGGGCATTCGAAGACAGTACTTTCATAATCGGCCTCCAGCAGCCCCAGTTTTTAGTTTATAGTTTTTAGTTTTTAGTTGAGCTGCCATGGGCTCTGTAAACTGTAAACTGTAAACTATAACCTCCCGGCCATGTTCTGAATGCGCCGTCTGCATACGCCGTCCTACTGAGAGCCGTTAAATGGGTTCTGGTTATTATTATTGCCGATTGTCACCAGTTGCGTCGGGTCAACACTGTTGTGGTTGAAATACTTAGTGCTAGGCTGCGAAAAATCAGGCCGAATAGCCTGCACCACTTCAACCTTCTGTTGCCGATTGGCGGGCGCCACGAAAATTCTACCCGAAACTAGAAATGACACGATAGCAC
>Ga0157372_10000491_pt1 | contig 43650 bp, 43 predicted proteins | sample C55metaG_FD_115307 | JGI IMG/M metagenome (GOLD analysis project Ga0157372, IMG submission 115307) | Corn rhizosphere microbial communities from Kellogg Biological Station, Michigan, USA - C5-5 metaG | ecosystem: Host-associated > Plants > Roots > Rhizosphere > Soil | place: USA: Michigan...
TACTACCCGGACCTTCTATGAAGTAGCGGCATCGGGAAAATTCTGTTTGCTGGAGCTGCATGCCAAGCGTCTGGTGGAGAGCAGCGATGTCAACCATGTGCGGGTGAAGGAGCTGGTAGATGCCGTGTTCTGGTATGTCTTCAATAGCGCCGACGGCAGCATAAAAGAGATCAGGCATAATAAGAACGGATTGCTGGAGGCCCTTCCGGGACAGGCCGATGCGCTGAAGGCCATCATCCAGGAGAAGAAGCTGCGGCTGAAGGACAACCAGGATTGGGTGGTCTTATTTAATGAGTTGAACAGCAGGCATTAACTTCGGGCAAGAAAACTTGCAGGGATGGGATTTCTTGTCTACATTTGATATCATTATGATATCAAAATAATAGTTATGCAAACTGAAAAAATACTCAAAGGCGGCAATGGATATTTTGCCCTTGCCCTTGCCGTGCTCTCCTTTATCGCGATGCTTGTATTTTATATGACGGAGGCCCCGGGGATCGGCGCTTTCACGACGATAGCATTCCTCTATATATCGAGGGGCATTGTTGTCATCAGTCCCAATACGGGCAAGTTATTCCTGTTATTCGGCGAGTATGAGGGAAGCATTAAGAACAGCGGCATATTCTGGGTCAATCCATTTTATAGCCGGAACACGCTCTCATTACGGGCGCGGAATTTCGAGAGCGAGAAGGTGAAGGTGAATGACAAGATGGGGAATCCCATCATGATCAGCGTGATCCTGGTGTGGAAAGTGGAAGATACGTTCAAGGCTTTTTACGAGGTGGATAATTATGAGAAGTTCATCATGACGCAGACGGATTCGGCGGTGCGTAAGCTGGCAGCTACCTATCCCTATGATCATTTCGAAGATGAGAGAGCGACGGTGACGTTGAGTACGGATTTTGATGAAGTGAACAGGAGTCTGGAGCGGGAGATCTCCGAGCGGCTGGTGATAGCGGGGATAGAGGTGGTGGAGGCGCGGATCTCGCATTTGGCGTATGCACCGGAGATCGCGCATTCCATGTTGAAGCGGCAGCAGGCTTCGGCGGTGGTGGCTGCCAGGCATAAGATAGTAGAGGGTGCAGTGGGCATGGTAGAGAGTGCGTTGCATTTGTTGTCTGCCAAAAAAATCATCGAGCTGGATGAGGATAAGAAGGCGGCGATGGTGAGCAATTTAATGGTGGTGTTATGTGGTGACCGGGAGAGTCAGCCGGTGGTCAATACGGGTACATTAAATCAGTAAGCATGGGGGAAAAGAAGTCATTTGCATTGCGGATAGATGCGGATACGATGAAGGCCATTGAGAAATGGGCAGCGGATGAATTTCGCAGTGTCAATGGCCAGATAGAATGGATGTTGCATCAATCGTTGAAGCAGGCCAGGCGGCTGAAGGAGAAAAAAGAGAAAGAGAAGGAGGATGAGTAGGAAAAACAAGTACCTTTGTCGCGGTGATAAAGTATCCCGTAACGATAGTATTGATCCTGCTGATGGCTGCACAAACCTTCAGCAAGTGGTGTCTGATCTTCGAATACCAGGTCAATAAGGAGTATATCGCTAAAAATCTATGTATCAACCGCACCAAGCCTTCCTGTTGCTGCCAGGGGAAGTGCTATCTCAAGAAAAAGATGGCCGCTGACCAGTCGGATCAACAGGCTCCCACCAAAGGCGGACAAAGAGATGAGGTCACTTTGCAGCTTTTTGAAGGGAAAAATCTACTTCCGCAACCAGCTATGGTGGAGGTGAGCATTATACATTCCACACGGTATATCGATCCTTCCACACGGGATTATTCTCTCTCTCAATTCGAGCCTCCACAGCGAGGTTAATATCACCGGACCTCCTTTACTAAAGACTGTCTTTCAGACAGCGCAAAGTTGTCTCCAACTTAAATCAACAGACGATGGGCATTTATTACAGAGCGGGCCTGACGGTCTGGCTGCTGCTGTATGTCTGCACGTGCTTTCCCCAGCAGAAAGAGGCGGCCATACAGGAAAAAGAGCAGGATACGCTGGCGATGCCAGCCAATATGCTCCAGCAGCTGATCGTATCGGGCAATCGAACCATACAGAAGCGTACGGAAGCTCCCATAGCTATCAGCATCCTCAGCGCACAGACGATCAAAGATACCAGGGCTAATCAGCTGGATCAATTACTCAACAAGGTGACAGGTGTATTTATGGTGGACCTTGGCAATGAGCAGCACGAGATGAGCATTCGCCAGCCCATGAGCACGCAAAGCCTTTTCCTTTACCTGGAGGATGGTCTTCCCATCCGCACCACGGGTATTTACAATCACAACGCCTTGCTGGAAATGAATATGCCGGCTGTGCGGCAGATCGAGATCGTAAAAGGGCCAGCCTCGGCCCTTTATGGGGCCGAGGCCGTTGGCGGTATTGTGAATATGATCACGCAGTCACCCCCGGCAACATGCTCTGGGTATCTCAGCGTGCAGGGCAATAACAACGGATATAAAAGGGCCGACGCACAGGCCGGGACCCAGCTGGGCAAATGGGGGATCATCGCCAGCGGCTATTATGCCAATCGCACCAACGGACCTATTCAATACAGCGACTTCCACAAGACGGCTTTTACGGTCCGGGCAGATTACAAGGCCAGCCCCCGGCTGACCTGGAGCAATAGTCTCACCTATGTCGACTACTACAGTGACATGTACGGCTCGCTGGACAGCGCGCATTTTGCGCAGAAGAATTACAATACCCCGTACTCCTTTACTTATCGGAAAGTGAATGCCTGGCGGGCCAGGAGCCAGATAGATTATAAATGGAACAGCCAGGGCGAATCGAGGGTCGTGCTGGCGTACAGGAATAACAGCATCGGACAGAACCCTTCTTATTATATAAAGAACAATGCGGCTAACCCCTTGCTGGCCGACGGACAGATCAACAACAGCTCTTTTCATTCCTTTCTTATGCTGCTGCAGCATCAGCAACGCTTTCACTGGCTGGGCAGCAAGCTGATCGCAGGATTCAGCACAGACATCAGCCCCAGCGCCTATGTCGCCAACTATATCCGTATAGAGCGTGACAATAAAGGCAATTATCTGAACTATACGCCGACGGATTCGCTGCTGAGCAATTATGCCACGGGCATCGATAACCTGGCATCTTATGTGAACTACGAAATGACGCCTTTGAAAGGTCTGAGAGTAGTGGCTGCGTTGCGCTACGACTATTATCATTACAATTTCCGCAACTATCTGTCTCCTTCCGCGTCGACAGGCGCTCCCGATGCACGGAATGATTTTTCCCGATGGACGCCAAAAGCAGGGCTCACCTACAACTACCGCAATACGGGTATCTACTTCAATTATAGCCAGGGCTATGTGCCGCCACAGGTAACGGAGCTGTACAATGGGGTAAAAGTGCCTTATCTGCAGCCTCAGACCTTTTACAACTTTGAGGTGGGCGGATGGCTATCTCTTTTGGAGAACAAGCTGTATGCGGACTGGAGTGTTTATCAGCTGGATGGGACCAATCAAATCATCTCGGTGAAACAGCCGGACGGCACTTTTCTCAACCAGAATTCGGGTAAGACCCGGCATAAAGGCGTCGAGTATGGGATTACCTACCGGCCTGACGGGGAATGGACGGCAAGGATCAGCGGCAGCAATGCGGATCATGTCTTTGTCGTGCAGTATGAGAATGGCAAGGATTACAGCGGTAACCAAATGGCGGCAGCCCCTCATTTTATCGCCAACGCGGAGCTGACCTGGCGGCCTTCTTTTTTGAAGGGGTTCCGGCTTTCCGTGGAGGGACAGCACCTGGGACATTATTTTATGGATGATGCCAATACGACGAAGTACAAAGGGTTTGACATTGTGAATTTCCGTACGGGGTATCAGCTCAAGTGCTGGGAACTATGGGTCAATGCATTGAATGCCTTTAACACTTATTATGCCTCTCTGGCCAGCAAATCCTCGTATGGATACAGCTATAGCTTAGGCAACCCGCGTGAAATTACCGTGGGATTGTCCTGGCACTTTGGAAAACGATAATGACTATGCGCGAAAAATTATTCCGTCTGCATCGCCGTCTGTCCATCATCATCGCTATTCCCGTGCTTTTGTGGGCGTCCAGCGGCTTTATGCATCCTATCATGACCAATATCCGGCCCGCCATTGCCACGCAGGGGATCCTACCTGTAGCGGTCGACACAGGTAAGATAAAATATCCATTGGCAAAGGCGCTTAAGGTCCATCACCTGGACAGTCTGGCCAATTTCAGGCTGGTGCATATCGATACGAACTGGTTCTACCAGGTGCAGCTTCTGGCGGGGATGGGCGGCCCCAATGGCAGGGCGGCTGTCCCTGTTTATATCAGCTGTACGAATGGGAATATCCTTACGGCGGGAGATTGGTTGTATGCGCAGTACCTGGCACGACAGTTCCTGGAAGGTTCTCCGGCGCGCAGGCCGGCTGCCGCCGGACCTGCGCCCGCGGTCGGGCACACCGCGCATGACTGCTGCGGCGCCGCCACTGACATCGTTCTGAACCCCGTGAAAGGCGCCAAAGTTGCCAACGTATCGCTGGTAAGCCATTATGACGAGGAGTATAAGTCGATCAACCGGCTGTTGCCTGTCTATAAGGTGTCCTTTGATCGGGCCGATGGGATCCGTGTGTATGTAGAGACCACACAAGACAGATTCGCCTTTGCCATGGACAACCGCCGCGCCGTATTTGACGGGATCTTCCGGCTCTGTCACACCTGGGGCTGGCTGGATGCCCTGGGTAAAGGTCGGCTGGTCGTCGAGCTGCTGGTAGCGCTGACGGCTCTTTTTACCGTTGTTTTGGGCATCTATATCTTTTTTACTACAAAGGGTTCAGGGACACACGGCGCCCGGCGTACCCATCGGTATACGGCGATTGCGGCGGCCCTTTTTACACTATTATGGACCTTTAGCGGGAGCTATCATGCATTGTCCAAGTTCAGGGACGATGTACGGGACAGGTTCGCTATAGACACTCGCCTGGCGGCGGAGGTGGCGGGGCCCGACTTCACGCGATTGCAGGCAGTATGCACGCGACCTGTTACCAATGTCAGCATGGTAAAGATGGAAGGCCAGCTCTACTGGCGGGTATCGATGTTGCCGGAAAAGATCGTTCAGCATAAAGACCTGATGAAGGATATGAAGGCCAGCCTTCCACCTGTCGCGTATGTGCGGGCTAAAGATTATACGGTGCTGGCGGATGGGGATGCACGTTATGCGGTCTGGATGGCGACCCGGTTCAGCGGCTATTCCGAACGCGAGATAAAAAAAGTGGAGCCCATCACCTCTTTTGGGGACGAATATAATTTTACCGACAAGCGGCTGCCCGTCTGGAAGGTGAGCTATGACAGGGATCACCATGTACGGTATTATGTGGAGACGGGCTCTGGAAGACTGGCTTCTCGGGTGGATGACCTGGTGGCGGCAGAGGGGTATAGCTTTTCCGTTTTCCACAAACATCATTTTATGGATTGGGGCGGAAAGACGGTGCGGGACGCCAGCACGATGGTATGGGCATTCGCGCAGGTGCTGATGGTGGTAGTGGGCCTGATCTTCTGGCTGAAGCAGCAAAAGTCAGGATCACTCCGTTCGCAAACTCTCGACGGGATTGGCCCGGGAAGCCCGCCAGGTCTGGGAAAGAATGGTGACCAGCCCGATGCATAGCAGGAAGAGGAAGCAGGCGATGGCGCTGACGAATCCATTTCCTACCCGGTCGACAAAGTTTTGAAGGAAGAGGATGCTCATGGTATAGCCAATCGGCACGGCTATGAGACCCGCGATCAGGAGCAGCTTTATAAACCGCCCCGACAGCATGGTGACCAGCTGACGATTGCTGGCGCCAATGACCTTGCGTATACCCGTCTCTTTACGGCGCGTCTCCACAGAATAGATCACCAGTCCGAGGAGACCGAGGGTAGCGATGCCCAGGGCGATAAAGGCGATATAGCCTAACAGAGAGATCGTGGCGCGTTGTGAATTATTCTGTGCAAGGGTCTCATCCAGCCAGTCGACGGTGAGGCCGGTGGTAGGAGCCAGGGGGCGGCCTGCATCTGCGATACGTTGTGTCATCGTATGTTTGGTTGTCCCGTCCGTGCGGACATAAAGGAATTTACAGACCTCGGGCTTATTCCGGAATGCCATGGGATCTATCGGCTTGCCGGCATTCTCGAATCTGAAATCTGCAACGATGCCGATGACATCGAGCGAGACCGAATCATTGATCCATAGTTTTTTTCCCAGCGCGTCGTCCGGACGGGCAAAGCCCAGGGCGGCGGTGGCCCGGACATTGAGAATGATCTCTCTTTCGCCCAGCGTGTCCTGTCTGGGGGTGAAATTCCTTCCTGCCACCAGGTGTATATCCATGGAAGGGATAAAGGCGTCATCGGTGAAAAAGTTGTCGAGGGTCATAGGATCTTTTGGGCGGGGGCCTATCCATGCCTGTGAGCGTGTTCCGGAGAAATGCGGTGTGAATGCAACGGACAGGGCAGATACGGATCGGACGCCGCTGGCCATGGCAATCCGGGGCGCCAGCAGACCTGCCTTTATGTCCTTTACGGGAATGCACGCTACATTATCCGGCTTAAAGCCAGGGTCCTCCGACTGCAAATAAGCAAACTGCCTGAAAAAAGTAGCCAGGAATATGATCGCCACCAGGGAAAGGCTGTACTGAAGGATGATAAGACTTTTCTGGAGGCTGATCCTGCCAAATATGCGGGCGGTGACCAGGTTCTTCAATACGCGCACCGGCTTGAAAGCGGACAGGATCCAGGCGGGGGCCACACCGGCCAGCACACCGGTGAACAATGCAAATCCGATGGTAAACAGTATGTAGGTAGTATTGTATCTCCAGGCGGAGGGGATCATTTCATAGCCGTCGTTAAAGGGAGCATAGCGGATAATAAAGGACAACAGCAGCCAGGCAAAGCCCAGCGCCAGCAAAGCCTGCAAAACAGACTCTACTACGTATTGAATAAAGATCTGATAGCGTCGTGCACCTACGATCTTTCTGACGCCCACCTCCTTTGCCCTGGTGAGCGCCCGGGCGATGGTGAGATTGGTATAATTGAAGCAGGCGGCAATGAGGATGATCAATCCAATGGTTACGCCTATCATGAGCTTGCTCCAGGCGGTGCCGCCGCCGATGTCATTGTATAAATCATTTTCGGCAGGTCTTATCTTTTCTACGGATTGCAACGAAAAGGATACCTGGCCATTCTTATTCTGTTTGTTCCAGGGTTGAACGATCGCCTGCAATTGCCCGGTCAGGCTTTTTCTGCCGCCCGCATTCTTCAATAAGACATAGGTATAGCCTGACATGAAGTTGCCCCAGTCGGCTGAGCTGGCAGGTAATGCTTTTTTTCTTTCCAGTGCGGCAATGCTGGATGCGGATGCATACGCGTCGAAGTCGATATGTGATTTGCCGGGCGCGTCCTTTAGTACGCCGGTGACGATAAAGAGACCCAGGCCGGGTAAGTCGATGGATTGGCCCATGGGGTTCTTATCTCCGAAAAAGTTTTTGGCAGTCGTGGCGGACAGAACGAGGGAGTTGGGCTGCTGAAGGGCCGTTACTGGGGAACCCTGGGCCAGCGTAAAGCCGAAGACCTGGAAAAAAGCCGGTTCTGTAAATGCGCCGTTGATATGCAGCTCCTTCCCGTCGGCTGTTCGGGCGTCGCCTTTACAGGCAGGATAGATGTTCACTACCTGTGCGATGTTGTCCGTATCGGTGAGCAGGCTATTGTACAGGGGCAGCGGGGTGCTGGCCAGCCGGAAGCGATTGCCGTTGTTCTGGCGGTATTCGCTGGTGATGCGGTAGGTCCTTTCCGGGTGCGGGTGAAAGGTATCGTAGGACAGATTTACCTGCATGATCACCATTTGCATCATGCCGACCGACATGCTCAGGCCGAGGCCAAAGAGGTTGATAAAGGTCAGCAGCTTATTCTTTTTCAGATTCCTGTACGCGATCTTCCAATAGGTCCAGAGCATGTCGACGATTTAGGAGCATAAAGATGCCATTTTTATTCCATAAACGCATAATGCTGGCTGTCAGCTGTTTGTGAGAGTGCCGTCCGGAGTATTGACCATTAGCGGACAGGGCATGTTCGCATTCGATACAAAATAATCCGCGCAATATTGGCAGGAATGTTATACTTTGCAACTTCGTTGCAAAAACCTTGTACAAACTACCGACAATACCAGGAACCGCTGGAAGCGGTTCGTCCGAAGGACAGACATTAGCGATATGCGGGAATTGGGCTATTTTGCCGGCTGAGACCAACGCCCGCACTTTAAGGCGCATATTGGCTGGGTGGCTGCTGATGGTGTTCTCGCTCGGCATTACGCCCAAGCTGTTTATTCACGCCCTGGTAGCTCATCACCAGGACGTCCATCTGTCTATCGACCATAACGGGGCCGACCAGCTGAATAAGGCGGGCTTCCATTGCAACCTCGAAAATCCGGTGGTCGAGCTGCCCTGTCTGTCCTTTCCGCTGTTTTTCCAATTGCAGGTCCCTCAATTTTTTGGGGATCGCCGGGCAGTGGAGGGGCATTCATTCTACTGCTCCGAACATTTCATTTTTGGTCTGCGCGGGCCGCCGCCGGCTGTTGTTTAACGTTGATGCCTGCCCGAAGCAGGACCAATTCCCACACATTCCAGAATCAGCCAAAGAATCAACTAATGAGTAAGATCAAAATTTTTCTGGCGGCATGCCTGTTATTGGCAGCGCCCGTCAGTCGCCTGTTTGCAACAGTGTCCAATGAACCTGCCGGTGGATCGCTATCCGGACACATTACGGAAAAGGATAAAGGCAGCGCTGTTGCCGGAGCTTCTGTGTACATACCGGACCTTAAATTGGGGGTAACGACGGACAGCAATGGGTATTATATGTTCAACCATTTGCCTTCAGGGACTTTTCTGGTAGAGGTCCGTTCCATAGGGTTCAAAGCCATCACCATCAACCTGTCTATCAGTGGACCCGTCAGCAAGGATTTTTCCCTGTCGGATCAATATGTGGAAGAAAGCCCGGTAGTGGTGACGGGGCTTTCCAAGGCCACCCAGATCAAAAGAAGCCCTGTGCCCATCGTCGCCATCGATCATGAATATATTGCCACCAATATCAGCACGAATATCATCGATGCGATTGCCAAAGTGCCCGGCGTGAGCGCGCTGACAACAGGGCCGAACGTATCGAAGCCCTTTATACGCGGGCTCGGTTACAACAGGATACTTACCCTGTACGATGGCGTCCGGCAGGAAGGTCAGCAGTGGGGGGATGAGCATGGCATCGAGGTCGATCAGTATGGAGTGGACAGGATAGAAGTGATAAAAGGCCCTTCCAGTCTGACCTATGGTTCGGATGCGCTGGCGGGCGTAGTGAACCTGATACCTACACCGGCTGCGCCGGAAGGTAAGATCATCGGCCATGTGCAGGCGGAATACCAGACCAATAACGGACTTTATGGAGGATCTGAAATGATAGCGGGCACTAAGAACGGGTTTGAATGGATGGCCCGGCTGTCGCATAAGCAGGCTACGAACTATCGGAATAACATCGATGGCCGTGTCTTCAACACCGCCTATAACGAGACGGATGCGAGCCTGTCCCTTGGGCTGCACAGGCAATGGGGATATTCACATCTCAGCCTTTCTCTTTTCGACGATCTGCAGGAGATACCTGATGGGGCGAGAGATTCGGCAACGGGAAAATTCACCCAGCAGATCACAGAGGCCGGTGATGTCGTCATCGTACCCGATGCGGCGCTGAAGTCCTATGCCATGACGCCATTGCATCAGCATGTACAGCATTATCGCGCTTATCTGGCGAACACCTTTATACTGGGCGATACCCGCCTGGCCGTCAACCTGGGATTGCAGCGCAGCGTGCGCAGGGAGTTCAGCCATCCGGAGATGCCTTACCAGGAGGTGGCGGGATTGTATCTTCAGCTCAATACGTATACCTATGACGTAAAATACTACCTGCCTGAATTCAAGGGCTGGAATCTTACGCTGGGGGTGAATGGCATGTACCAGGATAATAATGTGACAAAGGGGACGGAGTTTATCATTCCCTCTTATCATCAATTTGATGCCGGTCCTTTTGCTTTGTTGAAAAAGACAATCGGCAAGCTGGATATTGCCGGCGGGGCCCGGTGGGATAGCCGTAGCTTTAAGAACTTCCAGCTTTATTCGGCGCCGGACCCCGTTACGGGATTCGACATGCCTGTATATGGGGCGGATACCGTCGGTGCGGACTTCCACTTCGCCAACTATAGCCACACTTTTTCGGGCTTTACGGGTAGTGTCGGTGTTACCTATAATTTCACGGAGCAGCTCTCCGTCAAAGCAAACCTTTCCCGTGGCTTCCGCGCTCCCAATATCGCGGAGATCGGGGCCAACGGCGTACATCCGGGCACCGGTTTTTTCCAGATTGGCAGCGGGGATTTCAAGCCTGAATTCAGCTTCCAGCAGGACCTTGGACTGGAATACAGCTCACGGTACGTGGTGGCGACGCTGAGCGTGTTCAACAATGAGATAACCAACTACATATACAACCAGCGGCTCACGGGCAGCGGGGGAGGAGATTCGCTCAGCGGCAATCCGCCTGTACCCACGTACAAATTCCAGCAGGGAAAGGCACGGCTGTACGGCGGAGAATTTAGTCTGGACATCCATCCGGTGAAGGCACTGCATTTCGAGAATACCGTCTCCGCCGTGTATGCATTGAACAAAGGCATCGATGCAAAGGAGAGGACGGCGGATAATAAGTATCTGCCTTTTATTCCGCCTGTGCATGGTCTGTCCGAGCTGCGCCTGGATTGGGAGACCAGGAATCACCGGATGGTCAATGGGTTTGTAAAAGTGCAGGCAGCCTGGTATGCCGCACAGAACAGGGTCTATCGGGAGGACAATACGGAATCCGCCACTGCCGGGTACACGTTATTCAATGCTGGGGTGGGTGCGGGGATCACCAATGGCAAAGGGCGGACCTTGTTCAACCTGTACATTATGGGGAATAACCTGTTCGATGTGGCGTACTTCGATCATCTCAGCCGGTTGAAATATTTCCTTTACGGTCCCAACGATACGAACCCCGCCCATGGCATCCATAATATGGGGAGGAATATTGCGCTGAAGATCGACTTCCCGCTGGATCTATAACAAAAAAACCGGCGTAAGCCGGTTTTTTTAAAAAAGTTAATTCTTGGCGGGCCCGCCGCCGTCCTCTGGCTTTTTACAGCATTGAGGCAGTCTCTTATACGCATCCGGCTCGGCTGTCACGTCGTCGGCGTCATATCCTACATTGGCGATGAGAGCCTTGATATTTTCAGGGTTGGTGCGGTCTGTAAGATAGGTAACGGTAGTCGTCTTCTTTTTGAAATCCACGACTACTTTTTGAATGCCTTCTTCATGGCTCATGTAATTCTCGATCCTCTTTTTACAGTTTTCGCATTGTACCGTTGGCGTCTTGATGACGACGGTCTTGACGACTTTTTGCTGGGCGAAAGTGACAGTGGCAAAGCCTACGAGCAGAAAGGCAAGTAATTGGAACTTTTTACTCACGTTCATATTAGATTTTTTAAAGGTGTTCGTGAATACTGCGTAGTTCATAATATAAAGCGATTTATACGTGTTTTTAAAGATACTAAAATCCGCCCTATGAACCAAGAACCTTATTGGACGCCCTTCCAATTCGCCGGGTCTTCACGCCATTTTAACAAAATGGCCTCCTCTTCGGGGCTGACCAGCTTTTTTTCCACGGCCAGCCTGATCAGGACGGGGTAATTGGAAAGGGATATGTAGGGGACTCCGGCTTTTTCGAAGGCGAGGGCGCCGGCTTCGAAACCGTAATTAAATATGGAGACCAGGCCGATGACCTCCAATCCCGCCTGCCGGAGGATGTCCACTACCTGCAGGCTGCTTTTGCCGGTGGAAATGAGGTCTTCTATTACTACGACGGGACGGCCCGGCTCGTAATAGCCCTCGATCTGCTGACCGAGGCCATGCTCCTTTGGCTTGCTGCGTACATAGATATAGGGTAGTTTCAGCTGATCGGCCGCCATGGCGCCCCAGGCAATACCAGCGGTGGCCACTCCTGCCAGCATGGCTGCTTCGGCGAATTGGGCAAAGAGCACATTACACATTTCGGACTTGACAAAATCCCTGACGTAAGGGAAGGAGAGCACTTTCCGATTGTCACAATAGATGGGGCTTTTCCAGCCGGAAGACCAGGTAAAAGGTTCTTTTACGCTGAGCCGGATGGCCTGTACCTGCAATAGCTTTTCGGCGACGGCGCGCTCGTTGGTGGTGATGATTTGTTCAGCCATAATGTAAAAATAGATAAAATTTAGCTCTATCTTAGCCTTCATGTATCTAAAGATATATTTCAATGACAAGCCTTTGTTCCTCTGTGACGAGATGAATGCAGCGATCAATAAATATGCGCATCATGACGATGCTGTGTTCATCGATGAGTTCTCTCATCCGGCTGTAAATTCCATGATCCATGAGATGAGGCAGGCGAAAGTGCATGCGGGGATCTTTCTGCATACGCCGCTGGAAGAGCTGCGGAAGGCGTTCTGGAAGAAGTTCATCCTGATCAGGGCGGGTGGCGGACTGGTAAGAAATGAGAAAGGAGAGGTGCTGTTTATGTTCCGCCGCGGGAAATGGGATCTGCCGAAGGGCAAGCAGGATGACGGCGAGACGCTGGAGGCATGTGCGGTGCGGGAGGTAAAGGAGGAGACGGGATTAAAGGAGATAAGCCTGGAGAAGCCTTTGCTGGTGACCTGGCATACCTATGACGACAGCGGCAAACATATCTTAAAGGAGACGCATTGGTTTACCATGCGGGCGGCTGGGGATCAGGCGCTGCTGCCGCAACAGGAAGAACAGATTACAGAGCTGAGATGGGTAGGGAAAAAGGATTTTCCCACCATGCTGTCGAATACATTTCCGTCTATTGTGGATGTCATCAGGACCGTCGCAGGATAGCTACCGTCAGCCGGCTCACGCATACGAGCTTTTCCTTTTCATCATGGATGCGTATATCCCATACATGGGTGGTTTTGCCCAGGTGCAGGGGTGTGGCCGTACCATATACATATCCGTCCCGTACACCCCGTATGTGATTGGCATTTATCTCGAGACCTACACAGTAGTATTGGGTCTGATCGATGACGCTGGCGGAGCCGACACTGCCCAGTGTCTCTGCCAATGCTGCTGAAGCGCCGCCGTGCAACAGTCCATAAGGCTGGATGGTGCGTTCATCCACGGGTATGCGCGCTTTTAAAAAATTCTCTCCAATTTCCATCAGCTCCAGGCCGATGGCGCCGCCCATGGTGCCGGGGACGAGGGCTTGCAGCTGGGCTACGGTGATGGAGGGATCAAACCAGATGGACATATTACGCCGGATTATTGGTTGATGGATTGCTGGCTGCGGAGGGATAAGGCTACTACTTCGGGAAGGAACTGCAAAGCATCGCCGCCATTTTTTATTACATCTCTCACCAGGGTGGATGCCACCGACGTATACTGCGGCAGGCAGGTGAGGAATACCGTCTCTATGTTCCCATCCAGGCTGCGGTTCATGTCGGCGATGGCTTTTTCGTATTCAAAGTCGTTGACGTAACGGATGCCTCTCAGGATGAAGTGGGCGCCCACCTCCTTGCAGGCCCGGACGGTGAGCCCTTCGTAGACTACCGCATCGACCTTGGGATTGTTTGAAAAGATCTGTTTTATCCAGGTGAGTCTTTGCTCTTCGGAGAACATCGGTACCTTATTCACGTTGCGCCCGATGCCGATGTATAATTTATCGAAAAGGGGCAGGCTCCTGTTGATAATATCCAGGTGTCCGATGGTGATCGGATCAAAAGTGCCCGGGAAAAGGCCGATACGTTGCATATTATGGCATTGAAGTTAGTTCTTTTCTCCTTTTGCGCCGGCCAGCAAATAAAGGACGGCCATGCGTACCGCCACGCCATTCTCCACCTGCTGGAGGATGATGGATTGTTTGCTGTCTGCTGCATCGCTGTCCAGCTCCACGCCCCGATTGATCGGACCAGGGTGCATGATGACGATCTTTTTATCCAGGCTGTCCAGGAGGCGCTTGCTCACCCCGTAGGCGAGGTTATATTCCCGCAGGGAGGAGAACAGCGGCTGGTTCTGCCGTTCGAGCTGGATACGAAGGACATTGGCTACGTCACACCATTGCAGCGCCGTCTTCAGATCGTACTCCACGCGCACGTCGAAGGCCTCCCGAATATACGTTGGTATGAGGGTAGGGGGGCCTGCTAATGTTATTTCCGCGCCCATTTTCTTCAACAGGTAAATATTGCTCAGCGCCACCCGGGAATGCATGATATCTCCGATGATGGCTACTTTTTTGCCTTCTAATCCTCCCAGGGCTTCGCGGATGGAAAAAGCGTCCAAAAGCGCCTGGGTGGGATGCTCGTTGATCCCGTCCCCGGCATTGACGATGGCGGCGGGGATATGTTTGGCCAGGAAGTGCGGGGCTCCGCTGGCGCTGTGCCGCATTACCACCATATCCACTTTCATGGAAAGGATGTTGTTGACCGTATCCAGCAGCGTCTCGCCTTTGGCGGCAGAGGAGCCGGACGCGGTGAAATTGATCGTGTCCGCGGACAGCCTTTTTTCGGCCAGCTCGAAGGAGATGCGTGTCCTGGTGGAATTCTCGTAAAAAAGGTTTACGATGGTGACATCCCGTAGTGTGGGGACTTTTTTGATGGGACGTTGCAGTACTTCCTTGAATTGGGTGGCTGTATCTAAAATAAGCTGAATATCACCCGGAGTGAGATCTCTAATGCCAAGAAGATGTTTCGTACTTAGTTGCATTAGGGGGCGAAATTAATACATTTTTATCAGAGCATCGCAACTTCTTCCTTTCCGTCTTTTTCCTTCCAGAACACCTTTACTTTCTGGGTGATGATGGAGTCGATGGATTTGCCCGTATAGTCGGCCTGTATGGGCAGCTGGCGGCTGAACCTGCGGTCGATGAGCACGCAGAGCTCGACTTTGGCGGGTCTTCCAAAATCCAGCAGCGCGTCCAGCGCGGCCCGGATGGTGCGGCCTGTCCAGAGGACGTCGTCGATGAGGATGACATTTTTGTCTTCGATGGAAAAGGGGATATCTGTCTGGTTCAGCTCATGGAGCCCTTTCCGTACATCATCCCTGTAAAAAGTTATATCCAGCAGCCCGTATGGGATCGTACTTCCGGGCAGCTGCTGTTTCAATTGTGCGACAATTCGATTGGAGAAGTAGATACCTCTGGGCTGGATGCCGATGAGCACGGTATTTTCAAGATTCAGATGATTCTCGAGCACCTGGTGGGTCAAACGCTGTATCGTGATAGCCAGCTGCTGTTCATTCAGGATTGTCTTCAAGCAGAAATATTTTCGATAAAAATACGTAAAAGTAAGAGACCGGCGGAAGCCGGTCTCTTACAAACTATACAAACATTCTTCAAAACACTAAAACAAACAATTTATTTAATGCTTATTTGCCACCGCCGAACTTGTAGACAGCGGAGAGGCTGATGCTGCTAAGTGTGCCACCAGTAACGCTGGTTCCATCATAAGCACCGATGATCTGGATCTGACCTGCGTCATAACCTACCTGGGGCAGATATTCGAAACCGCTTTGGCTGTTACCGCTGCCGGTGAAGATGCCAACACCGACCTGAGCGCCTACGAAGAAGGAGCTGGCGGGATAGAAACGAGCACCTACCAGTACAGGGATCTGGCCTACGGCAGGAACCTTCATGGAAAAGGTGTTACCGGAACCGTCATCATAAGAGAAGGTCTTTCCAAAGAAAGAAGTGTAACCAGTGGTAGCGACACCTTTAAGCTGGTCTGAGAATGCATACTCACCTTGCAGGTGAACACCAATGCCGAAAGAATGGGTCAGGTGGAAATCTCCGATGGGCAGTGCGGCATTGATGCCTGCGCCGAAAGTAAATTCACCTTGTGAGCCGGAAGATTGAGCTTTAACGCCAATGATAGAAGCAGTGAAAACGGTCAGTACTAACGCGAGCTTTTTCATAATAGAGATTTTGGGTTTATAGTTTAAAACTTGGGGCAAATCTAATCGCTTGATTTGTAATGCGCAATACCACGAAAAGAGTATTTTTTTATTGTGTGGTACTAAAAATATGCGGAAAAACTTTTTATATTTGTTGTGTATCAATTAGTTACAAATAATTATGTATTTTATACATAATGCCATAAAAAAGAGAAATCCCGGAAAATATTGACTAAAAAAATTGCCGGGAATTGATTCACGGCAATAAAGAGAATATAAAAAGCTGCGTATTTGCTCTCTTGAACAATGCGTATTTACTCCTGTATACAAGCCGAATTTTTGCGCTGGTGCCATAGGTAAATATACTTTCGGCGGCTATTCTTCCGCCAAAAACGGATATCGGTAATCCGTCGGCGGGACGAAGGTTTCCTTGATGGTCCTTGCGCTGAGCCAGCGATAAAGGTTCAGGATAGACCCGGCCTTGTCGTTGGTGCCCGAAGCTCTTGCGCCTCCAAAAGGCTGTTGTCCTACCACAGCGCCGGTGGGTTTGTCATTGATATAAAAATTGCCCGCGGCCTGGCGTAGGCGTTCGGTGGCCAGCTCGACGGCATTCCTATCCTGTGCGATGATGGACCCGGTGAGCGCATAGGGAGAGGTGGTATTGACCAGGTCCAATACCTTGTCAAACTCAGATGGCTTATAAATATAGACGGTCAGCACGGGGCCGAAGATCTCTTCGCACATGGTGACGAATGCGGGATCTTTTGCCTCGATGACAGTGGGCTCTATAAAATAGCCTTTCGACTTGTCGGCATTCCCGCCTACCCAAATGGATGCTTTCGCGTCTTTCTTTGCGTTGTCGAGATAGGAGCTGATCTTGTCGAAGCTTTTTTCATCGATGACGGCATTGATGAAGTTGGAAAAGTTCTCGACGGTGCCCATCTTAAAGCTTTTGACGCCTTTGATGAGCTTGTCCTTCACCTCGGCTGCCAGGTTCTCGGGGATATAGGCCCGGGAGGCTGCGGAGCATTTCTGTCCCTGGAATTCGAAGGCACCGCGGAGGAGCGCTGTTACGAGCACGTCAGGGTCGGCGCTGGCATGGGCCAGGACAAAGTCCTTACCGCCCGTCTCGCCTACGATACGGGGATAGGACCGGTATTTTGAAATGTTCTCACCGATGGTCTTCCAGATATTGTTGAATACACCGGTGGAGCCGGTGAAGTGAATGCCTGCAAAATCAGGATGGCTGAAGCAGATCTTGCCAAGCGCGGGGCCGTCTACGTAAATGAGGTTGATGACACCGTCGGGAAGTCCGGCCTCTTTGAGAATGCGCATGAACATCTGGGCCGAGAATATCTGCGTGTGGGCGGGCTTCCAGACCACCGTATTGCCACACATGGCGGCGGATGTCGGCAGATTGCCGCCGATGGCCGTGAAGTTGAAGGGAGTGATGGCCAGGACAAAACCTTCCAGCGGCCGGTACTCCAATCTGTTATGAACACCCTGGCTGCTGATGGGCTGCTGTCTGTAGATCTCGCTAAGGAAATGGACGTTCCAGCGGAGGAAGTCGATGATCTCACAGGCGCTGTCTATTTCCGCCTGGAAGGCATTTTTACTCTGGCCCAGCATGGTGGTGCCATTCATGTAGCTCCGATACTTCGTGGAGATGAGGTCGGCCGCTTTTAGGAAAATGGCGGCGCGGTTCTCCCAGCTGAGGGCGGCCCATGCGTCCTTTGCCTTGAGGGCGGCGTCGATGGCCTGCTGTACATGAGACTCGTCGCCTTCGTGGAAATGTCCTAATGTGTGGGCGAGCTCGTGTGGGGGATGGAATGCTTTCTTTTTACCTGTCCGCACTTCCTGTCCGCCGATGTACATGGGGATGTCGTGCCGGGTACTCTTTAATGCTTTGAGGGTGGCTTTCAGCGTCTCCTTTTCCTTGCTGCCCGGGGCATAGCCGAGCACGGGTTCATTGGCAGGCGCCGGGTAATTGAAGTAACCTAGGTTCATGTGATGTCTAAAATTTATATTAAGCTGACTCTTTCTCGCTCATCAAATAGGCCTTAATAAATCCATCCAGCTCCCCATCCATCACGGGCTGTACGTTGCCTACTTCATAGTCCGTGCGATGGTCCTTGATCATCTTATAAGGATGGAATACGTAGCTGCGTATCTGCGAGCCCCATTCGATCTTCTTTTTGGTGGAGTTGGTAGCGTTCTTCAGCTCTTCCCTTTTGCGCAGCTCCTCTTCATACAACCGGCTTTTCAGCATTTTCAGGGCTTTCTCCCTGTTCTCGCCCTGGGTACGGGCCTGCTGGCATTCCACGATGATGCCGCTGGGGATATGTTTGAGCCTCACGGCTGTTTCTACCTTGTTGACGTTCTGTCCGCCTTTGCCGCCGCTGCGATAGAACTCCCATTCCAGCTCGGCCGGGCCGATCTCTATCTCGATGCTGTCGTCTACCAGCGGGTATACGAATACGGAAGCAAAGGATGTGTGCCGGCGGGCGTTGCTGTCGAAGGGGGAGATCCTTACCAGCCGGTGAACGCCGCTCTCCGCCTTGAGGAAGCCGTAGGCGAAGGGACCGTCGAACTGGATGGTGGCGCTTTTGATACCGGCGCCTTCACCGTCCTGCAGGTCCAGCTCCGTGACGGACCAGCCTTGCTTTTCTCCATACATGCGATACATACGGAGCAGCATTTCGGCCCAGTCCTGGCTTTCGGTGCCACCTGCGCCCGAGTTGATCTGCATTACCGCGGGCAATTCGTCTTCGGGCTGATTGAGCGTGCTCTTGAATTCGGCCTCTTCGATCTGGCGGAGGGCTTTGTCATAGGCCTCTCTTGTCTCTTCTTCCGTTGCTTCGCCGCCCTTCCAAAAATCGAAGAGCACGGCAAAATCTTCCACGGCCGTCCCGACAGATTCGTAAAGCTTTACCCAGTATTCGTTGAGCTTGATATTTTTCAGGATCTCTGTCGCCCGCTTGTTATCGTCCCAGAATCCGGGGCTTAGCGACAGCTGTTTTTCTTCGTTGATCTTGTATAGCCTGTTCTCAACGTCAAAGAAACCTCCTCAAAACCGCCACGCGGTCTCTCATACTTTTGATTTGTTCTTGTGTCATAGGGCGCAAATTTACGAAAAAATAGCGATCCGGCCGGAACGATGCCCTGGCTGCGATCGTGGGGAGAAAAATACACATTCGGGTTCTTAACTTTTCTGTTACAGCTTTATCAAAGTCTGGCAGGGTCTTTGGAAAAGTAGAGATACAGCGGCTGAGCCGCTAAAAGCGGTTCGTCCGAAGGACAGACATTAGCTATTCTTCATCTTAAAATTCATATATTATGAGCGTCCAAAAAGTATTAGTCGGGGCTTTGGCCGGACTGGTCGCCGGTGTCGCTATCGGTGTACTGACCGCCCCCGCGGAAGGAAAGGAAACTCGTCAACGTATTGCAGATAAAGCGGAGAGTTTAAAGCGAAAGCTCCGGCAGCTAAGAGGTCTTACCGTTGATGAGCTGGATGAGCTGAAAGACATATTTGAGAAAGAAACGGAAGGACTTCGGGAAGATGTACGCACACGCGTGCTGGACCTGATCAAAGCCGCGAAAATGAAGGGCAATCATATCAAGGAACAAGCATTGTCCTAGGCCGATGGGTAACCGAGCATTGCGAAGGTTACGAACGAGGAGAACCGAGGGCTCGGAGGTTCGACGAAGTTCTGGCCCTTCGCCGGCAGGACAGGCCGTCCCCCATATAGGTGGACGGCTTTTGCATTGTGGGGCCTGCCTGGGCTGGGGCCAACTTTTCGAAGCAAATGCCGTAATTTGCAGCCTTCATTAGAAGCTTAGCTATTATGCCCATCGACCTTCGTTCCGACACTGTTACGCGACCTACACCCGCCATGCTGCAGGCTATGATCCAGGCCAGGGTAGGGGATGATGTTTTTGGAGAAGATCCTTCCGTCAATCAGCTGGAGACCATGGCTGCCCGTATGTTTGGGATGGAGGCCGCCCTTTATTGTCCCAGCGGCACGATGTCCAACCAGATAGCGATCAAATGCCATACGCAGCCGGGCGATGAGGTCATATGCGAGCGACAGGCGCATGTGTATATATACGAAGGCGGCGGTATTGCCTTTAATTCCGGAAGCCAGGTGCGCGCGCTGGAAGGCGACAGGGGGAGGATACGGGCGGAGCAGGTATCGGCTGCCATCAATCCCGATGATGTGCATAAGGCGAGGACATCGCTGGTATGTCTTGAAAATACTTCCAACAGGGGAGGGGGGAGCTGCTATGACCTGGGGGAGATCGCCCGGATCAGGGAAGTGTGTGCGGACAATCATCTCAAGCTGCACCTGGATGGGGCCCGGCTGTTCAACGCACTGGTGGCGGGGAAGCAGGAGCCTGTGACATATGGCCGGCTGTTCGACAGCATTTCGGTGTGTCTGAACAAAGGGTTGGGATGTCCCATCGGTAGTATCCTGATGGGACCAGCGGCTTTTATCCGCCAGGCGAGAAGAGTGCGTAAGGTATTTGGCGGCGGCATGCGACAGGCAGGTTTTATGGCTGCCGCAGGCGTCTATGCGCTGGAGCATCATATCGGCCGGCTGGCGGAGGATCATGCGCATGCTACACGTATCTGCCAGGCCCTGGAGAAGAAAGGTTTTGTGAAGGGGATCATGCCAGTGGAGACGAATATCATCATTTTTGAAGTGGAGGAACCCTATTGTGCAAGATCGATAGCGAGTGAGCTAAAAGAGGCAGGCGTACTGGCCATTGCCATTTCGGCCAGTCAGCTGCGTTTTGTTACCCACCTGGATATTTCACCGGAGATGGTGGAGCAGGTCATTAAAGTCATCGAGAGTCTGTAAATTTATCCAGACTTTTTTAAATCAAATATTTATGTTCCCGAAAGTAGCACCCAACGGCACAGCAGCATGGCAGCAATTGCAAAAGCACTATCAGACGGAGATCAAGCCTCTTCATATGAGGACGATCTTTAAGGATGACCCCAACAGATTCTCCAAATACTCTTTTAAACTGGATGATATCCTGGTCGACTTTTCCAAGAATATTGTAACGGACAAGACGATGGAGCTGCTGCGGCAGCTGTATGCGGAGAGCAAGGTGAAGGAGGCTATCGAGGCTATGTTCACGGGGGAGAAGATCAATCAGACGGAGGACCGCAGCGTGCTCCATACGGCGCTACGGAATTTCTCGGGCCAGCCGGTGTACAGCGATGGCAAGGATGTCATGCCCGATGTGATGCGGGTACTGGCGCAGATGAAGGCTTTTGCCGGCAGGGTGCATAGCGGAGAGTGGAAGGGGTATACGGGTAAAAAAATAAAATATATCGTCAATATCGGTATCGGGGGCAGCGATCTTGGTCCCGTCATGGTGACGGAAGCGTTGAAGCCCTACTGGGTGGAAGGCATTCAACCCTATTTTGTATCGAATGTCGATGGTACGCAGATGGTGGAGACGCTGAAGAAGGTGAGCCCTGAGGAGGTCCTTTTCCTGATAGCTTCCAAGACGTTTACTACGCAGGAGACGATGACCAATGCGCATACGGCGCGCGACTGGTTTTTAAAATCGGCCAAAGATGAGGCGCATGTGGCGAAGCATTTTGTCGCCCTCAGCACCAACGAAAAGGAGGTGGTGAAATTTGGCATTGACAAGGCAAATATGTTCGAGTTCTGGGATTGGGTCGGGGGACGTTATTCCTTATGGAGCGCCATCGGACTATCCATCGTGCTCACCGTCGGCTATGAGAACTTCGAGGCTTTATTAAAGGGAGCTTATCAGACGGACCTGCATTTCCGGAACACTCCGGTGGAGAAGAATATCCCGGCCACCATGGCGCTGATCGGGTTGTGGTATACCAACTTTTTTGGATCACAGACAGAGGCTATCCTGCCTTATGATCAATACATGCACCGATTTGCCGCCTATTTCCAGCAGGGGAATATGGAGAGCAATGGCAAGAGCGTAGACCGGAACGGGTTGCCGGTGGAATGGGCTACCGGACCTGTGGTCTGGGGGGAGCCCGGCACGAATGGCCAGCATGCTTTTTACCAGCTGATCCACCAGGGCAAGCCGCTGATACCTTGTGATTTTATCGCTCCTGCCATCAGCCATAATCCCATTGGGGACCACCATATAAAGCTGCTGTCGAATTTCTTTGCTCAGACTCAGGCGCTTATGAATGGCAAGACCGGACAGGAACTGGAGGAGGAAAAAGTGCCTGCATCGCTGATACCCTATAAGATGTTCAGTGGCAATCGGCCTACGAACTCTTTCCTTTTAAAGGAGATCACGCCTTTCAGCCTGGGTGAGCTGATAGCTTTGTACGAGCATAAGATCTTTGTGCAGGGGGTGATCTGGAATATCTACAGCTTTGACCAATGGGGTGTGGAGCTGGGTAAACAGCTGGCTGGCAAGATCTTACCTGAATTGAAGGGAGGCGAAGAGGTGAAAGGGCATGACAGCTCGACCAATGGGCTGATCAATGCGTATAAAAAGATGCGGTAGGCTTGTGTAATTGGGCCGGGTCGGGCATCCTGTCTGAAAACCAAGGCCATGAAGATATTATTATGTTTTACGCTGCTCGGGGCTATGTTTCCGGGCAGTGTTGTTTTTGGGCAGACGCTTAGAGAGATGCCTGAACAGACGCCGCCGGGGTATATAAAGCCGCCGATGCTTTTCAAGCTTTCGCCCGGGAAGCCTCTCTCGCCAGGGAAACCTTATTCGCCCCGGAAACCCTATTCGCCCCGGAAACCTTATTTGCCCGGAATGCCCTATAAGGACCGGCTGTTCACACATGCCGGTGACTCCGTGCGGGTCATGTCTCCCGACCGGATGCCTTGTCTGGTCCCTGATCTTTCCCGGATGGAGCCAATGCCTGTTCGGCGGAGCTGGAATCGGGACTCCATGCCCAATGGGGCGCACCCTGGGAGGGAACCACAGGGACAATAAAAGGGCGATGTAGAAACACCGCCCGGCTAAGGTCTAACCATTGTTGCTATAGCAGTTACGGAGGGACTCGAACCCTCGTAAAAGGTCATGCGGACCTCCGCCTTACCGCTCGGCCACGTAACTCGTATATTACCGGAACCGCTGGAAGCGGTTCATCCGAAGGACGGATAGAACCGAGCCTGCGAAGGTTCCGACCAAGTGAGGAGCGTGTCGAAGCAAAGTAAGGCATTTTTAGTTAGTCTACCAATTTTGTAGACTAATAAATTTTTCGACGCATGAAAGCGGCGGACCGGGTTTTTAACAACAGAACGGACCCGAGGTCCGTTGCCCCAACGGCAGATATTAGACATCGTGGACAATTGACCTGAATTTTCCAGAGAGGGCGATTGTCCACAAATTTTAGATTTTTGTTATAAAATAAAAATTCCACGGCTCCCGTTATGGAGTACATTTGCGTGATTTTCATTTAAAACCCTTTAATTTATTCTCCTACGACATGCACCTTCTCTCTTATCAAACACTTCGCTCGGTGAGTATTCCGGCTTTTTGCAGCCTTGCTTTTTTCTTCTGCGCCTGTAACAACGGGCAGTCTCAGGCCGGTAAAACGGATTCAGCAGCAACAGCCAAGGCCCAGGCTCCCAAAGACTCTGTTCCACCCGCCACGGTAGATCTGACGCCCGTGGATACGGCGGCATATAATAAAAAGCTCGTTTACCTGGCCAATGGGGATTCTTCCGGCAGATGGCCGGCGAAAGGGGCGCCTTATCCCATAGCCGGCGCTATCCTGCCTTTTAAGAGGATCGTGGCTTATTATGGTAACTTCTATTCCAAGAATATGGGTGTTCTCGGTGAGTATCCCCCGGATGAGATGCTGAGAAAGCTCAAGGTCGAGCTGAAAAAGTGGCAGGAGGCCGATCCGGCCACGCCGGTGATACCCGCAATACACTATATTGCTGTGACGGCCCAGGGCAGCCCGGGGAAGGATGGCAAGTATCGTCTGCGGATGCCGGCCAAACAGATCGACTCTGCGCTGCATATTGCGGCCCGCATCAATGCCCTGGTATTCCTGGACGTACAGGTCGGCTTTAGCAACGTACAAGCGGAGATCCCGATGCTGGAAAAATACCTGAAAATGCCCAACGTGCATCTGGGCATCGACCCTGAATTCTCCATGAAGACGGGTAAAAAGCCGGGTACCGTTATTGGCACGATGGATGCCAGCGATGTGAATTTTGTATCGAACTATCTCGCGGGTCTGGTAAAGGCGAACAATCTGCCTCCCAAGATACTGGTGGTTCATCGATTCACCCGGCCGATGATCACCAATTACAAGAGCATACAGCGCCACCCCCAGGTACAGATCGTCATGGATATGGATGGATGGGGCGAGCCTACGTTGAAATACGACAGCTATAAGAGCTATATTTCCCTGGAGCCTGTACAGTTCACCGGTTTCAAGCTGTTCTACAAGAACGATATTCGCAAGCCCAAGAGCCGTATGCTGACGCCGGCGGAGGTTTTGAAGCAGAGGCCTTCTCCGATATATATACAGTACCAGTAAGGTAACCTTCACTTGAACCGCTGGGGGCAGTGAGAAGGACAGACATTAACAAAAAAAATTAGCCTGTGCCGGGGTCGCCGGTACAGGCTTTTTGCTTCAGATCAGAGTCTGCTTCAGGTAGGCCGCGCCAGGCTGCGGACTTGGTCTTTCCTAGGGCAAATTTCTTCCCTGATCTTCGCGGTTCTTATTCCGAAAAAAGTATGCGTCCAATGAAAGGGGGCCGCTACCTTCTACAAGGAACAATATGGTGAGCAAAAGACAAAGAACAGCCAGTCCCAGCTCCGTCTCAGGGGCAAACCCGCCTTTCTGGGCATTGATAAAAATGACGGCGCCGATGAGGAAGGGAATCTGAATAAGGCACATCAAACGGGTTTGAAGACCGATCATAATGAGAAATCCTCCCAGCAGATTGACTGTGCAGATGATGATCTGCAAGGCATGGGTATGGCCGGCCAGATAGCTGCCGGACACGAGATTTTCTACGAGAGTGGCATTACTCATAAAGGTGATGCCTTTGGCTTGCAATATAACGCCCAGCAGCAGGCGGGGAAAGATAAGCCAACGGGGGTGGTGTGTCACACTCCATTGATGGATGCTTTTTATGGTGTCCATATTAGTGTGTTTAAGGACGAGGCCGCAATTAACATGCCATCACTTCAACTTCTTTATCAGGTACTTAGGGGATTCTGTATAGCCCTGCCGGAAATAGAAGTCATGGGCCTTCCGGCGGCGGGTATGGCAATGTACCTCAATGAGATGGCAGCCTCTTTCCCGTGCCAGCTGGGTACAATATTCCTCCATCTCCCGTCCGATGCCATGATTGCGGGCTGTATCTTCCACAGCAAAGTAGCTGATACGGGCGAAGTCTCCTTCGAGGGCTATCTGGGGGATAAAATGAAGGGAGATGAATGCAAGGATGCGGCCTTCTGTTCCTTCCTCATAGACGAGGAGCCTTTCGTCCGGGTGGGCGGTCATCTTTTTTATCTTTTCCTCCAGGAAGGATACCGTCCGGATATTCCAGCTGATCCAGGAGGTGGGAAATGGCGGTCCAATCGCTGTTCTTAGCTGTGCGGATACCCATGGGCTGCCAATACTTTCTTGATGACATAATAGCCGGCGATGCACAGCATGATGATCACGATAACGGCTACATACCCCCAGAGGCCTTCTTTCAGCTTCCTTTTCTCCCGGCGTTCTCTCTTTTTTGTCAGGCTTTTCTGAAGGTCGCGGTTCAGCTGTTCGACATAGGTCTGTATATCTTTTTTGTCCCTGATCTGCTGCAGGCCTTCCATGGCGTCGTTGAAGAGGTCGTTATCGGCCATCATTTTTTCCACCTCATGGCTTTTTTCCGCGGAGAGCTTACCGCTGAGGTAGTCCATCAATAACTGGTTATCGATGTCCTTATTGCTATTTGATAATATGTTGAGTAGATCGTCGTTCATGTTTTGCTGGTTTTACGCTCGATTAGCAGCTTCAGGTTCCTCTTACCGTTCTGTATATAACTCTTCACCTGCATAAGGGTGTAGCCTGTGATATCGACAATCTCCTGGTAGGATCTTTTTTCCAGGTAGAATAGTAAGATACATCGTTTTTGTTCTTCGCCCAACTCTTCCAGCGATGCGCTCATGAGCTCCAGCAGCCTGTCCTTTTCCAGGTGCCGGTTTTTGCCTGAGGTATCGTCCCAGTCAGCGAGCATGTTCTCGGACAGCTCCACCTTTCGTCCATGCTGATCCCGCAGCTTCATCAGGCAGTGGTTGCGGGCGATGGCATATATCCAGGACTTGAAATACGTCACCCTGTACTTGGGCAATTCCGTGATGATCTTGACAAAGATCTGCTGTACACAGTCCTTGGCTTCTTCTTCCTGTTTCAGGTACTTCATGCAAACGCCGAAGAGCAATAGCGTGTAACGTGACAGTAAGATGCCAAGCCATTCCTTATTGCCGTCGGCATAAAATCTATCGAGTAATTCCTGGTCGGTGATATGGTTATTAGGATGATGGTTCACAGGCGTAAAGCTAATAATTGTCTTTTGGACAACGAACCTTCGGTTCGTTTTGGTATGGATTTCTTTTTGTTAAGATGCAGGTTCGGGGAAAATTCATAATTTTCCGGCATGATCAGAGCTATTTGTTGTGTGCCGGTGAGCCCCCTAAGAGCAGAACCCTCCCACCGGAGCGAAATGGTCAGTCAGCTGATATTTGGCGAATGTTGTGAGATCCTGGAGCAGGATAAGGACAGCTGGAGCAGGATCCGTTGCAGCTATGATGGATATGAGGGCTGGTGCCAGTCCGGGCAGCTGACGGAGATAGACGAGCCTGAATACGACAATGGCAATGCGTTGACACCCGACTGGGTGAACAGTCTCGAATACAATGGCCATCCCATGATGGTGCCGATGGGCGCTGTCCTTACGGCCATGAAGAATGGCCGGGCGCACTGGCGGAAAAATCAGGTACATTTCAAGGGCAGGACATGGGATCCTTCTACAGCCGGGAGAGATGCAAAATCCATTCGTCAGCTGACGTATAAATTTTTAAATACTCCCTATCTATGGGGCGGGAAAACCGTTTTTGGCACGGACTGCAGCGGGTTTGTCCAGTCTATATTCAGGCATATTAATGTTCCCTTGTTACGCGATGCGTCCCAGCAGGCCACCCAGGGCGAGGCGGTGGGATTCCTGGAAGAGACCAGGACGGGCGATCTGGCGTTTTTTGACAATGAGGAGGGAAAGATCACGCATGTGGGGATCCTTCTAGGCCCTCATGAGATCATCCATTCTTCCGTAAAAGTGAGGATCGACAAGATCGACAATATGGGGATTGTCCGGAGCGACAGTTTCCAGCGTACGCATCATCTGCGGATCATCAAGAGAATCCTGCCAGGAACCGCTTGATGCGGTTCAAGGGACAGACATTTTACTTCGTAGTGGTCCTGAAGGTATCTTTATACGCCTTCATGGCTTCTTCGATGACCTTCAGCGCCGTGGTCTTATCGCCGAACTCTTCTACCACGACCGTCTTGTTCTCCAGTTTTTTATACTCTTCAAAGAAGTGGCGGAGCTCTTCAAAAAAATGTTTGGGCAGCTCTTCCAGGTTGTTGTAATGATTGACGCTGGGGTCCTTGGCCGCAACGGCGATGATCTTATCGTCAGCGTCCCCGCTGTCCACCATTTGCATGACGCCCATGACCTTTGCTTCCATCAGGCAGAGGGCCTGTACAGGCAGAGAAGTGATCACGAGGATGTCGAGGGGATCTTTATCGTCGCCGTATGTCTGGGGGATAAATCCGTAGTTGACGGGGTAGTAGAAGGAGGAATAGATGACGCGGTCCAGCTTCAGGAGGCCGCTGTCCTTATCGATCTCGTACTTGGCTCTCGATCCCTGGGGGATTTCGATGATGGCGTTGACTACTCTGGGAGCATTATTGCCTACAGGAACTCCATGCCAGGGATGTGATACTGTCATCATAGATAAAAAATTCGTTGGGCAAATCTACTTTATAACATCCATTTTTTTCTGTTTTTTATCCGGTTGCTCCTGACATCACGCAGGGTGCTGTCCTTATGATGGCCGAGCCTCTCGATTTTAGAGGTGGCCACCCGCTGCGCATGGTAGATACCGGAGTGACCGCTAAAATAATAGGCGGTGAAGCAGGCCACGGCATAATAGAGAACGTGGCCCGCGCCAAAGAGCTCCACTCCCATGATGGTGCAGGCAATGGGAGTATTGGTAGCGCCGGCGAAGACGGCGATAAAGCCCAGACCGGCCATCAGGTCCACGGGAACTCCGCTGAGGACGGCGATGGTATTGCCCAGAGCAGCCCCGATAAAGAACAGCGGCGTGACTTCTCCACCCTTAAAGCCGGTCCCAAGCGTGACAGCCGTGAACAGCAATTTCCAAAGCCAGCTCCAATAGGTAGCGCCTCCTGCCTGGAAACAGGAGGGGATGGTCACTGAATGAGCATCCTTGCCGATGACGCCCAGGCTCAGATAGTCTTCGGTGCCCAGGGCATAGGTCATCAGGATAATTACGCCTGCCCCTACGACGGGAATGAGCCATTTAGGCTTGATCCAGCGGCTGCTGTAATTCTTGATGGTGTGGGAAACTTCGGCAAATGCATATCCTGCCAGACCGAAAAGCAGGCCAGCCGCTATGACCTTGAGCAGCAGGAGCGGGTCGAAGTGAAAGACGGACCCGATGTGATACTGGGTATGATGAATACCCCAGGCCGAGCAGGTGATGTCAGCCAGGACACTGGCGATAAAGCAGGGCATCAGTGCATCATGCTTGATACGGCCCAGGGCCAGGACTTCCAGGGCGAAGATCGTGCCGGTGACAGGCGTTCCAAATACAGCGCCAAAGCCGGCTGCAATCCCGGAGGTCAGCAGCATCCGAACGTCCTCTTTGGAAAGGTTGAATTTTTTGGCGAAGAACTGGGCCAGGCTGCCGCCTATCTGGACGGCGGTGCCTTCCCGTCCGGCTGACCCTCCGAAGAGGTGCGTGATCACCGTCGTCAACAGCACCAGCGGCGCCATTCGTGCGGGGATACCACCTCCCGGCTCATGGATCTCATCCATGATCAGGTTATTGCCGGCATCCGAGTTCTTTCCCAGATATTTATATAAGATATAGATCAGGATGCCTGCCAGCGGCAATAAGAATAAGAGCCAGGGATGGTCAAATCGAAAATGGATGGACCTGTCCAGCAGCCATAGGAACAAAGCCACCAGCGAGCCGGCCGTCAAAGCCACCGGGATGACCAGCAGGGTCCAGCGAATTAAATGGGAGGCTATAAAAAAATGTTCAAAAGAGGTCTTTAGCTGCTTCATTTAGGTCCGGGTTTATAATACAACACGCCTGCCTTCTCGATGGTAATGAGTCCGCCACAGGCCGCTTTTTCCAGCAGCCCGCCCGCTATGTCCAAAAAAGCATTGATCTTTTCTTCCTTGTCGATGATCTCCACTATGATGGGAAGGTCCTGCGAGATATCGATCAACCTGGCCGTATGTACCCGGGAAGAAGCGCCATAGGACATGATACCCCTGAGCACCGTGCATCCGGCCAGTCCATTCTCTTTGGCGGCGCGCAGAATGGCTTCATACAGGCATTGATGCCCGATCTTATCATTCTCGCCGATGAATATGCGCAAAAGCTTGGAGTCTCCATTCAGTTCCATACAATATCATTTTAAAACCACCGGATAAGCAATATGCCCAAAAAGACGGCGGCAATGCCCAAAACGACGCTGCCTGAAATATAGAGCCCCGTGTACAGGAAATCCGAGCTTCTTATCAAATCCACATTTTCATAGGCGAAGGTAGAAAAAGTAGTAAACCCTCCGCAGAAGCCGGTGGTAAGGAACAATCTCCATTCAGGGGTCAAAAGATTGCCCTTTTCCGACAAGCCGTAGAAAATGCCGATGAGGAGGCACCCCGTCAGATTGACCAGAAAGGTCCCTGCAGGGAATACAGAGGGGAATATTCTGTAGATGAATACCTGGGCTCCATAGCGGGAAATACTGCCGATGGCTCCTCCTAAGGCTATGATAAGCGCGGTTTTCATCAAAACAATCAATCCCTTTTGCTTTTTAATATCTCTTTGAAGTCTACCAGCCAATCGCCGTGTACGCGTATGACCTTTATCGTGGTGGTATCCTTCTTATAGGTATTGGCATAGGTGTAAGAGGTGGTGGAGTCGTTGACCGTCTGGATATTGATGGGCAGGATGTCGGCGTCCCTGTATTGTCTCCGCTGATCCTGGGCCAATCTGTCATAGTCCTGTTTCCACTTGTCGAGCAGCATCTGGTTGGTGGAGTCGCGGTACATATAGAAGTTGGCTTTGTCATAATCGCCGTCCAGGGAGGCTCTGATAAATTCGCGGCCGGCGTCCTGGGCGTCTTCGGCTTTTTTGTAGGAATGGGAGCTGTTGCAGGCTGCCAGGAACAGCAGGGATGGAAGTAGGATCTTTTTAATCATAGCATAAAAGTAAAAAAAAGCCTGTAGATAATTCTACAGGCCCATGTTTTCGCCCCTTCGGTCCGAGGAAAAGTAGGCCTTCGTCGGACCTGCTTCGACACGGTCCTCCTCGGTCGTAACCTTCGCGATGCTCGGTTACGGACCGAAAACGGCTGATGATGGCTCTTCAAGCAACCGACCTGTGGCCGGTTTTTGTTATCTCGAAAGGGAAGATGATCAACCTCGTACGGACCGGAGGTCCGTTGGCCGAAAGGCCAGACATTAGATTATTTGCCGTCGGGACGACCGTTGTTGATGTCCTCGTTGTCTTTTTTGTCTTTTTCGTAGGCCCTGATGATGGCTTTTACCAGGCGGTGGCGTACTACGTCCTCTTCATCCAGCTCGATATGCGAGATGCCGTCGATGTTCTTGAGTATGTAGAGCGCTTTGGCCAGACCGCTTTTTTGATTTTTGGGCAGATCGATCTGTGTCAGGTCACCCGTGATGATGGCTTTGGCGTTGGCGCCGATGCGGGTGAGGAACATTTTGAGCTGCAGGTCGGTGGCGTTCTGGGCCTCATCGAGAATAATAAAGGCATTATCCAGGGTACGTCCGCGCATATAGGCCAGCGGTGCGATCTCGATGGTGCGGGTGCTCATATAATAGCCCAGCTTGTCAGCGGGTATCATATCGTCCAGCGCATCATACAGCGGGCGCAGATAGGGATCGATCTTTTCTTTCAGATCGCCCGGCAAAAAGCCAAGGCTTTCACCGGCCTCGACGGCGGGACGGGTGAGGATGATCTTTTTGACCATCTTGTTCTTCAGCGCCCTTACTGCCAGTGCAACGGCCGTGTAGGTCTTACCTGTACCGGCAGGACCGATGGCGAAGACGATGTCGTTTTTGTCTGCCGCAGCCACCATGCGCTTTTGGTTGACGGTGCGGGCACGTACGGTTTTCCCGTTCGGGCCAAATACCAGGATGTCGTTGGGATGCCTGTCGATGAAATGATCTACTGTCTCGGCATCGTCGCCACCAAGTATCTGCTCGAAATAGTTCTCGCTTACATGACCGTTTCGTTCCAAATATTGCACTAAAAGGTCGATTTTTTCCTTTGCTGTCTCTACTTGTTCAGGTGATCCGCTCAGCTTTATCTGGGTGCCTCTGGACAGGATCTTTAACAGTGGGAACTTTTTCTTTAAGATATCTAACTTACCGTTGTTCACTCCGAAGAACTCAATTGGGTTAACGGTTTCCAGGTTGATGATAGTCTCAGTCAAATTCGGTGCATTTAAAGTTCGTGAATTCTTGTCTTCTTACGGACGACGAACCCCTGGTTCGTTCCGTTTTTGGGTACTGTTCGGGATCATTGATGCCCGTTACCTGTCTTTTCAAATTTAACCTTTCTTGTATGTAAAATCCTAAGCTTACTTATCAACAGGGTGTTAATATTCCTGAGCTGTTCTGACGCGTGGCCGGTTTTTTTTATTAATTTTACCACTCCACACCCGGTCCGTTTGACGGATGGTTCATTCAGAACGTGCTCTCATGATCCTTAAAAAGAATAACACTGATCCTTACGACTTTGTTCGTAAGCAGCGCCCGATTTAACGGGCCGGAGGTTCGTCGTCCGAAAGGATCAGATATGACCGCAAGGTCACGACCAGGGAGGAGCGTGTCGAAGCAGGTCCGACGAAGTTCTTCCGACGAAGGTCTGTTTCCAGGGACGGGTTATTTTTTCCGGAAACACGTTCCCCGGATATTTAACGGTAGATCGCATGAGGTTATTTTATAATACCGAATGTTTTGTTCGGTAAATGCACCTAAAATACGCTGATGAAGACCTCCAATATTATGGTTTGGTTGGGACTCTGCCTATTGTCTGCTCTGAATAGTAATGCCCAGCCGACGGCTGTACACCGGCTGCGGGAGCTGGTAAGCCGCGGCCCTTTGTCGCATGGGACGGCCCCGGACACGACCTATGTCAATACCCTTACTTTACTGGCCAGGGCATATTACGGTGTCAATGCCGACAGCAGCTTTTATTTTGCGAAAAAAGCCTTGCAATATGCCGACAGCACGGGTTACGAGAAAGGCAAGGCGGAAAGCTGGCGGATGATCGGGAACACCTATGAGATGATAGGAAATTACGAGGAGATGCTGTCCGCCTACCATCAATCCAGGCTTATTGCGGAGCGGATCGGCAACGTTGCCCAGGTGGCTAAGATCAATATGAACATTGGCCTCTTCTACAAGCAGATGGGAGAGTTTGACGAAGCGATGGAGCTGATAGGCAAGGACAGTGTAGTTTATGACGCCAATGGGGACAGCGCCCGGCTGGCTTATACCTATTCGCATCTTTCCGATATGAGCCTGCACCGGCAGCAATACGACAAGGCGTTGGCATATATCGATAAAGCCATCGGGGTGGCCGTTGCGTTCAAGGATTCGCTGGCCGTCTCGTCCTTTACCAATGACAAGGGAAGGATACTGGCGGCCGACGGGCAATACAAAGAGGCGCTGGCATTGCACGAGCAGTGTATGGACCATTACCTCCGTATGGATGACAAGCTGGGAGAGGCCGAGACCTTTATCCTGCTGGCCCGGACAAATCTGCTCCTAAGGGACTATTCGAAGGCTATTTATTATGCCACACAAGGGTTGGAGCTGGCGCATCAGCTGCACCGGAAGAAAGAGATCAGGGACAACGGACAGGTGCTGGCGGATATTTACCGGGCGAAAGGCGATGATCGTATGGCCCTTCGCTATTTTCAGCTGTATAAGGATTATTCCGACAGTCTGTTCAAAGAGCAGATCAAAAAGCAAATATTTGCCATCGAGGCGCGGTATGGATATGAGCGGAAGGCGGATTCCATGCGGGCGGCTGTCGCCCGGCAGGAGATATTGCAGCAGCATATCGATCGGACGCATACCTTACAGATATCCATTGCCATCCTGCTGATCCTTTCGCTGGCGGTGGTGGCGCTGCTGTTGCAAAGGAGCAGGGCTGCCAGCAGGAGGAGCAATAAGGAGCTTTCGTATAAGAACGCGAAGATCGAGCAGCAGAAGGAGGCTATGGAGCACCAGGCGGTGCAGCTATTGCTGAACAATCAGCAAAAGGACAAGCTGTTCTCCATCATTGCGCATGATCTGCGAGGGCCTTTGAACTCTTTAAAGGGGCTGCTGGACTTTGAAAAGGAGAGGAGGCTGCCGGAGTCGGAAATACGGGGCATGATGGACGAATTGCGAAGGAATGTAGATAATTCCTCAGAGCTGGTCGGTAACTTACTATTCTGGGCCAGCAGCCAGCTGAATGGGATCAGGGTCACGCCTGTATGTCTGTCTGTACGGCAGTTGGTGGATGAAATACTTCACTTGTATACGAAGCTGGCCGGTGAAAAAAATATCATTTTGAACAACGACGTGGACCCGGGTCTGACGGCTTATGCGGACAAGGATATGATCCAGGTGATACTGCGCAATCTGCTGAGCAATGCGATCAAATTCTGTCGCAAAGGGGATACCATCACCATCTCCGGACAGCACAGTGGGAATTGCGTGGAGATATGTGTCGCCGACACAGGGGTCGGCATAAAAGAAGATGTCCTGGAAAAAATCCGCCGAAAGGAAAGCATAACGACCTATGGCACTGCCAGAGAAAAAGGTACGGGATTGGGAATGTTGTTATGCCGTGAGTTTACAGAGGCCAATGGAGGTTTTTTTCGGATCGAAAGCGAATGGGGAAAGGGCAGCTGGTTCTATTTTACGATACCAGCCGCCGCCAGCTCTTCTTCGATCAGCGTATGAAAAACGGCTTCATTCTCCCAGATCCAGGCAGGCAGCTGCTGCTTTATGATCTTCCACACGCCATCTTCCTTCTCCATTTTCAGCACGATACGGTTGCCCCGGTCATCACTCACATCTACCGTGAACAATCCTTCCTGCAATCCATTGGATTTGCGGAAATTGAATTCCCGCAGACGGCCTTCCGCCTTCACCAGCTTGGTGAATTGAATGTTTCGGATGAATTGAATTTGCATAAGGCTTACTTTAATAATTTAAATTATTAATTCTTTTAATCGACTGGTTGGACCCAATCGGCCTCCAGAAAAAATAGCCCAATTGTGTCCAACAGACCTTCGTCAGAGCTGCTTCGACACGCTCCTCCTTGGTCGTAACCTTTCGGTTATATCTGTCCTTCGGACTACGAACTTACAGTTCGTTTGTACGCGGCCTTCTTAAAGAATAGTGAATTTTTTACGCAGGGATAGGAGGGTGACTACAAAAATACTAAAAATCGTATTTTCCGTATGTTCTGGGGGGGAATTAGTTGTCCCCATTTTTTACTTTTTTCTACCCCTGCGGGATTATTTCAGGCATCCCCGTCTGTCCCTTTCCGATCACGAGGATTGAATCATATCTGTCGCATCTTCCGTCACTTTTGAGGGGGGAGGGGTCTTACGGCGGATGTTTTGTGTGCCCATGATCAGGACAGTGAGGGCCGTCAGGGCGCAGCAGGCCATAACCCCTGTCATGGGCAGGGCTGTATGATTGTTTAGGAAGCTGACAAGGGCGGAGGCGAAGGCCCCAATGCTCATCTGGATGCCTCCCAGAAGAGCGGAGGCAGTGCCCGCGTTGCGGCCAAAGAGCGCAAGGGATAGGGCGGAAGTGTTGGGGAAGATGCAGCCCTGGCAGCAAAGGAAGAGGAAACAAAAGGTGATGGAGCCAAAAAGACCCAGCCAGCCCATAAAGCTGCCGGTAAAGAGCAGGATAGCTGTAACCGACTGACAGATGAGGGCTACTTTTATGATCTGCTGGCTTTTATACGTCCTTAACAGGATGCTGTTCAGCTGGCTGCAGCCGATGAGACCCAGGGCGACTACGGCAAAGATCCACCCATACTGCCGCTCGCTCACTTTAAAAAGCTCCATAAAGACAAAGGGGGAGCCGGCGATGTAGGCGTACAAGCCTGACGAGGCGATGGCCCCGGTGAACGCATAGGTATAGAACTGAGGCTCTTTAAAGACATTCCAGAACCCGGATATGATGGGAGCCGGCTTGAGGGACATGTTCTTGTCAGGCTGTCTGCCTTCCGGCAGGGCAAAGTGGACGGCGGCCAGAATAAGCGCGGCGATAAAGGCCAGGGTAATAAAAATATATTTCCATCCCAGGCCGGCGGCAAGATAGCCGCCTAAGGTGGGGGCGATAATGGGTGATATGGCGATGACCAGCATGAGCTGGGAGAAGACCCTGGCATTCTGTTCGACGGGAAAAAGGTCCCGTACGAGGGCGCGGGAGGCTACGAGACAGGCACAGGCGCCCAGGGCCTGGAAAAGACGCAAAATAATGAGCAGTTCCACGGAGCGGGCCATGGCGCAGGCGGCAGATGCCGCCAGGTAGAGACAGATGCCCAGGTACAAGGGCTTTTTCCGGCCAAACCTGTCCAGCAGGGGGCCATAGAGGAATTGTCCCACGGAAATGCCTATAAAAAAGCTGGATAAGGATAGCGTGACTTTTGCAACGGTGGTATGTAGGTCGGTCGCGATGTCCGGAAAGCCCGGCAGGTACATGTCGATGGAGAAGGGGCCAATGGCGGAAAGCACTCCCAGGATGAGAATGATGAAAAAATGTCCGGAACCTGTGGTTCGTTCTGAACTCTTTTTTGGTGCAGTCATAAGAAAGGGCGAAGTTACGCAAATGGATACGATACTGATCATAGGCGCCGGTGCGGCGGGATTGATGGCTGCGTATGAACTGTCCGCGGCCGGGTGTCCTGTCATCGTCCTGGAAGCGGCGGAAAGGGCGGGAGGGCGGATATTGACGCAACAGGCGGGCGGAGGGTTTTCCATCCCTGTGGAGGCCGGTGCGGAATTTATACATGGATCCCTGCCTGTGACAATGCGATTGTTGAAGGAGGCGGGCCTCACCTGCCAGCCTGTAGAGGGAAAGATGCTCCGGGTGCGTAACGGAGAGTGGATCCGCCAGGACCTGTTTTCCGGCGACTGGCAGGAGCTGATGCAGCGAATGGGAGAATTGAAAGAGGATGTTCCCATCGAGACATTCCTTCAAACCTATTTTTCCGGCCAACGGTATGCGCTGCTCCGCAGCTCCGTTCGGGGTTTCGCCGAAGGATATGACCTGGTGGATCTGCACAGGGCCAGCACGCTGGCATTGTACCGGGAATGGCAGGAGGAAGGGGATGAGCAGTACAGGGTGGATGGCGGCTACTCCCGGCTGATAGATTATCTGATGGATCGTTGTCTTGCACGGGGGTCTGTGATCCATTTTTCCAAGCCTGTGCGGGAGGTGCGCTGGCAAAAAGGCCGGGTAGAGGCGGAATGTGTCACGGGAGAGATATTTAAAGGCAGCCGGCTTATTACCACGGTGTCCCTGGGGATCCTGCAGCTGGCGCCGGAAATGCCTTCCGCCATAAGGTTCACACCTGAATTGCCTGTGTACAGACAGGCCGTACAGGAGATGGGATATGGGTCAGTCATCAAAGTGCTGATGGAATTCAAGACTTCGTTCTGGGAGGAGGGGGTTGGTTTTATATTGAGCGATGAGCCGGTGCCTACCTGGTGGACCCGGCATCCCTCATCGGACAGGCTGCTTACGGCCTGGATAACAGCCACTGCTATGCGGAATTTTCAGGCTCTGAGCGCGGAAGATCAGCTGCGCTCCTGTATACGAAGCCTGGCTTCCATTTTTAAGGTACGAGAGGACTTTTTACGCGGGCAATTGGTTGCCTGCAGCATACATGATTGGATGAAGGCGCCCTATATATGCGGAGGGTACAGCTATGAGACGGTAGGGAGTGAGGCAGCGCGGAAGCAAATGCATCAGCCGGTGGAGGATACGCTCTTCTTTTCGGGAGAAGCTTTCTATGAGGGGCAGGCATTGGCGACGGTGGAGGCGGCGCTTTGCAATGGGCAGGAAACTGCTGCGAAGATAATGTGCACCCCGAGGGGTGCACAAACTCACTTATGATGGGCCTTCGGCCAGCGGACCTGTGGTCCGCTTTGCGCGCTTTTATTGGGGATTATGCGTATTGATCCCGTAGTGATTTTATCTCGTCGTGCGCTTCCCGCAATGTCTGCTGCTGCTGTGTGAGCAGGTCGCGTATAAAGGCGGGAAGATCCGGGTGCTCCAGCGCTGTCCTGTAAGCACGCTGGGCTGCGTCCTCGCCGGCTTCGCAGTTGGCCAGAACGGAGTGGCGGTCATGTCCGCCGAATACGGCCTTTACATCCATCCAGGCGCGGTATATCTTACCGCTGGCGGTTGTCCCTTTCTCTGCCTCGGCTCCCAGCGCCTGTACTTCCGTAGCCAGGGCTATTTTATTACGATGGCTTTCTGCGATCATGGATGCGTAGAGCACTTTCAGGTCCTCATCCTCACTTTTTGTTTCCTTTATCGCTTTTTCGTACCCTGCGATACGATCATTGTTGATCTGGATAAGGTCGTTGAGCACTTCGATCGTTTCTTTTGTGTTTGACATAACAAAACATTTTAAGGATGTAATAGTTTTTCCATCATGCGCAGCAAAATCATGCCACCGGAGACAAGACGGGGATAGCTTTTGAATAGGGAAAATAATTCCTCACTAGAATACCTTTTGAAGCTCGACGGCCCTTCGCTGTGCCATTAGCTTTTCAATAGTCGTGGCGGTGTCCGGCTGAATTCCCAGTATTTCGGCAAGCAGGGTGAGGAACGAGTCTTCCCGTGCATCCAGGGTGGGGTCGCTGATGCACAGCTCGACACAATAGGAGTACAGGGCCAGCTCGTTCACCGGCTGGATGCGCTGGATAAGCCAGGCCAGATAGGCTTTTTCATTTTCACTTGTAATGGCAGGCTTGTAGGAGCGATAGCTTATTAGCTCGTCCTTGATATGGACCTTGGGCTGTAGCCCAAGCGTCACCAGCTTGCCTGAAAGGTTGTCCATTTCCGCCTCGGTGAACTGATCGTCCTCCAGACAGCAATGAAAAAATAAATGACAGAGCGCCTGGTCCTGGCTATTGACAACGTTCGTATACATGATGGGTTTTACCGGCAGGCGGTTCAACTATTATGCCACCGGGTGAGGCCACCGGCCATTGATCCGGCCAGGCCACCGGGACGCTATCCCTTATTTTCGGCCAGTTTGGCCAGCTCCTTCCACAGGGATTTTTCTTTTTCTGAAAGATGCTCAGGCAGCCGGATATCGAGGGTGACATAGAGATCACCGTATTCGCCTTCCATTTTATAGACAGGAAATCCCTTTCCTTTTATCCGCATGACGGTATTATTCTGTGTTTCGGGCTTTACCTTCAGCTTGATCTTTCCAGCCAGCGTATCTACTGTGATATCGCCACCCAATACGGCCGTATAAAGGTCTACCTGGACCCTGGTATGAAGATCGTTGCCTTCCCGCCGGAAGCGGGCGTCCTGTGGGATGATAAAGGTGATATACAGATCGCCCGCGGTGCCGTTGTTCCCTCCCGGACCGCCATGTCCTTTGAGCTTGATCTGCTGCCCATTCTCCACTCCCGCAGGAATGGTTATCCGGATGTTCTTGCCATTGACGGTGAGCACCTGCTGGTGTGTTCTGTACGCGTCCTGCAGGCTCAGCTGAAATTCCGCATAGAGGTCTTGTCCCCGGCGGCTGCGGCCGGACCCGGTGTTGCCGGAGCTCCTGCCAAAAAGGGATTCGAAGAACTCGGAGAACCCGCCGCCTTCGTCGCCGAAATCCGATCCGCCAAAGGAGCCGGAAAAACCTTCGAAGCCCCCTCCGGGAGAGGAGCCTCTGGTCCTGCGGCCTCTGCCTGCCTGCTGTGCTTTTTCAAATGCTTCTGCGTGCTGCCAGTCCTTGCCGTATTGATCGTATTTTTTTCTTTTTTCGGGGTCGCTCAGCACTTCATTGGCCTCATTCACCTGCTGGAACTTTTTATTGGCTTCCTTGTCGTTGGGGTTCAGATCAGGATGATGTTTGCGGGCCAGCTTTCGGTAGGCGGCCCGGATCTCGTCCTGGGTTGCGTTCTTATTAACTCCCAATATTTTATAATAATCTATGAAATCCATGGATGTAGTCCTGTTTTTGCAAATTTCGTAATCTCCCGGGAATTCCCCGGTGGCATAGTTTTTTTGACAACTATTAGAAAATAACCGTTATGAACAGGAAAAGTTTTGTCCTCCCGGTGGTTGTCATCGTATTTGCGACGATACTGGCCCTGACCAGGTGCGGCGGACCCAATGGTCACGAGGTTAAGCAGGACTCCGGCCGTGCCAACGTGAATGCTCCTGCGCCGGACAATAACAGCGCTACGAATCCTTCCATGGCCGATACGGCTTTTCAGAAGGACAGCACCCGGAAAAAGGATACCATTCGCTAGGGGCAGGGCCTGCGGGGCGGAATGGAGTTTAAGCCAGCTCGTGCGCGATGGTGAAGAAGAACCGGCTGCCTTCTCCGGGCGCCGACTCCGCCCATATCCTGCCGCCATGCAGCTCGACGATCTTCTTACAATGGGCCAGCCCTATGCCTGAGCCTTCGTATTCGCTGCGATTGTGCAGGCGCTGGAAGATGATAAAGATCCTTTCCAGGAATTGGGGTTCGATGCCGATGCCATTGTCCTGTACAAAGAATTTCCAGTGTCCATTCTCATTCACGGATCCGATGTCGATCACCGGAGCGTGACCCGCCCTGCGGAATTTTACGGAATTGCTGATCAGGTTTTGGAACAGCAGCTTCAGCTCCGTGGGATAGGCCTGTAATACAGGCAGCGTGCTGGCATGGACCATAGCGCCGCTGTCCTCGATGATCTTGTCCAGGTCGGCCACCACGTCTTTTACCATCTGATTGCAGTCCACCAGCCGGGGTACTTTTTCCCTGCCGATGCGGGAATAATCCAGCAGGTCCTTTATGAGCACTTTCATTCTCTCCGATGCATTTAGCATATAGTCAAGGAACTTATCCGCATTGGCATCCAGCTGGCCTTTGTACTGCTGCTGGAGTAATTCCACAAAGGCGGAGATGGTACGCAGCGGTTCCTGCAGATCGTGGGAAGCCACGTAGGCAAATTGTTCCAGCTCCTTGTTCTTGCTTTCTATCTGGGTCGTGCGCTGGCGTACCTTTTTTTCCAGGGAAGCGTTGACCTCCTTATTCTCGTTGCCCAGTCTTTCCAGCTCTTCGGACATCCTGTTGAAGTTGTTGGCCAGAATGCCGATCTCATCCTTCGAGAAGGCCTGGGCTTTGCGGCTAAAGTCGCCCTTGGTGACCGCCCTGGCGGAGAGCAGTATCTCCTTCAATCCTTTCTGTATGCCGCGGCTAACGGTGATGGCCAGTGTCAGGCCGGTGAATTCGACGGTGAGGGCCATGATAAAAAGCAGTCCCAGCACCGTATGCTCCAGCCAGCGTGATCCTTCGCCCAGGGCATTGGAGAACTCATCCTCCAGGGGGCTCAGCTGGGCATAAAGAGGATCGATCTTGTCCAACAGCTCGTTGATATGAGGCTGGGAGGGATTGGACTTGTTGATCTCGTCATGCAGCGAGTCGGCGATGAGGTTAAAGGAGGCTACGACCCCGTCGGCTTCCGTCCAGGCGGAAATGGCCCTTTTGATATAGCGGTTATTATGGAATCTTCGTATCAGGTGGATCATGCCGTCGATGTCGTCCTTATGATTACGGCCTTCGAGGAAGCCCTGGCGGGCGATGTCCATATCGGGATCAGGTTTGCTCAGCTCCAGGCGGGTCTTATGGTCACCGAGGTTGACCTTCATGAATTCACGGAATTTCAGGTAGTCCGCCTCGTCATGGGTACGGGCATATTTCTGCAGCTGATAGACCCCGTCTTTCTGGGCTTTTGACCAAAGTCCTTCTCCGTTGACGTAGGCTCTGACGGAGGAGAGCGTATTGATGGAGAAGATCAGCACGAAGAGCTCGACAGCAATGAGTAAGGCCATGATGCTTACGGTGAAATACAACTTTTTCGCAATGGATACATTTCTGTACCATTTGAAAATGGATGTCTTCATACTTAAGGTTTTGGAGGAAGGCAGCTGTAAGGGGATTACAATTTAGGGGAATTCCGGAAGATGGACAAAAAGAGCGGGCCAGGGCAGACCAGCCGGGCCAGCCGGGATGGGTGAGCCAAAAAAATGACCCGGCGCCTTTCGGCAACCGGGTCCGTCCTTATGATATGTTTTCCAGGGAAATTACTTGGCGATGGCCTGTCTTTGGCTCTGACGCATGCTCAGCGCATAGATGCTGAATACGATGGACAGGTAGCTGGTGATGGTCAGCACTGCCGAAACATCGTAGTTCGACTGGCGGAAGAGATGGTAGCTGGTGATACCGGAAACCACTACGGAAATCAGCAGGAGTAAAGATATAAACGCTTTCATAACTTTATTTTTTAAGGTTGGTTAAAATTTGTTGCTTTATATATCAGAAGGGTACGGAGCAAACAAGTTTATTAAAGAAATGCTAAAGCCTTATGTCTTCTAAGATCCTCATCACCAGGCCTATTTTTCCGGATGTCATTGCACGTTGTCGTGAATACTTTGAAGTGGAGGTAAATGAAGGCGCGCGCTATACGCCGGGGCAGCTGCGGGCAGCGTTGGAAGACAAGGATGGAGTGTTGCTGGCGGGTGGAGAGAAGATCACGGCGGCGACGCTGGAGGGGCTCACCCGGCTGAAAGCCATTTGCGTGTCGGCGGCGGGCTTTAACAATCTGGATATCGCCGCCATTACAAAGGCCGGCGTCATTGCCACCAATTCACCTGGCCCAGCCGACGAGACGGTGGCTGATTATACATGGGGGCTTATGATAGCGACGGCCCGCCGTATTGCGGAGGGGGATCGCTGGGTGAGGACGGGGGATTGGAAGGGTTCCGTGGGAAGCAGTTTCTTTGGCGTCAATCTTTGTGACAAGACCCTGGGCATTATCGGGATGGGTAGGATCGGACAGGCTATTGCCCGGAGGGCAGTGGGGTTCAGGATGAAGGTCCTTTATTATAACCGGCGGCCCCTGGACAAGACCATCGAAGAAGAATGCCGGGCGGCTTATGCCAGCATGGAAGAGCTGCTTGGCCGGGCGGACTTTATCGTACTGGCGTTGCCGTTAAATGCGGGGAACTACCATATCATCGGGGAGAAGCAGCTGGCATTGATGCGCAATACGGCCATGCTTTTCAATATTGCAAGAGGCGGGCTTATCGATGAGGCGGCGCTGGCCCGTGCGCTGCGTGAACAAAGGATAGCTGCTGCGGGTTTGGATGTTTTTGAAGGCGAGCCCGGTGTTCATTCGGGGTTGCAGGGGCTGCCCAATGTCGTGATGACGCCTCATATTGCAGGAGGGACCTGGGAGGCGCAGCATGGGCTGGCCATGCTGGCGGCGGAGAATCTTATAGCTGCGCTGGGGTTGGGTCCCCATGCGGGCGCTCCACCTGCGATCATCAATCCGGAAGTGCTGCGGAAATAACCGCGTCTCAATGGGCCGCTCGAACTTTTCTAAATCTTATATATGGCTAAGAGACTTTTTCAAAGAAAGATAATCCGTGTGGCGCTGGTACTGCTGGCAGGGTTTGTCCTGATCCAGTTTATTCGTCCTTCGCTGGACAACCCCCCGGTGACCGGGGACCTGCAGGCGCCGGTGGAAGTCAAGTCTATTCTGCGGCGGGCCTGTTACGACTGTCATTCCAATGAAACAAAGCTGGCCTGGTTTGATAAGCCAGCGCCTGCCTACTGGCTGGTGGCGACCCACGTAAAAGAGGGAAGGGAGCTGCTCAATTTTTCTCACTGGGACAGTCTCACTATCGACCAGCGAAAAGGGAAGCTGTTCGAATCCCTGAACCAGATGGTCTTTAAGGAAATGCCATTTAGCCTGTATACGACCTTTCATGGGGATGCGCGGGTGTCGGGCGATGATATCAGGATTTTAAGGAAATACCTGGCGTCCCTGGCTCCGCCGAAGCTGGCGGACAGCGCTGCCACCCAGGCTGCGAATGATCAGTATATGAAATGGACGAAGGATAACAGCGGGCCATCTGAAGTGAAGCCGGAGCTCAATGGGCTGGCCTTTATGCCGGATTATAAGGAGTGGTCGCCCATCAGCTCAACCGAGCGGTGGGATAATGGCACCATGCGGGTGATCATGGGCA